>Ga0187883_10002485_pt1 | contig 11094 bp, 8 predicted proteins | sample June2016WEW_20_1_2_FD_132966 | JGI IMG/M metagenome (GOLD analysis project Ga0187883, IMG submission 132966) | Peatland microbial communities from SPRUCE experiment site at the Marcell Experimental Forest, Minnesota, USA - June2016WEW_20_10 | ecosystem: Environmental > Terrestrial > Soil >...
CCGATTCGGTTGGGGAGTCGAGCCGCCGGATGTAGGCGTAACCCTCGAGGCGCAGCCTCGCCCCCCGCCATGTCACGGCGTCCAGGACCGCGTTGAGCGTCATCTCAGCGGTGATATCGAAGACGTGATCGGGTATGCCGCGGGCCGGATCCCGGAAGAACGGGTAGGCGGCGCACCATCGTCCGGGCTTATCGCTGCTGGGAACGGCCGGAATCGCCAGGCTGTCGCCACGGCCCGAGAACCGCAGTACCTCCAGGTACTCGGACATCATCCCGCGGCTCAGCAAGTGGCAGTGCAGCCTCGAGAGCGCTGGCACGCCGAGGTAGCCGGAATCGCCAACGTGGCGCAGGTAGTCAGTGGCGAGCTCGGTCAGCCGCTCCCGATGCGCGTCGTTGGCAAAGCCGTATGCGCTGGCCAGCAGCGGGAAATCGCTCCTGAGCACGGACCGGTCGAAGATCGGCTTGAGCGCGGGCGCGCTGGCCTCAAGAAACGAAGCGATATTGCCCATGGCGGCCATCCGCTGCTCGACGTTCTGCAGCTCCCTCGAACGCTGGGTGATGGAGAGCGTGCCCTCGTCCCGCTCGCGCCAGTAATAGACCACGTCGCGGAAGACGTCAACCGATGAAGCCAGCACATGCGCCCGCACCATGACGGGCGGATCTTCATACAGGCAGCCGGCGAACTCTAGCCCGTGAGCATCCCAGAAGGATCGCCGGAAGACCTTGTTCCAGCAGGTCCTGTCCGTGAGCAGGGCAGGCAGCCTGGACACGTGCGTACGAAGCGCAGTCTTGCCGAACGGCTCGGAGTGCAGCACCGACGGCCGCACTCCCTGCGAGCTGATGCGGCTGACACCGCCGCACGCGATGTCCGAGCCGGTCTCCTCCAGCGAGCCGACGAGGAGCTCATAGGCGTGGCGGTCGACCAGATCATCGCTGTCGACGAAGGCCAGGTAGGTTCCGGTGGCCTTCCGCACACCGGTGTTGCGCGCGATTCCAGGGCCCTGCTGCCGCTGCTGGATGAGCTGGAACCTGGGGTCGCGGGCGGCGTAATCCTTGGCAACGACAGTGCTTGAGTCGGTAGAGCCGTCGTCGACCATGATGACCTCAAGGTCGCGAAAAGTCTGGCGGCCAATGGACTCAAGTGCCGCCTCGATATACCGATCGACGTTGTGAAACGGCACGACGACGCTAACCTTCGCCACCAGAGCGGCACCTCCGGGATCGCCGGCTGATGTTCCAGCAGGCTCGTCGGCCATGATGGCTCTCGGCATATCTGACCACAAGCCGTATTCCCTATGCAAGAGGTCTAATTTACTTCTGCATCGGTCAATGTCAAGGCAAAATTCGATCCTTCGCACGCGGGATCCAGCTGCCCGTGTCATCGGCCTGTGGTCAGCTGGCGAGCAGGGCCTCGGCAACATCAAGGTCGGCCGGGTAGGTGATCTTGATGTTGCGCTCGCTGCCAGGAACGACGCGGATGGCTACACCGGGCAGGTAGCGCAGCACGACGCCGCAGTCATCAGTGGCGGCGGCATCGGTGAAGGCGGGATCGGCCAGCGCGAGCTCATGGGCCTGCCTGAGCACGGAAAGCCGGAATCCCTGCGGAGTCTGGCAGCGTCGGAGGCTGTCCCTGGCTGGCATCCCCGTCATCACGCCGTCATTGACGATCACGATCGTGTCGGCTGAGGGAACGGCGACACCCACCGCAAGGGAGGTGCCGAGCGCTGTCACGCAGTCCGCGATGATCCGCTGGTCGAGCAGCGGCCGGGCGGCGTCGTGCAGGAGTACGTTGCACTCGCTCGCACCGAGCGCAGCGATCGCGCGGCGGGTGGAGTCCGCCCGCGCGGCGCCGCCCTCGATGACGTCAGCGAGCTTGCGGTACTGGCCTCCGCCCAGCTGCTTCCTGGCCTGTCCGGCAAAGCCGGCGGCCATCACAAGTAGGACGGAGTCGATGCCAGGGGCCGCCTCGAAGGCCGCGACCGAGTGCTCCACCAGCGGCTTGCCCGCGAGGACCTGCAGCTGCTTTGGCAGGCGGCCGCCGAACCGCTGGCCGGTCCCGCCCGCCAGCACGACCGCGACCGTCCGCATGAGGGGACCTTACCCGGGCCGGCTTACCGATGCCGACGCGGCAGCAGCGGGTTTTACGGGATAGTCGGACAGGGCAGGGGCCACATGCCGGGGCTTAATCGCGTATGTACTCTAGGTAATTGACTCAATGCATAACGTATGGAGGACTCCATCACATCGGGCCTGAACGGGCCTGCCGACGGGCCAGCCAGCAATGGCGCAGCCGGAGGTCCCGTCGGCGGGTCGGCGAGCAAGACGCTCGGGTCGTCCGTCAGCTCTGTGATCAGGGCGCCGACGGCCGATCGGGTCCCGCTGCCGGCCGCCGGGGCCGCCGGGCCGGCGGCTGATCGGGTCCCGCTGCCGGCCGCCGAGGCCGCGTTGGCTGCTGATCCTGCCCAGCTGCCGAGCGCCGCGGCCGCCGGCCCGGCCATTTCTGAAGCCATTGGGTATGTGCCTGGCCGCTTTGCGGACTGGGCAGCGCGGCGCAGCATTGCCCCGAACTCAGCTACCGGCATCTCATTCATCCTGGGCGTATGCGCCGCGGTCTGGTTCTCAGCAGGTACCAGGCCCGACAATGCGAAGGCCGCTCTCGCCCTGTGCGGCAGCTACCTCGCCGCCTGGGCTGCCCAGCTGCTGATCAGGTCTATGGCCGGTGCCCCGGCCGGTGCTGCGGGTAATGACCCGGGCACCGCCCTGGCCAGCAGCGTGGTGAGCGTGGCCGCCGGCGGCGCAGCAAGCGCAGCCGTCGGCGCGGACCGGGTGGCCAGGCTGACCGGCCCGGTCTGTGAATTTGCGATCTACGCGGGACTTGCCGTCGGTGCGCACGCGGCCCGATGGAGCGGGCCGTGGGAACTCGCGACCGCAGCGGCGATCTTGCTGCCGGTGCGCCGGACGATGCTGGCCTGCACCGACAATACGCGTGCGAGGTCCCGTCGGATCCTCACCGGCGGCTGGCGGATCCTGTCCCTGCCCGGCGCAGCAGGCCGGCTGGCATTGATCGCCGTCGTGGCGTCGATCTGGGGGACCCGGATGGCCCTGATATCCCTGCTCGCCTGGGAGATCGCGGCGACCAGCTACGCGCTGACGGTTCCGCCGGTGGTTGGCCTGGCCGGGGAGAGCGTGGCGAGGTACCGCGATGACGGAGAGATCGCGCGCTGGCTCGGCCGGCTGGTCCGCGGGAACATCGCCCCGCTGCCGCCCGCGCTGGCTGGTCTCGCGGCCACTGCCACGATCACCATGCTCGGCCTGCGGGACCTCCCCGGACTCCTGGTGCTCACGCCCGCGGTGGCGATGCTGCTTGCGGCACCTGGTTCCGGCGATTCGCACGCCGGGCCTTTCGACTGGCTGGTGCCCGCGATCCTGCAGGCTGGCCAGTTCCTTTACATTGCCGCTGTCGGTTTCTCCTGCGGCGTCCCCGCGCCGGTGACGTTCACCCTGTGTGCCGTGATCGCGCTGCGCTACCTGGCGCTGGCCGGTCCCGTGCTGCCAGGCCAGAGCCGGCTGGACCTCGGCAGCAGCATGGGCTGGGAGGGGCGGATGCTGGTGGTCGGCGTCGGCGCGATGGCCGGCCTCTCGACGTTCGCTTACGCGGCGCTGACGGCGTATCTTGGGGTGCTCATCTGCTCGAAAGTCATGACATCTGCACAGGGAGTCGGCCGGTGATCGGGATGGTGCTTGCGGCAGGCGCCGCCCGGCGGCTCCGCCCGGAGACCGACCAGCTGCCCAAGACACTGCTCCCGGTGGCGGGCGAGACGACCATACTCGACATTGCGCTGCGCAATCTGTCAGCGGTTGGGCTGAGCGAGGTCGTCATCGTGGTCGGGCACGCGGCGGACGCTATCGCGGATCGTGCGGCGAGCCTGGAACGCAGCTACCGGATCGCGCTTGAGCTCGTCTACAACGACCGTGCGCTTGACTGGAATAACGCCTACTCACTCTGGCTGGCGCGCGAGCATTTCGGTACCGGGGTGCTGCTGGTCAATGGTGACACCGTGCATCCGGTCAGCGTCGAGAAGACGCTGCTCGCGGCCCGGGTCGCGGCCGGCAAGAGCCAGGCGGACGTCATCCTCGCCGTCGACAACGTCAAACGGCTCGCGGACGAGGAGATGAAGGTGGTCGTGGACGCACGCGGGCTGCTGGCCAGGATCAACAAGAAACTTGATCCGGCTGGAGCATACGGCGAGTACATCGGCGCGACGCTCATCGAGGCTACGGCCGCGACCCCGCTCGCCGCCGCGCTTGAGGCCACCTGGCGGCGGGATCCTGGACTCTATTACGAGGACGGCTACCAGGAACTCGCTGACCGGGGCGGCGAGATTGCCGTCGCGCCGATCGGGGCGGTCGACTGGGTAGAAGTTGACGACCACGATGACCTTCGCCGGGCCAGGGAGATCGCGGGCCGCTGCTAGGTCGACGGGCGGCCGGGTCGACGGGCCGCTGCCAGGTTGACGGGCGGCTGCCAGGTTGACGGGCGGCTGCCAGGTTGACGGGCGGCTGCTAGGTTGACGGGCGGCGGCCGGGTCGACGGGCCGCTGCCAGGTGGACGGGCCGCTGCCAGGTGGACGGGCCGCTGCTCGTCTCGCGCGCCGCTGCTAATCTCGCGGGTGGCTGTCGCGATCGGCTGCCGCCCGGCTGGCCGGGAGCCGCACGCGGTCGCTGACTGCTGACCACTCAGCTCGCCATGGCGCAGGCGTTTCGCGTCCTGGCGCCAAGCCGGAGGAAGTTCATGCCGTTGCTGGCCCGGATGCTCGCCGCGCCGCTGGTCATCGATGTCCGGCCCGGTGCGGTCACCGGCCTCGGCGCGCTGCTGGCCGACCGGCGCATCGCGACCGAGGGACGGGTGGCGGTCGCGGTCGGGCCTGGGCAGGGCGACAGCATCGTGGCGGAACTCCAGATCGATGCGGCCGAGATCTTCCGCGTCACGGATGGCACCCATGACAGTGCCGTCTCGCTGGGCAAGCAGCTACGGTCCGGGGCCTACGAGGCGGTGGCGGGCATCGGCGGTGGCCGGACCATCGACGTGACCAAGTTCGCCGCGCACATGGCCGGCATCCCGATGGTCGCGGTCGCGACCAGTCTCTCGCATGACGGCATCGCCTCGCCGGTCAGCTCGCTGGAGCATGAGTCGGGGAAGGGGTCCTACGGGGTCGTGTCCCCGGTGGCGATCGTGGTGGACCTGGACCGGGTACGGTGCGCGCCTGATCCGCTAGCCACGGCCGGGATCGGCGAGGTGGCGAGCAACCTGTCGGCGATCGCCGACTGGGAACTCGCGGCCGCCGACACCGGCGAGCCAGTGGATGGGCTTGCCGTTGCCATGTCCAGGACAGCGGCGCAGGCGGTGCTGCACCAGCCTGGCCTGGCTCGCTCTGATGAGTTTCTCACCGTGCTCGCCGAGGCGCTGATTCTGTCCGGGATGGCGATGGTCGTCGCGGGTTCTAGCCGCCCGTGCAGCGGCGGTGATCACGAGATCACGCACGCGATCGATCAGCTCTATCCGGGCACCGCCAGTCACGGCGAGCTCGCCGGGGTGGGCGCCCTCTTCTGCGCATACCTGCGGGACGACCATGGGCAGGCGGCGGTGCTCGCCGCCTGTCTCGAGCGGCACGGGCTGCCGCGCAGTTATGCAGACCTGGGCCTGTCACAGGATGAGTTCGCCAAGGCGGTGGCCGTCGCCCCGTCGACCCGCCCAGGCCGGTACACAATCCTCGAGCGCCTTGCGATGTCCGAGGCGGAGACGGACAAGCGAGTGGAGGAGTATGCCCGGGCCTACGCTGGCTGAGATCAGGTCGGCGGGACAGCCGCCTGCGGTTATTGCGCGATTGAACGATGAGCACTGGGCCGGCCGCCTTTACATGCGCAACCTCTCGCCTTTCGCGACCTGGGTGTTCGCCAGGCTCGGCTGGAGCCCGAACGCAGTCACCGCGCTTTTCATCGTCTGCGGGCTTGCCGCCGGCCTGGTGATCACGTTCGGCGGCCTCGCGACTGCCATCGTCGGCGCGCTCCTCATCCAGGGCTACCTGCTGTTCGACTGCTCGGACGGCGAACTGGCCCGGTTCAGCAACCGGACCTCGGCGGCCGGTGTCTACCTCGACGGGGTCGGGCACTACCTGGGCGAGGCCGCCCTGCTCACCGGGCTCGGCATCCGGGCCCAAGGACACCTCACCGTCTCGGGCGGCTATGTCAGCGCCGGGCTCGGCGCCGCGCTGCTCGCCATGATCGTCAAGGCAGAAACTGACAATGTGGTGGTCGCCCGGGCCAAGGCCGGGCTGCCCGGCGGCCACGACGACAACGCGCTGCAGCCCACATCGTCTGGCCTGGCGGCGGCCCGGCGGCTGGCCAGCGTGCTGCGCGTGCACCGGATCACCCACGCGGTGGAGCTATCAGTGCTGATCCTGGCCGCCGCGGTGGTTGACGCCAGCCGCGGCGGCCTGCTGGCTACCCGCGTGCTCGTTATCGCGTGCCTCGTGGTGGGCGCCGTCATGGTCGTCGCGCATCTGGCGGCCATCCTCGCGTCGCGGCGGCTGCGGTGAAGCTCTCCTGCGTCATCCTCACGATGGGCAACCGTCCCGCCGAGCTTGACCGGGCGATCGCCAGCACCGCGGCTTTGCGCGGGGACGGCGTGGACCTGGTCGTGGTCGGCAATGGCGCCGAGGTGCCGCCGGTACCCCGTGGCGTGCGGACCATCCGGCTGCCGGAGAACGTGGGCGTCGCGGCTGGCCGGAACGCCGGGGTGGCTGCCTGCACCGGCGACGTGGTGCTGTTCCTCGACGATGACGGCTGGTACCCAGATCCGGGTCTTTCCGACCACATCGCCCGCGCCTTCGCGGCCGATCCCCGGCTAGCGGTGCTGTCGTTCCAGGTCGTCGATCCCGGCGGGGGCGCCGGCGCTCGATGGCACGTCCCGAGGCTGCGGGCCAGCGACCCGGAGCGGTCGTCTGAGGTGACCACTTTCAGCGGCGGGGCTTGCGCGATCAGGCGCTCGGCGTACCTGGAAGCAGGAGGCCTGCCCGATGCGTTCTTCTTCGCGCACGAGGAAACCGACCTGGCGTGGCGGCTGATCGGGCTCGGTTACCGGATCGAATACGATGCCGGGGCGCGGATGTGCCATCCGCCGCTACCGAACAAGCGGCATGCGGGATTCTACGAAGTGGACGGACGGAACCGGGTGCTGCTGGCCCGCCGGAACCTGCCCTGGCTGCTGGCCTGGGCTTATCTGCTGGACTGGTTCGCGATCACGGTGCTGAGGGAACGGTCCGCCGCCGCCATCAGGGCATGGCTATCCGGGTTCGCCAAGGGCTGGCGGATGGATCCGGGACAGCGGCACCCCATGTCAGCCAGGACGGCCTGGCGGATGACCAGGGCCGGACGGCCTCCGGTGATATGAGGCTAAAACCAGGCTGTAACGGATAACCCGGACGGCGCAGGCCCCGCTGGACGCGAGCGGCTAGAATTCGTCCGGTGGATGGTAGCCGATCGCAATGCTCACACTAAGGGCCGCGCCGCCGGATAAGTCCCGCACGCGCGGCCTAGTCGCATGGGCGTCCACCGTCGCGATTCCGCGGCGCTGGGCGGCGGCCGCGTTTGCCATCTGCGCCGCCTTTGCCGGCGGGGTCGCCCTGTTCAGCTCGGACGACCTGCACCGGCGCTGGGGACTCGTGGCCTCTTGCGCCTACCTGGCCGCCTGCCTGGCCGTCCTGGCCTGGCGGTCCCGCGGGATCGATCTCGCGCTGCTGCTGAGCGTCTGCGGCGCCCTGGTCGCGCCGCTGTTCTGGAACGCTGCCACCGGACGGCGGCAGCCGGAAGTATCCGTGATCAACCGCTCTGCGCTCCAGCTGGTGCACCACCAGTCGCCCTATCAGAGCGCGGCGTCGCTGGCCGCGGTCCACGACCCCAACGCCTATAATCCTTATCTGCCCGTTATGTCGTTGTTCGGCATTCCTCGTGCCCTGTTCGGGTCGCACGTGATCACCGATCCACGGATCTGGTTCGGGCTGGCGTTCCTGATCTTCTTCGGGCTGGCCCTGGCAGTCGCCGGCGCCAGGCATGTGATTCGCTGGACGCTCTTTGTCGCGGCCACCCCGGTGATCGCGTTCGAACTCGCGGTGGGCGGCACGGATGTGCCCATTCTCGCGCTGATGTGCCTGGGCCTGGCGCTGCTGTGGCGGCAGCCCCGGTATGTCCTGGCCGGGATAGCGCTCGGTGTCGCCTCAGCGGCCAAGGCCACCGCATGGCCAGCGGTGCTCGTCGCCGTGGTGCTACTCGGGGTCCGTGATGGCCGCAGGCCGATGCTCATCTTCCTCGGCTCCGCGCTGCTTTCCTGCGCGGCGCTGGTCGGCCCGATCGCCGCAATCTGGCCCTCGGCCCTCGCCGAGAACACGATCATGTTCCCGCTCGGGCTTGCCCCCATCACGTCAGCGGCGGCGAGCCCGTTGCCTGGGCACCTGATAGCTGAGACCGGTCATACCGGGCATCTGATCGCGGTTGCCCTGCTGGTGGCGGCCGGTCTCGGGATCGGCGTATCGCTGATCATCAGGCCACCGAGGACCGTTCCCGCCGCGGCCTGGTGGCTCATCATCGGTCTCACGCTGATGTTCACCCTGGCCCCGGCCACCAGGTTCGGCTACTTCATCTACCCGGGCGCGCTGCTGCTGTGGCTGCAGGTCTCCCTGCTTGGCCGCCGATGGTCTGGTACCGAGCCGGGTGACGGCGGCGGATCGCCGGACCGCGCGCTGGTGCTCACCGACTCTGCGTAGCCGGCCGGACCTTCCGGCCCGATGCGGGCTAGCCAAGGGCTAGCCACCGGGGCTGCCCCGGGCACGCGAAGATTGGCCGCCGGGACTGTCCGCCGGACGCAGGCTTGCCGCCGGGACTGTCCGCCGGACGCAGGCTAGCCGCCGGGGCTGTCCGCCGGACGCAGGCTTGCCGCCGGGACTGTCCGCCGGACGCAGGCTAGCCGCCGGGGCTGTCCGGCCCCGCGAATGCACTCTGGTCCTTGCAGATATTGGTGTTGGCGGTGACGCCGCCGTAGGTGCTGCTGAGGTTGTCGACCGAGGGCGGGGGCGAAGGTTTCGACGGCGCGGAAGCGAGACCGTTGAAGCTGGAGCCGACGATCAGGTCGAGGGTCCCCGGCGTGAGGCCGGTGTCCTTAGCTATGGTGACGTCGCTGAGCTGTGCCTTCAGCGTGCGCGCTGCGGGCAGGTCTGCAGCGGATGCGTACTCGATGACGGGATCGGTGTAGCCGGTAGTGCCCGCATCGCCAGTGCTCACGACGTTGAAACCTCGGCCGGTGAGATCGGATCCGGCTTGGCCAGCCAGCCCGCTGATGTCGGTGCCGTTCAGGACGTTCACGTTGACCTTGGACGGGGTCGTAAGGAGCACCGGAGTCGTGGAGCGCTTCGGCTTCTTGGCCTTCTTCGGCTGGGGCAGCTTGGTATCGTGCGCAATCGCGTTGAACAAGGCGTCGGCCTGCGGCTGCTCCAGCTGGACCTCGGCCGTCGGATCCCCCGTGTAGGGGACATTGGGAGCGGTCACGAACTGCACCGACTGGGACGACAGCCCGCGCAGGCTGTCCGCGATCTGGAGCATCGCGGACTGCTGCAGACCGCTATCCGTCTCCATCGCGTCAGCCGCGTCCTTGACGACACTGAGGATCTTGGTCGGGCTGTTGAGCAGGCCGCTGCGCTCGATGCCCTGCACCAGGGAGGCCATAAGGAGTTGGTCCCGTTGGATCCGTTGCAGGTCGGAGCCATAGCCGAGGTCCTCGCGGGTGCGCCAGAACGCGAGCGCCTGACGCCCCATGACGTGATGCCTGCCCGCGCTCAGGTGCAGGCCCGACATGACGTCGTCCACCGCGAAGGGCAGGCAGACGTTCACCCCGCCGATGTCGTCGATGACCTTCTCGAACCCGGTGAAATCGAGCTGGATGAAGTGATCGATATGGATGTTGGTCACATAATCGACGGTCTTCCAGGTGCAGATCGGGCCGCCGTAGGCGAGCGCCGAGTTGATCCGCTCGACCTCCCCTGGGGCGCCCGCCTGCTGGCCGGCGGCACCCACTTGCTTGTCGGCCGGGCAGGCCAGCACCGGGACCATGGTGTCCCTCGGGATGCTGACCACGGTCACCCGGTGATGACCGGGAGAAATATGCAGCAGCATCAGGGTGTCGGAGCAGTTGCAGCCGACACTGCCGCCGATCGCCGCATTGGCCCCGGCGCGGGTGTCCGAGCCGAGGAGCAGGATATTCTCCGCGTTGTTGTACTTCGGCGGCTGCTTGCCGAGGCTGGTGGCGTCGATCCGCGTGATGCTGTCCCAGACCGTGCGGTACTTGACGTAGGCCCCGAGTGCTGCGACGACAAGGACTCCGACGAGCACCGCGGCCATCCAGCCGGTGATCAGCACCCACACCGAGGCCCGGCGACGACTTACCGGACCCCCCTCCGGCCGCCGTGTCCGACGGGACGGTTTCCTGCCCCCGCTGTCGGACTGGTCGTACCGGCTCATCGCTCCTCCGGGCATGGATCCACGGCGACCGGCACGGGGATCCGGCAGTTCAGGTTGCGCCCTATAGTACGTGGTCTTAACGGGAGGTTTCCCATCGAGATAGCAAAGATCATGTCTAAAGACAGGCACGCTGCGGAGCTCCAGGGCCGCGACGCGGGATGGCAAGGACGGCTGCTACTGCCCGGCGGGCCGCGGCCCATCTACAGTGGGAGCCGTGCGCCCGCCAGACCACCAGACCGGCAGCTCAGCTGCTTCTGGCGAGCCTGAGAAGGTCGCGGAACTCGCGAGGCAGCACGAGGATACAGAGGTCATGCTGCCCGGAGGTGGGGATCAGGGAACTGGCTCCGAGCAGGATAGGCGCGCATCGGACGAGACCGCGCAGGCCGGGCTTGCGTCGGATAAGTCCGGTATGACCGAAGCGCTGCCCAAGGTGGCAGCGGGCGCCGTGGCGGCAGGCCTCCCATCGGCCAGGCTCAAGACGGCCAGGCTCAAAGCAGCCGGCCGCAAAGCAGCCGGCCTCAAAGCGGCC
>Ga0187883_10002487_pt1 | contig 11085 bp, 11 predicted proteins | sample June2016WEW_20_1_2_FD_132966 | JGI IMG/M metagenome (GOLD analysis project Ga0187883, IMG submission 132966) | Peatland microbial communities from SPRUCE experiment site at the Marcell Experimental Forest, Minnesota, USA - June2016WEW_20_10 | ecosystem: Environmental > Terrestrial > Soil >...
CCCGAATGACATGCCCCGGATAGCCAGAGCATAGCCGAGGCCCGGCCAGTGTCAAGGCCGCGCTTCGCGCGCCGCCTTCGCGGTCGAAGAGCCTTGACACTGGCCTTTGCGCCTCGGCTTATTATTCAGCTATCCGGGGGATGTCAGATTTCTAGCTCTAGCCGTAACAGATGCTAGTGCCGACCCGCAATCGCATCTACCGTCGAACGATGCCCGTTGTGCGCCGCTATCCGAGGCCGAAACATAGCGCAGAGGATTCAATCTGCAATCATTGATGCCGCCGGAGGGGATCTCAACCTCCCTCGTTGCTCGCTTCCGAGTCACGAACGTAACTTGCCGCCCGTGCGGAATCGCCAGAAACTGGCATGTGGGTTTCGATGGCGCGGGCCAGAGGTCTAGCATGCGGCCAAGTACGTTTAGGCGGTAGGGATGGCTGTGTCTCACGTTAGTCATAATCCCGGCTTCGTGCATAATGCATTCGCCATCGCTCCAAAAGAGCTGCCAGGAGACGGGAAGTGAACCGAGGCGGATTTTCGTGGTGGCGATTCTTCGGCGTATCGGCGTTCAAAGCGCGCGTCTCGCGGCAGATCGGCATCCCGCTAACTCGCAGTGGGCGCCGACGAAAGCTTGGATCGCTGATCTTACGGCTACTGGGCATAGATAAATGGCTTTAGCCCATGAGCAAAACTTTAGCTGAGAACTTGGCACAAATATTTCAACGAGAGGGTGGACAATGGCCGCAGGATAACCAATGGCCTGAGCAATAGGTACCGCTCAGTCCAGTTGGACAAACGTTGGATGTGTGCCCGCTGCGGAAATCAGTGGGAAGCGTATTGAGGAGGGATGGAGGTTGCGGGCCGTGCCTCCGGGGTACAATCCCCTGTACCCCGCAACAAAGAATGATTACGTTCCAGCACAAGAATGGCTTCGACTCTTAATTCTCGCCGCCCGGAAGATGCCGAGCTTTCAAGGAAGCGCGAAGAACTGGCAGAACTGCAAGTTCGCCTGGCAGATCTTGAACTTCAGCTTCTCACTTTGCGTTTAGAATTGGCCGAATTTGAAAAACTCTATCACTCTAAAGTCGATCTGCTTTATGCTGAGCTGGATGAAGTTGAAGCCCTAATTGCAGAGCGGCTTGCTCGACTTCGGCCCCTCGACTCTAACACCGCACAAAAGGCCAGCGAAGCCCGAAAGCGAGCGGAGGAATCGCGTCGAGTTGCGGACGATTCTTCGCGAACGCTGCCAGATCCCGTTGAACGTTCCCAAAAGCTAAAGGACTTGTATCGCGCAGCCGCAAAGCAACTCCACCCAGACTTAGCTCAAGATGATCGCGACCGCGCGATCCGCGAATGTCTCATGACCGAAGCAAATCTAGCCTATGCCAAAGGTGACGAAGGCAGGCTTGAAGCGATTCTCGAGGAATATCAAAGCAACCCAGACACCGTGCTGGGCAGCGATGTCGGAGCTGAACTTGTCAGAACCATTCGACGGATCAGTCTTGCCAATATGAATATCAGAAAAGCCGAGACTGAGATCAGCAGCCTCAACGCCTCGGAAATCTGCAAATTGAAGACTACTGTCGATGAGGGGCGGCGACGGGAGAACGATGTCCTGGGCGACCTCGTCGAAAATCTCAAACAAAACGTTCGAGCCAGACGGCAACATCTTCAGCATTTATGAACCCTAAGACTCCGAGCGATGACGAAAGAGACGAGATCACATCGCTTGTTGTTAAGTCGTCGCATGAACTGAGCACCAGAGCGTCATTGGTCACCCGCGGGCTGAGAGATATAGCGGATCTCCTTCGGGCCAGCTCTCTGAAGGCTACACAAGACCAGGCATGGGAATTTCATAAGCAGCGCAGATTCGCAGAGGCGGTTGCTGTATGCTCCGCTGGGTTAGAGATTGACCCCAAGGACGAGATTCTTTGGCAAATAATGGGAGTAGGTCTCGCGGAGCAGGGCAGAAATGAGGAAGGGCTCGCCTGTTTGGAGCGGGCTCTGCAGATTGATGCGAGAAACCAGTATTGTTGGGTACTCAAGGCGCATCTACTGCGCAGGCTCAACCGCACAGAAGAACAGCTAGGGAGCTGGCGTCGAGTGCTCGGGATCGAACCCGATTTCCAGGGCGCATGGAAGAATGTCGGCCGCTGTCTTTTTGACCTCGGAAGATACAGAGACGCGGTTCAGGCGTTTGATTCCGAGATGAGATTGAATCCCTTGGATGAGGACTGTCGTTCGAGAAGAGAAACAGCGCTCGCTGAAATCGCGCACAATCAGGAAGACCATCTTTCCAAGCCGCAACTCCCTGACTGGAACGCGACGGGTAAGTGCTGTCCTGGAGATCAGTCACGGCTCCTCTTCTGCTTGGATCATCAATGCACGCATGACCTGTGCCCGGACGTTCCCCATTTGGATTTCGCCTTAATCCCTGTGGAGAATGTCCGTCCGGAGGTTCTGCAACGCTCAATTCAGGAAGGCCAAGCAGCAGGGGAATACTACGTTGTCCATGATGGTACAGGTTGGCACGTTCTGGAGGACGGCGAAGTTGGATGGGACCCGGAATCTCTCCCCGACGGAACAGTGCTCTTAAAGACACCCGAGCAGTTGCGCGGGCAGTTGCGCGGACCTTTTTCGAAAACGGAAGCTCAGAACTTCGTCGAGGAAAAGAAGTGGCGGGATCACGACCAAATCGTGAGATTGCCTCGTATTGTTCCACACTTGTGGGTGAGCCCGGATTCCGATGACGCTGCAGATGGTTTCGCAGTCGGTTGCTCTTATTGCGGAGAATCTGATCCAGCACAGGAACGAAACCCCTGTCCAAAGCGCAGTTCGTACACTTGGTACGAGGTTCTTGGCGTCCCAGAGGGTGCCGACGAGAATCAGATCGTGAGTGCCTACCGGGAACTTGTCAACGCGTGGGACCCAAAACGGCTGCAGAGCCGGGACGACATATTTCTTGATTGCGGTTATTCTGAGACCCAGATTAAGTGGTTTGACGCTGCTTACGCAGTGTTGAGCGATCCCATTAAAAGGCAAGAGTACGATGCAGAGCTTCTCAGACGGCGGCGTAGGAGCCACCTCAGCGATTAGGCGTAGCGGGGCGTAGTGGGGGTGATTGACTTTGGGCTGGGCCGGAACCATGATTCAGGTAACCTAATTATGAGAGCACGAAGTCAAACGTTGTACGACATTCTCGGTATTCCAAGCGGCACGGGCGTGGACCATATCAAAGATTCTTACCGTCTACTCACCAACAAGACACCGCTAACCGATGGTGCTTATGCGGTGTTGTCCGATCCGGCTAAAAAACAGCGATATGACGATGAATTATGGGCAGGGGCTGGGATCAAGTCAACATCAGAACCGCAGTGGCAAGAATTTGAGATCACCCCTGAGCAAGAGCGACTGCTAAAGGAATGGAGGAAATCTAAGCCTTGGCGAGTAGAACTGCCTGACGGCACGACCATCAAATCTGAAGACTGCCTCACTGGGAACCCTAATATCGGAACTCACGAATACGAGGTCTGCGATAACCAGCGCCATAACGACGTGCACTCTAACTGCCCGTGTGGCACGCACTTTTATTCGAACGATGGCAAGATGTGGTACACGGCCAAGGGGGTGCCCTATTCCAAGCTCGTGAGCCCCGTCCACGACCATGGGTCGGACCTGGAGTCCGATGAATGGCTGAGAACCGCCAGAGAAGAATTTCTGAGAGCGCAAAACCCCACCATCAGTTACCAATGCGGCATCTGTTCAGACTCAGACGCTTGCGGCGGTGGGTTTACTCTCTTTTGGGTATCAGGCTCGGACTATGCACTCCTTTTAAGAGATGAGAATGATGATATGTTTTGGAGCATGTTGGACAAGGACTACATAACACAGGAGGAATTAAAACTTGCTCTTCTGAAGTGGTGGTCTCAACTCGAAGAAAGAGATGAAGTTGATCTTGGAAATGTTGAGATGGTAGATAAGAAGTTAGTTACCCCCCCGGCAATTTCAAATTACCCAGAGACCCGCGCTATCTATTTACCAGGGCTACTCCACTGAAGTCAGGCGAGAGACTCCTTCATCATTCCCGCTTACAGAAAATGGGTATGGGTTAATGGCCTAAAGTAACAAGGCGGAATTGTAAGGTCTTTCACTGGATTCGGCTGCCGATCCACTATTCACGAACAACAGTGACTTCCGTCACTGGTGATGCCCATTTCTTAGGTATCTACTTGTAGTTGCCTTCCCTCTAGAAATTTCTGCCGCGAAGCAATTCGTTCACACAGGAGTCCCCGTGCCTCAACTTCCGATTAAGGTTTCTCCGGGCCCCATTGCGCCACTGCGGATAGCAATCGTTTACGACGACGTCCAATCTGATTGGCTGCCAGCCAGTCGCGTTAAGCAATTGCTCGAAGAAGACCCTGCCATCATTTGGCTCGAAAACTTCGGTCATCTTCATGGTTTCGAACCCGATAGGTCCGAATACGATCTCGCTGATTATATCTTCATGAAGAGTCGTGAGTTCGAAAAAGCTTGGTGTGAACACAATTGTCCGTCAGTGGTCCGTGTCTGCAACGAAGCGTACGAGGTTCGCTCGGCAGAAAAGTTCGAGGAAACCTTCGCCCTAATGAGCCAAGGAGTTCCTGTTATAGGGCAAGCGGCACTTTGGTGGTCACCAGAGCGGATCTATGGAACCCCAGATCTCCTTGTGCATTCTGTCTGGCTCAGAGAACACTTTCCGGACTTGATTACGGACGCCGAGGCGGCCAGACCAGCCACGACCTTGGGCGACGCAGGAAGAAACGGCCACTATATCGTTCTCGACCTAAAGTTCAAGACTAAGCTAGAGGACCCGAAAAACAAGAAGGATCAGCAGGTGTACGCCGCCCAAGTGCGCCTCTATTCGTACATGCTCGGTCAAGCGCAAGGGATGATGCCCTCTGCCGCCTATATCGTCACGCGAGACAAAGTGTCCGAGCCTATCGAAATTCCAATCGGTTCGAAGCTTGACCAACCCCTTGACGCCGATCTGGCAAAACTACGAGATTGGTTTGCCGACATAAAGCTCAATGGAGCTGGATACCTGCCCTGGCGCGACGACGTGGTCAGATACAGCATGGAGTCGGACGAGCGTTGGAATACAGCAAAAAAGCGATTCGCGACCGAGTATTTTGACGGAAAAGACCCCAGACTTGTCACCCAGATAGGAACACCACTATGCCAGCATCTCCGCAGTGCTGGCTTCCCAAGCCTCGATTCACTTCTCGCAAGTGATCCCGCTTGTATTCCAATCGAAAAATGCAAGGGTTACGGTGGAACCGGAGTAAAAGCTAAACAGATCAGGGCAGTTCTTCAAGCGAATCGAACCAACAAAGCAATTCCACCGCTCCAAGCTGCAATCCCTCAACGAAGGCAATTCGAGTTTTTCATCGACTTCGAGTATTTCACGAACATCAACGTCGATTTCAATAGCCAGTGGCCGGACCTGAGTGGCTGCGAGATGGTGTTCATGATCGGTCTAGGATGGGATGAAAATGGCTGGCAATTCAGAACCTTTGTGGCCAAGGAGGAGACGCTGACGGCGGAGCGCGAGATTTTCGACGAATTCCTTGATTTTCTTGCCCAGAAGACGGGAGGCGCATTTACTGATGACAAGACGACTGCTCTATACCATTGGACGCCTCCAGAGAGTTGGCAATCAAGGCGCGCTGCCGATCGTCACTTTCCCGATCCCAACCATCCGCTTAGACGCCTTCCGCTCGTTGATCTTCAGAAGAACTTCATCGAGACTCCGTGTTGCGTTCCCGGAGAATTGTCGTTTGACTTGAAAGGGACTGCAAAGAATCTTGGAAAGCTCGTGCCTGAACTAGATCCTCACTGGCCGGGTAGCCTTGACGAAGGAACCAAAGCGATGGTGATGGGCTGGAAGGGTTACCACGGTGGCGACATCAACCAGTCCGAAGAGATTAAGCTACTGACTCCGTATCTTGAGGCGGACTGTAGAGCCGTGTGTAACGTTCTGCGCTGGATGCGGTCGTTCGCTCCTTAGGAGGCAGAGCGATTTCTCGATGAAGATCGTCATGGTTTCGGACACGCACGGGAAGCATCCGGCATTGCCGGCCGGGGACGTGCTCGTGCACTGTGGCGATCTGACGCACTTCGGATCGTTTGCCGAGCTGCGCGCCGAGGTCGAATGGCTGAAGAGTCTGCTGTTCCGTTACGTGATTCTGATCGGAGGGAACCATGACATTGCCCTCGGGAACCTGTGCGACAAAAAGCTGGAGGATCAGACTCGCAAGTTGCTCTTCGGCCGTATTCACTACCTACGCGATTCCGGCCTGACGATCGAAGGAGTTCGATTTTGGGGGACGCCGTGGATTCCGCCTTACGCCGGCGTTTTCAATCTCCCGGAAGATGAGCTGCGCGAAAAATGGGATCTCATTCCCTCCGACACCGATGTGCTCATCACGCACGGTCCGCCAGCCGGCATACTCGATGGGGGAACTGGAAGCGAGAGTTTGACTCAGGCCCTGCTGAGGATCCAGCCGACGATTCATTGCTTCGGTCATGTGCATGACCATCGCGGGCAAGTCAGGAAGGGCATCCAGTTCTTCAACTGCGCGGGCGAACCGTTCACTTCCTCCCCCGCGCTCCCGTGTAGTCTTTGATCGGCTCGTCCTCTGAAACTCAGAGATCGATGTGCTCCGCGCCGCTCGTTCCAGATCTCGCCACCGCGGGCACCGTAATGCGATTTGAGGATACTGTTGTCGACCAGACATTTTCCAGACGGAGGAAGTCTTCTAAAGACTAGTCGGGTGAAGAGCTACCAGACCGCTGAAGCGGCTGAAGTCTGTTACGTTCAATGTGAGTATATGGTTCACCCCGTGGACGTACATGCTCGCCACTAGCCGTGCGTCGTGTACCTGAACCCCTGAGATGCCATACTGCACGACGATGCGCCGCCACTCCCGGTAGACGGCTTCACTGTCCGGCAAGAACGTCATGCCGGCTTCGATCACGCGGACCTCGCGTTCGGCTTCCGTGACGGTTAAACCAAAACCATTGCGTACAACGGGCCGGGTCATAACGTTCCAAAACTCCGCGATATTCTGATGCGTGTAATAAAAAGTGGTGCCTTGTCCGCCAAGTCGAGCAAGAGCCGTATCAATGAGTTTGTGCTGGGGATCGGAACGTCTGGCAACGCGTAGCAGGATGTTCGTGTCAACCAAACACGAGGGGATAGCCATTTAGTCGTGATCCTGGTAAATCCATTCCCGTGAAATGGTCTCTGGTAGCGGGGGGATTTTGTCCGAGAACTGCGCCAACGAATCGAGCCAGGCGCGGATCTCCTCCGGCGTACGCAACTGCCGAGCACCTACGGCTTGAGCTCCCACTTGCTGGGCCAAGATTTCTTCGACGTAGGCTTCGGGTTGCAGGCCGCGTGCCCGAGCCTGGGCCGCGAGCTCATCCGGGATGTTGACCCTGACTTCCATGGTCAAACTTTAGCACAATAAGGATGGTGGCTGAATTTGAAAAATCGGGTTAGTTTTCTAATTTCTCAGACCACATCAAACAGGGGATGGCCCTGGATCTTCCCCTGCTCTTCTAATTCCTCCAAGGCTATTCTCACCTCCTCCCGGTCTAAGCCATGTTTGTCAACGAAGGTGTCTATTGTGATAGGCGTGCCTTTTGGCCGTGATTCCAATACGTCCAGTATTTTGCGCTGCGTTTCTATCTGCATGACACAATTCTCTCGCCACCTCATTTCCTGCGCAAGCCAAATTCAGCCACGACCCACAAAAGCCGCTGAAGCCTACCTTTCGCAGCCAACCCAGAAGGGGACCCGTGACGACTAGAGAGGCGACGCGATGGCAGCAGCCTGGCACGGAGGTATTTTTCTGCAGGCAACGGGCCTGCAACAATCCGTACTCGGTCCGGTGCCCACCACCAGACTGGGGTCCGATCAGAGGAGACCCTTTCCCCAATGTATGTATTCCCATCGGCGGTTGAGGAGCATTCGATGGGACATCCGGATGTGCCAATAGCAATTTGTCTCAACAGAGGGGTTCACCCCCAAGGTGGTGTGCCATAAGTGTGCCGTACCGTTCGATCCCATATGCGCTAACTTGCGTCTTTTCAATACCAGTGCAAAGCGCTTCCGTGCGGGCTTGGCTATTGGCAAGTCATTGATTCTTCGATGCGAAAGTGGGCGCTCGACGGTTTCGGATTCACCTACTCTTAATCAGTAGGTTGAAGGTTCGATTCCTTCCGCGCTCACCATCTTTTCAAGCGATCACGGAAACTGCAATCCGCTCCGCAATCCGTTAAGACGGCAGTAGGGCCCAGCGCACAATTTTGCCATGCGCTTGTGCCATTTCAGCGGTCGCAGCGTCGCCGATGTCCCTCTATTCATCGGGGCACAACTGGCGGGAGCATTGGCCGCGACCTTCTTGTTTCGGTGGCTCGTCCCAAACCTTCCTGCAATTCGGACCAAGTTCTCCTACCTCACCCTCGCTAGACGGCAAAGAAATCCGGATTGTTGACGCAAACGGGCGTGAGCAGTCATTCCGCTGCTTTTGCCGCTTGCTGCATCAGCGAGCCCGGCTAAGAGAAACAGAACAGGACCGAGCCAACGGCCCTACTTTTGTGCGTATACCATTCCGGAAGCATGATAGGGAGGGTCGGAGATCAGCCGGATGTACGAAATCAGCGCCTCGATCTCTGTCTTGCTCAGAGTGTAACCGTACGGCGGCATCAGTGCGGACTTGTTGAGCGCGGGTCCGCCGTGGCTGATGATGGCTGTCAGATCGGCATCACTCATTTTGTTGAGTGTGTCGCCCTCGGTAAACGGATGCGGCTTGGTCTCCAGATTGTCGTAATTGGAAACGCGCTCCGGTGTGGACTCCGGATTGTGGCAGCAGGCGCAATACTTGTTGTCGAGTTGGAATCCGGCCTGCTGCTGATATCCCAGCGCAATTTCTTCGATCTTCAATTCGACTGGTTTCTGAGCTTTCGTAGATGTGTGCGCAGTGAGTTGATATCGGCCTGCCATGCTGCCGAGAGCGACGTTCGCGCTGAGCTGTCCGCTGGAATCGGTCAGACCGCTTGGAGGGTCAAAGCTGACGCCCGCGGGCCCGCTGAACTCGACCAATGCTCCGGTGACAGCCGTCCCTTGTTCGTCGTTGACCTGCACGACCAGGGGCTGAGCGAGAACCGTGCCGGTCGCGCCGATCTGTTTGCCTCCGCTCGACTCCACCAGTGCGGCGCCAAACGCTGTGGGTTTTAGAGCAGAGGCTGGCCCCGCTTTACGTGCGCACCCTGCGCTTACAAGAGCGAGGGAGATCAGGAAGAGCGCCCGCAAATATCTCTTCATTTCTTCGCCTCCTGCTTGCTGGAGCCCTTCTGCGTCATCAGGAATGCGGTCAGAGCGCGGGCATCTTCGTCGTTCATGTTGCGGTTTGGTTCGATGGTGCCGGGCCGCATGGTTTGCGGGTCCTTCAGCCAGTGGTAAATCCACGCCGCATTCAGGCGCGAGCCTACTTGCGTTAGCGTTGGTCCGACGTAGCCTTTGTCGACCTTGGTATCGACGATGTGGCAACCCTGGCAGGCATACTTGGAATAGAAAAGCTGTCTCCCCTGCTCCACCTGATTCGGCGGATACCCGCTGGTCGGCATCGAGTCGCGGTCGAATGCCGGAGTCTGATAGACGGCCATGATGTAATCAGTGAGTTCCTTCGCGTCGTCATCGGAAAGATTGAACCTCGGCATGCGGCGGATCAGCGCCGGGCGCAGTGTGCCTGGGTTCTTCAGGAATGCCAGCAGCCACTGCCGCTGCACCGAACTGCCTTCCCAGGTCAGGTCGGGAGCCATGTCGCCGCCGCGACCGTTAATGGCGTGGCAGCTGAAACAGGCCAGGTCCGCCATGAGTTGTCCGGCCTTGCCCGCGGGTTCGTAATTCGAAGGCGGCTTCGCCGGGACGGTCAGGGCCGGCGGCAAGTCATGGGCCCGGTCTGTGAGCGAGAGCAGCGCGGTCGTCAACGCATCAATCTGCGCGGGCGCGAGGCTGAACTGCGGCATCTTCAGTGCCGCTCCAAACGAACGCGGTTGCCGGATCTTGTCCGCGATGTAATCCGGTATGGCGTGCGCCATTCCGGGCAGAAAAATGATCTGCGTCAGCGGCTTGCTGCCGATGCGGGTCAATTCCGGAGCGAAGTTATCCGGCTTCTTGATGCCGCTAACCTCATGGCATGAGGCGCAGCCGTATTCGGTGACCAGAAGCTTGCCGTGCGCAATCTGCTCCGGCGTGGCGGCGTCGAGATGCACATTGGCCAGCAGATCGGAATCCGTCTTGTTGCCGAGGAAAACAGTGAGCAGGGAAAGCTGCGGATCGGTGAAACGGTAGTGCGGCATGGCGGTTCCGGAATCGTAGACACGCGGATTGCGCAACCATGCCCGCAACCATTCCGGCTTCACCTTATTGCCGACCCGGGTCAGTTCCGGCCCGACATCGCCGCCCACCACATTTCCGGCAGCGTTCTGCACGGCATGGCAGGAGGCGCAGAATGACTCGCCGTACAAGCTGGCTCCAGCGGCCAGATCCGGCGCCTTCTGGTCTTTATCCTTATCCTTACTGGCAGGGCTGGCCGGCGCCGTGTCTCCAGCAATCGGTGTGCTGCTGGCGATCAGGAAAGCCGAAATATCGCGCGCGTCCGGATCGCTCAACCTGAAATTCGGCATGGTCGCAGTGACGGCATAGGCCTGAGGATCCTTCAACCACGCATAAATCCATTCCCGTGTGGTCTTGTCGGCGATGTGCTCCAGCGATGGCGGATCATCGGTCGGCCTGATCGCGCTGCCATCGGGTAGTTTGATGGTATGGCAATGAACGCAGCCATAACGGCCCAGCAGGTTGCGTCCCACGTTCAGTTGCGGTGTGCCGGTCAGAGGAGAGCGATGGCATTGCCCGCAGGAAGATTGGACGTACCGCGCCGGCAGGATCGGCTGCTCCCATGCCTCCGTGCTGCTGTGGGCTTCCTCGACGGTGGTCGCAGGGCCTTGCCCACGGTGACACATGACGCAGCCGAACTGGTCA
>Ga0187883_10002488_pt1 | contig 11082 bp, 7 predicted proteins | sample June2016WEW_20_1_2_FD_132966 | JGI IMG/M metagenome (GOLD analysis project Ga0187883, IMG submission 132966) | Peatland microbial communities from SPRUCE experiment site at the Marcell Experimental Forest, Minnesota, USA - June2016WEW_20_10 | ecosystem: Environmental > Terrestrial > Soil >...
GCTCACTGGCCTGCTTTTGCTCCGGCCGGCGCACACGGCCCCGGATTGCCTTGTTTTTCATCGGCGGAGACCGGAAATCGCTTGAGCTTAACTATGTAGTTCCAGAGTATTGTCTGCACATTTCCCAAAAATGCGGGCTACAGGTCAGTATTTTCTTTGTTCATCTCTTGCGCATGGGTGGTAATTTTGCCATTTAAAAGGAAGGCCTTCGGCGCTTTCGCCGTCTAGTTCCGAAGAAATTCACTCATGATGGCAATCAAACAAGCTTAGGAGTAACAGTATTGGGTGAGATTCTTGAAATTGCGAGCTTCATTGCCACTCCTCTCGGCGCCATCTTGGCCGTCGGTGCTGCAGCAGCTGCTTTCTTCTATGGGCGTTGGGTCCTCTCAAACTGAGGGTCACCAAGCGCCTGTAGCTCGGGCATGATAATCGCGAAAACTGACAAACATATAATCCCGCGAAGAGCCCTCTTAAAACACCGGACCTAGCTGTCGCTTAGAGCGACAGCAATTTATAGACCGGGTGGCATGAATTGCGCCGCAATGTCCCGTCCCGCGCCGTGCCTGAAATCTTAAATCCCAACTTTTACATCCTGGCGCCTTGTGGGCACTATCTCAGCCGCTGTGCAAGGCGGCGGCGGCGCGGCGCGCGACGACTTCGCGCTCTTTCTGGAACGCTGTATTCGTGTCGCGCACACTTTCGACTATCTGCGGATCGGCGCTCGCCGGCGTTCCACCGGGAAAGGGCGGCTTTGGATCATATTCCATGGCGAGCTGCGCACGTTTGGCGTGCTCTTCACCGAACAGGCTGGCCACCAGCGTCAAGGCAAAGTCGATCCCCGACGTCACCCCCGCGCCGGTCATCCGGTTGCGATCGGTCACCACTCGCTCCTTGACCGGCACCACGCCGAATATAGCCAGCTGATCGAGCGATAGCCAATGGCAGGTGGCGCGGTAGCCGGTGAGCAATCCGGCGGCCGCGAGAACCAGAGATCCCGTGCAGACCGAGGTCACATAATCGGCCCCCTCTGCCTGCTGCCGTAGAAAGGCGAGAACCTCCGCATCTTCCATGAGCGAGATTTGCCCAGGCCCGCCAGGGACGAACAGAATGCCGGCTTTCGGGCAATCCTCGAAAGTGCAGGTGGGCAGCAGCCGCAGGCCATTCACATCTCGAACCGGATCGCGTGTTTTCCACACCAGATGAATCTTTAGCTCCTGAAACCGGGCCAAGACTTCAAAAGGCCCCGTGAGATCGAGCTGCTGGAATCGCGGGTAAAGCAGCATCACGACATCCATCGAGGCCTCCCTGGTTGGCCTTCATTTCCAGAGCGGACAAGTCGCCGTTTCAGGTCTTTGCCTCAGGCAGATTGAGCCTGATGTGCAACTCGCGCAATTGCTTCTTGGTGACGGCCGAGGGCGCACCCATAAGAAGATCTTCGGCGCGCTGATTCATCGGGAAAAGCACGATTTCCCGCAAATTCTCCTCGCCCGCGAGCAGCATGACAATGCGGTCGACGCCGGGCGCGATCCCGCCATGCGGCGGCGCCCCATATTGAAGCGCGCGATACATGCCACCGAATTTCTCCAACAGCACATCCTCGTCATAGCCCGCGAGCGCGAAGGCCTTCTTCATAATGTCCGGGCGATGGTTCCGGATCGCACCGGACGAAAGCTCCACGCCATTGCAGACGATGTCATATTGGAAGGCGGTTATTTCGAGTATCTTTTTCCGAAGCTCATTGCTCTCGTTCAAATCTCGATTGCGCTCCCCTTGATCAAATCCGAGTATTTCCGAACGGACGCCAGTTTCCATACTGAGGAACTGTACCAGGTCATAATTGGGCATCGAGAACGGGTTGTGCGAAAAGTCGATTCTCTTTTCGTCCTCGTTCCATTCATACATTGGGAAATCGACGATCCAGCAGAACTCGAAAACATCTTTTTTGGTAAGACCGAGTTCGTTGCCAATCTTGAGCCGCGCCGCTCCGGCAAATTTATAAATGTCGACCGGCTTGCCGAGGACGAAGAAGACAGCGTCCCCGGCCGTGAGCCCCTCGGGCCGCAATTGCCGATAGGGGCTCGCGATTTCGAGCGGAAATTTTTCCCCCGTGCTCGCTGCCAATTCCGGGTCTGGCAGGCGAACCCAATCGCCGGGCATTCCGTTCAGTCCCCGGCGAATGAATTCGGTCCGCTCCGGTCCGACATTTTTTGCGACTGGGCCGGCTGCTTCGATTCGATTACTGCCTCCGCTTAGAATCATCCCATCGCTTAGTTTGGCTCCCGAATCGAGTTCTCCACCTACCTCGCGCCAAAAAATATAGGCAAGACCCGGCAGGCCTTCGCTCTTCGCCCAGCTATCCATGCGATCGCAAAAGGTGCGCTGGCCGCCACCCGGCGCCGGAATAGCCCAGACGCGCGCCTCGGGATCGGACGCGAGCCGCTTGGCGAAGACGCCAAAGCCCGAGTCGCGAAAGACTTGCGTGACATCATGTATCAGAAGCGGATTGCGTAGGTCGGGCTTATCTGTTCCAAACGCGCGCATAGCGGCGCTATAGGAAATCATCGGAAATTTCTGCGTCACTGGCTGGCCTCCGCCGAAGTCCTCGAAGACACCGCGCAGCACCGGCTCGACCGCCGCGAACACATCCTCCTGTGTGACAAAGCTCATCTCGATATCGAGCTGATAGAATTCGCCAGGGCTGCGATCGGCGCGCGCATCCTCGTCGCGGAAACAGGGCGCGATCTGGAAATAACGGTCGAAACCCGCCACCATGATGAGCTGCTTGAACTGCTGTGGCGCCTGCGGCAGGGCATAGAATTTGCCAGGATGCAACCTGGACGGAACCAGAAAATCGCGCGCGCCTTCCGGACTCGAAGCCGTGAGAATCGGTGTCTGGAACTCGAAAAAACCTTGTGCCTTCATGCGCGCGCGGAGGGAATCGATGATTTGCCCGCGCAACATGATGTTTTGATGCAGTTTTTCACGGCGCAGATCGAGGAATCGATAGCGCAGCCGCATGTCTTCCGGATAGTTTTGCTCGCCGAACACAGGCAAGGGCAATTCGGCGGCGGGTCCCAAAACCTCGATTTCGGTCACATAGACTTCGACGAGGCCGGTCGGCATGTCGGGATTTTCGGTGCCCGCTGGGCGGCGCCGGACCGCTCCGTCGATCCGGACCACCCATTCCGAACGCAGCTTCTCGGCTTGCGCGAAAGCCGCCGAATCCGGGTCCACCACGCATTGGGTTATGCCATAGTGATCGCGAAGATCGATGAACAGGACGCCGCCATGATCGCGGATGCGATGGCACCAGCCGGAGAGACGGATTGTTTCGCCGGCCTGCGTTTCGCGCAGGTCGCCGCAGCTATGGGAACGGTAGCGATGCATAATAAAGTCACAAGCAAGAGGAAGCGATAAGGCGGGCCTTGCGCTTTGCGCCAAGCGGGCGGAGAACCGCATGGGCGGCGCCATCTGTCAAGGCGGCGTGAGCCAGTTGCCCGCAAACCTGCCGCCTTGACACAGACTATAGAAGTCAATCCGTCTTTGCATTATTGAGCAATTATGACCCTGATCTCCACGACAAAAGACTTGACCGCCGTCTGCCGCCGCCTCGCTGCCCACCCTTTTGTCACCGTCGATACCGAATTTTTGCGGGAAACGACCTTCTGGCCGCGCCTTTGCGTTGTGCAGCTCGCGTCGGAAGAAGAAGCCGTCGCTATCGACGCCATGGCCGAGGGGCTCGATCTGGCACCCTTTTTTGAGCTGATGGCCGACGAGCGGCTAACCAAGGTTTTCCACGCGGCACGTCAAGATCTTGAAATTATCTGGAATCTCGCGAAACTGATCCCGGCGCCCCTGTTCGATACCCAGGTCGCCGCCATGGTCTGTGGCTTCGGCGATCAAGTTTCCTATGGTGATCTTGTCAAAACCGTCACAAAAGTCACGCTCGATAAATCCTCGCGCTTTACGGATTGGTCGCGGCGTCCATTATTGCCGGCCCAGGCCGAATATGCGATCGCCGATGTCACCTATTTGCGCGATATCTATCGATTCCTGTGCACCAAGCTCGATGAAACCGGCAGGATTGGCTGGCTGGACGACGAAATGGCGATCTTGACGTCGCCTTCCATTTACGAACAACACCCTGAGAACGCCTGGGAGCGGTTCCGCAACCGTATCCGCAAGCCGCGTGATCTCGCCGTGCTCATGGAGGTCGCCGCCTGGCGCGAGAGCGAGGCGCAGACGCGCGACGTGCCTCGCTCGCGGGTTTTGAAGGACGATATCATGATCGAAATCGTGCTTGCCGCGCCGAAAACGGCCGAGGCCATGGGCAATCTGCGCGCCTTTCCGCGCGGGATGGACCGTTCGCGCGCGGGCGCCGAGATTTTGGCGGCGATTGAACGCGGTCTCGCGCGCGACCCCAAGACGCTGCCCAAGCTCGACCGCGAGCGGCGCAACGGCTGCAATGGCGCAACGGTCGAACTTTTGCGCGTGCTCCTGCGCCATGTCAGCGAGAGCCATGGCGTCGCCGCGAAGATGATCGCATCGGTGGAAGATCTCGAAGCGATCGCCGCCGATGATCATGCCAAAGTAGCAGCCCTGACGGGCTGGCGGCGCGAGCTTTTTGGCGCCCAGGCGCTCGAACTGAAGCATGGGCGGCTCGCCCTGACCGTCGAAAAGGGCAAAGTGGTCCCGCTCGAATGGCAGGACACGCCGCCGCCGGAGAACACGGCCGGGTAATGCGCCAAACCACTGGCGCCTTTACGTCTTTATTCTAGAGGCCCAAAATCCAAAATAATGCAATAGAGACCATGAACGATTCCACCTGAAGCGATTATGGTCTAACCCGCGATCGTGATCACCGGCTCGCGCCCGATCAGGCGCGCCAGCTGATTCAAACGATTTTGCAGGCGTTCGCTCACCAGATCAGCGAGGCTTCGCGGCAAGGTCAAGATCAATTTGGTCTTCACGCAGGCAATGGGCGTCCGTGGCAGGACTCCGGACATGGCCCCCGAAATCACCAAGGCGGCACGCGTCGCGGCGGCAAGAATGCGCGCTCTTTCAAGCATCTGCGCGGAAACAAGGGCGCGGAACTGCGGACTGACGTCGGCATCGGGTCCGAGGTAGCGATAGGATGCCGCAAGGGCGAGGAAAGACCGGCCGGAATGATCGACACCGAGGAAAGCGGCGTTCTCGACGATGTTCACGCTTTCCTCATGGCGGTGGTCCGGGTGCGCGCGCCAATGAACATCGGCCAGCAGGCAGGCGGCATGACGAAGCCGGCGTTCTTCCTGGGTTTCCTCGTCGAGCAAAGACTTCATGAAGCCATCGGTCCAATCACGGAGCTCCTCGGCATGGCCTGGTGCGCGGGAGAAAAGCCGGTTGAATTGTGCCGCCGCGACGAGCAACGGATCCTGTTTTCGCTGCGCCGGGTCGAGCATTTCGTAGAGAAGACCTTCCCGCACGCCAGTCACCGAAAACATAATTTCCCGCGGCCGCGCCCGACGAATGATTTCGTCGAGCACGACGGCGCCATAGGCAAGAAGCGGCCGCCGCGCGGCGCTGACGGCGTCGATGGAAATCAGCGTTTCCGTGTTCGCCCGTTCGACAAGACCGGCGAAATCGGCGGCGTCGCGCGCGGGGATGACATAGCCATGGGTCACCTTCAGCGGATAATTGCGCTGACTCATGTGCAGCCTGGCAAGGGCCCGGAAGGTGCCGCCGACCGCGTAAAATGTGCGGCCCTCAAGCCGCTTCGCGATGCCCGAACCTGACAGAGTCTCGCGGACAATCTTGAGCGCGGCACGCGGCGACTGCTTCGAGGCGTCCATCAAGGTGAGGCCGCCAAGCGGAAGGCTCATGCCCTTGCCCGCGTGCGACCCCTTCACGTCAATCAATTCGAGCGAGCCGCCACCAAGATCGCCAACGACACCATCCGGTTTCATGATCCCGGAGATGACGCCATAGGCCGAAAGCTCGGCCTCCCGGCCGCCGGACAAAAGGAGGACTTCAGCCCCGATCGCTGCTTTCGCGGCGGCAAGAAATTCGGCTCCGTTCGAAGCATCGCGGGCGGCAGCGGTTGCCAGAACATGGATACCCGACACGCCCATAATATTGCTTAAGACCCGGAAACGGCGCAGAGCCGCGAGCGCCTTTTCAACGCCGCCCTTCGGAAGTTTTCCAGTGGTCGCGATACCCTTGCCGAGCGCGCATAAAGATTTCTCGTTGAAAATCGGACGTGGCGAGCGGCCCAAACACTCATACACGACGAGACGGACCGAGTTCGACCCGACGTCAACAATCGCGACCGGCGCCCCGGCATTGGTTGACGAAGCGGTCTTTAAACTTTTCTCCAACATCTTGTCTTCAGCGGGCGTCAAGACGCTCAAGGAGGGTTTTTGGGCTCGAATGCTTGAGGGATTTTCCACGGCCGGACAAACTGGGGTTGGTCATGAAGTAGCTGTGCGCATTGAACGGCTCTTCATTTTCTGGCGCCTTTATGCGCGCGCTCGATCCATCCGGCAAGACCCGGTAGCTCTGTTGATTGTCGAGCAGATTGGCCACCATGATCTGACCGAGGACCTGCTCATGCACGGTCGGGTTGAGAATCGGCAGCAGCGCCTCGACTCTCCGGTCGAGATTGCGCGGCATCAAATCGGCCGACGAAATATAGACATGCGCCTTGGGGTGCGGAAGATCATGGCCGCCGCCGAAGCAATAAACCCTGGCATGTTCCAGAAACCGGCCAACGATCGATTTGACTCTTATGTTTTCGGATAGGCCTTCGACGCCCGGCCTCAAGCAGCAGATCCCGCGCACGACGAGGTCGATATCGACCCCCGCATTGCTCGCTTCATAGAGGGCGTCGATGATCTCGGGATCGACAAGAGCATTGCATTTTGCCCAGATTGCGCCGGGCTTACCGGCTTTGACGAAGGCGATCTCCTGCGCGATATGTTCGAGTAGCCGCTGCTTGAGCGAAATCGGCGAAACCGACATGCGTTCAAGCCCGGCCGGCTCGGCATAGCCGGTGATATAATTAAAGATACGCGAGACATCACGCCCGATGACCGGATCGGCGGTGAAGAAGGAAATGTCGGTGTAGATCTTGGCCGTCACCGGATGATAATTTCCGGTGCCGACATGACAATAGGTCACGAGCGAGCCAGCTTCGCGGCGCACGACCATCGACAATTTGGCATGCGTTTTCAATTCGATGAAGCCAAATACCACTTGCGCGCCGGCGCGCTCGAGATCGCGCGCCCAGCGGATGTTGGCGGCCTCGTCGAAGCGCGCCTTGAGTTCGACGAGGGCGGTCACCGACTTGCCAGCTTCCGCCGCCTCAATGAGGGCACGCACGATCGGACTGTCGGAGGACGTGCGATACAGAGTCTGCTTGATCGCGACGACATTGGGATCGGCCGCCGCCTGGTTCAGGAATTGGACCACGACATCAAAGGATTCGTAAGGGTGATGGACGACGAGATCCTTTTGTTTGATCGCGAGAAAACAATCGCCGCCATTGTCGCGGACGCGCTCAGGAAAACGCGGATTATAGGGCTTGAACTTGAGGTCCGGCCGGTCAAGACTGACGAGTTCGGAAAGCTCGTTCAAAGCGAGCATTCCATCCAGGACAAAAATTTCCTCGCCGGCGACATCCAGTTCCTCGGCAACGAATCCGCGCAGCTCCTCGGGCATGAGACTGTCGAATTCGGCCCTGATCACCGAACCCCGCCGCCGCCTCTTCAGCGCGCTCTCGAACAGGAGCACCAGATCCTCGGCCTCCTCCTCGACTTCGAGATCGCTGTCGCGGATGATCCGGAAGAGCCCATGACCGCGCACTTGATAGCCGGGAAACAGGCTTTGCGTGAACATGCCGATCACGGTTTCGAGCGCGACGAAACGCTGGCCTTTCTCGCAAAACTCCTCGGGGAGACGGATGAACCGCTCGATCTTGGCCGGCATCCGGATCAAGGCTTTTCGGTTCTTGTGGTCGGTTGGCCCGTGCAATTCGAGGGCGATCGTAAAGCCGAAATTGGGAATGAACGGGAACGGATGCGCTGGATCAATGGCAAGCGGCGTTAGAACCGGAAAAATATGTGTCAGGAAATGCTGACGCAGCCATTCCGTTTCCGCCTTGTTGAGATCCGGCGGATCGAGGAGGGTAATCCCAACAGCTTGCAGCTCCTTGCGCAATTCACGCCAGCGCCGCTGCTGTTCCGCCGCCAAAAGGCTGACACGCTCGCGGAGCTTGGCGAGTTGTTCGGGCGGCGAAAGCCCGTCCTCGGACGGCGTCGTTATTCCGGCGCGCAGCTGCCCGCGCAGACCGGCAACCCGCACCATGAAGAATTCGTCGAGATTGTCGGCGGAAATCGACAGAAATCGCAGTTGCTCGAGGAGCGGGTGGTTATGATTCGATGCTTCGAGCAAGACTCGCCGGTTGAATTCCAACCAAGATAATTCGCGATTGATAAAGCGGCGCGGTGATTGCGCGATCCCCGCTACTGGCGCGGCAGCCGGGCCAGGCGTGTCCATGATGGAAATCTCTGCGGCCGTGGCGGTCTCGACGGCGATCTCTTTGTCTTGGTCGGAAATTTCGAAGGTCTCCTCGATACGCTCCTCCCTGACAACAGTCGCGGCGGCCTGCGTTTTCATTGTTCTCGCTGGAGCGGAATTGCTTTTCGTGCCACGCCCCGGCCCCGCCACGCGTTTTCCCGTAGCCAGAGTCTGTCTTTCCACCGGCGACATCAAAATTTCCTCCTCAACCGGAAGATGGTAGGAATTTCGTCATATTTGATGACGGGAGCGTGACTGACCAGCACCTCTACCCGTTCGTTGGCGTGCCACTCGCGTGTCCTGCGAACGATCGTCGCTCCCCGCCCGGCCATTTCGAGGGGCAGCCTCGCCATTGCTTTCCAGCCGAGAGCATACCACATTCGCGCCTAGAGCGATTCCCACCAGATGGACTCATCTGATCGAAAGGGAAACGCTCAGATTCTAAAAGTTAGAGCATGTCCTGATCAAAAAAGTCGAGCAATTTTTCCGGGATGTGCACTTGCGAGCATGTCCAGAGCCTGATGCGGAGTTCGAATGCGGATTGGCGTGCCGAAGGAAATCAAAGAGGGGGAATATCGCGTCGGATTGACCCCCGAGGCGGTCCGCGAATTCGTCGCTGCGGGGCATGAGCTCAGCGTGGAAACCGGCGCGGGCGCCGGGATCAATGCCACGGATCAAGCCTATCTTTCGGCCGGTGCTACAATTGCCAGCACCGCCGCCGAAATTTTCACCAAATCCGAAATGATCATAAAGGTGAAAGAGCCGCAAGAGAGCGAATGGACGCGGCTGCGCGAAGGGCAAATTCTGTTTGCTTTTTTGCATCTTGCGGCTGATCTCGCGCAAGCAAAAGGATTGCTGGCCTCCGGCTGCACCGCCATTGCCTATGAAACCGTAACCGGGCCGGAGGGCCAAAGCCTGCCTCTCCTCGCACCGATGAGCGAGGTCGCAGGACGCCTCGCGACCGAGGCGGCTGGCACTGCTCTTCAGCGCCAGAATGGCGGCCGCGGCATTCTGCTCGGCGGCGTTCCGGGAGTCCCGCCGGCGCGGGTCGCGGTGCTCGGTGGCGGCGTCGCGGGAACCCAAGCCGCGCGGATGGCGGTTGGTCTTGGCGCCGATGTGACGATCCTCGACCGCTCGCTCCCGCGGCTGCGCCAGCTCGACGAATTGTTTCAAGGGCGGGCAAAGACGAGATTTGCCTCGGCGGCGGCGATCGAGGATGCGGTTTTTTCCGCCGACGCAGTCATCGGCGCCGTCCTGATTCCGGGTGCGGCCACGCCGAAACTCGTCACCAAGCAAATGTTGCGCAGCATGAAGGAAGGCGCCGTTCTCGTCGATATCGCGATCGATCAGGGCGGCTGTTTTGAAAGCTCGCATCCGACGACCCACGCCCACCCGACTTTCCTCAAGGATGGCGTGGTGCATTATTGTGTCGCGAATATTCCCGGTGCGGTGCCTTTGACGTCGACGCATGCGCTGAACAATGCGACGCTTCCTTACGGGCTCGCCCTTGCCGCCGGCGGGCTCGGCGCCATTGCGACGAATCCCGGCCTGCGCAGCGGTCTCAATGTGCATCGCGGCCATGTGACCCACCCGGCGATCGCCATGAGCCTGGGGTTTGCGTTAAAGCCGCCCGACGCAGCCCTTGAGCGCTTGCACTACACGTTGAACCAAGGGATCGAAAAAGAAACGCTCAAATTCAAATAATGGGAGCATCTCCCCATCGAGAAAGTCGAGCAGCTTTTTCGAGGCATGCTTTGGCCTGATCCGCGCGGCGGCAGGAATAAAATTCTAAAAACAAGCTTTGATTAACGTATCGCCGGCACGGTTTTGGCGTAGTTCAAATCATAGGTCTTGTTGCGAAGCGGATCGAAAGGGGTACCCTGGGAGGCATCGAACGCCTTCGGATGCACGGCCTGTCCGTTGTTTTGCGGCGGTGGCGCGGGAGACGCTCCTTGCGCTCCGGATTGATCCGGCGAATCGTCGGCCCCCGGCGAGAAGCCAGCAGGCGTCGCACGCGTCTTCTGCTCCGCGCCAGCGGATGCGAGGGAAATGCCATCGCTTGGCGTGTCCGCCGCATCCTCTTGGCCAATCGGACCATCGAGCATCGCGGCAGCCGGAGAGGGGACACCACCGATTGAAATGCCAAGTTCGTCGAGCCCTGGCCCGAAGGTGAAGGCACTTATGTTCGCGGCGGGTTTAGCCCCGGTGGTCTTGGACGACGTAGCCCGCATCGCTCCCGCAATCGCCGAGGCCGCCGGCGCATAGGAAAGAGATGGCGGCGCAGGTGTGCTGCTTCGCGCAGGATCAAGCGACGCGGGGAGCGATCCGTAGACGGAAGCGGGCATTCCGTTCTCGCTTTTCCGGTCTCCCCCGGGCTGGGTTGCTGCCGGCGCGGCAGGCGCTGGGAGCGGTGCGGAAGGCTCGCTCGCGGGCGCCGCTCTGTCCGCGTCGGGCGCCGGTTGCTCCTGCTTGTCTTTTATGTCCTTTTCGATCTGGCGCCACCGCTGCACATTGCGGTTATGCTGA
>Ga0187883_10002491_pt1 | contig 11076 bp, 10 predicted proteins | sample June2016WEW_20_1_2_FD_132966 | JGI IMG/M metagenome (GOLD analysis project Ga0187883, IMG submission 132966) | Peatland microbial communities from SPRUCE experiment site at the Marcell Experimental Forest, Minnesota, USA - June2016WEW_20_10 | ecosystem: Environmental > Terrestrial > Soil >...
GCGCGCCTCCATAGGCGCCGCCGCGTGATTCTCCGTCACCGCGATACGATCCTCCACCCCTTGCTCCACCACTTCCTCCACTACTATGGAAGCCTCCGCCTCCGCCATGGGAACCGCCGCCACCACCGCCGCCGTGGCCGCCGCCTCCACCGTGCTGAGCGAATGCTGAAATTGGGGTCAGAGCAAAACCGACGAAAGCAGCAAATGCGAAAAGGGATCGAAAACTGAATCGGCACATAAACTGTACCTCCGTCCGAACGTGACAATACACCGAGCGACGAGCCTATGGGAAGGGCGGCGCGCTCCTTTACTTAATGAGATTCTACTGCCAGGCACGGGGTTGCGCGAAGGCTAAATCAAATCCGGAACCCGGATTGCGCAGCCAGCGCTGAGGCCCTGCCTGGCGGGCAAAATGATCTTTTCTGCAAGTCGTAAAGCGGCTATTGATTTTGCAGCACTTACGGCGCGGTTGAAGCCGCACCTCTTCAGAGTGAAATCAAAACTTTAGTCTTCGCAGCCTGTTACCGCCGTTAGGGCCCGCTGACTTCATTCCACAAGAACGCCAACTCATCGGCGCTGTCATCGATTGCCTGGGTGATCGAAACACCCGCGCTATGGCCGCTTATGGTTTGGTAATGCAGCAGGATGGGGCGGTCGTTCACGTTATCAGCCTGGACGTTATTAGTTTGGACCAGGGCAGTCATTTTGCGCGCGTGCAGAGGATCGACCCGGGTGTCGCTATCGCCGGTATTGAACATGATGGCGGGAAATTTCATGCCGGGTTTCACATTGTGATAGGGCGAATACTTCAGCAGGTAAGGGAACTGCTCGGGGTTATCGGCGGATCCGTATTCCGCGGTCCACCACTTGCCCACGAGAAAGTTCTGGAAGCGGATCATGTCGAGCAACGGATAGCCGCACCAGATAGCGCCGAACATCTCGGGATGCTGGGTCATGGCCGCACCCATCAACAGGCCGCCGTTGGAGCGTCCACGAATGGCTAGGTGTTGAGGCGAAGTGTACTTCTCGTCGACCAGGTATTGGGCGGCGGCGAAAAAATCGTCGAAGACGTTCTGTTTATGTTCGAACATTCCGGCTTGGTGCCATTTTTCGCCATACTCACCGCCACCGCGCAGATTGGGCTGCGCGTAGAAGCCGCCCTGCTCGATCCACCAGGCGTATTCGGGGTTCCACGCCGGAGTCAGGTCCACGAGGAATCCTCCATAGGCGGACATCAAGGTGGGCGTGTTGCCATCGTGCTTTGCGCCCTTCTTCGACGAGATGAACATAGGAATGCGCGTGCCATCTTTCGATTTATAGAAAACCTGTTTCACTTCGTACTGATCGGAGGCGAACGGTACGGTCGGCTGGGCAAAGATTTCAGTTTTTCCGGTGGTGATGTCAAAGCGATAGATGGTTGGCGGGATGACGAAGGACTCGAAGCTGTAGAAACCTTCATTTGCATCCTCACGGCCGTACACGCCGGTGGCCGCGCCGAGGGTGGGGTAGGCGATACGTCCAATCTCGTTTCCAGCAAGCGTGAAGATGCGTGTTTCGGTCAGTACGTCATGCACTCCGGTGACGAACAGCTTGCCGCCGACAATTGAGATGCTGGAGATGACGTCCTTGCCCTCGGGTACGATGCTCGCCCAGTGCTGCGGTTGCGGATCAGCGATCGGCACTTTGACCACGCGATAGTTCGGCGCCTGGTCGTCGGTCAGCACGTAGAGATCGTCGCCGTAATTCACCGGTGTGAACCGGTTGTCGATGCCATGGATGATCGGGCGAATTGGCGAACCGGGCTGGCGGAGATCTTTCGCATAAATATCGACGCGCTTGGGCGGAACGCCATGCACCACGGTAATCATCAGGTAGCGCTCGTTCTCGGTGATCTCGGCGCCGATGAGTTGCATGGGTCCGAAACTCTCACCTTGGAAGCTCTTGCCGAAGATGAGCTCATCGCTACTCTTGTCTTGGGCCGCGGGCGAGGCATTTCTTGACGACCCCAGCTTGTGGTAGAAGACCAGCGTTCCGGCAGGATCGAAGCGGGCGTAGTAGAGGCCTTGTTTATCAGGGCTGAGTTGGATGCCGGAGTAACGTGCGGAGGGCAGAGAGTCGGGAAGTTCGTAGTTCTTACTGGCATCATTCTTATTGATCTGGAGAATGTGGACCGACTCTTCATCGGCGCCACCGGAACGAATTCCGTAGACCAGCATCGTGCCATCCCTGGAGATGTCATTAATCTGTACGGATGTGTTCTGGTCAGCGCTCAGTTTCGTGGCATCGACCAACCGCTCATCCTGACCGTGCAATCCGTGCCGTACATAGATGGATCCCTGGTTCTCATCGGCGAGGCGCTTCTTGAAAAAATAACTCCCACCGCGCTCGACTGGGATGCTGTAGCTCTCCACGCGTTCGAGTTTGGCGAGTTGCTTGACGATCTCAGGCCGGATCTTCACTTGCGAAAGATATTGTTCGGTGTATTTCATCTGCTGGCTGATCCAGGCGCGGGTTTCCGGACTCTTTGCGTCCTCGAGCCAGCGATAAGGATCGGTGAGCGTGGTGCCGTGAATATTCTCGGTCACGGGCCTGGCTTCGGTTGGAGGCGGAGGCGGCAGGATGATTCCGTTGCCGCCTTTTACTTCGCCGCCCTTGACTTCTCCGGCTTTGACTTCTCCGGCTTTCGCCGGGGAGGGTTGATCGGCGGCGAAAGCAAGGAGTGCAAACATGAGGAAGACAAACAGGCTGATAGTTGTGTAGTGGGTCATCGGTGCAAGCGTCATTGTCCGGATATTCTAGGTCCGAGCATTCTATCTTGTCACATCATCAGCCGCCAGCAGACGGGGTGCTAACCGATACAAAAGTGACTGAATAATCCAAGAAGTGTTGAGATCTTGACGAAGCGGTAACATCAGTCGAGTATCTCTCATGCCCAGATCCAGCCCCGATTGGAGTGCGTCGATGTCGTTCTTGCCGCCGGATAACGACCGGATCGCACCTCGTCCCTCTCGTTGCGCTCGGCTCGCCACTGCGACGTTGTTTCTCGTCGGGTTTTTCGGAGCGGCGGTGAGTATATGCCAAACCCAGACACAAATCGGCGGTGTTCTTTGTCGTGGCGGGGACGGAAACTTTGATGCGGAATTCCGAACCGGGATTAAGGTACACGTCGGAGCAGCAAGGAACGAATTTTCAACGCACACTTGCGCCGCCAAGCTTAGCTGGGAAAAACAAGAGCTCGTAGTTGCCACTGGCGTAGCACAGCTCGATCTCGACGCCTTCGGCGTGGACCTGGGGGATGGCCTCCCAGTGGCTGCTTTTCAGATAAAGAAATCGGACACCGATTGCTGCATGGATTATGGGATTTATTCGCTGGAAAAGCCGCCTCGCTTATTGCGCACCATCACCGGGGGAGATTTCTTCAGTGCAAGAGATGGAGATTTGGATGGTAGCGTCGAAATTTGGACCCATGACGCCGCCGCGGCGAATGGCTTTGAGAAGTTGACGCTGGGCGAACTGGATTTCGCTCCGACCGTGATCTTCCGCTTTGCCCACGGTCGATTGTTGGATGCAAGTGCCGAGTTTCAATCCTACTTCGACAATGAAATTGCTAGGATAAAGGCCGGAGTGAGTGCGCATGACCTGGAGGATTTCAAAAACAGCGATGGCAGCCTGGCAGAAATGCCTACTCCGACCACCGCCGACCGATTGCACCACTTGCGAGTGTTGAAGATTAGAGTATTGGAAATCGTTTGGGCCTACCTTTACAGCGGACGCGAGCAGGATGCGTGGCGCGCGCTCGGCGAAATGTGGCCGCCCGCGGATGTTGATCGGATTCGTGCCGCACTATTGAATGCACGGGCGCACGGAATTGGCGGCCAAGCCGACGGTACGTCCGCAGACCATCCGGAGGGCAAGAAAAAACGGTTGCACATTTTCGAGGCGGCAGGTGGGCCAGGGCGCAGATTAGAGGTTAATCCGCCTCGAGCAATCCTGCTTGAGCTTCCAACCGCATCTGTCATCCAGCAGTTTGGGTCGCAACCGCAGTTGCTTCTCGACCTGGTCATTGATGCAGCCGGTAAAGTCAGAGCGGTCGAACCGACGGAAAAGGCGAGCGTGGTCGACCGGGACCGGATCAAAATGGCCATGACTTGGAAGTTCATTCCGGCGTTCAAAGATGGTCGAGCCGTTGCGAGTCATATGCGTATAGCGGTGTCTCCGAAACAATGAGTTCTGTCTAGCGACTCATTGCTGTGAGCACGGGCGGCGGCCGAGCTTTTCCACTCCAGTTTCGGCTTAGACGGCGGGATGCCCGTCTCTCCACGAAACCTAGTACTTCACGATGGCGGCGAACGATTTGGGGTCGAGCGACGCTCCGCCTACCAGCGCGCCGTCGATTTCTTCTTCCGACATCAGGGCATGAGCGTTCTCTGGTTTGACGGAGCCGCCGTAGAGGATGCGGAGCTTCGCGGCGAATTCCTGGCCGAAAGACTCGGTGGCTTCGGCTCGAATGATGGCGTGGGCGTCGGCGGCCATTTGCGGGGTTGCGGTCTTTCCGGTGCCGATGGCCCAGACTGGTTCGTAGGCGACGACCAGGCTGGCGGCCTTCTTGGCGGAGATTTTGTGGAACGCGCGGAGACACTGGCGGCGCAGGACGTCGTCGGTGAGTCGGGCTTCGCGTTCTTCGAGAACTTCGCCCACGCAGACGATGGGGATGAGTCCGGCTTCGAGGGCGGACTTGAGCTTGAGGTTTACGGTGTCGTCGGTCTCGCCGAAGTACTGGCGGCGTTCGGAATGTCCGATGATGACGTGGGTTACCCCAACTGCCACCAACATGCTGGCGCAGATTTCGCCGGTATAGGCGCCTTCGGTTTGCCAGTAGACGTCTTGCGCGCCGATGGCTACGTTCGAGCCCTTAGCCGCATGGATGGCGGCGTCCAGCGCAAGGTAGGTTGGGCAGACGACGATTTCGTCGCGGTCGTGGCCTAGCACGAGGGGAAGAAAATCGCGGAAGAAGTCACGGGCCTGGTCGGGGGTTTTGTACATCTTCCAGTTGGCGGCGATAAGTTTTTTTCTCATGAAGGACCTTTCTCGAAATATAGGGAGGGTGGAGTCTGACTAAACCAATTCCAATCGCTTGAGCCTCAGATGGCCGGTATGCAGATGGGCAAGGTCGTACTGCGCCTGCTGCACCAGCCAGCTTTCGGCGCTGCCGCCGAATACCTTGGAGAGCCTCACCGCCATTTCGGGAGAGATGCCGCGTCGTTCGTTCACCAGTTCCGACAAAGTGGTACGCGTTACTCCGAGGGCGGCGGCGGCCTGCGTGATGGTCAAGCCTAGAGGCTCAATGCACTGGCGCAATACAAAACCGCCAGGGTGGGGTGGATTCTTCATGGGCATGGCTCAAGCTCCTCTAGTGGTAGTCCAAATAATCGACATCGAATACGTCCTGATCGGCAAAGCGGAAAGTCACCCGCCAGTTTGCGCGGACTGTTACAGACCAAGACCCTTTCAACTCTCCCTTAAGCGGATGTAACCGGAAGCCAGGTACTTCCATATCAGCTATGGCGCGCGCCGCATCGAGCCGCGCCAGAATGTCACGTAACTTAACGACGTGTTCGGCAATTACTCCGCGAGGGTCGGCGTCCTCGTAAAGGCGTTTTAACCCTTTATGGCGAAACGACCGACTCATTGTCTACCGTAATGCGTTACGTTACGGATGTCAAATAGCAACATTGTTCGAAGAACCTTTCTCGAAGATAACGGAATTTGCCGGTGATTCGTGGGGAATCTTTTCCGCGGCTTTGACGTACGCTTTGCAGGTGGCGATGTCGAAGAGCACGAAACGGACGTGCTCCACGTGGGCGCAGGGCGACAGAACTTCGACAATAGTGCGAACTGCAATTACAGCGGCCCCGGGAACGGGATAGCCGAAGGCTCCAGTCGATATTGAAGGGAATGACAGGGACTTTATTCCGTGATCGTCGGCGATGCGGATGGATTCACGGTAGCAACTGGCTAGAGTTTCGGCCTCATGCTGCTGGCCTCCTCGATAGACGGGGCCGACGGTGTGAACTACATATTTAGCAGGCAAACGTCCGCCGGTGGTGATAACCGCCTTGCCAGCAGGGAGTGTGCCGATTTTGGTCACGATGCGCTTGCACTCCTGCAGGATCGAGGGGCCGCCGGCGCGGTGAATGGCTCCATCGACGCCTCCGCCGCCCAGCAGAGACGAGTTGGCGGCATTGACGATGGCCTCGGTGGTTTCCTTCGTAATGTCGGCGGGACCGTGGAGTTCGAGCGTCTTGCCGTTCGAGAAAGTCAGTCGGGCTGCAAAGTCGGACATAGGAGGAACAGGTCTCAGGTGTTAGGTCTTAGGTGTCAGGAAAACCTTGACGTGCTAGCAAATTGATTTTGCTTTTCCTAAGACCTGAAACCTAAGACCTAAGACCTGACACCTGATTTATTTTTTCTCGGTCAGCGCTTCGACCCCAGGCAGCTTCTTGCCCTCCAGAAACTCCAGCGACGCTCCTCCGCCGGTTGAAATATGCGTGATTTTGTCGGCTACTCCGGCGGCTTTGACTGCGGCTACGGAGTCTCCTCCGCCTACGATTGATACGGCTCCGGGATTTTCTGCTACGGCTTGTGCGATCTTGAAGGTGCCTTTGGCGAAGGGTGGCAATTCGAAAACGCCCATGGGGCCGTTCCAGACGATCGTGCGCGCGCGTGCTACTTCTTCTGAGAAGGTCTCAATGGTTTCGGGACCGATATCGAGCGCCATCATGTTGGCGGGGATGTGCTCGCCATGGCCGACGATCTTAGTCAGGGCGTTGGCCTCGACGCGGTCGGCGATGACGTGATCGGTGGGCAACAAGAACTTGACCTTACGCGTTTTTGCCTGCTGCAGAAGGTCGCGGGCTAGTTCGATCTTGTCCTCCTCGACCAAACTCTTGCCGACCGGTTCGCCTTGCGCTTTGAGGAAGGTGTACGCCATGCCTCCGCCGACGATGAGGGCATCGACTTTGCCGAGCAGGTTCTGGATGACTCCGATTTTGTCGCTGACCTTGGCGCCGCCGAGGATGGCAACGAAGGGATGCTCCGGGTCTTCGAGAACGCGGCCGAGGTATTGCAGCTCCCTTTCCATCAGCAAACCGGCGGCAGATTTCTGTACAAACTTGGTGATGCCAACCGTGGACGCATGCGCACGATGGGCGGTGCCGAAGGCGTCGTTTACGTAGAACTCGGCGAGCTTGGCGAGCTGCTTGGAGAATTTCTCGTCGTTCTTTTCTTCTTCCGCGTGGAAGCGCAGGTTTTCCAACAGCAGCGCCTGGCCCTTTTCCAGTTTGAGCGCCATTTCTTCCGCTTCCTCGCCCACACATTCAGGACAGAAGCCGACGTTTTCGCCGCGCGATAATTCTTTGTCGAGCAACATGCGAAGGCGCTCCGCGACCGGCTTGAGGCTCAGCTTGGGATTGACCTTGCCCTTGGGACGCCCGAGGTGCGACGCGAGGATGAGGCGGGCGCCGTGACGAAGTGCGTACTCGATGCTGGGCAGGGTTTCGCGGATGCGGGTGTCATCCATGACGCGGCCGTCGTCGAGCGGCACGTTGAAGTCGACGCGCATGAAGATGCGGTGATCGTTGAGCGGAAGATCGCGAATGGAAAGCTTAGGCATTGAAACCCCGTCGTTCGTTATTGTTACCGTCTCGCGGATTTTGCGTACCGCATGGCGGTCGCGGACGCCCGCCGCTACGGGCCGGCGGGACGCCGGCTACAAGCCTTTGGCCGACATCAGGTTGATCAGATCGCGGACGCGGCAGGAGTATCCCCATTCATTGTCATACCACGAGATCACCTTGACGCAGTTGCCGCCGACTACCAGGGTCATAGGTGCGTCGACAATCGAGGAGCGGGAGTCGCCTTTGAAATCGCATGAGACCAGTTCGTTCTCCTCGAAGCCGAGGTAGCCCTTCAACGGGCCCGACTCGGAGGCTTTCTTCAGGGCGGCGTTAACTTCTTCTTTGGTGGTCTTTTTTTCTACCCACACAACGAGGTCGACGACCGAGACGTTGGGGGTTGGTACGCGCATGGCGAAGCCGTCAAGTTTGCCGGCCAGATCGGGGATGACGAGTTTGAGCGCTTTGGCGGCGCCGGTTGAGGTCGGGATCATGTTAATCGCCGCCGCACGGGCGCGGCGCAAATCCTTGTGTGGGAAATCGAGGATCACCTGATCGTTGGTATAAGAATGGATCGTGGTCATGGTGCCGCTGACGATCTTGAAGGTGTCGTTGACGACCTTGGCGACCGGAGCCAGACAATTGGTGGTGCAGGATGCGTTCGAAATGATGTGGTGCTTGGCAGGATCATACTTCTGTTCATTGACGCCGAGCACGACGGTGAGATCTTCATTCTTGGCAGGCGCGGAGATGATGACCTTCTTGACGGTTCCGCGCAGGTGTTTTTTTGCTTCGTTGGCGTCGGTGAAGCGGCCCGTCGACTCGATGACGACCTGAGCTCCAACGGACTCCCAGGGCAGGGCCGCAGGGTCTTTTTCTTTGAATACTTTAATTACCTTGCCATCGATCGAAATACTGTCGGCTCCGGCGCTGATGGTGTTAGGGAGGTTGCCGAGAATCGAGTCATACTTGAGCAGATGAGCGAGGGTCTTGGGATCGGTGAGATCGTTGACGGCGACGAAGTCGAGGTTCTTATCGGCGAGCGCGGTGCGAAGAACGTTGCGTCCGATGCGTCCAAATCCATTAATGCCAACTTTTACGGGCATGGTGCCTCCGAAAGAAATTTTGCTTGCCTAACAAAAAATGCGCAGCCGCCCAAAACAACACTCGATGGTAACAGGCTGGAGGAGCCAGCGTAAACGTCATGCGCCCAACGGAGCTGTCTTAATTTTCCCGAATCGAGCCACTATCCGATGTAGCGGACTGAGAGTACAGTGGCGGAGTTCGATTCATCCAGTTCTGTTCACGTGGGTGTGATTTCGAAGTAGGTGTCGGTGTTGCGCCATAAGAACGGGAGACGGGCGAGCCAGTATTTCCGCTTGATCGCCTCGCGGGCGCGAGCACACTCTTCCGGCCGCAACATGCGGACGGTTGCTGAGAACTCGGGACCGGTGATTTTTCCGCGGATGGTGCAGGGAGCGATCTTGACTTGCGGGTTATTGCGGATGCGTTTGCACTTGCCCAATCTGCTGTTCGTCATGAAGTAGAGCTTGTTGTCATACTCAGCGAACCAGATGGGTGTGTACACGGCCACACCACTCTTTCGGAAGGTAGCGAGGCTGATGTACCGCTGGCCGTGGATTTCAGCGGGGACGGATGCCATAGGGATATTGTAAAGTGCTGCCAAGGATTTCTCACGATATGAGCGAGAACTGGAAGCGGTGGGAGGGGCGCTCCATCGAGGGGAGATTTCCGTTACACAGCTACCTGGGTGGCTCCGATCACAGCTCCGTGTTCCTTACCTTCATGCGAAGGGATGCGGGCGATTCCGAGAAAGCCGCCATCAAGCTAATTACCGCCGACCCGGCGAACGCAGAGAAACAACTGCTGCGATGGGAAGTGGTCCGCGAACTGAACCACGCGAATCTGATTCGTATTTTCCAGGTGGGGCGCTGCGAACTGGATGGCACGGCTTTGCTTTATGCGGTCATGGAGTATGCGGAGGAAACTCTCTCGCAGATTCTTCCGGAGCGGGCGCTGACGGCAGACGAAACGCGGGGAATGCTTTCGCCCGTTCTGCGGGCTCTGCAATATGTTCACGAAAAGAGGTTGGTGCATACGCGCATTCAGCCTTCGAATATTCTGGCCGTTGGAGAAGAGGTAAAGGTCTCGAGCGACGCTATGGTCGAGCTTGGCGAGAAGAACTGTGGTGCAAAGGGAGCGAGCGCATACGATCCGCCAGAAGCGGCGACAGCAGCGAGTTCGACGGCTGCCGAGGTTTGGCAGTTGGGGATGACATTGGTCGAGGCGCTCACCCAGCGCCTGCCGCGTTTTGATTCGCAGCGGAACAAGCCCGTTTTGCCGGATGGAATTCCGCAACCGTTCAGAGAGATTGTTGAAAACTGCCTGCAAATCGAGCCGGCCAAGCGATGGACGGTCATTCAGATCGCCAATTGCCTTGACCGACCAGAATCCATAGCCACTCCTGCTCCGACGCCCGCCACGGTTTCAACCATGGCAGCGTCAACCGCGTCAACGCACTCCCCGTGGCCGTATAGAATTGCGTTGGTCGCGGCTGTCTTGATTGCATTGTTTCTGATTGCTCGCCCGAAACCACCGGGTATTACCGCACCTCCGACACCGGCGCAGAATCGGGATGCTTCCACCTCGAGTGCGGCTCCACTTCGATCGGCCCAGGCTGATGTCTCGCACGCGACGCCGAACACTTCCGCGGAGGCTGATCATTCGACCGCCACCGCCGACGCCCGTGGGCGGGTTGTGGAGCGGATTATGCCGAGAATTCCGCCGGGAGCCTTGCATACCATCACGGGCAAAATTCGGATACAGGTGAAGATCAATGTCGACGAAGCGGGCAACGTAGCGGAAGCGCGTTTGAAGTCACCGGGGCCGAGCAAGTATTTTGCAGGGCGGGCGCTCGAAGCGGCCCGCGGATGGAAGTTCAAGCCGGCCCTCGAGAACGGTCAGCCGGTCGCGAGTCAATGGATGGTGCAGTTCATACTAAGCCGGCGCGGGATCGACGACTCCCACGTCCAAATCAAACCGTAGCTTTTCGGATGCGTGCTCGACGCTAAGTCCAGGGATTGAGCACCCGGGAATTATTCAGACAGTCCCGTACTCAAAGCTGCAGCAGATTGGGTTGCAGCTTCGCGTATCCCTGCTTCTGCGCCCACAGGTCAAGCGGGATCGACGCCATTTCATCCACGATGGGTTCGGCCCGCCCGCTTTTCGTCATGTCCACCGTCTTGATGTAGCTCCGGCAACTGTCGCAAGCTTCCACGCGGACGTGATCGAGCTCCTCCGCGGTGTAGACCGGAAGCTTGGCGTGGTTCTCCTCCCCGCATCCTGGACAGACGATCCGCCGAAACTCCCATTCCGCCAGGCA
>Ga0187883_10002492_pt1 | contig 11075 bp, 10 predicted proteins | sample June2016WEW_20_1_2_FD_132966 | JGI IMG/M metagenome (GOLD analysis project Ga0187883, IMG submission 132966) | Peatland microbial communities from SPRUCE experiment site at the Marcell Experimental Forest, Minnesota, USA - June2016WEW_20_10 | ecosystem: Environmental > Terrestrial > Soil >...
AGGCGACCGCCCCATGCGGTGTTGCCACACCAAAATTCGCCAAGATCTCCTTGGCCTGATACTCGTGAATGTCCAAACACCCCTCCTTACAACCTCGTTACAACCTCGCGCCACTCGAACCATGCCGGGCTTGCCCAATGGGGTTGTCTTACCGGTCGTCCGCGCAACCTGCTTGCCCGGCGGGCACGCAATCAGATAATGCAGCGGAAGGCTTATTGCCAAATTTAAACCTTAGCAACCCTCCTCTTGGTACCCCCTCACGAATTGCGCAAGATCGCGGCAGTAACTATTCCCATGCGCGCAAGGAACCTTGGCGACAAGCGAAGCATCCGCGTCAATTAAAGTCACATGGGAAGAATCGCAATGGAAAGGGCAGCGATTGGGTGCGTATATGGCAGTCTCGTTCCTCCATATTCATGCCGTCAGTTGCGGCGCAACACATGATTGGCGAGAAAATGGTTGAACGCACGCTATTTGTGGGTATGTAACGGCATCATCGGAAAAGCGTGTCCCAATGCGCTTACCGGGCTTTTGGCATCCCGGTACCCATTTTAATAACCCCGCGCCTATTTTAACGAGAAGTGCAAATCGTAATGGCAATCGATCCGCGTTCGCTGCTTCGCAGCATGTTTGATGCAGCGGTCGGCGCGGCCTTGCCTTCGAAGTGCTTGGCCTCGCATCTTCCGCCCCAGCCGCGGGGCCGCACCATCGTCGTCGGTGCCGGCAAAGCCGGCGGCGCGATGGCCAAGGCGGTCGAGGATCATTGGCCAGGTCCGCTCGAAGGCTTGGTGGTCACACGCTACGGCCACGGCGCGCCGTGCCAGCGGATCGAGGTGGTCGAAGCGAGCCATCCGGTTCCCGACGCCGCCGGTCTGGAAGCGGCCAAACGCATTCTCGCCATGGTCAAGGGTTTGACGCCCGATGACCTTGTGCTTTGCCTCATTTCAGGCGGCGGCTCGGCGCTTCTCGCGCTTCCCGCCGATGGCGTGACGCTTGCTGACAAGCAGGGCATCAACAAAGCGCTGTTGAAGAGCGGTGCGACCATCTCGGAAATGAACTGCGTGCGCCGGCATTTGTCGGCGATCAAGGGGGGCAGGCTCGCTGCCGCTGCCGCGCCCGCGCGAGTGGTGAGCCTCATGATTTCGGACGTGCCGGGCGACGATCCTTGCGTGATCGCCTCGGGACCAACCATTGCCGACCCGACAACCTCGGCCGACGCGCTGGCGATCCTTCGAAAATACGCCATCGCCGTGCCAGGCAATGTCAGCGCACATCTCGGCTCGCCCAGCGCCGAGACTTTGAAGCCAGGCGATCCGCGCCTCGCGAGCGTCGCCAATGTGATGATCGCGACACCTCAAATGTCGCTTGAGGCCGCCGCCGAAGTCGCGCGCAAGGCCGGCATCACCCCGTTCATTCTCGCCAACGACGTCGAGGGCGAAGCGCGCGACGTGGCTTTGGTGCATGCGGCCATCGCGCGGCAAGTGCATGCCTTCGGCCAGCCCTCCGCCCCGCCCTGTGTCCTCATCTCGGGCGGTGAGACCACGGTCACCGTGCGCGGAACCGGCCGCGGCGGCCGCAACGCCGAGTTCCTGCTGGCGCTTGGCGTCGCCTTGGACGGCCACCCCGGCATCTATGCGTTCGCCGGCGATACCGACGGAATCGACGGCACGGAGGACAATGCGGGCGCGCTCCTCGGCCCCGACAGTCTTGCCCGCGCCGCCACGGCGGGTGTATCGGCCAAGGCTATGCTCTCCAACAATGATGGGTATAGCTTCTTCTCCGCGATTGGAGATCTTGTGGTTACCGGGCCAACCCTCACCAATGTGAACGATTTCCGCGCCATTTTGGTCCTTTCCTAAGGCAGATCTTTGTATGGACCATCCCGGATCTCATCAGCTTGGCGCGGCCCCGCAAGGGATGCTGCTATGCCGCATATTCCCGCTGCGAAACCCGTTTCCAGTTTTGAATATCATGGTCTATGAAGACGGACATCTTGGGCGCGGCCACGAAGGTTGCGCTTGAGCCAATGGTTTTGTTAAGAGTGTAACCCAGCAACACACGGAGGATCATTATGGCGGGTCGCCACTTTCTATTCGTTCCAGGGCCGACGAACGTCCCTGACCGCGTCACCCGCGCCATGATGGTGGCGATGGAGGACCATCGGTCTTCCAAATTCCCGGATCTCACTCTGCCCCTGTTTCAGGATTTGAAAAAAGTCTTCAAGAGCACCGATGGGCAGGTGTTTATTTTCCCGTCCTCCGGCACCGGAGGCTGGGAGGCTGCGCTCTGCAACACGCTTTCCCCTGGCGATAAAGTGCTGGCCTCGCGGTTCGGCCAGTTCAGCCATTTGTGGATCGACTTGGCGCAACGGCTCGGCCTCGACGTCCAGGTTTTGGAAGAGGAATGGGGTACTGGTGTCAAGCCCGACAAAATCGAATCCGTACTGCGCGCCGATAAGAGCCACCAGATCAAAGCGGTGCTGGCGGTTCAAAATGAGACCGCAACCGGCGTGACGAGCCATATCGGGGAAGTGCGCAAGGCCATGGATGCCGCTGGTCACCCGGCGCTTCTCTATGTCGATGGCGTGAGCTCGATCGGAAGCATCGATTTCCGCATGGATGAATGGCGCGTTGATCTCGCCGTCGCAGGCTCGCAGAAAGGTCTGATGCTGCCGGCTGGCCTTGGCTTCGTTTGCGCGAGCCCTCGCGCGCTCTCGGCCTACAAGAGTGCTCAGCTGAAGCGGGTCTATTTCGATTTCGGCGATATGATCAAAGCCAATGCGACGGGCTATTTCCCTTATACTCCGGCATTGCCGATGCTGTATGGCCTGCGTGAGTCCCTCAAGATTTTGTTCGAGGAAAAGCTTGAACACGTTTTCGAGCGCCATAACGTTCTGGCGAGCGGCGTGCGCGCCGCAGTCAAAGCCTGGGGCCTGCATCCCTGCGCCAAGGAACCGAAATGGTATTCGGACACGGTGACCGCGATCGTCGTCCCGCCGGGCTTCAACGGCGCCGATGTCATCGACGCGGCGTTCCGCCGTTATGATCTGTCGCTCGGTGCTGGCCTATCCCAGGTCGCGGGCAAGGTTTTCCGGATCGGCCATCTCGGCGATCTCAACGACCTCATGGTTCTCGGCGCGATTGCCGGAGCTGAAATGGCGATGCGCGATGTCGGCATCGACATTAAGCTCGGCAGCGGCGTTGCCGCCGCCCAGGAGCATTTCCGTTCGACCATCATGGCGAAGGAAAAGAAGCCGTCGGATCAGGAGCATTTCGCCCAGCTGCATCCAGAAGGCGTCCTCAACGACTGAGGCCCTGCATCGCGCCTTGCGTTCCAGGACCTTCCACGCACAATCGCGGCGCCGCAGAGAGGCTGCCTGTGATTGAGCGGCAATGCCGTTTAGGCAGGCTGTCCGCCACGCCGCGGCGGCCGAAGGAAAGAAGCCCGGACGCGGGATGAGGAAAAGCGGAAACCGCTTTTCCGCCCGCGTCCCGCTCTAAACTTTTGGACTCGATCACGATGATTTTAGATTGAGTCAATCCAAGATCATCGTGATCTAGCCCGGATTGGACCCTCGAGAGGGTCTCGCGGGATTGCTTACCTGGCCATATCGAATCAAGGAAAGATTACGCCGTGCAACATTCGATCGTCTTTCTCGACCGTTCGACTCTTGAGGCCAATCTGCGAACACCGGCCTTTCCGAATAGCTATAAGGAATATGCGGTGACCTCGGCGGACGAGATCGTCGATCGCCTTGAGAATGCAACAATCGCGATTATCAACAAGGTGCCGATGCGCGAAGCGACGCTTGCGCGGCTTCCCAATCTTAAATTGATCGCGGTCGCAGCCACCGGTACCGATGTCGTGGACAAAGCCTATTGCAAAGCGCATGGCATCACCGTCTCGAACATCCGCAATTATGCCTTCAATACGGTCCCAGAACATGTCTTCGCGCTGGCCTTCGCGCTTCGCCGGAATATCCTGGCTTACCGCGACGATGTGCGCGCCGGGCGCTGGCAGGAGTGTGACCAATTCTGTTTCTTCGACCATCCGATCCGCGACATGCGCGGTTCGACGTTTGGCATCGTCGGCTATGGCGCGATCGGCAAGGCGGTGGCGCGGATCGCCGAGGCCTTTGGTCAGAAAGTTCTAGCCTACGACATCTTTCCGCAAGCTGGTCTGACCGATTTCGAAACCTTGCTGCGCGAGAGCGATATTATTACTTTGCATCTACCGTTGACGCCCGAGACCAAGAACATGATCGGCGCGCGCGAGCTGAAGCTGATGAAGAAAGACGCCATTTTGATCAACACGGGCCGCGGCGGCCTCGTCGACGAAGCAGCCTTGGCCGAGGCGCTGACCAACAAAACCATTGGCGGCGCTGGTTTCGACGTGTTGACGGTAGAGCCGCCCAAACAAGGCAATATTCTGCTCGATTTGCGGCTGCCGAATTTCATCGTCACACCGCATGTCGCTTGGGCAAGCCGCGAAGCCATGCAGATCCTCGCCGACCAGCTTATCGATAACATAGAAGCATTCGCGGCGGGCAAGCCGCAAAATGTGGTGGAAGCCTGAAATCGGCTTCGAGTGGAGGAACCATGCCGACAGATATCGACATTGCTCAACAAGCCCACATGCGCCGGATTGGCGAGGTAGCGCAGGAAAAACTCGGCATCGGAGACGAGCACCTTGAGCCCTTTGGCTATTATAAAGCCAAGATATCGTTGGAATATGTGGATAGCCTCAAGGACCGGCCGGACGGCAAGCTGATCCTTGTGACGGCGATCAGCCCGACTCCGGCGGGAGAAGGCAAGACGACCACAACGGTTGGCCTCGGCGACGCGCTGAACCGGATCGGCAAGAACGCGTCCATTTGTCTCCGCGAGCCCTCGCTAGGGCCGGTTTTTGGCATGAAGGGCGGTGCGGCCGGAGGCGGCTATGCGCAGGTTGTGCCGATGGAGGATATCAACCTCCATTTTACGGGCGACTTCGGTGCGATCGGTCTTGCCCACAATCTTCTCTCCGCGATGATCGACAATCATATTCACCACGGCAATGAATTGAACTTCGACGTGCGGCGTATCGCCTGGAAGCGCGTGGTCGATATGAACGACCGGGCACTGCGGCAGATCACCGTGGCTTTGGGAGGTGTTGGAAACGGATATCCGCGTGAAGACGGTTTCGACATCGTGGTCGCATCCGAAATCATGGCGATCTTCTGCCTGGCCACCTCGATCAAGGATTTGAAGGACAGGCTGGGACGGATCGTGATTGGATATACGCGAGACCAAAAGCCTATTCATGCGGCCGATTTGAACGCGCATGGCGCCATGGCGGTGCTTCTGAAAAACGCACTTAAGCCGAACCTCGTGCAAACCCTTGAAAACAACCCGGCCTTCATTCACGGCGGCCCATTCGCCAACATCGCGCATGGCTGCAATTCCGTGCTCGCCACCAAGACCGCTCTGAAACTTTCCGACTATGTGGTGACTGAGGCTGGGTTTGGCGCCGATCTCGGCGCCGAAAAATTCATCGACATCAAATGCCGCAAATCCGGCCTTCGCCCGCAGGTCGTGGTGATTGTCGCGACCATCCGCGCCCTCAAATATCATGGGGGCGTCGATCTGAAGGAACTCAATACGGAAAACCTCGATGCTTTGGCAAAAGGCGTTGCCAATTTGGAACGCCATGTCAACAACATCCGCAACCATTACGGGCTGCCGTGCGTTGTCGCGATCAATCACTTCACCTTCGACACAGATGCCGAAATCGAACTGTTGAAGAAAAAAATGGCGCATCACGAAGCCCCGATCGTCGTTTGCCGGCATTGGGCGGAAGGCGGCAAGGGCGCCGAGGAACTGGCCCGCACTGTCGTCGACATCGTCGACAAAGTGCCGGTAGATTTTCAATTCGTCTATGAGGACCAAGCCTCACTGTGGGACAAGGTGACGGCGATCGCCACCAAACTCTATGGCGCAAGCAAAGTCACCGCCGATTCGAAGGTTCGCGGGCAAATCAAAAAGCTTCAAGATGGTGGTTATGGCCACTACCCCGTTTGCATCGCCAAAACCCAATATTCCTTTTCAACCGACGCAAGCCTACGCGGCGCCCCGTCGGGCCATGAGATCAATATCCGCGAAGTTCGTCTCGCCGCTGGCGCGGAGTTTGTTGTTATGGTGTGCGGCGAGATCATGACCATGCCGGGCTTGCCGAAAGTGCCGGCAGCAACCAAGATCGACCTTGATGACAGTGGCAAGGTCACTGGGCTGTTCTAGAGCGTGGTAGCTATTTCCCGGTTTGGGGTTCCCCTTTAAAAGCTTTCGTGATTCAAGACTATTTTTTGAGATCGGTCTTGCTCTGGGAAGTTGATTCGCTACGCGATGCTCAATGTGAACGGCTCAAGCCCTCGGCTCCCGGAGGGGCAAGGGCAAGCGCCGTCTCCGTACCCACAATCGTCGCTTCCTCCATGCGTTGCTGTGGCAGGCCCGGTCCGGCAGCCGGTGGCGCGATCTGCCCGAGTGGCCTGGCCGTCATCAGACGGTGAAGCACCGCTAACATCGCTGGATCGAGGTGAGCATGCTCGACGCGATGCTCGCAGCGCTTGCCCACGAGGCTGATATGGCGTCGATGATGACCGATTCGACTCTGATCCGTGCCTACATGCATGCGGCTAGCGAACGCACGGAAAAGGGGCGCGCGCGCCCCCTTGGCTTGGGCGGGACCCCGGGCTGTAGGTAAATCGTCACTACGACTTAATGCACTGCATTACCTAAATGCTACGGCGTGTTCGAAATGACAGAGACCAGGTCGAATCTAAGCAGGCCATCGTACAAATAAAAATCACCTGATTTTTGAAAAAAGCATTAGCGTTCGCCGGAGTTCCGCCGCGCGTCTGCTAACGCTTCGATCAGCGCCGCCAAGTCCTGCTTTGAGTCGCCCGAAGATCTGCTGGGCGAAAAATACGCGATCTTCACATCCGTTTGCAGCGCGCGCAAAATAAGTTTGAAGACGAGCCACACGGAGCCGTGACGAAACTCCATGTCGAGCCTGATGACCGGTGTACTATTCCAATCAAGTTCGAAGTCCGCGCCCCAACCGAATGACACAGTCCCGGGTTTGAAAAACAATTCCACCGATGAGTTGACGATATCCTGAATATTGGCAAATTTTTCATCATGGATAAATGCAATGAAATCACCGACCTCGACCAGCCGCAATTCAGCGGCAACCGATCCGAAAGCTACGCTGACAGCATTCGCCAGATGTTCCACATGCTCGTCACGCTGACCTAACACCATATGGGATGCTCTCATTGCGCTCCCCCTTGCGTGAGCTTTTAGCATAGAGAATGTGAATCAATTCCGCTACCGCTTTATAAAATTCAGGCGGAATCGGCCGGTCGACTTCTACGCAGTCGTACATCGATCTTGCCAAAAGCTTGTCTTCAACAATTGGAATCAAATGCTGCTCAGCTATTTCCCGGATTTTAAGAGCTATGAGATCTTTGCCTTTCGAAAGAACCAAGGGGGCGCCGCCTTCTTCTCGTGCATAACGAAGCGCGATGGCGTAATGGGTGGGATTGGCAATCACCAGCGTTGCTCTGGGAACCGCCGCGATCATGCTTTTGCGTCTCCGATCAAGCGCCAACGAACGAAGCCTTGCTTTCTTCAAGGGATCGCCATCGAGTTCTTTCATTTCATCCTTGATTTCCTGCTTGCTCATGCGGATATCCTTGCGCCAATGCATGCGCACCCAAAGCAGATCCATGGCAAGGAGTAGGATTGTCACGACGCCGACGACCATCAAGAGTCGCGTAGCGATCATGAGGAGCAATTCCGGAACGGCATCGGGTTCGAACGACATCATATCGATGAAAGCGTTTTGTTGCCAGCGCACCACAGTCCAAATTACGATGCCGATGGAGAGCAATTTGAACACGCCTTTAAAGAAATCTGCCTGACCGCGTGCGCTGAATATACGGTGCCAACCGTTGATCAAAGATATACGATTCCAATCCGGCTGGATCCGGTGGAATACGATGCGGGGCGCGTGCTGCAGAAACGAGGAAGCAAGCCCCGCTATCAGTAGGGTCACCAGCATGGGAATGAATGGCGTAGCTATTTTCCAGACGAGCGTATTAAAGAATGAAACCGCATCAGCACTGTTTTGAAGCTGTACTCCGCTTGGATCGCTAGACAGTTGCTGGAGGATGAAACCTACCGACCTCAGCACATCCTTCGCCATGAAGACGGTAATGGCCAACATGGCAATCGTGAAAGCGAAAACAGAAGCTTCCCGGGAAACCGGAATATTCCCCTTCTCGACTTCATCGACAATCTTTTTTTCTGTCGGTTCTTCAGTTCTGCTTTCTCTATCGGCTTGTTCCGCCATAGCCCTTCAACGCCCAATCAGTCGAAAAACTCATCCTCGTCTTCCGATGAATTGAGTTCTATCTCTCCTCCGCTAGCCAACTCGAGCGCTGTATCGGCAATTGTGCGGCGCGCCTTGAGCACATCACGTTGCAACGCAGGACCGCCACTCGCGAGCTCGCTATCAACAATGCGCCGCGCCCGCGTAGCCAGTGACGAAAGAATAGAATCCCTAAATGCCGCATCGGTGCCCTTCAAAGCGAGCACGACCAACTCGGTAGGAATTTTGTCGAAAAGCACGCTACGTGCCTTGGGCTGTAGTTTGACAATATCATCGAAGGTAAACATTAGTTTACGTAAAACATCGGCGGTTTTTGGACGCGCAGCAGCCAAACTTTGCATGACCTCTTCCATATGGTTGCGATCCAATTTATTGATGATATCGGCCATTCTGGCATTTTGATCGCTCCCTACGTGGCGCGATACATTCGACAAAAGGTCCTCCTGCAACTGCCCTTGAATAATCCGGACTGCGGCCTCTGTGACAGGCCCGATGCTCAACATGCGCCGCATGATCTCATTACGAAGTTCGCGCGGCAATTGGCCGATGACCTTGGCGGCGCAGGCAGGACTAATCTTCGAGACAATGAATGCCGCCGTTTGCGGATGTTCATTGACAAGAAAGCTGGCGAAAACGGCTTCGGGAACATTCGAGAGGCGCTCCCACATCGCATGATTTGAATTGCCGGTGACATCCGACATGACATCAGCGATCTGCTCCGGTGGCAGGACGCCATCAAGCATTTGCTGGACCTCGTCGGGCGAACCCAACAGGTCAACGCCATTTGCAAACTGGCCAGCGAACTCCTCCACGAGAGCCTCGAGCGTGGGAATCGGCACGGTTCCGAGCTGCGCGATAGAACGCGTTATTTGCTTCAGTTCATCGGTATCGAACTGCCTCAACAGCCGGGAGGCAAGGGGCTTTCCCATGCAGAGCAGCAAAGCGGCCGCCTTGTCTGGACCTTTCAAGGCCCTCGCGCTTGGGCCGCCTTTCGAGGCAACTGGAGAGGCCATCGCTTATACCGCGGTACTGGCGAGTCCGGCAATCTCCGTCAGAGAGACGCCGAGCCGTGCATTATCATCCTCGACGACAACAATCTCGCCGCGAGCAATAACCCGCCCATTTACGATGATATCGACCGGCTCCCCCACTCGGTGATCAAGCGGAATAACTGCGCCGCGCCCCAGCTTGAGAAGGTTCGAAACCGGCATCATCGCCGAGCCCAGGATAACCTGGACGGACACTGGGATGCGCAAGATAGTATCGAGATTTCGATTGGGCTGAGATACCGCCAGACTCGCGCCGTTGTCCCCTGCCTCTGGGAAAGACTCATCGCTCTCAGACATAGTATCAAATGCTCCTATTCAGGTTTTAACTGTACGAGATTTTATGGGTTCGGCGTCACTATTGCTGCGCGCAAACACGGTGCTAATCCGTGTAATTCCACACGCACTTTCAACCAATTTGGCCGCGGCCACACTGGCGCCCGGCAGTAATTCCGTATCGTGGCGCCATCAACAAGGCAGGATGTCATCTATCAGCTCCTGCCCTCGACTTACGAAATCCTTGACACGGAGTGTGTAGTAACCGTCCGCCTGACCAAGGTCGCACCAGAAAAGGAACTCCGCGTTGCATTCGAGCTTGACCCGCGTCTTCGCCGTGGCCTCCAACGTTAGCACTTGTCCTATTTTTAGAGTGGCAATATCCTCTAAGCTGAAGTGCCGCTGTTCGATTACTCCACGGATTGTAACTTCGGTCTGACCGATTTCGCTCTGAATCTGTTTTGCCCAACGCGGATCGCGAACCGATATTTCAGCGGCTACATCGCGCGCCAAGTCTTGACGAACGGAGTTAAGCGCCGTTTGTGGAATCAGGACAAACATATTGCCCTCGCGCCCCAGAATCCGAAGCGTGAGTCTTGCTCTCACCCCGAATGCGGTTCGCGGTGCGATGGTGACGAAATCGAGCATTGTCTCGACACGGTCCAATTTAAAAATTGTTTCGCATACAGTCGCGAATGCATGTTGGAGCGCCTGTGCAAACAGATCGAAGGCTTTTTTCCCGAGCCGCAATTCAATATTCGAAAGTTGGCGCTTCTCGATGACCGTCGATTCTCTGCCGTCAAACAAAGCCTCCGCCAATGCAAAAACGAATTCGTGTTCAAGGCCGATCAGCAAACGTGAGTCCCAAGGTTGAACATGGATTATCCCGAACACGACGTTGCTCTCATAGCTATCGAGAACATCACCGATCCGCTCGGTGGCGGCGGATTCGACCAGGAACAACGCGGGGGAAGCCGACAATTGCCGCAAGCTTTCAGAACACTGGGCCGCCATGCGCTCGAAGATAACGTGCAGCAGAGGCATGCGATCCACGGAGATTCCCGCGCCATCGAGAAGCAGTTCCCGAGCCTTAATCACCATATAATCGTGAGTTCTTGTTTGTTGCATGTTCTATCACGCCGCTTGTTGTTCGCTTGCCGCGCCACCCGAAACCGTCTCGTTCTCAACCATGTCGATCGAAGGCCGGTTACGCGACGAGATGGTTTTCCGGCCATGCTCGAGAGCTATCTGAGGCATCGCGCCATTCATGAAGGCCAATAGTGTCTGCTTTACAATGATATAGAGACGGCAACTCTGCTCGCG
>Ga0187883_10002494_pt1 | contig 11069 bp, 9 predicted proteins | sample June2016WEW_20_1_2_FD_132966 | JGI IMG/M metagenome (GOLD analysis project Ga0187883, IMG submission 132966) | Peatland microbial communities from SPRUCE experiment site at the Marcell Experimental Forest, Minnesota, USA - June2016WEW_20_10 | ecosystem: Environmental > Terrestrial > Soil >...
CGCCGGCAGATAGGTGTCGCTGATGCCGATGATCCGCTTGCCTTGCCTGCGGAAGAACGCGAGGCGATCGAGCAGCGGCCGGTTAGGCTTGAGTGAGCGGACCTCGCAGTCGAGCTCGGCCTCGTGCAACAGGTCGACCGTGGACGCTGGCAATCCTAGTAGGCGGGATTGGAGACGAAGGATCTGCTCTAGCCTCACATCCCCTTCCGGCCGCTCGATCTCTACCGCGCAATAAGCCAGCGCCTGCACTTCATTGCGTGCGCGAAGTATATCCTCGGCATCAACGGCATAGCCGGCCACTTTCAATTGCTTTGCCGATTGTCGTGCGATGCCAAGAAAATGCCTTTGCCCACAACTATAATCTCGCAAGAGAACAGTATCAAATATATCGACCGAAATAATATCAATGTCCGTCTGGTGAAACCCAGATTTATCCAGCTCCAGCATGGGGGTCTCCAGATCTACTAAAACAGATACAATAGTTGAAAGTGCTGCGCAAGGATATACGAACCGCCTTATCCTACCTCAAGCAATAGCGTTCATTAATAAACGAGCTGTTGTCGTCGTGCCCTTGAACTTAATATGAAGCTCGCGAATTTTAGAGAGGACAATCCGCTGCTCACTCTCCAAGTGGGTCATCCCCGCTATGGTGCGCGTCCGCGCGTTGAGGAGGAGGATGTTGCCCACTCATGGTTTTGCCTGCAGCTTGCGGCGGGCCAGCAGCAGGGCGATCGCGCAGGAGCCTTGCCGGGCCAATGCTTTGTCGGCGCGGCTCGTTAGGATAATGGGCACGCGGGCGCCGAGGACGATGCCGGCGATTTCGGCATCCGCCAAATATTCGAGCTGCTTGGCTAGCATATTCCCGGCTTCGACGTCAGGGACGACGAAAATATCAGCTTCGCCCGCGACCGGAGAAACAATGCCTTTCGTTTGGGCGGCCTCCTCCGAAACGGCGTTGTCGAAGGCGAGCGGCCCGTCGATGATGCCGCCGGTGATCTGTCCCCGGTCGGCCATCTTGCACAGCGCCGCGGCGTCGAGCGTCGATCTGAGTTTCGTGGTGACGGTTTCCACGGCCGCTAGGATCGCGACTTTCGGCTGCGCGATGCCGAGCGCATGCGCAAGGTCGATTGCGTTTTGCACAATGTCGCGCTTGTCATCGAGGGTGGGATAAACATTAATCGCCGCATCCGTGACAAAGAGAGGTCTCGGATAACCGCGAGCGTCGATGATGAAAACGTGGCTGATCCGTCTCGCCGTGCGCAAGCCTAGATCGGCGTCAATCACGGCGCGCATGAGTTCATCGGTATGAAGCGCGCCTTTCATCAACGCCTCAACCTTGCCCGCCCGCGCCATCGCTACCGAAAAGACAGCGGCGGCCTCGCTGTGTTCTGTTGATATGATTTCATAGGGCGAGATATCGAGTTGCGCCTGCGCGGCGGCGGCGCGGATCTTGGCTTTCGGACCGATTAGTATCGGCACGATCAGCTGTTCGCGGGCAGCCTCAATCGCGCCGAGCAACGACACTGTATCGACAGGGTGGACGACAGCGGTTCGGATCGGCGCAAGATCCTTTGTCATTTCGACAAGCTTTCGATGAAAGCGGCCCTTCTCGTGCAATTCCACCTCGGGCAGGATAATCCTTGGCCTGGAGATCTTTTCGGTGGGCGCTATGACCTCCGCGGTACCGGTGATCACGATTTGACCGTGCTGGTTCACCGCTTGGCAATCGAGAATAACGCGATGTTTTTCCGGCTTTTTCTCCGCCACTTTCAGGGTGATGGTAATGGTGTCGCCAAGGCCCACGGGGCCGCCAAAACGCAGCGATTGGTTGAGGTAGATGGTGCCGGGGCCGGGCATTTGGGTGCCGAGAACGGTCGAGATCAGCGCCCCGCCCCACATGCCATGCGCCACGATTTTGTGGAACATATCGCTCTTGGCGAACGCTTCATCGACATGCGCCGGATTGACGTCGCCCGACATGATCGCAAAGAGTTCGATGTCCTTGTAGGTTAGCGTGCGGGCAAGGCTTGCCGTCTCGCCGACCTTCAGCTCATCGAACGTGCGGTTTTCGATGCAGTCCATTGCGGCTCCTATGTTCTCATGTCCGGTGGGATTCAGCCCAATATGTGATATCCCGCGTCGATAAATTCGATATTTCCGGTAAGCGCCGCTGCGCCGTCGCCAGCGAGAAACACGGCGAGGTTGCCGATCTCTTCAATACTGACCAGCAGATGTTCGGGGGTGCGTGCCCGGGTGCGCTCCAAGAGTTCATCGAAGTGGGCTATGCCGGAGGCGGCCCTGGTTTTCAAGGGTCCCGGCGAGAGGGCATGGACGCGGATGCGTTTCATGCCGAGTTCTGCTGCCATGTAGCGGACGCAGCTTTCGAGGGCCGCCTTGACCGGCCCCATGAGATTATAGTCCTCGACAACCCGTTCCGATCCCTGGAATGTAACTGTGAGAAGGCACCCGCCATTCGTCATGAGGGGTTCGGCGAGATGCGCTACGCGTATGAAAGAGTGGCACGAGACATCCATCGCCAGGGCGAAGCCTGCCTGCGAGCAGTCAACAACACGGCTGTGCAAATCTTCCTTCGGTGCGAAGGCGATGGAATGAAGCACAAAGTCGAGCCGGCCCCAAGCATCGCGGATATGGGTGAACACTGCCTCGAGCTGGCCTGGCTCGCGGACGTCGCAGGGGACGATGATGGGACATTCGAGGCGTTCGGCAAGCGGCCTGACGTAAGGCTCGGCCTTTGAGTTCAGATAGGTAACGGCAAGGCTCGCACCGGCGCGAACAAAAGCCTCGGCGCAGCCATAAGCCACACTCTGACCGTTGGCTATGCCGATGATAAGCCCCTTTTTGTCTTTGAGCGGCATCGCGGTCTCCGCGCTCAGCTTCGAGGATCAGCGACGGGGAATAAATAACATGCCGCAAAACGCTGGTTATTGCACGAAAGCAAAGGCATCCCGGCGTCACGCTTCAAGAACATAAGTCCCAGGCGCGTCCGCCAAACGCGTATAGCCCTTTTCAGGCGCGCCCATAGTTGGGGGTGGAATTTTTCGGCTGGAATGTTTGTCGAGCCAATCGCGCCAGCATGGCCACCAGGACCCTTCCGTACGGACGGCGGACGCCTGCCAGCTATCCGGATCGATGTAGGTGTCTTCCTCCTTGTGAGTGGCCGTCTGAAAATGCCGGCGCGGATGACCCGGCGGGCTCACGATGCCGGCGTTGTGGCCGCCGTTCGACAGCACGAAAGTAACGTCTGCATCGGTCAGCATCTGGATTTTATAAACGGAGCGCCACGGCGCGACATGATCGGTGATCGTGCTCACCGCGAAAATGGGCGCATGAATGTCCCGGAGCGATACTGGCTTGCCGCCAGCCTCGTAACGGCCCTCTACCAATTCATTGCGGAGAAAAAAGCGCCTGAGATATTCTGAGTGCATCCGGTAAGGCAGCCGCGTGGTGTCGGCATTCCACGCCATGAGATCAATCATCGGCTGGCGCTCACCCATCAGATATTCATGCACGGCCGCCGACCAGAAGAGATCGTTCGAGTGGAGCAATTGAAACGCGCCGGACATTTGTTTCCCGTCGAGATATTTTTTCTCCGCCATCATGTCCTCCAGGAAATTGACCTGGCCCTCGTCGATGAACAAAGTCAGCTCGCCCGCTTCGGTGAAATCGGTTTGCGCCGCGAACATGGTGATGCTTTTGAGACGCGTGTCGCCGTCGCGCGCCATCGCGGCCGCAGAGACGGCGAGCAAGGTGCCGCCAAGGCAATAGCCGGTGGCATGAACGCCGTTTTCCGGGACGATCGCCGTAATCGCGTCAAGCGCTGCCATCACGCCGAGCCGGCGATAGTCCTCCATGTCAAGGTCACCGTCGCCGCTTCCCGGATTCTTCCAGGAAACCATGAATACCGTGTAGCCCTGCTCGACAAGATAGCGGACGAGGGAGTTTTGCGGCGACAAATCGAGGATGTAGTATTTCATGATCCAGGCCGGCACGATTAAAACCGGCTCCGCCTGCACCTCCGCCGTCGCCGGCGTATATTGAATGAGCTCGATGAGGCGATTGCGAAAGACGACCTTGCCGGGCGTGATCGCGACGTCGCGTCCAACCTGGAACGCTTCAACGCCCACTGGCTTCCCGGCCGCCGCCAGCCGCTGCCAGTCTTCCCAGAAATTCATCGCGCCGCGAACGAAATTCATGCCGCTATGCTTTCGCGTCTGCGCGATAACCTCGGGATTGGTAAGCGGAAAATTCTTCGGCGAGACGGTATCGAGCGCTTGGCGCGCCAGAAACGCCATGATGTCTTCATGGTGCTTGCTAACCCCAGCCACATCGGTTGCTGCCTTGTGCCACCATTGTTGGGTGAGCAGAAAGCCCTGGGAGAGAATATTGAAAGGCCATTGCCGCCATTCGTCTCCTCTAAATCGTGTATCCTGGGGAAGCGGATCGACGCACGGAGGGCAATCGACGCCTGGACCATCATGTAGGCAGTAAGATAGGAACCTTGCCCAGGCCGCCGCAGCGTCGTGGGCAAGCGCTGCTTGCTTGTCCGGGGACATCAAAAGATGTTCGGCCCAATCCGTGTAGGCTTGGCTCAGCGCAAGCGGTGAAAGCCCCCCCGTCATACGTGCGATGGAAGCGTGAAACCGTTGGTCGAAGCCGGTAAAGCCGGTTTCCTCTTTCGCTGTGGCGAGTTTGTCTGGCGTGTGTGCGAATTCCTGCGAGCGATCGAGCATCATGACTTCCCGGTTACACGTGGTGTCCCTGCGTTTAAGACCATGATCGCTTCGAGTTCGATCGCTCATGGTCCCTATCACTTTTGCTTTGTCGCATGACCTTATGCAAACAGCGGCAACTTATTTAAGATCATTCTCTAGAGTGCTTCCCGATCAGAGGGACTCCTCTGATTGAAAAGGAATCGCTCAGATTCAAAGAGCTGAAGCTTGTTGGAATCGAAAGCGAAGAGCGACTTTTTCGGAACATGCGCTAGGAAGTCCGGGTCAAACGACAAGCGCTTTCACCATCTCAGCTACGATGGCAGTGTTGCAGAATTATGGACTCCCGGGCCCATCTCCATCCGCCCAGTCTTTTACATTGTCGTGACACCCGAGTTTCGGGAAGGCGCTGCTAGGTATTGCCACGCACGAGCCTCATTGCCACGATCGAGGCTTAACGGCCCTTTCAATTGGTGCCAATGGGAATATCGCTCCCCACATGGCCAGATCTTTACCTTGAAATGCAAAGAGTTAACTCGAACCCAGAGATGGAACGCGGAGAGCAGGAACAAAAATTTGAATTTGATTGTCTCGCCTATGACGGAAGAAGAATGGGAGAAGGCCAACTAAGGGGCGGCCAAGATGGCGGCTGAGCTGGTGGGGCGGAACCACTTCTAGCCCGGGGCAAGGTGTCGCGGCGGCGCCATCAGTAACACGAGGGGAATTTGAATCGAGTATAAAGCACCTTCAAATTCACGTGATTGTCCGCGCGCAGCACTCATGGCGCCATATTCAAAAAATCACGATGGCCTATGCAAAGAGACTAGCCGAGAAGAGGGCCTATCATTGGTGCTTTCTTTTCATTTGCTTAGCGCGCTCGGCATAATATTTTTCCAAAGCCTCTATAAATTCAGTGGCGCTTTCGAATGGCCCTTCCTCCGTGTCGAGGTCAGGACGTGGCCGATGCAGCACTACTGTCGGGTGGGCATCAGCGATCATCGCCAGAACTTCGGCAATTGCTTTGGCCTTGCGATCCCTGCGTGATGAGTGGATCATTGCTTTGTCCGGTTACTTCAATATTTCCTGCGCGGCAACAAAGCGGATTTTACCCGCTCGACACGTTTGACTCGGCATTTCGTCAAAACTTCGACAAAATCTCGCCCGGCGCATAATGAATGACCGGTGTGGGATCTATGCAACAGGGCGAGATCAAGGCGAGGCAGGGCACTGAGTTAGGAAGTGCACAAGAAATCCGATGTGACCGGCCCGAAGCGGCATGGCAGGACGGCGCCGCCGGAAGTGTGTTTAGGTCTTATCAGGCACGCTGGCCATCCGTTAATGCAATATTAAGGAAATCCGCATTATACTTTTGTTTACGTTGCGAGGCTCTGGCCGCTCCTAAGCCCCCCCGTAACCGCGAGTGCCCGTCGAGTTCCCCCCGGCGGGCGCTTTCTGTCTCACTCCTAGCCGCAGCGTCTGAAGCTTTGATGCGAATATTTGCGGCTGCGGAAGTCTTCCGCCGCGCTGGGATCGCGATGATGCGGCAAATTGTCCAGCATGAGCGCATGAGTGCTGCTCGAAAGTAAAACCAATTGTAAGGCTACCGCAGATAGCCCGCAGATAAATATAATAATATCAATGTGTTCTGTTTTAAGAATGGCGGAAAGGCGGAGCACCGAATAGAGTTCGGCCCTCAACCAATAATAATTAATAGTTGTCGTGTGCGTCGAGCTGCATATCCGATGGCAGAAGCATAGCGGCCGTGCGGCCGGCATTCTTCCACCACTATAATGTAGCGTTTGTTTCGCGGGCGACAGTGCCAGCTTACGGCCGGCGATGCCGGCATCCCCGTTGGACTGGGCGAGGTGCTTGGCGCGCTTGTTTCCTCAGCGCAGCGAAGCTGCTCATGATTTCAGCTGGAAACGAAAATCCGCGTTACACTTGCCATTAAGAATGCTCCTGCCGCGTTTCAGCATTTTGTTGCATTCGAGAACTGTTTGCGCCATATAGGCGAGCCGCCGGTTTAGACTGCCGGGCCAGGCAAGGATGCGGGTGTAGCTCAGGGGTAGAGCACAACCTTGCCAAGGTTGGGGTCGAGGGTTCGAATCCCTTCGCCCGCTCCAATAAAAGGCAAACAATTCCATGACATTAGCGCACGCGGCACAAAACCGCGTGAACGCTTCGATACGGAACGTAACGCGAAAATACCGTTGAAAAACGAACAATTCCGGGAAAAAGCCGGGAAGTCCGTTCGTGGCCTGTTCGTCGCCGCCAATCAGCCAAAAGGCATTTGATTAATGGGCGGGTGCCTGGGCAATCGCATCGCGTGCCGCTTTAAACGCGGAGGCGGCGAAGAACGCGGAGGCGGACGCTGAGCTGTCGTCCCTGGACCCGAGGATCATCGACGCGGCGGCTACTTTGCCCGAAGGCATTATCAATATCAATGCACAGGATCAATGCGCAGGGACGGTTCTCACTGTCGCCGGCCTCGCCCGGCATAATTGGTGAACTTGAGCGCCTACTCAAAGCCGCAACAGGCCAGGAGCTACTTTCGTTAGCGACGCCAAATCCGAAACCGCATCGGTGACGATTTCCGCCGATCTCTGGCGGCAACTCAAGCCTGGTTCACTTCTTGCGGCGGCCTTTGACGAGCAGGATAATTTGGCCGGTTGGTGGAAAGCGACCGTCGTGCGTCCATAGGTGGGGTAAGGCGGGTTTCGAGGCGGGCAGTAGCCACTAGGGTGGCTACGTACAGGTGCAAGTAGACAGCAAGATGTATCAGGCGCACCGTGTCGCGCATCTGCTGATGACAGGCCGTTGGCCGGAGAAGAACCCGGAACACTCGAACGGAATCCGCGATGACAATCGTTGGCCGAATATTTGCGACACTGCGACTCCATCTGAGAACATGGGAAACCGAACCCTTTCAGCTCGCAACACCTCCGGCATTAAAGGGGCAGGTTGGGTCAACAGGGACAAGAGATGGCGCGCGGCTATCGGCGTCAAGGGGCGGTTCGCTCACATAGGCTATTTCACCGACCAGCGCGAAGCCGGACTCGCCTACGATCGCGCTGCGCTGCTCGTCTGCGGGCGATTTGCCTGCCTCAATTTTCCGCCCGAGGAAAGGGCGCATGTCGTTTTGTCGGATCGTGCCATCCGTAAGAGCGGAGGCGAAATGATTATCGCCAGGACAGAAGCTCAACTAAACGCCGCGCTGCAAAGGCTCCAGGAAGCCCGCACGGCGGCCCAGGACGGCCGAGATTTCTCCTCGGTTACACACCATGGACCTCCCGGACCTTCATGCAGGCCAGGTGCGCGTCCTTGGCGAGCTGACCCGTCACCATGCCATCCGGGCAGGCCGCCGTTTCGGGAAAAGCGAAATCCTTCGCCGCATCGCTTGCGAATCCGCCGCCGCCGGGGAGCGCATCGGCTTTTTCGCCCCGGATTACAAAATCGCCGCGCCGTTCTATGACGCGTGCAGGCGAGCCCTTCGCCCGGTGATCGCGAACGCATCGGCGAATTCCATGTTGATCGAGACGGCGACCGGCGGCTGTGTCGAATGTTGGACTTTAGGGAATCCTGACGCGGGCCGATCGCGCGGCTATCATCGGGTCTTGATTGACGAGGCCGCTTTCGGACCGCCGGATATGTTCGACATATGGGAGCGAGCGATCGAACCGACGTTGCTCCAGTATTCCGGCTCCGCCGTCATTGCGAGCAATGCCAAGGATGACGATCCGGAAAACTTTCTCTGGCGATTGTGCAACGAGCCAGAACGCGGATTTTCCCAATCTCACGCCACGGTTTACGACAATCCGCTCTTGCCGGTTGACGAGATAGAGCGACTCCGAGCGACAAAGCATCCACTAATCTGGTCTTGCGAATATCTCGCCGAATTCGTGAACTTCGCGGGCGAAGCGTTTTTTCGGCAGGAATGGTTGCTGGTCGATGGCCAACCTGTTCCAGCCCCGACCAGATGCGATCAGGTTTTTTGCGTCATCGATTGCGCCGCCAAGACTGGACAACAACACGACTCCACGGCTTGTATTTGGATCGCCCGTGATCGGGCCGCGCTGACACCTTACCACACTTGGATTTTGGATTGGGACATTGCCCAGATCGAGGGCGCCAGCCTCATCGATTGGTTACCGGGCATATTCAGGCGGGGCGAAGAACTTGCCCGGCTCAGCGGCGCCCGCATGGGGTTTAGGGGAGCTTGGATCGAAGATGCCTCCGCCGGCCAAGTTCTACTACAACAAGCCCGGAACCGCCGGATGCCCGTGGAACCACTGCCATCCGGAATCGTTGCGTTGGGGAAAGATGTTCGCGCGTTGGGCGTGTCGGGGTACGTCGCCCAAGGCCGGATCAAGATCACACGGCCGGCCTTCGACAAAACGTCCACGCTCAAAGGCGCTTCCCGCAACCATCTGCTGAGTCAGATCGCAGGATTTCGTGTGGGGGATAAGGACGCGGCGAAGCGAAGTGATGATTTACTAGACTGTTTTGTTTATTCCCTCGCTTTGAGCGAAGGCAATACCGAAGGATTTTAAGCGCCAACGGGCGCAGGAGGATGGTAAAATGCTGCACCACCACATAAACGCGCTAGACATCGAGCGGCTAGACGGGCTGTCTAGCATCGAGCTCGAAGCGCATCTGGCGGACATCGAGAGTCGCATCGCTCACCTTTGGGCGCAGCTCCAAGAGAGTCAAGCGCTCGCTGAAGAGATAAGCAGGCGTGTGCGCGACCGCCGGATAGCAGCCGCGGAGAACCCAAATGAGTGAGAATGAACTGATTTTTATCGGGGTGCCGTAGCAGGAGTGGTTGGAATTTGAAGGTGGCGTAATCTCCAGTTTGTTTGCTCAAACCGAATCGGCGTTGACGCGCCGATGGAGATTACGCCATAAAAACAAATACCATAAAACCGGCGGCCCATGTGGCAGAAGGGGACGTCCTCCCCGGAGAAAATTGGTTCGATCCGCTGGAGGCAGCGGTGCGCACACGCGTTCGTGGCTTCATCGAGGACCTCCTGGAAACGGAACTCGACGCCGCACTGGCGCGCAAACGCTATGAGAGGCCTTCGCTCTCCGAAACGGAGGCCACCAAAGCGCCTGAGGCGGCTGGCCGTCGGCACGGCCATCGGGAGCGCCAGTTGATGGGAACCCTCGGGCCGGTGACGGTCCGTGTCCCGCGCGCCCGTCTGGAAACATCGGTTGGTCTGCGTCAAGCTCGATAGGCTTGGGCGCTCGACGCGCGATGTCCTTAATCTCGTGCACGAGCTCGACCAGAAGGGTGCCTTCTTACGCATTCTCGAACCCGCTATTTCGACCGATGGACCCATGGGCAAAATGGTGCTGACCGTGCTGGGCATGGTGGCGGAAATGGAATTGGGCTTCATCAAAGCCTTCCTGCCCGTAAACCACACTATTCTAATCAAGAACTAATACTGATCTTTAATATATCCCCACCGGCCTACCCCATCTAGCGCCCAGGAGGAGAGGGTAAGCCGAAGAGACGTGAGCCACGAGTCTGGAACATCCTTGTCGGCCGTCTCTCGAAGCCGTTTGGATCCGCGAGAATCTAAACGGCTTTTCTATTACGATCTATATATGGTTTGTACATAATAAGCTATATTTACACGCATGGCGCCATCTGGAAGTTCCTGATGTTCCAAATCAGAAACTTGTCTAAACCGTCGGTGCTATGGCCTCTAACCCTTCAATGGGCGAGCATGTCATAGGTCCGCGTACGGCGAAAAAACGACTCCGCCCCGACAGGTACGATGCGTAGAGTGGGTTCCGGTCATAAATGACGCAAAGCAAAAGGTAGCCTGAGCACAAAGCCTGACCGGCAGCTTCGAACCAAATGTAGCTGAATTAGTGTGCAGGTTTATCACGGGGTTGGTCCCGGAGATAAACCCGACGGGGGACTTGATCCCTCCTCTCGCCCGGGCTCGGCGCTCTCTTTTGTGGCGCTGCGTTAGGCTAAGTTCGCCTAAGCTCGGGGAACTTTCATACTTTATTACTTTATTTCTTAACACCCATTTTCCTTAACATAAGTCAATATGGACCTTTATTCCTATTCCTCTTTCTTGTTTCTTTCTTTGGGCCACCTTTCTTTCTTTGTAGGTCGGTCAGGGTCAACCGCAGGAATGTCCGTCATGTCCACCCACGTCTTTCACTACTTCAATCACGCCCTGGTGTTCGACACCCAGTATGACACTGACCGGCCCTGAACGGCCCCCACTGATGGGTCCACTTCGAATGTTAGTGCATTGACGGCCTCGATGCTAGCGCGGGCGGCGTAGCTGGTTGGGGTTGCGGAGCCGCCCGCGCGGCCAG
>Ga0187883_10002495_pt1 | contig 11066 bp, 8 predicted proteins | sample June2016WEW_20_1_2_FD_132966 | JGI IMG/M metagenome (GOLD analysis project Ga0187883, IMG submission 132966) | Peatland microbial communities from SPRUCE experiment site at the Marcell Experimental Forest, Minnesota, USA - June2016WEW_20_10 | ecosystem: Environmental > Terrestrial > Soil >...
CTGACAATGACCTGTCCCCGGGCGGCGGGACAGGCGCCGTCGATCCGCAGGTGCGCGCACACATCGCTCCGCCAGACAAGCGGGACCGAGGTGAGTTCCTGCGGGAACGGCACGGTTGTCTCGACCGAGTAAAGCGGTGGGGCGAACAGCCCGCGGCCGGCCAGGTTGCCGAGGCTGGTGTCGAGCTGGCCCTGCTGCACCGGGGCGAGCTGCCCAAGCAGGCCGGGGACCGCGCCCGTCTCGTTGACTTCGTAGCCCCGGCCGATGACCGATGCGGTGACCAGCCCGTCACGCAGGATTGAGGTCCGCGCCGCCTGATAGTAGATGGGCCCCGTCGCCGCCGCCGCGGTCGCCACCAGAGCCACCGCCAGGATCATCACCGTCGCGGCTCCGCGCTGCGCGAGCCCGCGCAGCCGGGGTACCAGCCACACCATCAGCGGGCCGGGCCCCGCCGCGCGGCCAGCGGGCCGCCGGAGACGCCGACCGCAAGGGGGAGATCCGGAACAGGAACCTGGGCCCACGATGCGGTCATAGTCAGCACTCTAGGGAGCCTGTGCGCGACCGCTCAACCCGTCTCGATGGCACCCGCGCCGCCGCGACGTCGGCCAGACGGAATCGCGCTGTGCTATTCAACGCGCTGCAATACGCGGCCGAGCTCGGGCTGGTCGACGCTAGTCCGATCAAGGATCTGCGGTGGACCGCTCCGCGCGCCTCCCAGGCAATCGACCGGCGCCGAGTCATCAATCCCGATCAAGCCCGCGCCCTGTTGGCCGCCGTGGAAGCACAAGAGCCGTCCGGGCTCCGGCTGGTGGCATTCTTCGGCGTGATGTATTACCGCGGGCTCCGGCCCGAGGGAGCAGCCATGCTCCGCATGGCGGACCTGCGACTGCGCGCGGACAAAGACGAGTGGGGGAAGATACAGCTCACCGCCGCCGCGCCGGTGACGGAGAAACAGCAGGTCAGTGAGCGGTTTGCGCAGGCCGGCGAGGAGATCGGCTAGCATGCTCGGGACCACCCGCCGGTGTAGCTCAGTTGGCAGAGCAGCCGTCTTGTAAACGGCAGGTCAGCGGTTCGAATCCGCTCACCGGCTCCCAGTGGATAGCTGTTATTCGAACAACGGCGTTCGAATCCGTGGAACGGTTCGTGGAACGAAGTGCCCGCCGCGCCCTGGCGTGGCCCGCCGCCGGCAGCGCCCCGGAGCTGCCGTCTTGAGCCGCTCGCCGCGTTCGCATCGCCGGGCCGTGGGCACGGCAGGCCATGGCCCGCAGGCTCGCCCCATCATCGTTCCGGCGTCTCCGCCACGGCCCGAAGCGTGCAGGCCGGGGCGTGCCGGAGGTGTGCGCGGGCGGCTCGCCGGGCATGTGGCACTGGGAGAGAGATCCCGAACGACTGGCAGCGCATGGGAGGGAGCAGGACGATGCCGACATCAGCGTGGCGGTTCTCCGGTACCGAGGGTGCCGATGGCGCGGTGGTCAAGCTCAAGGGCCTGGCTGCCCAGGATCTCATCGAGGTGCAGGATCTAGCGGTGATCCGCTGGCCCCGCTGGGCGGCGGAGCCCATCCTGCAAGAGCACGTTACCGAAGAGGGCAGCAGGGTTTCCGCGCTGGTGGGCAGGCGCAGGCATGCGGTAATCGACAGCTCGATTGTCGAGGCGGCCAAAGGCGACATGACGCCAGGAACGTCGGTGATCGTGATGCTGAGCGCCAACGCCGACATCGACGCTATCGCCGGGACGTTCCAGGGACTGGGACAGGACATCGAGCTGGTCCGGACGGATCTGTCGGTTCCCGACCAGGACCGGCTGAGGGCGGCCATCAGCCATGCCACCGACCAGGGTCAGAGCCCGCCGCCGTAGGCACATCACACCGCGATGCCTGGCACGCACCTCGGATCGGGCGTCGGGCCGCCACAGCCACGGTGAACGCCTCCGGCCGGGTGGCATTGGCCCTCGCCAAACAACGGGCCAGGCCAACGCGCGTCGGCGCCTGAGCTGGTCGCGGTTCGCCGCGGCCGCGGGCGGGACCGCTGAGCGCTGGCCTGGCACACGGCTTGGTGCTACCGGTGCTGCGGTGGGTGGGGTGGCGGCGGTGGGATGGTGGCCACGCTGGGCGCGGGTTCGGGCCAGACCAGCAGGACGGGGCAGGGGGCGTGGTCGACGATGAAGCGGCTGGCCGGGCTGAGGCTGCGGGGGCCGAGGTGGGTGTGGTCGCCGTCGCGGGCGAGCACGAGCAGGTCCGCGTCTTCGGCGGCGGCCACGACTTCCCGTTCGATCCGGCCGGTGCGCTGGATGCGGGTGCAGGGGCGTCCCAGTCGCCCGGCTGCGTCGGCGAGGAGCTGCCCGGCGGAGGCGGTGGCGAGGTGTTCCAGCCGGGTGCCAGGGTCGCGCCCGGGACGTGCGCGGCCGAGCAGCCCGGCGTAGGCGCCACGGGCGATGCCGGAGACCTCGGATGCGGTGACGTGCAGCAGGACAATATCGGCGTCGCCGGGCGCGTGGGCGCGGGCGGCGTCCACGCAGGCGGGCCAGGTGCCCTCGACGATCCAGGCGACGACGGTCACGGTGATCAGCCTCCGATGACGGTCAGCGATACCCACAATGCCAGCGTCGCGAGGATCAGGGCGGCGGGAACGGTGAGCAGGCCGAGCCGGGTGAACTCCCCAATTTCCACCTCGTGCTCATGCTCGTGCACGATGCGCCGCCACAGCAAGGTGGCCAGGGACCCGGCGTAGGTGAGGTTAGGGCCGATGTTCGTCCCGAGCAGCACCGCGAGCACCGCGCCGGGCCCGGCCGGGGCGGCCAGCGGCAGCAGCACCAGCACGGCGGGCAGGTTGTTGATGACGTTCGCCAGCACGGCGGCCAGCGCCGCGATCGCGAGCAGGGCGGGCAGCCCGGTGCCGCCCGGGATCAGATGCCCCAGCGCTGCGGCGAGACCGTTATCCGTCACGGCGCGGACCACGATGCCCAGGGCCAGGACGAACGCAAGGAACGGCACCGCCGCTGCGCGCACGATGGCCACCGGGCTGCTGCGGCGCTGGGCCAGGGCGCGGGCCGCGAGCACGGCCGCGCCGGCGAAGGCCGCCCACGCGGGACTGATCCCGAGCGCGGAGGCCACCACAAAGCCCGCCAGCGTGCACGCCACCGTGACCAGCGCGAACACCGGCACCCCGGATGGCCCGTCAGCGGGCGGGCTCTGGGCGCCAGCGTCCAGGTCGGTGGCGAAAAACCGCCGGAACACCACATATTCGGCGCCGATCGCCACCAGCCACGGCAGCGCCATCAGCTCGGCGAAGCGGGGAAAGCTCAATCCGCTGGCGGCGAACGCCAAAAGGTTGGTCAGGTTGGAGACCGGCAGCAGCAGCGAGGCGGTGTTCGACAGGTGAGTACAGGCGAACACGTGCGGCTTGGGCCGGGCCCCGAGCCGGGCGGCCGTGGCGAACACCACCGGGGTAAGCAGCACGATCGTGGCGTCCAGGCTGAGCACCGCGGTGACCACCGACGCGACGGCGAACACGCAGGCCAGCAGCCGGCGGGGCCGTCCCGCCGCGGCGCGGGCCATCCAGGCCCCGCAGGCGCGGAACAGCCCCTCGTCGTCGCACAGCTGGGCCAGGACCAGCACCGCCGCGAGGAAACCGATCACCGGCCCCAGCTGCTCGGCTTCGGCGCGGGCCTGGTTCAGCGAGATCGCCCCGATGCCGATGACCACCACGGCGGCCGGGACAGCGACGACCGCCTCCGGCCAGCCCCACGGGCGTACTACCGCGCCGGCCAGCGTCGCCAGCAGCAGAACGGCGGACACAGCCTCCGCCAGCGGGGTGCTCACGGCCGGGTCCTCTCCCGGTCGCGCGATCCACCGGGCCCGGAGATCATCGCAGCCCCCCGTATTCAGCGAGCGCCTCCGTCACTCGGGGTGGACAACTTCCATCGTGCCTCCTGCCTGCTGGGCTGCTGATGAACAAACTATGCCCTCGCAGGGCGTGCCTCCGCTTCCATTCCCGCACGTCATCAACCCTGGAGACGGGACCTGCCCCAGCCCGGCGCGAGGCCCCCACCCTCCAGCCAGGCCATCCGCTGGCGCACTGGGCCGTACCTCTTGTGAACGGCAGGTCAGCGGTTCGAATCGGCTCACCGGCTCCAAATCACGTCGATTTTCCCGGGCCTCGGGCCGAGTCAGGTTGAGGGCGTGCAGCCAACGCACCTCGGCGGTGCGGCCTTGGGCCGAACGACGGGCAGGCCGGCTCAGCTTCGGCGGGTCCTGGACCAGGTCACTATCGGCTGCCGGTGATCTGCGAGGCTGGGTCCGGTGTCCATGAATCACGTCCCCACCGGTCCAGGCGAAGACCAGCCTGGCGTGGAGCGGCTGCTCGCCTTGTCTGATGGCGTGGTGGCCATCGCTCTCACCTTGCTCGTTCTGCAACTTAACGTGCCGCCCGTTGCGAACCTCGCCCACCCGAATTCGGCCTCCGAGCTCGCCGCCCAGCTCGGTAAGGGCGCCGACGAGCTGATCAGCTACGTGATTTCCTTCTACGTCATTGCCCAGTTCTGGCTCGTCCACCACCGGGTGTTCCGCCAGATCGCCGGGCAGCAGGAGGGGCTGGCCTGGTGGAACTTCGCGTTCTTGTTCACCATCACGCTGATGCCTTTCACCAGCGATCTGCTGGGCAAGTATCCGGAAAATCCGCTCGCCGTCGACATCTTCGCGGTCAACCTGCTGGCCGCCAGCTTGACCACCCAGCTAACCATCGTCTACGGCCGCCGCAAGGATCTGCTGACCACGGAAACCAGCGCGCGAGAAGCGCAGGCGGAGCGGGCGCGCATGGTGGCAAGCGTGTTCGTCATCGTCTTGTCCATTGGCGTCGCCTGGCTGAACACGGACGCCGCCAAATATTGCTGGCTCCTGCTCGCCGTCGCGCCCAGGGTCGCCGACCGCTGGTCCGGCCGCCGGGTGCGGCTCAGGGGTATCGCCGGGCGCGGATGAGTCGCCATCAGCAGCCGGTGGAGACCAGACGAAGACGCTCTGACCGTTCGCGTCACCCATATCCTCCGACGTGGGCGGGGCTGGCGGTGCGCGCGCGGTTGGAGTGCAGACTGGAGGTCAGCATTGATTCCGCACCGACCCTGGGAGGCGGCCGTGCCGCTTGAGTCGTTCGCGAAGTATCCCCTGCTGTTCGGCCCCTCGCCGGTGCACCGGCTGGACCGGCTGACCCGGCACCTGGGCGGGGCACCGATCTGGGCCAAGCGGGAGGACTGCAACTCCGGCATCGCCTACGGCGGCAACAAGACGCGAAAGCTGGAATACCTGGTCGCGGACGCCCTGGCCCGGGGGTGCGACACGCTCGTATCGATAGGCGGGGTGCAGTCCAACCACACCCGGCAGGTGGCCGCCGTGGCGGCGCGGGCCGGGCTCGGCTGCGTGCTGATCCAGGAGAGCTGGGTCGACTGGCCCGATCCGGTGTACGACAAGGTGGGCAACATCCTGCTCAGCCGTCTCGCAGGCGCCGACGTCCGGCTGGTCCGGGCCGGGTTTGGGATCGGCTTCAAGGAAAGCTGGGAACAGGTGCTACGGGAGATCGAGGCCTCCGGCGGTAAGCCCTACGCGATCCCGGCCGGAGCCTCCGACCACCCCCTCGGTGGCCTCGGGTTCGCCAGCTGGGCCTTGGAGGTAGCGGAGCAGGAGCGCCAGCTCGGGGTGTTCTTCGACACGATCGTGGTCTGCTCGGTGACCGGCAGCACCCAGGCCGGCATGGTGGCCGGCTTCGCGGCGCTGGCTGAGGCGGGCGGCCCGCCGCGTCGCGTACTGGGGATCGACGCATCGGCGAAACCGGCCGAGACCCGTGATCAGATAAGCCGGATCGCGCGCCAGACGGCGGAGCTCATCCAGGCCGGGCGCGAGGTCCGTGACGGCGATATCGAGCTGGACGAGCGGTACCACGCCGGGACGTACGGCATCCCCGACGCGGCGACGCTCGACGCGATGCGGGTCGCGGCCCGGATCGAGGGCATGATCACCGACCCGGTGTACGAGGGGAAATCGATGGCCGGCCTGATAGATCTGGTGACCCGGGGCGAGATCGAGCCCACGGCCACGGTGCTGTACGCCCACCTGGGCGGCCAGCCCGCGCTTAACGGGTACAGCGCGCTCTTCTCCTGACCGGGCTGCCGGTGCAGGCGCGGCTGGAACGCACCAGCTACCCCGCGGAGGTGGAGACGTGGCGGAGCTACCTGCTGGCACGGCGTCGGTCCTCGTGCCCCCCGTCACAGGACTGTCCGAGGCCGGTTACCGTCCGCAGCCTGGAAGGCGGTCACCGCTCCCGTTTCCACGGGCATGCCGAACGATCCCCGGCAGAAGTCGGCGGCCATCCGGTGCCATAGCCCCGCCCTCCACAGCATGGCATGCTCGCCGCCACGTACCTCGATCAGTGCCACGTCCGTGACCAGCCGGGCCCGTTCCGCGTAGGCCCAGGTATCAGCGGGCCGGGTAATGTGATCAGCGGTCCCGTGCGCGAGCAGGACCCGGCGCCCCGCCAGCTGGTCCACTGGTTCTCCGGTCGGCAGCCAGGGCGCCAGCCCGGCCACCGCCGTCACCGCGGGGTGCCCGGCGGCGTGCAGCACGGCGCGAGCCCCCATCGAGTGGCCGACCAGCACCACAGGGACCGGCCCGAACCGCTCGCCGATCCGGTCGAGTATCTGGTTCATGTCGTGCACGGGGGAGGCCAGCTCGCCATTCCAGCCCCGAAGCTGGAAACGCGGGCGGCACACCACAATCCGGCTGCCCCGCAGCGCGCGGCCGATAGCCCAGGCGACGGGGACCATCCGCATCACAGCGACCTGCCCAGGAGTGACCGGCGCGGTACTGACCGAACGGCCGCCGTGCGCGATCACAACCACCCCGGAGGCGCCAGCCATCGTGGCCGGGCCGGCGCGGTCGAGCGCCTCGCGGCTCATCTGGTACCGCCCCTCTGAATTCCCGCGCAGCTTACCGCGCGGCTACGCTGCCCCTGATATCCGGCCGTGCCTGGCCATAGGCGGTGGCGCTGATCGCTCTGGTGCTGCCGTCCTGGGCGCCGTGACCGGCGCTCTGCTGGGTCCTGCGGGGCCGCGACCCAGATCGTCTGCCGGGTCCCGCCGGCCTGACCATCCCTGTTCGGCCCGGACGGGGTCGCGACCGAGGCCGGCCGCGCGTTCGAGGCGGCAGGCCGCCCCTGACCGGCTCCGGGCCGCACCGGATCACAGCGGTCCATGCCGCACGGTAGTCCGGGATCAGCTGGTTTCGCGGTTCGCTCCGGCGCGCCGTTCCGCTCCCGTTTCCCCCGCGTAGCCGACGTCCTGGCCCGACACCCGGCCCACGAATTCGTCATCGGGTGTGGTGCCGGTGGTGCTCTGCTGGCCCGGTGTACGGTGCTGGCCACGTTAGGGGGAATATGTCTGGTAAGCGAAGAACCCGACTATGGGCAACTATCGGCTTGGCCCGGACGTCATTCCCGTTGAGGAGTGTTTATCCGGGGCCTGGGAAAGGTGATCTTGACAGACCTTGGATACCGGGTGGAGTGATTAATGGGGAGCCCTGTCCCGCCGGGTGAGAGGCCCGGCCGCGGGGTAGCGTCAGCCGGGCCCGCGCCAGCGCACGACGGCGACGGCGACGGCGTTCCCCCGGCCGATCCGGCGTCTGCGGCCCCCCTGGTTCGGGTAGCGCATCCGGCGTTCCCGGACGCGGCACCGGATCGCGTGTCCCCGGACGCGGCACAGGATCCGGTGTCCCCGGACGCGGCACCGGATCCGGTGTCCCCGGGCGCGGCAACGGATCCGGTGCTCCCGGACGCGGCAACGGATCCGGTCTCCCCGGGCCGCCTGGCCTCGCCCGCAGGGCCCGCTGCTTCCGGGGGCCCGGCCCTGCCGCCCGGCGGACCACCCCCGCCTGGTGCCCCGCCGCATCGCCGCCGCCGCAAAATCCTGATCTGGACGGCGGGCATAACGGCCGGCCTGGTGGCCATCGCTGCCGTCGGGGTCTTCCTGCTCTACCGCCACCTGAACGGCAACATCCAGCAGCGCGACGTGAGCGGGCTGCTCGGGAGCCAGCCGGTCGATCTGCACCCCCAGGCCGAGAACATCCTGGTGATCGGATCGGATAGCAGGTTCGGTCTGAGCGCCCGGTACGGCCGTAACCTCACCACCGACCAGTCGGACACGATGATGATCATGCACATTCCCGCCAGCCGGCAGTGGGCCGAGGTGATGTCGATCCCGCGCGACTCCTACGTCGGCATCCCGGCCTGCAAGATGGGCAACGGCCAGATGTCCCCGCCGCAGACGTTCAAGATCAATGAGGCGTTCGCCATCGGCAACCTGGACGGGAACAACACCAGCCTCGGCGTGGCCTGCTCGATCAAGACGGTCGAGCAGGACACTGGCATCTATATCGACCATTTCGTCGTGGTGAACTTCACCGGCCTTGAGAACATGGTGGCCGCGCTGGGCGGCGTGCCAGAGTGCAACACCCAGGCCATCAATGATCCGCTGTCCGGGCTGAAGCTGAGCGCCGGCCATCACACGCTGACCCCGGCCCAGGCCTTGGCGTACGTCCGCGCCCGCTACACCCTCGGCGACGGCAGCGATCTTGAGCGGATCACCCGCCAGCAGGCCTTCATGTCCTCGCTCATCCAGCAGGTGAAAAGCGAGCTGCTGAACCCGGTGGCGATCTACCGGTTCCTCGACGCCGCAACGAAGTCCCTGACCATCGACACCAAGCTCGGCGGCGTGACCGGGCTGTACAACCTCGCGTCCAGCCTGCGTGACCTGCCGTCCAGCAAGGTCGCCTTCTTCACGCTGCCAACTTATCCCCGCTCCGAGGTGGTCCCGTCCGATACGGCCAACGTGCTGTGGACACAGCCGCAAGATAGCGAGATCTTCCAGTCGTTTCGCAACGATGCGCCGGCCAGCCGGTCCCTCTTCGCCGCCTCCCCCGGCCCGTCAGCGAGCCCGTCCGCGATTACCGCCAGCCCCACCGTGAGCGGGGCGGCCCCGTTGGCGGCTCCCAGTGCCTCGGCCTCCGGTCAGGGCACCGGGGCCGTGCCGACCAGCTCCCCGCAGCCGAACATCACGCCGCCCTTGCCTATCCCGTCGGCCCGGACGGCCAACCAGAACATCTGCACTGGCTGAGGGACCGGATCCGCGTCCTGGCGCGGATGCCGCCATCGGCGAGGACGGCCCTCGCGGCCGGGCTGGGGCAGTTCCGCACGGCCGCCCTCCGCATCAGCGCCGGCCGGTCGCGCCCGGGCCTTGCCGAGCCGGCCTGAGTTCTTGCTGGCCAGGCCGGTTATCCGATCATCCCGGATACCGTTGACACCGTGATGGGGACGTTTCCTCGCCGGATGCTGCTCGGCACCCTCGCCGTAGTGGCGTCGGTGGCTGTCCTCATGAACGTGCGTACCCGGCCGGCCCTGGCCACGGCGGGCGCCGGGGCAGCGGTCTCCTCCCACGTCGTCATCGTCGGCCTTTCCGGTCTGCGCTGGGCTGATGTGTCCCCGTCGGAGATGCCCGCGCTGTGGCGGCTGGCGCTGGCCGGTTCGCCCGGCTCCCTGGTCGATTACGCGGTGCTGCCGCGCACGTGCCCCGCCGACGCCTGGCTGACATTCAACGGGGGAAACCGGGCCCAGCTGCCGCACGGCGAAAGGAGCTCGTGCCCGGCACTTCCGGCGGTGACAGCGGAGCCGCGCCGCGCCGGGCACGCCGCCGCCCCAGGCCCGGCGCGCATCGCGGCCATGCCGTCCCTGGTCTCCTACAACCACACGCTGAAGTACAGCCCCCGGTGGGGACTGCTGGCCTCGGCCGCGGGCCAGGGAAACTGCGCGATGGCCGTCGGGCCCGGTGCCGCCTTGGCGCTGGCCGGCCCGGGCGGCGACGTCCGCTCGTATCTCCCGTCCGTCTCGGCCGTGAGCCGTGCGCTGCTGGCCCGTTGCCCACTGACCGTGATGGACCTGGGCTCGCTGCCGAGTGCATCCGGGGGTCACGGCGGCGCCGCGCGGACCGCCACGCTGCGGCACGCCGACGGCGAGCTGGCAGCAATCAGGGCGGACCTGCCGGCCGGGACGACCCTGATGGTGGCCGCGCTGGGCGCGAACACACTGCCGCCGCACCTGCAGGTTGTCGAGATCAGCGGCTCCGCCTACCGGTCGGGCCAGCTCACCGCCCCGTCGACACGGCAGCCGGGAATGGTGGTGCTCACCGACCTGACCTCGACGGTGCTCGGCTGGCGTGGCCAGCCCCGGCCGGCCGGCTTGCCTGGCTCCCTGATCACCCGCACCGATCGCGGTGCGCCCACCGCCGTCATCCGCGGGCTGGCTGGCCAGGACACCACCTATCAGGTATGGACCAGCACGCACACCATCTTCTTCTGGACCTACGCCCTGGTTGACGTAGCGGCGTTCGCTGGTATCGGCCTGCTCTGCTGGGGCGGTCAGCCGGACCGCCGGCGGCGGCGCGCCGCGCTGTGGCGGATCGCCGGCACGGTCACCGGCGCGGTGGCCGCCGGCTCGTTCCTGGCCAACCTGGTGCCGTGGTGGCTGATGTCCCACCCCGCGATCTGGCAATACGGGCTCACCGTGGCTGGGACCGCGGTGGTGAGCGCGATCGCGCTAGGCGGCCCGTGGCGGCGGGATCCGTTCGGGCCGCCGGGCGCTGTAGCCGCGGCAACGGTCCTGATCGTCGGGCTCGATGTGACGACCGGGTCCCGTCTGCAGCTGGGGTCGCCGTTCGGCCTGTCCCTCCTCGAAGGCGGCCGGTTCTACGGCATCGGCGGGGAAGCGATCGGCCTGTATGCCGTGTGCGGCATCATCGCCGCCGCCTGGGCTGGGAACGCGCTGCTGCGGCGCCGCCGCCCCGGCCCGGGCCACGACGCTGATCGGGCTCCGGGTCGCCCCGGCCGGGGCGGTGCGCTTCTCGCGGCGTCCACGGTCGCCGTCTTCGTGGTCGTCGCCTGCGGCTGGCCGCAGTTCGGCGGGAAGGTGGGCGGGACGATCGCTCTCGTGCCGTGCTTCCTGCTGCTGCTCATGGTCATCGCCGGAGTCCGGGTCAC
>Ga0187883_10002497_pt1 | contig 11059 bp, 10 predicted proteins | sample June2016WEW_20_1_2_FD_132966 | JGI IMG/M metagenome (GOLD analysis project Ga0187883, IMG submission 132966) | Peatland microbial communities from SPRUCE experiment site at the Marcell Experimental Forest, Minnesota, USA - June2016WEW_20_10 | ecosystem: Environmental > Terrestrial > Soil >...
CTAGACTGCGTATCCAAAATAAATGAATAAATACAATTAGTTAGCAAAGCGATTCCGCGCGGAACCCGTGGCCGTGGTACTCAACGAAAGAGGCGCACCGGGCAAACGGTACGCCTCTTCGTTTTGGAAACCCCAGACCACGGTGGAACGTGGACCGGCTCTCGTTGACGAAGTCGCATTGTTCTGAATCGCCTGAGCCTGTCAACTCCGCCGTGGTCGCAACCCTAATGAGGTATGCGACCAATGCAGTACGTGATCAGTTACGACCAGCACAGGGACAGGGACTACACGCCCGTATGGAACCAGCTAAACAGCTGGGGGGCTAAAAGGGTCCTGGAATCTGTGTGGCTACTCACTTCAGCACTGACCGCCGATCAAATTCGCGATCAGTTGATGGCGATTACTCGCAAAGAGGACAGCCTTCTCGTCATTGAGCTGAAACCAGCCTCGAACTGGGGAACTTATCAGGCTCAGGCCGCTGGGGTGCAGTGGCTCCGGCAGAATATTGCCGCCTAACCCCCACGCTAATCGACGGGGCGCGCACGAAGTCAAGCCGTGCGCGCGCTTCATCGCGTATCGCACATGATCGGCGAGCAGGAAATCACACCTTCAATGAGCGCGGCGGGACGTGCCTCAAGTGCGGCATGACCTGGAATGCGTTTTGGGACCGCGACAGCAAGCAATATCAGCGCCCATGCTCCGGGCAAAAAGCGGAGCCGCCCGAGCGCATAAGCATCCCGGATGACGACGAATAGGCGCGACCATGAATGAAACCATTTGGGACGAAAGACGCCGTAGGGCAGTCACGGCGAGTGGTTGATGACCATTACCATGCAGATTCCGCGTCGATGGTGCCGCCCGGTCGCCGGCTGGTAACTCTGTCGTACCGGCCATGAAACGTCCGCCCGAGAATCAGCCGCAGGAGGTCCTTGCCGGCCTCGTGGAGCGCGTCACGTACCATAATGCCGAGAATGGTTTTTGCGTTCTGCGGGCCAAGGCGCGCGGGCACCGTGATGTCGTAACCGTTGTCGGCCATGCCGCAACCATTGCAGCCGGCGAGTGGATCACGGCGTCAGGCGAATGGGTCAACGATCGGACGCACGGCCAGCAGTTCAAGGCGCGGTTCCTGCGCACATCGCCCCCGACCTCGGCCGACGGCATCGAGAAGTACCTCTCGTCCGGCATGATCCGGGGCATCGGCCCGGCCTACGCCAGGAAGCTCCTGCGGGCCTTCGGTGAGAAGGTCTTCGACGTGATCGAGGCGGCGCCGGACCGGCTGCGCGAGGTCGATGGCATCGGGCCGGTTCGCGCTGCCAGCATTCTCGCCGCCTGGGCGGAGCAGAAGGCGGTGCGGGAAATCATGGTGTTCCTGCACAGCCACGGTGTCGGCACGGCGCGGGCAGTGCGCATCTACAAGACCTACGGCCCTGATGCCATCCAGGTCATGACCGAGAACCCGTATCGCTTGGCGCGCGACATCCGCGGCATTGGCTTCAAGACGGCCGACGTTATCGCGATGAAGCTCGGCATCCAGAAGACCGCCATGGTGCGGGTCCGCGCCGGTATATCTTATGCGCTGACCGAGGCCATGAATGAGGGACATTGCGGCTTGCCGACGGAAGAACTGATACCGCTTGCCGAGAAGCTGCTCGAGGTCCCGCAGGAGCTCATCCGCACCGCGCTCGATCTCGAGCTGCAGGAGGGCACGGTGGTCGCCGACCAGGTTGGCGAAACGCCGTGCGTATTCCTGGCCGGCTTGCATCGGGCGGAGCGCACCATCGCTGAGCGGCTGATGCGGCTGGCAAATGGCAAGCTGCCTTGGCCCTGGATCGATCCGGACAAGGCCTTGCCGTGGGTCGAGGGGCGTATCGGTCTTTCGCTTGCCGAGAGCCAGGTCGCGGCGATCCGACTCGCGCTGATGTCCAGTGTTGGTCATGACCGGCGGCCCCGGTGTCGGGAAGACCACCATCGTCAATGCCATCCTGCACATTCTGGCGGCGAAGGGCACGAACCTTCTGTTGTGCGCCCCGACCGGCCGCGCTGCGAAACGGATGACCGAGGCGAGCGGCTTCGAGGCCAAGACCATCCACCGTCTGCTGGAGGTCGACCCTAAAACCGGCGGCTTCAAACGGGGCGACGACAACCCGCTCGACTGTGACCTGTTGGTTGTCGACGAGACCTCCATGGTTGATGTCATGCTGATGCAGGCGCTCATGAAGGCGGTGCCGGACAAGGCCGCCCTCTTGATCGCCGGCGACATCGACCAGCTTCCCTCGGTTGGGCCCGGGCAAGTGCTGGCCGATGTCATCTCATCCGGCGCAGTGCCAGTGGTGCGCCTCACCGAAGTATTCCGGCAGGCGGCCCAAAGCCAGATCATCGTCAATGCCCACCGTATCAACCACGGCGTCATGCCCGATCTTCGCAAACCAGAGGGCGAGAGCGACTTCTATTTTGTCGAGGCTGACAATCCCGAGACCGCGGTTCCGCTCATCATCGAGCTGGTCAAGACCCGCATCCCGCGCCGCTTTGGTCTCGATCCAATCCGCGATGTCCAGGTGCTCTGCCCGATGAACCGCGGCGGCGTCGGAGCACGCTCCCTCAACATTGAACTCCAGGCCGCATTGAACCCGGCGGGCGAGCGCAAGGTCGAGAGGTTCGGCTGGACCTTTGCGCCCGGCGACAAAGTCATGCAGATCGAGAACGACTATGACAAGGAGGTCTTCAACGGCGACATTGGATTTGTGGCGGACGTTGAGCCTGGGGAAGGCGAACTCACCGCCAGCTTCGACGGGCGCTCGGTCACCTATGGCTTTGGTGAGCTCGACGCGCTGGTACCGGCATACGCCGCGAGTATCCACAAGAGCCAAGGCTCGGAATACCCAGCCGTGGTGATTCCCGTCATGACGCAGCACTACGCCATGCTGCAGCGGAACCTTCTTTACACCGGCGTCACCCGCGGCAAGCGGCTTGTCGTCCTGGTCGGCCAGAAGAAGGCCGTCGCCATCGCGGTGCGCAATGTTTCGGGCCGGCGGCGTTGGTCGAAGCTGCAGGAGTGGCTGCATCCCGGCCCGTCCCAGTTGCGGCCGATCGGAACGGCGGGTTGAGCCATGGTGGCACCACATTCTCTTCTAAATGCATATGCCCAATCGTTGTGGTCGACGTTACCGACCGGCCGGTCGCGTGCCCTTAGGAACGTAGTCGAAAAATCGCTCGACCGAGCCACCTGCCGTCCACTGGGCGCGGAGCCTGGTCTTCCGCTCGACCCGCCGAAGCTCGCTGAGCAATTCGCGGTTCGCGTCGCGCGCTCGCGCTATCGACCTCCGCGCGTACAATCCAGTCGATGCCGTTGCGCGAAACCGACGTGGGCGCCAAACCTCCCAACCAGGAAGCGACCGACGGTGTCGGGCGAATCCGAGCTGACACGGGCCTCGAGCCGAAGTTTCATGGCAACGTCCAGTGGAAACGGCTAGAGCACCGCACTCGAAATTCGGTCATGGCCGTATCAACCGGTGATGACCCGTTCTGCACCATCTTGTTTTCTTTGAGGATTTTGGCAAGGCCGTCCACCGCACCTTGTTCTGTGTCGTGCGCTGCTACCGGATTGGGTAGCAAAATGGTAGCACAATGTTCAGTCTCTGTTCGATAATCGAATTGGATTTAGCTGGGCGATGACAACGCTGGGTTCCATGTCCGACGAGGAGCCAACAGAGGACAGTTATCCGGAACAACTCGTCGCGGAGGACGTCCTAGAGGCGGTGTGGCTACGGCTTCGTCGGCTCACCAGCCCGACGCTCTGCGGCCGAATAATTGCGGCACGCGCACCTGATCTAAAGCCCGATCTGGTGATGCAAAAGGGCCAGGAGGTCGCTTCGTCAGTTCGCAGCGCCCTTGGCTATTGGCGGAGCGAAGCGGCCTCCCTCAATGCGAGGGTCCTCACGCGCTACTACGCCCTGCTTCAAATTTCCATTGCTGAGCAAGTAGCGAGCCCAGCCTCAACCTCTGATCTTCGAGAAATCCAGAGCCACACCGAAGGCGGACACGGGCTCTGGGCAATAGAAGCGCCCGGCCAAGAGTTTCCAGCAAGCTACATGGTGGCGTGCCGCAGCCGGGGGCACTTCTACGAGTACTGCCGGTTCAAAGGCATTGACCTTACAGCATTCGCATCTAAGGCCCGACCAGACACCTGGGACGAGCTGTCCGATGACGCGCGGCGACGATTAATTTCGCTCGCCGACCTGTTTCGTCGCATTCCCGAACTTCAGCTCTTGATTGAGGAGACCTTAGGGACGCAGCCGCTATCATTTCGCGTGGGCTACGCTCATCAAAATATGGTGGAGCGCTCTAAGCGACAACAGGAGCATGTAAAAAAGACCGGCCAATTGCTTTTCGATCCGCCTGTACCTGGTCCGGATGTCGTTTCGTATATTGCGATATTTCCGCAAGGCCAAAAGCTCACCACAGAGTATCTGAATTCGTTTGGCCTTCCGATCAAAAACATTAGACCCGCTGAAGATACAACGACGAAATGGCCTTACCTTGTTGGTGACCTCACGCACCCAAAGGGAAAATATTGGTGGCAATGCATCGATACCTATAAGTCTGGCTATTGCGGGACCAGCATCATCGTTCCGTTTTTGGAAATTACCGACCCGTTCATCATTCACTTCATGACGCTATATGCCCTCAGCATCGTCGTGAGATATTTGCCGCTGTTGTGGCATGAGATTGAGGACGGAAATCTAGATCACATCCGGGCGCTGATTGAACACTACCTTGTCATTGTGGACAATGTTCTTCCACAAATTGCCATCAGACGCATTACCGGGCGGCAACTAATTGCCGTGCGACCAGGTTCGTTGCACGGCCCCGCGTAACAATCGAGATTGGAAGGTTTACGCTCGATGATCCAGCAACAAGAACTCGAACAACGGTTTCATTCGCCGGAAGGTGAGCTAATCGAGCGAAAAAGAAACGCAAACGACCTCGACGCAATAAGAGAAACAATTTCGGCGTTCGCAAATGACTTAGCCAACAGAGATAGGCCCGGCGTTATTTTTATCGGGCTCGAAAATGATGGCACGTGCGCCAATTTGCCAATTACGGATCGCTTGCTCTCAACCCTGGCTGGCCTGCGAACAGACGGAAAGTTAACGCCATTCCCCGTAATCCGAGTTGATCAGACCACGATTGATGGCTGCACGGTTGCCTTCATAGCCGTGGCCCCCACCGATAACCCTCCAATCAAAGTGGATAATATCGCGTACGTACGGGTTGGCCCAACTACGCGCCGCGCAACGCCTCCCGAGGAGCAGGTGCTTGTCGAAAAGCGGAGGTGGGGCAACCTGACTTTCGACGCCCATCCTGTTCCGGGCGCCACCATTGCTGACTTGGACACACGCCGAATTGAAGTCGAATACATGCCCGCCTTGGTGTCGCCCGATGCGTTGGCTGCTAACGATCGAACCGTTCAACAACGGCTTCTTGCACTACGGCTCCTTCGCCCTGATAACACTCCAACTACAACTGCTATCTTGATTGGTGGTACACCTGATCAGTTTTTTCCCGGCGCCTATGTTCAGGCTGTCAGAGTAGCGGGAACTGATTTAACGACAGACGTAATTGACAACCGTGAGTTCAGGGGACCGCTCCCCGATCAGTTGCGCCAGTTGGACGATTATATCACGGTGAATGTGCGGCGCGGCTTGACCGTAGGCGACGGCACTCACCAAGGGAAGTCAGATTACCCTACTGAAGCATTGCGACAGTTGGTGCGGAATGCTGTCATGCATCGAACCTATGAAGGGACCAACGCGCCTGTTCGGATTACGTGGTATTCTGACCGGGTGGAAATTTCCTCCCCTGGTGGTCCGTTTGGACAAGTGACAGCTGAGAACTTCGGATTGCCAGGCATAACTGACTATCGCAATCCCACTCTTGCAGCAATCTTAAAGGACCTTGGGTTCGTGGAGAGATTTGGTGTCGGAATAGCACTCGCGCGCAAGACGCTTGAAGCTAATGGAAATCCTCCGCCTCAGTTTACGGTCCTAGCTAATTATGTCCACGTTCTTGTAAGAGGGGCGCAATGAAAACAATTGCTTTGTTCAATAACAAGGGTGGCGTTGGAAAAACGTCTCTCGTCTACCATCTCGGGTGGATGTATGCGGAGCGTGGATTAAACGTGCTTGTTGCCGACCTTGATCCACAAGCAAACCTTACAGGCATTTCAATAAGCGAAGATACCTTAGAAGACTTGTTCGCGATGGATCCCCGCCCGACTGTTTTCACCGCGATCGCGCCTCTCAAGAGAGGAATTGGCGACCTAAACCCTGTTAAACCAATAAAACTGGGGTCGCGCATACACCTTTTGCTCGGCGACTTAGCATTATCGGAATTTGAAGATGACCTCTCGCAAAATTGGCCAAAATGTTTAGACCGAGATGAACGTGCGTTCCGCGTCACCACGGCGATCTACAGGGCGGTTCTCGCCGCCGCCGCCGATCTTGACGCTGAAGTGATCTTGATTGACGTTGGTCCTAATCTGGGCGCGCTGAATAGAACCGCAATGATTGCCGCAGATGTTGTTGTTGTCCCGGTGGCCCCAGACCTATTTTCCGTCCAGGGGCTGGAGAACGTAGGCCCACGTCTTCGCTCCTGGCGAGAGGAGTGGCAAGAGAGATTGGCGCGAGCGCCGGGCGAAATACGCGAAGACGATCTTCCTTCGGGTCTGATGAAACCCATTGGTTATGTGGTCTCGCGCCACACCGTTCGGGCAGACAGGCCCGTCAAGGCATATCAGCGCTGGATTAATCGCTTGCCACAGGTTTATTCAAAATCCGTTCTTGGGCGAGAGCTGGTAACTGATGACCCGGACCCTAATTTGTTGGCCCGCTTAAAAGACTATAGATCGCTGATGCCAATGGCTCAGGAAAAAAACAAGCCGATGTTCCTACTTAAGCCAGCTGATGGAGCCATTGGCGGTCATCAGTCTGCGGTGGTTTCCTGCTATCAAGATTTCCTTGAACTCGCTCGAAAGATTGCGTTGCGAGCGGGGCTCTCCAAGAAAATCTGACGCTGGCATGCGGCGGCCGTGAAGACGTTCGTTGTCACGCGCCCGTTCGCCTAATTCCGCTTCGCTCCTATTTCCAATCATTCCAGAGAGATATTGTCTGCGACCTGAAGCTCCGAAAGTTGGCCGGGCTCCATTTCACCGGCGAATTATCGCCGAGTAGTGGAAACATTGCGTTTGCGCACACAAGCGTGCTCTCATCGACCTCTTTCATCCACTTGAGGCAATTGAACACTGTCGCGTTGTAGCTCGTCCCGAAGGACCCATCCGGTGCATTCCACAAAAGACCTTCCAAGTAGTAGGACGGCGCCACACCGCTCTGGAGCCTTTTATTATCGATAAGCCGGTTCCTAATATTCTTGAAGACGCGGATCGTCGGCTTCAGCCACTGCTTCGTTACCTGATGTTTTGCCGTCAGTGTAATCGAGTGGAACTTGGGATAATTCTCAATCAGCGTCCCGTCCGTCGTAAGGAAGCCGACACCGACTGTGTAGTCGTCTCTTGACCCCGCGTATTTCGAGTATCTCCGGAACTCCTGGCAGATCAAGACATCCGCGCTTCGACGGTTGTCATTCGCCTTTATCTTCACGGCCTTCTTGCTGCTGGTGTCAACGTCCGCTCCAAACTTCTTCTTGAGAATTTGGATCACGTCTGCCTTGAAGGTCGCGAATGGGTAGCTAGGCACCCCGCCAGCGGCTGCGTCGTAGGCAGCCCTTTCGATTGCCGTCAATCGGGACAGGTCACGAAAATACGCCCGATCGCTGAGCATGACTATATCGACATCGCTATCCTTGCCGTAGACGTTTGTGTCGTTGCCGTATGAACCTTGCAAAAAAATCTCGATGCTTCCTGCGTAAGGAGCGTTCTTATCGTTGAGGGCATTGCGGATCGTGGCGTAAGTGTCCTTCGATTGCGTTTGCGATCCAACCTTCGACCAGGTCTCGAGTTGCGCTTCAGGAATGGACATATGGCACTCCTATGCGAGAAGTTGTTGCAATGCTGCCTCCTGCTTCGCGAACGACTCTGCGCCGCGTTGTCGGAGAATGTTCAACTTCTTCATATCGTGCTCGAATAGGTCAGTGGCCATCTCTGGTTGCTCGAATGTGTCGCTAATCCGCGCGGTCGGCACATGCTGGTATAGAATGTGCCGCAGCTGATCCATCGACTGCGTATTTATCTCCAAAGTTTTCTGGAGAAGTTGGACGCTCAGGAACTTCTGCGCCCACCTCGTGGTGCTAAACCATGACTGCTTGGGTGCAGGGTAGACACCGACCCCGACGCTCACGACCCGCAGTTGTTCAGATGGCAGCTTCAGTGCCATCACCGCATCCGCGATCGCATAGAGCGTTGGATTGTTTGCGCAGTAACCGCCGTCGATGAGTTCGATCAAGTCACCCTTATCAGTTTTGACCGTCTTCCGCTCGAAGAACGGGAAGGCCGAGCATGACGCTTGCACGGCATCGGACACCCGAACGCCGAACCCCGGCGAGAATGTGCCCATGCGGCCGTGTGCCTGGTCAATGCTGGTCTTGAAGATCATCGGTCGCTCGATCACCCATCGCGTGGTGACGATGCCGACGCCGGTCTTCATGTCGGTGAACATGGCGTTCTCGAAAACAACGTCGCCGAGCTGCTGTAGGGCCGCTGACTTCTCTGCACGGCCTCTCTTCTGCATCACCGTCGGGACATGCTTCTCGTAGAGGTCGCTTATTTCTTTGACGCTTTTGCCGAGCGCCAACAGCGCCGCGATGATCGCGCCGGTGCTGGTCCCGAAAATAAGATCGAATTGCTCATGTAGCGGGCGCTTCACCATTCCCTCGATCTCGCGCAGCACTCCGAGCGTGTAAAAGCCCTTCGCGCCGCCCCCATCGAGACTGAGGATCCGACACGGCCTTTCTGCGGAAAAATCCGCCATCGTCGTCCCCCTTATCTTGCGGGTTTCACCCCCCGTCCCGCTCCTACTAAACGATAGCACAGCGTAGTGAGGGCCGCTGCACTGCGGGATTTCGACCGATCTATTGACCGCAACGGGTCATGCGCGTCGCGTCCGATTGACACGGCGCACCCAACTCGCTTCCGCTGCACTCCGAAACCAGACCTAAGTGCGATGCCCTCAGCGGACGACCGATGCCGATCATGAGCGCCGCGCCTGCGGCGGCGGCGTCGCCGAAGCCGGGCGGTATGTCGGCCGGGTGCCGATAGCTCGCGTGCGCAGCGCCAAGCGCAGGCCGCATTTGATGCGATCATGGACGAAGCCGAAGTCGGCGCGGGCCGCGCAACGATCAACTGAAGGCGCGCGAGACGCAGAGGAGATAAGGCTTTGCCTTATTCAAAGTAGCCCACTACGCGAGCGCGCGCTATGTTGGCCCGCCGCGCTCGCGGAGCGGTGGGCGCGGGCTCTGCGGCGTTATCGCCTCCGCCACCAGCCGCAGTGGGCGGCCACGCGTGCCAGCGGGTTCAAGCGGCCAGACGACAGAGTGCCAATAACGGCGAACGTGGCGCCTGGGGCGGTGGCATCGCGGAAGCCGGGCGGTATTTTGGCCGGTCATGCATGCGCCAGTTCGTATCCGTGCTGAGCGCCGTTGTGGCCAGTTGATCAAGGAAATGCGGCAACGCAAGGAGCTGTCTACGCGCCCGTAGCAAAACGCGATGACCTTGCGGACGATGCCCCGATCACAGATTTCGAGGATAATGACGCGGACTTCGAATAACATTGCGGCGGCACCCGGCCATCGGTGCTACAATGGGGTTTTGTTTCATGGCCTCCAAAAATTCTCCATCTCGGCGTCTCAAAAAGCTCGCAGCGGAAATACCACCGGACAACACAATTCATGCCATCTTGGTCGGTCTCGAACGATTGGAAAACGGCGACTATGCCCTCGCCATGATCGGGTCGAGTTTCATCGAGAAGGCCCTGGAAGTTGCAATCCTGTCGCGGCTTATCCCGATGAACGATGCCGAGCGTGGCCAACTATTCAACTATGAAAATCGTGGCCCCCTTAGCGACCTTTCGAGTAGGATTAGGCTGGCACGAGCAATGGGCCTATTTGGTCCGCATACATTCGCTGACCTTGAGCGAATACGGAAACTAAGAAATGCCTTTGCTCATGCGCTCTCATACATCACGTTTGCAACGAGGCAGGTTGAGGATATTTGCGCCGCATTTCACGCGACCAGACGCGTGACAGGCGACGCGAGGGTTCCAGGCGCTCTATCGCGAGCTAAATACGTTCACGCGGCCAGGTTTATTGCTGGCGCGCTGAAGACCCGGATCAACGCCGAAGGAGTGGCGTATCACTCGCCGACACCGCCTGCGGACGACCGACTTCCTTAGCGGCCACCATTGCGGTCCTGCCGATTGGCAACCGTATGTAATTTGCCACTAGGGATCAGTCCTCGAACCCAGTGGCTTCAGCTCTGAACTTCAGCTGCTTCGCGTTATCCCGAACGATGCCTACCTCGGCGTCATCGAAGCCCGAAGGCGCTTCCGCAACTACTTCCAGGGTGACTTTCACCTTCGCGCCAGGTGTTCGCTGCAATTCCAAAATCACGGAGTTCAGGATCGCGTCAAATGACTTCACCGGTCTAACCATGTCGATTTCGACCGAACCATAGAAGCGGTGGGGTTCCTGTTGAAGAGCATGAACTTGTCGCAAGCTCTGTTGATGAAGACCCTTTGGTCAGCATCCGTCATGGCTTTCAAGAGAAGGGCGGCAATGCCGCAACCTGCCGAACCTGCCCCGTGTATGACGACACGCTGTTCAATGAGCGGTACCTTGGTAATGTTTATTGCCGATAAGAGTGTGCTGGTCGCGATCGCCGCGGTCCCCTGGATATCGTCATTGAAAGTGCACAGCCGGTTGCGATAGCGATCGAGCAAGCGGGTCGCGTTGTTCTTGGCGAAGTCCTCCCATTGCAGCAGAACGTGCGGCCAACGCTCGACAACCGCGCTCACGAATGTCTCGACGAAGTCATCGTATTCGGGGCCGCGCA
>Ga0187883_10002501_pt1 | contig 11054 bp, 8 predicted proteins | sample June2016WEW_20_1_2_FD_132966 | JGI IMG/M metagenome (GOLD analysis project Ga0187883, IMG submission 132966) | Peatland microbial communities from SPRUCE experiment site at the Marcell Experimental Forest, Minnesota, USA - June2016WEW_20_10 | ecosystem: Environmental > Terrestrial > Soil >...
GACCTCATCGGCCGCAAGAAGGTGTTCCTGGCCGGAGTCGCGCTGTTCACCCTCGCGTCCATCGCCTGCGGCTCGGCCGACAGCCAGAGCATGTTGGTCACGGCGCGCTTCGTGCAGGGCATCGGCGGGGCGCTGTCTTCCTCGGTGATCGTCGCCATCATCGTGACCGAATTCCCCAGCCCGGTCGAGCGGGCGAAGGCAATGAGCGCCTACGTCTTCGTCGCCGTCGGCGGCGGCTCCATCGGGCTCCTCGCCGGCGGGGTGCTGACGCAGGCGCTGAGCTGGCACTGGATCTTTTTCGTGAATGTGCCTATCGGCATCGCCACGCTGATCCTGGGCCGCATCTTGGTGGTGGAGAACATCGGCCTGGGCATCAGGCAGGGCGTGGACGTGGTCGGGTCCGTGTTGGTGACGCTGTCCTTGATGGTCGGCATCTACGGCATCGTGAGTGCCTCGAGCGACGGCTGGGGTTCCCCCGAGACCCTCGGGCTCTTGGGAGTCGCCGTCCTTCTGTTTGTCTCCTTCATCGTCCTCGAGTCGAGACTGGCCAACCCGATCATGCCCCTGCGAATTCTGAAGTTGCGCACCTTGACCGGGTCGAGCGCAATCCGGGGTCTGCTGGCAACAGGCATGTTCTCGACCTTCTTCATCGGCGCGCTTTACCTCGAGCATGTACTCGGTTACAGCCCCATCAAGACCGGCCTGGCGTTCATGCCGGCGACGGCGGGCATGGCGACCATGTCGGCCGGCCTCACCGCGCGCCTCGTCAACCGATTCGGCATCAAGGTCATGTACCCGGCCATGCTCCTCGCTGCAGGCGGCTTGGTCCTGCTGGCCTCTGCGGGCCAGGATGCGGGCTACTTTCCAAAGATCTTCTTTGCCTTCCTCATGCTGGGCGTGGGTGCCGGCGCCTCATTCATGCCGCTGTTGCAGATCGGGATGTCCGAGATCCCAACTGCCGATGCCGGTCTGGGTTCGGGCATCGTGAACGTGTCCCAGCAGATGGCGGCAGCTGTGGGCCTGGCCGTGCTGAGCACGGTCGCCACCAACCGAACCAAGGCGCTGGTCGCCGACGGCCACGAGCTCATCGCGGCCCTGACGGACGGCTACCGGCTGGCCCTGCTCATCGCCGCGGCCTGCGTCCTGGTCGGTCTGGCCCTGGCGCCCTTCCTCCTGCGCACCAACGAGTCACCGGAAGAGGAGGCGGCCCGGATGGCCGAGAACATGGAGAACCCGGAGACCTACGAGCACCTGGTTCTCTAGCCGGCGGCGGCGGCGGCGAGGCCCGACGTGCTGGGCGGCGTGGCAGTGCAGCCGACACAGGGGCCTTGGCCCTTGAAGTATCCCGGGATGGAGGGCGAATCCGTCGGCGGGTTGGTGGGGAGTAGCACCGGCGCCCTCGGCTTCTCGTTGAAGTTGAAGTCGTTTGTGATGTTGCCCAGGATCTTCACGTTCTCCCGGACGGTGGGGCGGGTGTCGGGGCGACCGTCGGTCTTGGGATTGAGTCGTGCCCCGCTCATGAAGTCGTCCTCGATGAACTTCAGGTAGGCATCGCTCGAGAGCGTCTGGTGGTCGATGTACCCCTTCTTGGCATAGGGGGAGATCACCAACGCTGGCACGCGGAGGCCGTAGCCGTTCTGGTCGACCGTGGGGGGGGACGACGTTGTCGTAGAAGCCGCCCCAGTCGTCCCACTGCAAGAAGATGGCGGTCGAGTTCCAGTCGGGACTCTTCATGGCGGCGTTCATCACGGCGGTCACATACGCCTGACCCTGGTGGACGCTGGCCGGCGGGTGGTCGCTGTCGGCCTGGGAGGGGGTGACCCACGAGACGGCGGGCAGGGTCCCCGCCTTGGCCGAGGCGAAGTAGGAGTTCAAGGGCAGGATGTTCTTGAGTTGGCCGTCCTTCTGGACGTCCTCGAAGATGGGGAGCGGGTTCCAGATACCCGGCGTCGTCGCGCTCTGGGTAATCGGGGCACAGGTCTCGGCTCCGTCGTTGTCGCAGTCGGGCTGGTCCCCGGTCTGCACGTAGTAGGCCCAGGGCACGTGCTTGAGGTACATGAGCCAGGTGACGTCGGTCCAGGCCGCGATGATGTTCGAGGTAACGGTGCTCAGGGCCTGGGTCACCGCCCTTTGCATCTGGGCCACAGAGTTCTTCCCGGCCGGATGCACGATGCTGGACACGCAGCTGTAGGGGTCGGCGTTCTTGCACTTGGCCGACCACCCCGAGACGAGATAGAAGTGGTCGGGCAGGGACCAGGACTTCACCGGTTCGAACATGTGATCCTGGAGGACGAAGTCCTTGGAATGATGAACCCGTTCATCTTCTCGCCGTTGACATCGGCGATCGCGTTCCTCTCGTTGTGGGGACCGCCCCCGTCGATGTCGGTCACGTCGTGGTAGGGCTTGGTGCAGCCCTTGGTCGCCGGGTTGGGAGGGCAGACGGTCGGCTTGCCGTTCTTCATCGGGATGCCGTCAGCGCCGGGGTAGGTCCCGAAGTAGTTGTCGAAGGAGCGGTTCTCCTGCTCGATGATGACGACGTGCTTGATCTTGTGGATGCCCGCGGGGACGATGTAGCTGCCGGTAGGGCCGCCGGGCACCCGCTCGACGGGTACCTGCTTCTTGGAGGCCGCCGTCGAGGCTCCACTTGCGCTCGAGACGACGAGGAGGCCGGCCGCGATGAGGACTCCCAAGGCGGCCCGCGACAGACGTGGGGCCCGCGGTGACGTCAATCTCAGCATTACTCCAGTTCATCGAGGTTCTCACGCCCTGGATTCAGGCTACTCATTTCACGGATGTCCCGGTATGCTGACATCCCGACACGGAGTCTGAAAGGGGGGCAAATGACTGACACGGCAACCCGTCCCGCCGTCCACCTGCACGTCGCGGGCGAGCGCATTGACAAAGGAAGCGGCGGTAGCCACGACCACATCGACCCAAGCACGGGACAGGTCGATGCCAAGATCCCCCTCGCTGGTCCGGGCGAGGTGGACCGGGCCGTCAACGGGGCCGACGGCGCATTCCGCGACTGGCGGCACACCCCACCGGAAGAACGGCGGCGACTACTGCTGCGGCTCGCCGACCTCATTGAGGCCAACGCGGAGGAATTCAGGCGGCGGGGCACCATGGATAACGGGACACCCGCATCGGTCGTCGGCGGCATGACGGGACAGGCAGTGGAATGGACCCGCTACTACGCAGGCTGGACGGACAAAATCACTGGCGAGCTGTCGAGCAGTTTCGGGTCCGGTGTCGGTGAGCTCAACTACACGCTGCTCGAGCCCTACGGGGCCGTCGGCATCATCATCACCTGGAACGGTCCCCTCATCTCGTTGGCCATGAAGATCCCGGCCGCGCTGGCCGCTGGGTGCACCGTCGTGTGCAAACCCTCGGAGCTCACGCCATTCTCGGCCGAGCTGTTCATGGACCTCATCGAGGAGGCCGGGTTCCCGACCGGCGTGTGCAGCATCCTGCCGGGCGACCCGGCGGCCGGCGAGGCGCTCGTCGTCCACCCCAAGGTGCGCAAGGTCTCCTTCACCGGCGGACCGGCCACCGCGAGCAAGATCCTCCACGCCTGTGCCGACACCATGAAGCCGGCGACGCTCGAGCTCGGCGGCAAGTCAGCCAACATCGTCTTCGACGACGCCGACCTCGACGCGGCCTGCGGGCTCGGCGCCATGCTGAGCGTCGGGATCCTGTCGGGCCAGGGGTGCGCGTTCCCCACCCGCATGCTCGTGCAGCAGCCCGTGTACGAGGACATGGTCGCCCGGGTGGCCACGGTGGCCAAGGGCATCCCGGTGGGAAACCCGTGGGACCCGACAGTGCTGGCGGGGCCCGTGATCAACGAGGCGGCGCTGGAGAGGATTCTCGGCATGATTGAGCGAGCGCAGAAGGACGGCGCGCGTCTGGTCACCGGGGGGTCCCGGATCGGCGGCGACCTCGCAGGGGGCTACTTCATTGAGCCGACCGTCTTCGCCGACGTCCACCCCGACTCCGAGCTGGCCCAGAACGAGGTATTCGGCCCCGTGCTCGCCATCACACCCTTTGCCGACGACGAAGAGGCAATCCGCATCGCCAACAACACCCGCTACGGGCTGTCCGGCTACATCCAGACACAGAATCTGTCCCGCGGCCTGCGCGTGGCCGAGGAACTCGTCACCGGCGAGGTGCTCATCAACGGAGCCGCCAACCTGCGGGTGCAGCGTCCCTTCGGGGGCATCGGTATCTCGGGCATGGGCAAGGAGGGCGGCAGGCTCGGCGTCGAGGAGTTCCTGCGGGTCAAATCCGTGGGTATCGCCTGAGCCCGGAACGCCCGTTCGCCAGTCCGATCTACAGAGGGAGCAGTGAGCGCGATGCCGGGACTCGAGGGCAAGGTCGCATTCATCACCGGAGCCGCGCGTGGTCAGGGGCGCTCGCACGCCGTCCGGCTGGCCCGTGAGGGCGCCGACATCCTGGCTGTCGACATCTGCGCCGACATCGCGTCGATCGACTACCCCAACGCCACCCGCGCCGAGCTGGACGAGACGGCGCAGCTCGTCGAGGCCGAGGGACGCAAGGCAGTGGCGCTGACGGCGGATGTGCGGGACCTCGCCTCCCTACAGGCGGCCTTCGACGCGGGCATGTCGTCGCTGGGGAGGGTCGACATCGTCCTGGCCAACGCCGGCATCGTGCGGCTGGGCCCCGGCGGCGACGCCGCCGCGGTATGGGCGGACATCATCGGCACCAACCTCACCGGATCGTGGAACACGATCTCGGTCGCGCTCCCGACCTTGCGCGCCGCCGGGGTCGGCGGCTGCATCATCATCACCAGCTCCACGGCCGGGCTTCGGGCCAGTCCCGGCGACGGTATCGGGCAGATCGCGTACACGGCGGCCAAGACCGGTTTGGTCGGCCTCATGAAGCAGCTGGCCGTGACGCTCGCCCCTGAGTCGATCCGCGTCAACAGCGTGCACCCGACGGGCGTCAAGTCCGGCATGACGATGAATGAGGCCATGATGACGCTGGCGATGCAGGCGGCCGAAGGGAGCGAGAACTCCATCGCGGCCATGCAGAACGCCATGCCGATCGACATCCTCGAGCCCGAGGACATCTCCGACGCGGTGGCGTTCCTCGTCTCGGACCAGGCCAAGTGGATCACGGGTGTGGCGTTGCCGGTCGACGCCGGGTTCTGCGTGCGGTGACGGTGGACGCCGGTTCGGCGCGCTCCGAGGGATTCGAGCTCCCAACCTTCTGATCCGTAGAGCGATTCCAATCATCCAGCCAGTACGACCAATTCCACCGGGCCAACTCACTTCGGCTGCGCTGTCCGTCCTGTGCCACCCGATACCGGTTCGTTCGCCGAGTCGAGGAGCGACTCGGTCGCAGGCTCGTCATTTGCAACGTGCATTGTAGGCTGATGCCTCCGACACCGGATCTGAAAGGGGCCCCCTATGACCACGGCAACCCGTCCCGCCGTCCACCTGCACGCGTGAACGAAGCGTGAGTACGCAATGGCGATGATCCGTTGGTGCACCAACTGCTCCGGACCGCTCCCCGACGACGCTCGATTCTGTCCTGCTTGCGGTCAATCGGCAGCCAGCGGAGAAGGGACGACAGTCCTCGGCGACACGATCGGGATCGAATTCAACCGGGAACTTCGCCACATCACCGCGGTCTTCTGTGACCTCGTGGGGTCGACCGAGCTCTCATCCTCCATGGACACCGAGGAATTCAGCGAGCTCATAGAGGCTTACCAACACAAGGCGGTGGCAATCGTCCGGGCCTTCGGCGGCGACGTCGAGGGCTACAGCGGAGACGGCATCCTCTTCCGCTTCGGGTGGCCACAGGCTCACGACGACGACGCCACCAATGCGTTGATCGCCGCCCTCGATGTCGTGGCCGCGATTACCAAGCTCGACGAGCGGCAACGCCTTGCTGTGCGCGTGGGCGTCCACAGCGGCCAGGCCGTTGTCGGTCTGCTCGGTGGCGCCGACCGTCGGGCCACGATGTCGGTGGGAGAAACGCTCAACGTGTCCGCCCGCCTTCAGGCTGCCGCCGAACCGGGCACGGTGGTGGCCAGTGAGGCCACCATTGCCCTGGTCGAAGGGAGGTTCGACGTCACCCCACTCGGACCGCTCCTGCTGCGAGGCGTCCCCCAGCCGGTCGCCGCGTTTCGTGTCCTCGGCCGGACCGGAGCGCGCTCCCGGATGGATGTGTCCGCCAACCGACGGAGCCCTCTCGTTGGGCGGGAGCTCGAGCTCAGCACGCTGAGCCGGCTCTGGGACCAGGCCAAGGCCGGACAGGGGGCGGCCGCAGTGGTCACCGGGGAGCCCGGGGTGGGCAAGTCCAGGCTCGCCGTTCAGCTCCGCGATCTGACACGCGATGACCCCCAAACTTGGGTGGAGACCTCGTGTGCGCCGTACACCCGGATGAGCGTGCTCAGGCCAGTAGTGGATTTGATCGAGGATGCGTTGTCTCTACGGTCCATTGTCGACGACGAGGTCCGGGTCACGCGCATTCGCTCCAGCCTCGATCAGGCTTCTGTTGCGTTCCCCGACGGAACCGAACTGATCGCCGGGCTTCTGGGCGCGCCCAATGCGACGATCATGGCACTGAGCAACGAGCTCCGTCTCGAACGAACGGTCGAGGTCTTGGTGGACTGGCTGATCGCGCTCAGCCGCCAGCAACCGCTCGTGCTGCTGATGGAGGATGTCCAGTGGTGCGATCCGACCACACTGGACGCAATCGGCCGTCTGCTCGATCGCGTCCCCAGTGCTCCCATCCTCGTGCTCATGACCGCACGTCCGGAATTCGAAGCGCCGTGGGATCGTCCGGATGTCGTGACGTCACTCCCTCTCGCCCCGTTGTCGGACAACGACGTCCGCGCGCTGATCGCCACGCTCGGCGTCGGCCGACGGCTTCCCGAGCAGGTGGTGGAGCGCATCGTGGCCTCGGCCGGGGGCATCCCGCTCTACGTCGAGGAGGTGGAGCGCAGCGTGCTCGAGTCCGGGCAGCTGGTGGGTGGAGAGGACACGTGGGATCTGGCCTCCCCGTTCGTCGAACTGGAAATCCCGGGGACTCTCCAGGGGTCGCTGCTGGCGCGCCTCGACGGACTCGGACCAGCGAAGTCGGTGGCGCAGGTGGCCGCAGTAATCGGTCGGTCGTTCAGCTTCGACCTCCTGGCCACCGTCTCGGGCCTGAGCGCCGAACAGCTCGCCCTGCTCCTCGACCGGTTGGTACTCAGCGGCCTGCTCCTCCACGAGGAGACACCCGACCAAGGTGAGTACGTCTTCAAGCACGTCCTCGTCCAAGAAGCCGCCTATGAGTCGCTCCTCCGCCGAAGTCGGCGCACAGTCCACGAGCGGGTGGCCAAGGTCCTCGATACCCAGATCGCTGCCGGTGCCACGACGGCACCCGAACTCGTGGCCCGGCACTACGAGGCGGCCGGTCTGTTCGCGGAGGCCGCCGCGCGTTACCAATTGGCGGCGAATCTGGCTGCGGAGCGCTCGGGACATCGCGAAGCCATTGCCTTCCTCCGCCAGGGAATCGACTTGGCCCGTCAGTTGCCCGACGTCATGGAGGGGAGGGAACTCGAGGTCGAGATGCAACTGGCACTGGGTTCCTCCATCGCCACAAGGAGCTACTCCGACCCGGAGCTGGCCGCCGCGTACGACCGGGCCCGGGAGCTGTGCGAGCACCTTGGAAACGACGCCCGGGTGGGTCAGACCTTGGGTGGACTGTCCGTCTTCTATATCAACCGCGGGGAGATCACCGAAGGTGCGGAGCTCGCCGAGCGGGTGCTGACGATCGCCGATGCCAACCACGATGACCTGCTCGAAGTGTTGGGCGCCGTGCAACTAAGCCTGGCCCGTAGCTACCAGGGGCGGGCAGCAGAATCGCTCGAGTTGGCCACGCGGGCTCTCGCGGTCTACCAACCGGAGCGCCATCAGGTGCTCGGCGATCGGTTCGGTACGGACCAGGGCGTGGCGGCCCACGTGTTCGCCGGGTGGAGCCACCTCGTACTGGGCCACCTCGAGCGGGGTCTCACGCAACTGGTCGAAGCGGTCGATCTGGCGGAGGCACTCGGTCGTCCGTTCAACAGGGTCTTCGCCCTGGCATTTCTGGCTACCGGGCACTGGGAACGCGGGGAGACGGCCGAGACCCTGCACTTCGCCGAGCGGGCCCGCCGCCTTGCCCAGGAACAGGGTTTCTCCTTCTGGGCCGGCATCAGCGGCGTGTGGGAAAAAGCCGAGCGTGTCATCACGCTCGGAGACCACGATGCCCTGGACGCGGTGTTCGCGGCCGGGTCGATGGCCGGGGAGACCGGAAATCGCGCCGGAATCACCACGATCCTCGGACGAGTCGCCGAAGCAGCATCTGCGGCCGAAGCGGCTGAGACGGCTCAGCAGATCCTCGACATGGGCCTGTCGGTCTCAGAAGAGACCGGTCAGCCGTGGTGGGACTCGTCCCTCCTCCGGCAGAAGGCCGAGCTTCTCTTCGGGCAGACCGCCTCTGGCACGCCGGACGACCTGTCGGACCCGGCTCACCCGTGGTCCCGTGCCGCCGCGTCATGGGTCGCGGCCCTCGATCTCGCCGACCGGTTCGGCTTCCCGGTCCACGGGGCCCGCGCCGCCTGCGGCTACGCCGGTCTCCTCCAGCAGCTGGGACGGGCCGAGGAGGGTCGCCAGCTCCTCGACGACTGGTACGGACGGTGCACCGAGGGACTCGACACGCCGGTGCTCACCGCAGTGCGGAACCGAATGGAGACACTGTTCGGTTGACCGATCGCAGTGTCTGACATACTGATCATTCCATTAACATGTAAGGGCTAGCCGGCGCTAGAGCGCTGAACCCCGACAAGGAGAAGACGGTCGTGACTCCAGCACCGATCTACCAGGTGAAGGCGGAGTTCTTCAGGACGCTCGCCCACCCTGCCCGGATCCGAGTGCTGGAGGTCCTTCGCGACGGCGACCGCCCCGTGAGCGAACTCATCCCCGAGGTCGGGATCGAATCGTCCCACCTGTCCCAGCAGCTCGGGATCATGCGCCGGGCCAACCTCGTGCAATCTCGCAAGGAGGGCGCCACCGTCGTCTACACGGTGAGCAACCCGATGATCTTCGAGCTCCTGGACGTGGCGAAGAGAATCCTCACCACGTCGCTCGCAGAGACCCGGGACCTGCTGGCCGAGCTCGAGTAACGGCGTCAGAGCCGAACTCGTCCCCCGCTCGTTGGGGTGCGGCGGGAAAACGGCGGCCGCTGGATCCGATCGCCTCCGGTCGTACGTCACCTCCCATTTGCGGACATTGCACCCGGGCCGGCCGCGCTCGGTGCCCCATGGCTCGGGCGCCTCAAGGGATCCCGTGAACCCCTTGTCGATCCCCTGGCTGACCGTGGTGCTGGGCCCCTAATTGCTGGATTTGACAGTTGATATATTTAGCGATTGACATATATGTCAATCATGCGATTTCGGACGCTGGCCCGGCGGATGAGGGCCCGACCCGCCAGGGTGGCGGAGCCCGACGACGTATCCCCGGGAGTGACGGCGGCAGCGAAGCGGTTGCGTGGCTCGCTGCAGCTCCGGCACGTGGACGCCGGGTCGTGCAACGGGTGCGAGATGGAGATTGCGTCGATCTTCTCCCCCGTCTACGACGCCGAGCGCTTCGGCATCCGGCTCGAGGCCTCGCCCCGCCACGCCGACGGGCTGTTGGTGACCGGGCCCGTCACCCGGAACATGGCGGACCCACTCCGTAAGACGCTCGAGGCCGTGCCGCAGCCGCGGGTCGTGGTCGCGGTGGGTGACTGCGCCCGCGATTGCGGCGTGTTCCGCGGTGCCTACGGCGTGGAGGGAGCGGTGGGCGATGTGGTGCCCGTCGACCTCGAAGTGCCCGGGTGCCCCCCGGACCCGGCAGCAATCGTGCGTGCCCTCCGGGGACTGGCCGGGACGTGACGTCAGCACTACTCGTCGCCACCGCATTGACCGGGCTGGCTGCTGCAGTCGCAGGTGCCGCAGCTCCCGTTCGATTTCGAATCGGCCTATCGACGGCACTCACGATCGGCGCATGTGGCTTCGGTCTGATCGTCGGCGCAGACGTCCTCCACTCGGGCGACCCCGCCGAAGTACACACGAGTGCGCTGATGCCGCTTTCGGGGTTTTCCCTCGCCCTCGATCGCTTCGGAGCTCTTTTCGTCGTCATCACCGCGGTCATCGGAATCTGCGCCATGGTCTTTCGCCTCGGGTACGCCGGTCACGGCCTCGCCAGCCGGACAGCCTCATGCATCCTGCCGCTGTTCGTGACGACCCTGCTGTTCGTCCCTGCCGCGTCCAACGTGACCACGTTCTTGTTCCTCTGGGAGCTGATGGCGATCACGTCGCTCTTCCTCGTCCTCACCGACCACGGACATCGGAGCGAGGTGCAGGTCGCCGGTCAGTGGTACGCGGTGATGACGCAACTCGGTGCGGCTGCGTTGATCCTTGGCTTGGTGCTGCTGGCGACTCGCGCCGGGAGCCAGTCCTTCGCCGTCATCGCACTCCGCTCAGCGCACATGCCGGAGTGGGTTCGCAGCACCGCCTTCGTGCTCGCGGTGGTCGGTTTCGGGTCCAAGGCCGGCGCGGTGCCATTGCACGTCTGGTTGCCCCGCGCCCATCCCGAAGCTCCGGGGCCGGTGTCCGCCCTGATGTCGGCGGCCATGGTGAACCTCGGGGTGTACGGCATCGTCCGGGTCGGCATGGGCCTACTCGGTGGCGGGCCGGCGTGGTGGTGGCTCCTCGTGATGTTCCTCGGGGCTCTCTCGGCCATGTTCGGCTCCCTCCACTCGGCCACGAGCAGGGACCTCAAGCGCCTGCTCGCCTATTCGACCACCGACAACGTCGGCCTGATGCTGCTCGGTGTCGGTGCCTCCGGCCTGTTCGCCTCCACCGGCCATCGGACACTCGCACTCGTGGCGCTGGTGGCCGCACTGCTCCACGTCGTCTTTCATGCCGTGTTCAAGGGTTCGCTGTTCCTCTCCGCCAGCTCCGTCCAGCAAGCCACGGGGAGCACGGACCTCGACGAGCTCGGCGGCCTCCTCCAGAGGATGCC
>Ga0187883_10002502_pt1 | contig 11053 bp, 11 predicted proteins | sample June2016WEW_20_1_2_FD_132966 | JGI IMG/M metagenome (GOLD analysis project Ga0187883, IMG submission 132966) | Peatland microbial communities from SPRUCE experiment site at the Marcell Experimental Forest, Minnesota, USA - June2016WEW_20_10 | ecosystem: Environmental > Terrestrial > Soil >...
TCCGAGCAGCTCATGCCACGAGTCGGTACTCGTGAATGAGGCCGCCGAGTTTGTCGCTCCGTCGTAGTTGGCCCGGATCCGGATCGCTGATTCGCAGTGGCTTCTTCCCCACGGTGAGAGGCGCCTGCTTGCCAAGTGACCGGTGAGGGCGATGTTCGTTGTAGTGATCAACGAATTCGCTGAGGACAGTCTCAAGCTGGCGCCGATGAAAAACCAACATCGGGTCGAGGCACTCACGTCGAACGGTGCCTACGAAGGTCCACTTCTGTCGCACCAGATCTCGATGCCATCGCAGCAGGGTCTGTGGCTGGACAAAGAGGCGTCCTCAGCGCGCTGCCGAGAGAAGCCGGCTCAGTCCGGCAAGAACCGCTCGATCCGCGGGGCACAGGGCCGGACGCGCCACCTGTCGGCGCAGGACGCCAACTTCGTGGCGGAGCATTACGACCTCGATGGCCAGGTCCTCTTGCCCACTACGTGAGAAACGGAGCAACTGGAGGAGACGGACGAAGGCAATGTAGAGGAAGGAGATCGCCACGCTCCATCTTCGTCATCATGGCCTCGCCAACGAAAGGCCAGGTCGATGGTTTCGGATGACGTTTTCGGCACCCACAGGCGAGCTCGCCACCATGGGCATCCCGATCGCCGCATCGAGCGTCTGGGCGATCTTGAAACGCCACGACATCGAACCAGCCGCGACGGTCGGGGCTGACCTGGGCGGAATTCCTGACCGCTCAAGCGAAGGGCCTGATCGCTTGCGACTTCTTTAGCGTTGACACCGTGCTGCTCCGCAGGCTCTATGTGCTCTTTTTCATCCACCACGACACCCGGACCGTCCGGATCGCCGGTGTGACGGCGCATCCGGTTAGCGACTGGGTGACCCAGCAGGCCCGCAACGTCTGCATGGATCTCGCCGAGCACGCGAGCGCGGTTAAGTATCTCATCCGTGACCGAGACACGAAGTTCTCCGGATCCTTCGACGCCGTCTTCGCCGCAGAGGGCATCAGGATCATCAAGACCCCGGTCCGGGCGCCGCAGGCGAACGCCATTGCCGAGCGATTCGTGGGCACCGCCCGGCGAGAGTGCCTCGACCGCATTCTCATCCTCGGTCGTCGCCACTTCCAATCCGTACTCGGCGAGTACGTCGAGCACTACAACCGGCACCGTCCGCGGTCCCTCGGCCAGCGCGCACCGTACAAGTCCGACACGACTCCTGCCCTCATCGGCGACGTCAACGCCGAACACCTCCGACGATCCGACGTACTTGGCGGCCTCATACACGAGTATCGGCTCGTCTCCTGACCAGGGCAGACGGTTTCTCGGCACCCACAGGTGTCGTCGACCACACGGACACCCCCTGAACGATCGATCTTCGCAAGCTGTAACTGAAGAACCGCACCAGCCGGCCATCTGCGCAACCAAGCTCCTACCGGAGCCTGGTGCGTCTGGGTTGACGAAGGACCAGAAACCGAGACTGACCGGGCGGATACCAATCAGGGTGACACCGGAAACGATCACAAAATAGGGCGTGGCTGCACGATCTCATCCGTAGAGGGATGCCGTTCGTCCCGCCCATCCGTTCGAACCCATGGACGCAGCTCAGATCCGGTCCCACGTCCTGTTGATCACCTCGAGTTCAGCCCTCCACTCATTTGAGTAGCAATGCAGTCGCAATTCAGGTAGAGATGGTCATGCCCAATCGTTCAAGCTTCAAGTACGGCAGATTGAGGCAGAGAGGCGCGAGCGACTTGGAGGAGTTCGTGCCTGATCGACAACCGATCTTCGGGCGAACTCCATCGGATGGTCACCCAATTGAGCCGACCCGACTCAGTTCGCAGAGTGACCAAGGCCGGGGCCGAGTCGACTTCACGGTGCCCCTCTGGCCGTCTACGTCAAAGACAACGCAATTTCCAGATGAAGGCATCCGGGCAGTAGAGGCAAGTCGACGCGGCGGCACGTCGGATGTCGGACGGGGGAAAGGAACGAGCAACGAGGGAGATCCGTGGCTAATGCGATGCACGATCTGACGAAGCTGCTGACCCGCCTGCCTCTCGAAGCCCAGGCTCTTATCACCATGGCCCGTGCCGGTTTGATAACACCCGAATCACCTCTCCGATTGCTACAGATGGCGCAGGCGTTCGAGCACTATGGCGCCTACGGTGCCGTCATCAGAATCGCCGCACTGCGCGATGGGGATCGACCCGGAGTGGTCGACGACCTCGGTGTGCTCACTTTCGCCGAACTCGACCATCGATCGAACGCCTTGGCCAACGCACTTCGGGATCTCGGGATACGCACCGGCGACGGAGTGGGCATCCTGTGCCGGAATCATCGCGGTATCCTCGATGCGATCTTTGCTGCGGCCAAAGCCGGCGCCAAAGCCGTCATGCTCAACACCGACTTCGCCGGACCGCAAGCCAAGGCCGCTTGCGACCGTGAGGGAGTGAAGTTCCTCATCTACGATCAGGAATTTGAACATGTGAGCGCCGACGTCGACGCTCCGCTTGGTCGGCTGATTGCCTGGGCCGACGGGTCGAGCGACGTCCCCACCACCGAGTCGCTGATCGCTACCGGCGACGGTCGCCCCCCGGCCGCCCCAGAAAAGCCTGGCACGGTGCTCAACCTCACCAGCGGCACGACGGGGACTCCGAAAGGCGCCACCCGTGAAGTGAACATGTCACTGTTGGCGCCCGGAGCGCTGCTCGAGAAGGTCCCGTTTCGCAGAGGTGAAGCGACCTTTGTCGCCCCACCCGTCTTCCACGCCTTCGGCCTGGCCACCACGCTCTTATCGATCGCACTCAGTTCGACCGTGGTTCTCCGTCGCCGTTTCGATGCCGACGTGGTCCTACGTGCCACGGCCAACCAGAGATGCAGTGCGCTCGTTCTTGTACCCGCCATGCTGGACCGATTGCTCGGCCTGGGTAAAGACCGCATTGATGAATTCGACCTGTCCGCACTGCGCGTCATCTTTTCTAGCGGCTCACAGCTGACCGGTTCGGTGGCCTCCCAGGCCATGGACGTTTTCGGAGACGTCGTCTACAACCTCTACGGTTCGACCGAGGTGGCCTATGTGGCGATCGCGACCCCTGACGATTTGAAGGCAGCCCCAGGCACGGTGGGTCGACCGCCACTCGGGGTCAGCGTCCGGATCTACGACGAAACGGGCCATTTGCTCCCTCAGGGAACCACTGGTCGGATCTTTGTCCACAATGGAGAAGAGTTCAGCGGCTACACAGGCGGAGGCAGCAAAGAGATCCTCGAAGGATTCATGTCGACCGGCGACGTGGGCCACTTTGACGAAGCTGAACGCTTGTTCGTGGAGGGTCGCGATGACGACATGATCGTGTCAGGGGGCGAGAACGTTTTTCCCGGCGAGGTGGAGGATCTGCTCACTGCCCACGAAGCCATTCATGAGGCCGCCGCCGTCGGCGTTCCCGATGATGCTTTGGGGCAGCGTCTTCAGGCATTTGTGGTGCTGAACTCGGGCGCACACTTGGATGCTGACGAGGTAAAGGCTCATGTCAATCGCAACCTTGCTCGCTTCAAGACACCTCGCGAAGTGACATTTCTGGAGACGCTTCCTCGCAACGCTGCCGGTAAAGTCCTAAAGCAACAACTTATCGACATGGACGCTGACGAATAGATTTACATTTGCTTTGTAAGTTTGCGCGCTCGGCGGCTACCCACTCCGGCCAGGCGAGACGCTAACCCGCCTCAAACGAATCCCCCTTGGGGGCAGTGCTGGGCGACGGGTGATCGAGTCTGAAAACGATGGCGGGCGACACCGTGCTGCGAACCGGGACAACGGATCGAGCGTCATACTCAGTGTGGTCATGACCCTGTGGGTGGCGAAAACCCATCCTGCCAGCTCAGGCGACGAGTCGGTACTCGTGGATGAGACCGCCCAAGACGTCGGTTCGTTGGACCTGTTCGGCGTTGACGTCGCCGATGAGGGCAGGAGTCGTGTCGGACTTGTACGGTGCGCGCTGGCCGAGGGACCGGTGGGGACGGTGCGAGTTGTAGTGCTCGACGTACTCGGCGAGCACGACTTCGAGGTGGCGCCGTCCGAGGACGAGCATCCGGTCTAAGCACTCGCGCCGGATGGTGCCGACGAATCGCTCGGCGAGGCATTGGCCGCGGTGCCCGGACGGGCGTCTTGATGATCCGGATGTTCTCGGCGACGAAGACGGCGTCGAAGGACGCGCTGAACTTGGTATCTCGGTCGCGGATCGACTAGCAGTCGCCCAAAATGGAATAACACCGAACGAGGCCTAACCGAGAGCCCGCTACGTTCGTGGGGCGGCGGCTTCCCGACGGGAGACCTCGCCATCGAACGGACGATGTCCTATCTTTTAGCTCTCCAGTTTCTATGCTCCAGAAGATCTGGTCTCCACGCGGACCAGGGTGATTCACCGTGCTGACGCGTTGGGACAACGAACACTGAGACGATTGCCACGAGAAACTCTGACCGATCAGCTATCTACCCTTTAGCGCTGACCTTGCCCAGGAAGGGTATGAGTCGATTGAAGAATGCGTTGTTGGGGTAGGCGCCGGCCGGGTCGTTGTGAGAGTAGGTGCTCTGGTAGTTCGCCAGGGTGAGGTTGCTCATGGGTATGCCCGACTGTTGGGCCAAGATCTGCGCATCCTCGGGCACGCTTGCTCCACCTAGACGAGCGCCAAAGGCGTAGATCAGCAGGTTCTTTGGGAGGCTGTGACCCATGGTGGCATCGACGTCGAGCACGCTCTGGGCCGGATTGGCGTTCCCGTTGTCCACAGCACCGGTGTCGTCCGTCAAGCGTTGGGGGAAGTACCACTCAGTGCCGTTGGCGTTCTGGATTCCTGCACCGGAAAACATGATCGCGAAGCGGTTGATCGGCGTGAGAGCTCCAGTCCCGTTCCAGCCGTGAACTGGGCCTTGTGAGGCGATTCCCTGGCCGAGGTGTGCCTGCGCAGCAAGCAAACTCGGTGGTGAGGTCGTGGCGTTGAGTGCGTAGCCGTACTGGCCCACATTGGTGACCGGCACCGGAGGAACGATGTCTGAAGGCAAGAGTCCCGAGGTCTGACCCAAAGAAGGCGCATTCGGGTCCAAAAGCGCAGATGCTGCTCCTGTCGCCTCGAACAATCCGGCGTACGGCGCCGCAATCCCGCCGAACGCCAGCCAGGGGCTAGCGCTCGGGGCGTCGAGCGCCTGGAGTGTCTGGGTTGCTGCCTGGGCGCTCACCGGGGTCGCGGTGCTACCGCCATCGATGTAGACCAAGCCCGCCAGTTGGTCGGCTCCGGCGTGGCCGTCGAAATTCCAGGTGGCATACGCAGTTACCACGGATCCGCCGAGCGAGTGGCCACCGAGCACGACCTTGCCGCCGAGCTTCTTGGCGGCGCCGATCACGACGTGCAGGTCCTGGACCGCGACGTTCATTCCCCACTGCTTGGCGAATTCGACAGTCGAGTTCGCGACGGGCTGATAATGATGGGTGATGCTCGGAGCCTTGATGTAGCCGAGGTAGTAATCGAACAGCTGGGTAGTCGTGGCCTTGTGCTCCTTGTACAGGTTCAGCTCCGACTGGTCCTCGAGCAGGTTCTCCCGCCGCTCGACCGACCAGACCTGCCAGCCACTGGTCTTCGAGACGATCCACTTGGCAAGAGGAACGAAATAGGTGGCGGCGGCCGAGGTACCTGGCTCTAGGACGAGAACGTTCTTCGCACCGCTCGGCCCGACCTTTATGATCCCGACCTTGTTGTACTTGGCTGGAGTGCCCGGGGCGGCGTAGCCCTGCATCCATGTGACGCCTAGCGGCGCACTAGATGAGCTCGTCGACGAACTCGCAGATGAACTGGCTCCGCCGCCCCAGAGCAGCGCGGCCACGCAGCCAAACGTGGTCGCCACCAATAGAGTCCGTCTCGACATAATCGAACGTCCCATTGCGAACATAGTTCGCTAGAATACGATCCGTGTTCGCGGTCGTCAATCAGTCGCAGACTGCGCCTGGATCAGCCCAGTGGTGGCGAGATCGCTACCTGCAGCGACTCCGTGCTCGCGGCCGCGGCCTGAGCATGGAACAAATCGGCCGAGCGGCCCTGAAGATCGTCGACGAGGAGGGTCTCCGAGAACTCACCATGCGACGGCTGGCGGATGAGCTGGGTACCGGGCCGGCTTCCCTCTACCGCCACGTCTCGAGTCGGGACGATCTCTTGGTGGAGGTCGCCGACCTCGTTTTGGGGGAGCTCGATGCCCCTGACCCCGGGCTGCACTGGCGCGAAGCACTCGAACAACTCGCCCACCACTTGCGACGGGTGCTCGTGGGGCACCGAGGGCTGGTCGTGGTCAGCTCCAATGCACCGCTGCTCGGACCAAACGCCATGCGTATTCGGGAGTTGTTCTGGAGCGTCATGGATCGTGACGGATGTGAAGCCGAGTTCGCCGTACAGACGTACTCCGCCGTCATGCACTTCGTCGTCTGCTCGGCGCTCTTCGGCGCGGGCGCTACCCGACAGGGGAACTCCGCATGGACTGGAGAGGCGAACTCGGGACTGGACGAGCTGCTCGATCTGCTACCGGCACGCGGATATCCGACGGTGCTCAAGTTCAGTGACTACGCAGACAAGCCCGATCCCGAACACGACTTCAGCTTCGGACTGCGCGCCCTCCTCAACGGATTGTGGCAGTCCCAGCAATCAGGCGACCGTGAGTCGCGCAACGCTGAGGATCTTGGTTAGCTCCACTTGCCAAGGTCGCTCCGGATCGTCGACCCGGCCTGTAGGGTCCATTTATTCGCTCAGTGCCCCGACCTGGAGTTTCACGCGGCGCCAGTGTGTGGGGTACGACCATCGGTGAGACGGGATGATCGAGGTCTCGTCGAGGCGCCTACCTTTGGTGCCACCACACCACCCCTTTCCCGAGAAGCCGCAGGTCAATCGGCGCATCGAGTATTTGGACCCAACAGTGTGCTTGAACGGCCCCGGAGCCTCGTTCCTTGCACAGAGGATGGGACACAGCGATCCGGCCATGACGCTCCGGCTGTACGGCCACCTCTTCGAGGGACGCAAGTAAAGCTGAGCGAGAAGATCGACGAGTTGCGGGTCGCGACCGAACCTAAAGCTGGGACCGTCGTGCCCTTGGCGAGGGTGAAGTCGACGGGGCGGCCCTAAATTTCCGTGCATCTCCGAGCCGGCGGCGTCACTGAACTGGGGCACCCTGGTCAGCTCTAATTCCATAGGATCAGCAGTGCGAAGACTCGAGAACAAGAGAATCGAGAGAATCGATGACCGAAGGGCGGGATACTTGAACTCAGATCGGTCGGCCGAGCTCCTGCACTTGCTGAGGGCGCACTTCAACGACCCGGAAGCGACGTTCTCGTCACGGCCAAAGCGACTCAGCGGCGGAATTTTCTCGGAGGTGTACGGATTTCGCATGAATACCGGGGGTTGCGGTCGGCCGATGGTCTTGCGTCTCTATGCCGCTGGCACCGATCCCGTTCAACCCAAGCTGGAACAAGCAATTCAGGACGGTCTCGCCGATGCACAATTTCCTGCACCTCGTGTGATCATCGCTGACTGCGATTCGGATCAGTTCGGTGGAATGTTCATGGTGATGGAACGCCTTCCCGGTCGGGGATTTCTGCGTGGCGTTCGCTGGGATCAGTTCGTTGCAGATTTTCCCAAGGTATGCATTTGTTGGCCAGCGGTCCTTGTGGAAGTCGCAGAACGACTTCACCAGGTCGATCCGGCGCCCGTACTTGCGGCAGCCGCTAAGGGCGGTATAGAGGCGTCGCAGCTGACGGCGCACAGACATACCGAATTTGTGGCCGCCAACCTCGGAGCATTGGGTGATCGTCGCACAGATGAAGCCCTGGCGTGGATGACGGAGAACGAGCCAGCACACGTGGATGCACCGTCGATCATCCACGGCGACCTGTGGCCCGCCAATGTCCTGATGCAACGGGGCCATCTGACTGGACTGGTTGACTGGACCATGGCGGGGATTGGTGATCCAGCGCTCGATCTGGGCTTTGCGTGCGCTGGTCTAGCGTTGATGCCCGCCCCGCTCCCTCCGCCATCACCGATTCGACAGGGAATACATGCGGCAGGCCTGAACCTTGCACAGCGAATCAGAGAGCAGTACCTCCAACGAGTCCAAGTAACTGCCGAGCGTGTCGAATTCTATGAAGCACTGCGCTGCCTTGTAGAGCTCTCAACGGTCCTGTCGTACCGTCACCGCTCTAACAGCGACGGCGCCGGAAGTCGAAGGCCGCCTTGGGACAAGGGAGTCAACGCCCTCGTTGGACACTTCATGAAAATTACAGGTGTGCCCCTAGCAATCGAATGAATCGACTGTTTGCGGAGTCCGTTATCAGGTTTCTATGGGTAGGTAATCGCCGGTCGCACCAGTTGGTGACCGTCGTCCAACGATCGAGCCTTGTGAAATTGCTACTGGAGATGTAAATGCACTCAGAGCAGACGCACCATCCCAGTGCGTGAACTCTATTCCGGGGATAAGACCTTCGACGCTTCATTCGAGGAGAACGATTGCTGTGACCCCATGTCACCGATCCGTCCTCTCCGAGGCCGTGCTTGGCCCGAAATGAGCGGATGCGCTCGAGGTTGAAGGCCGCAAGAGTGAGTCCGAGCGGAACGGACATCTTCACCGGGCCGAAGGCTCGGAAGAACCCCCGGGTCAGGTCCACGAAGGAAACCCTTGAGCGCCGCGTTCACCGACTCGACAACCTGGCGCCTACCCACAGAGATCGGCCAAGCTGTCGTCCCACAGGGAATGCGCTGAGCCAGCGGAAGCTGCACCGGGGCAGCCGAAAGGATCCTCGAGCAGCAGCTCTTCGACCCTTCGAGCAGGAGCACCAGCGGGGAATTCCGAGAAGCCCTCATGGTCTTTGGGACTTGACGGCTTCACAGCAACCCGGCGCAGAAGGGACAGCGCCAGCGGGTCACCCCATCGACGTCAGGACCTGCGTGACGGACGAGCCGCCAGCGTGCCCGTTGGTTGAATTTCGCCTCATAGGCGATCTTTGGGCCCCCCTCCGACGCGCCGCGCGGTGGAGCGGGCGGGTTACGCAGTTCTCGGGGCAAATGGGGGGAGAACAGCTGGTCGTCGATCAAGAGCCGCCCGCATCGAGCCACCCGATGAGTTCCGGGGCATCCGAGATGGGGCGGCCCGATGTGACGTAGGAGAATCGTGGGCAGGTGCCAACTCCTGGGTCGACCGTTCCCCATGCCGGCGACACAGGTGGAAGTGGTAAAGAGGCGGCATGGATCTCCTTGTCGTGGTGGGCGGTGCACCGCCTCCGGCCCGACTGCAGGACCGATCCCGCCATGTGCACCGACTCGGGCTGGACGAATCGCTCGAGGCTCTCGTCGGCTCGCTGAGGGCGAGAATCCCGCGTCGAATCGGCGTATGGGGACCCCTGGCCGATGCGGCTCCCGTTGCGGCCGGTCTGCGCCGGGCCGGGTTGCCGACCGAGCTCTTCACCGACGAGTCGGTCCCTCCGGAGCTCTCGCGCACACTGATGGGCGTCGACGTCCGTCCCGTCACCGATCCGGGACCCCCCATGGACGTGGCTGAGTCCCTGGCCGGATTGATAGGTCATACCCCGATGGTGCGACTGGACCGAACCGCCATCGGCTTGGAGTGCACCCTCGTCGCCAAGCTCGAGATGTTCAATCCGGGCGGATCATCAAAGGACCGCATTGCACTGTTCATGATCGAAGCGGCCGAGCAGGCCGGTCAGCTCGTCCCTGGAGGCACGATCGTGGAACCGACCAGTGGCAATACCGGTGTCGGACTGGCCATGGTCGCCGCCCGTCGGGGGTACAAGTGCATCTTCGTATGTCCCGACAAGGTGGCCAGCGACAAGATCGCCCTGCTGCGCGCCTACGGCACGGAGGTCGTTGTCTGTCCGACCTCGGTGCCGCCTGAACACCCCGACTCCTACTACTCGGTCTCGGACCGCCTTGCCCGCGAGGTGCCCAAGGCATGGAAGCCCGACCAATACCACAACCCCCAAAATCCGCTGGCCCAATACGAGACGACAGGACCGGAGATCTGGGAGCAGACGCGTGGGAGGGTCACGCACTTCGTGGCCGGCATCGGAACGGGAGGCACCATCACCGGCATTGGTCGCTTCCTGAAAGAACGAAATCCTTCGGTCCAGATCATCGGCGCCGACCCTGAGGGTTCCGTCTATTCGGGCGGGTCCGGACGGCCATACCTGGTCGAAGGGATCGGCGAGGACTTCTGGCCCTCGACATATGACCCCGCGGTGGTGGACCTGGTGATCGCCGTCTCGGACGCCAAAAGCTTTGCCACCGCCCGCCGGGTCACGCGGGAGGAAGGGCTCCTGCTCGGCGGATCAGGGGGAACGGCCATCGCGGCCGCGCTGATCGCCGGACGTGACCTGCCAGCGGATGCGGTCATGGTGGTCCATATCCCCGATTCCGGACGCGGCTATCTCTCGAAGATCTACAACGACGCGTGGATGACCGACTACGGGTTCATGCACGACGCCGGGCCGACGGTAGACGACATATTGGCGGCCCGTGATGCGTCACTTCCGACGCTTGTCCACACACATCCTGACGAGACCGTCCGAGAAGCCATCGCCATCCTCCGCGAGTACGGCGTGAGCCAGATGCCCGTGATCAAACATGAACCACCGGTGGTCCTGGCCGAGGTTGTCGGAGGTGTCACCGAGCGCGAGCTCATGGATTCGGCATTCGCCGACTCGTCCATGCTGAATCGCCTCGTGAGTGACGTCATGGGCAGCCCGTTACCCACCATCGGGGCCGGAGAGCAGGTCCAGGTGGCTGTGGGGAGGTTGGAGGGGGCTCCGGCCTTGCTCGTTCTCGATCGCGGCCACCCGGTCGGAGTCATCACCCGCTCTGACGTGCTGGCGATTCTGGCGACGGGCGACGCGGTGAGGTCACGGTGACGGGCCAGCCTTATCTCCAGGGACTCGGGTTCGAGACCAACGCGGTGCACGGCCGCGAATCTGCTGACGCCGCCACCGGAGCGGTCAACACCCCTGTCTACCTTTCCTCTACCTTCCAA
>Ga0187883_10002516_pt1 | contig 11025 bp, 8 predicted proteins | sample June2016WEW_20_1_2_FD_132966 | JGI IMG/M metagenome (GOLD analysis project Ga0187883, IMG submission 132966) | Peatland microbial communities from SPRUCE experiment site at the Marcell Experimental Forest, Minnesota, USA - June2016WEW_20_10 | ecosystem: Environmental > Terrestrial > Soil >...
ATCGACCTCAAGATCAAGGTTTGGAGCAAGGGGCCGGCATCCGTGGTCGGCACCGACAACCGGTTTATCGAAGCGGCTACCGAGGCGCTGCACGACACGTTCAAGAAGGAGACAGTGTTTATTCGCTCCGGCGGGTCGATTCCGATCGTAACCGATTTCCAGGACGTGCTGAAGATTCCATCGGTCATGATGGGCTTTGGGCTTCCCGACGACAATTTGCATGCTCCGAATGAGAAGTTTCACATTCCGAATTTCCATCGGGGGATTGAGACGATTTGTTTGTTCTTTGAGAAGCTGGGGTGAAGCGAGCTCTGGCTCTAGAATGTGGAGTCCAAGTTCAGGCCCGTCGGGACAACCCCGGACGGGCCTTGTTTTTTCCCCGTGCTAAAATCGACTCGTGAAGGCGCAGAGGAAATTCACGGTTGTCATCGAAAGAGACGAAGACGGCTATTACGTGGCCACGGTTCCGGTCCTGCGGGGTTGCCATACTCAAGCCAAGAATCTCGACACTCTGATGAAGCGGGTTCGGGAAGTGGTGGAGCTGTGCTTGGAGGATAAACGGGTCAGCCCATCCCTCGAGCTCGTCGGTATCCAGCAGATCTCAGTATGACTCGCCTTCCCCACCTGAAGGGCAAGGAACTGGTGCGTCTCCTCGAAAAACTCGGCTTTGAGATCGTGCGAACACGGGGTAGCCACTTGTTTCTGCGGCATGCCGATGGGAGGGTAACTACGGTCCCCGTCCACGCTGGTGAGACAATCGGCCCGGGGCTTCTTCGCTCGATTCTGCGGGATGTTGAGTTGTCGGTGGATGACCTTCTTCGGAGTCGATAAATTACTCGAAGTGCTATTCGGCCGATAAGCGTCCGGGACTAGGCGCGCTCGCCCCGAACCCGGCCAGTGACTCGCCAATTCCGCGCCTTCGGGTAAAATATTAAGGTTGAGATTCTGCTGCAAGCGTGCGGGGATTCTCACGTCGTCCGATTTCGAGCTTTTCCAGTTCAATTCTGAAACAAAGGCGGTTTGATGCCATTAAAGGTAACTCCCAAGAAACAAGCGGCGGAAGATCCACGGCATACACAGGCGGTGCAAAACTACGAGTCAGGGCTTCGCGCATTGCAGGAGCGCAAGTTTGAGAAAGCCAAAGGCCACCTGCAGAAAGCGTTGAGCGGGCCGGATAAGTCCCTGGTCGACCGGGCCCAGGTGCATATCGTCACCTGCGACAAGCACATGAAAGAACCGGCGTTGCAGTTCAAAACGACGGAAGAACATTACGACTACGCGGTGTGGCTGATTAACTCGGGTGACTACGTGGCGGCGCGCGAGCACCTCGACAAGCTATTGAAGCAGGCACCCAAGGCCGACTATGTCCTGTACGGGCTGGCCGCGTTGCATTGCCTGACCGGTCACGTCGAAGAATCGCTCAAGACGCTCAACGAGGCGATTCAGGCAAAACCCGCGTTGCGCTTCCAGGCGCGAAATGATACCGACTTCCAGAATCTGGCGGAAGACCCGCGCTTCACCGAACTGCTTTATCCGGATCCGGGCGCCGAATCTGAGCCGCAGGAAGAAGAAGCGAGCGCGTACTAGCCTCTGGCTCAGAGCTAGCAGCCAGAAGCTAGTAGCTGTATTGAGACGGTATGCTTCCCCAGTTGCGCACTAACTCATCCGATACCGACAAGGCTGGCCCTGAACTGCGCGTGGTCGCAATCGGGGGCGGCACCGGGCTCTCAACGCTGCTGAAGGGGTTGAAGCGTTACGTCATGACGCCGGCTCTAGCCATCTCCGGTCAGCCCACCATTCGCGAATTGTGCGGCGTGGTGACGGTTAGCGACGATGGCGGATCGAGCGGGCGTCTGCGCAAAGAGCTCAACATGCTGCCGCCGGGCGATGTGCGCAATTGCATCGTCGCGCTCTCCGAAGACGAAGCCCTGCTCTCGCGGCTGTTCCAGCATCGCTTTCAGAAGGGCTCCGGACTGGAAGGCCACAGCTTCGGAAATCTTTTTCTGGCGGCGCTGACCTCGATCACCGGAGACTTTGCGGAGGCGGTGCGGTTGTCTTCGGAAATTCTGCTCACGCGCGGGCATATCTATCCGGCAACTATGGCGAGCGTGGAATTGGAAGCGCTAATGGAAGACGGGACGCGGGTGCGCGGCGAGACGAGGATCACGGCGAGCAAAGGCAAGATTCGAGAACTGGTGCTGGTGCCTCCCGACGTCGAGCCGCTTCCGCAGACGCTGGAAGCAATCGCTGGCGCCGACCTGATCACGATCGGCCCCGGATAGCTCTTCACCAGCCTGATTCCGAACCTACTGGTGCGCGGAATCCCCGACGCTATTCTGGAATCACATGCCATCAAAGTATTTGTTTGCAATTTGATGACGCAGGCGAATGAAAGTCTTAGTTTAAGCGCGGCGGAACACATCCGCGCACTCAACGACCACGCTGGCGTCCAGTTGTTCGACTACACCCTGCTCAATCGCAAGACGGCGTCGGCAGAGATGAAGGCCAAATACGCTCTGGAGGGAGCTTCGCAGATCGTGGTCGACCTGGAGGCGATCGAGGCGATGGGCGTGTGTCCGGTGCTGGGGGATTATCTGGAAGAGGGCGAGGTGGCCCGGCACGCTACGGACCGGGTGGCACACGACCTGATGGCGCTGATGGCGCAAGCGCCGGATCGGCAGACGATTCGGAGTTGATTGGTGTGGTGACGGGGCTCCGCCCCGTCCTGGCGGGCAAAGCCCCGCCACCACACAACAGTTTAGGTCGATGACGGTCAGCTCGGCGTTCGCGATATATTGACTTAGCATGGCTAAACTTTCCAACTCCAAGTCCAGATCTTCTCCCCAGCGCCCGCGCATCGCCATCGCGATTATGGCGGCGGGCAAGGGCACGCGACTCAAATCGAAACACCCCAAGGTTCTGCACGAAATCGGCGGCAAGCCGATCCTGGCGCATGTGATTGCTACGGCGGAAAAGGTCGTGCCTGCGCGGGACATCTTCGTGATCATCGGCCATGAGGCGGAACGCGTGCGTGAGACGGTTGCCGGCATGGGCGTGAATTTCGTGGTGCAAGCCGAACAGCGCGGCACCGGGCACGCGCTCATGGTGGCGCGCGATGCGCTCTTGGGCAATGGCAATAAGTATGACCAGGTCATCGTGCTTTCCGGGGACGCTCCGATGATTACTGCCGAAACCATTCGGAAGCTTAGCGACTTCCAGAGCGCTCAGAAAGCGGACATGACGGTGCTCAGTGCCGATCTTGACAATCCTTATGGATATGGGCGCGTGATCCGTGGCAGTTTGGCCGCCGGGCGGGGACGCCCGGCTCTCCATCAAGGGACCGAGGTGCGGGCGATTGTGGAGGAAAAGTCCGCGACGCCGCAGCAGAAGAAAATCCGCGAGATCAACTCTGGGTTCTATGCCTTCGCAGTGCCCGCCTTGTACGAACATATCGACCGTCTTTCTACCGCCAATGCGCACGGCGAGTACTACCTCACGGACATGGCGGGAGTGTTTCACCGGGCGCGCAAGAAGGTGGTCGCGATCAAGACCTCGGATGCGGGCGAAGTTTTGGGCAGCAACACTCGAGCGGAAATGATGATGCTGGATGCGCGGCTGCGGCTGGCGAAATGCCGCCAGTTGCTGGAGCAAGGCGTTACGATTTTTTTCGCGCACACCTGCGTGATCGACAGCGACGTGGAAGTTGGAGCCGACACCGTGATCGAGCCCTTTGTTCAGTTGCTGGGTCATACAAAGATTGGCGAGGATTGCCGCATCCGCTCTTACAGCGTGATACGGAATTCTGTGATTGGCGAGCGGGTGACGGTGAGGCCGGGGACGATCATGGAAGACTCGCGGGTGGGCGCGGGAGCTGTGATTGGACCGTACACTCATATGCGGCCGGGAAGCGAGGTGGGCGAAGGCGCTCGCTTGGGGAACTTCGTCGAGACGAAGAAAATCAAACTGGGCAAGGGGTCGAAAGCCAATCACCTCAGCTATCTGGGCGACGCGGAAATCGGTGAAGACGTGAACGTGGGCGCGGGTACCATCACCTGCAATTACGACGGCGTGAAGAAACACAAGACAGTGATCGAGGATGGCGCGTTCATCGGCAGCGACTCGACGCTGGTGGCGCCGGTAACGATTGGACGGGGAGCCTATGTGGCGGCTGCCAGTTGCATCACGGAAGATGTTCCGGCGGATGCGCTGGCGCTTGGGCGTGCGCGACAGAACCTTAAAGAGGGCTGGGCGCGGCAGAGGCGCGAAGCGCAGAAGGAAAAGCTTCGCTAGTGGAGTTAGCGTGGCGACGGGACTCCGCGCTCCGTCCAGTCCTGGCGGGGCAAAGCCCGCCACCACACTATCCCGTCCCTGCATTTAAATTGGACTACACTAGACCCGAGCGAAACCATGACGCAAACAACTACAACTCAGGAAGTATCTCCGGTACGCTACGACGTTTCCCTGATGACCGCCGAGGATTTTTATTTGTTCAACGAAGGCAACCACTATCGCCTTTACGAGAAGATGGGCGCACATCTGGTGGAATCCGGGGGGACTAAGGGCACCGTCTTTAGCGTCTGGGCTCCGAACGCGCGGCAGGTGGCGGTAAGCGGGAGCTTCAATGGCTGGAACCTGCAAACCCATCCCCTGCAGCCTCGCGGTTCGTCGGGAATCTGGGAAGGCTTTATCCCCGGCGTCGGCAAGGGCACGTTGTACAAGTTCCACATCAATTCTAACCAAGACGGGCACGAGACGGAAAAAGCCGACCCGGTAGCACTTTTCACCGAGAAACCGCCGCGCACGGCTTCCGTGGTCTGGGACCTCGACTACACCTGGAATGACGCGGCCTTTCTTGAAAAACGCGGAGCCGCAAACTCGCTGCACGCGCCCATGTCCATCTATGAGGTTCACCTCGGATCCTGGATGCGCGTCCCTGAGGAGCACAACCGTCCGCTCACCTATCGCGAGATCGCGCCTCGCCTTGCGGACCACGTGAATAAGCTGGGATTCACCCACGTCGAACTACTGCCCATCATGGAGCATCCCTTCTACGGATCGTGGGGGTATCAAACTACTGGCTACTTCGCTCCCACGGCGCGCTACGGCTCGCCTCAGGATTTCATGTATTTCGTAGACTACCTCCACCAGCACAACATCGCGGTCATTCTCGACTGGGTCCCATCGCACTTCCCTTCCGACGGCCACGGGCTTGCCTTCTTCGACGGCACCCACCTGTTCGAGCACTCCGACTCACGGCAGGGCTTCCACCCCGATTGGAAGACGATGATCTTTAACTACGGCCGCACCGAAGTGCGCAGCTTCCTGATGTCGAGCGCTATGTTCTGGCTGGACAAATATCATATCGACGGCCTGCGGGTTGACGCCGTCGCTTCCATGCTCTATCTCGACTACTCGCGCAAGCAGGGGGAATGGATTCCCAACAAGTACGGAGGCCGCGAAAACCTGGAAGCCATCGACTTTCTGCGCCAGTTCAACCTCGAAGCCTACAAAGAGCACCCTGACATTCAAACCTTCGCCGAAGAGTCGACCGCCTACGCCATGGTTTCGCGGCCCACCTATCTCGGCGGTCTGGGGTTCGGCTTGAAGTGGGACATGGGCTGGATGCACGACACGCTACAGTACTTCAGCCAGGATCCGATTCATCGCCAGTATCACCACAACAAACTGACCTTTCGCATGCTCTATTCGTTCCACGAAAACTTTGTTCTGCCCTTGAGCCACGACGAGGTGGTGCACGGAAAAGGTTCCCTGATCGGCAGAATGCCCGGCGACGAGTGGCAGAGATTTGCCAACCTGCGCCTGCTCCTGGCCTACATGTTCGCCCAGCCCGGCAAGAAGCTGCTCTTTATGGGCTGCGAGTTTGGCCAGGTTAGCGAGTGGTCGCACGATCGCAGTTTGGACTGGGACGTGCTGCAGTATCCGGTGCATTACGGCCTCATGAACTGGGTGGAGCAACTCAACCGCGTCTATCGCAGCGAAAATTCGCTGCACTGGTTCGACAACGATCCCAAGGGTTTTGAATGGGTGGACTGCAATGACGCGCCTATGAGCGTCGTCTCACTGCTGCGCAAAGGCAAGGAGGGCGAGAACCCTGTACTCATCGCCTGTAATTTCACGCCCGTGCCCAGACTGGGATACATGGTGGGCGTGCCGTCGGGCGGCTACTGGAGAGAACTTCTCAACAGCGACGGCCAGGAGTATGGAGGCAGTAACATGGGCAACGCGGGGGGCGTCGAGGCCCTGCCCGAAACAACCCACGGACGGCCTTATTCACTGCGGCTGACGTTGCCTCCGCTGGGGGCGCTGTTTCTGAAGAAGGCGTAGGCGCAGAGAAAATTGGTAATTGGTAATTTCAAATTTGCAATTTGAAACCTAAGGCCGATGGGTTTCAATTACAAATTACACAATTACCAATTTCTCCTTCGCTCCCGCTCTCATGCTAGACTCGCAATGAGTTAACCACCTTTGCGGATGCGCATCCTCACGCGCTACATCCTGGGAGAAGTCGTCTCCCACGCCTTGATCGGCGCGGCGGTTTTCACTTTTGTTCTTTTCACCCGCGATCTCGGCCACATCCTCGAACTCGTGGTGCGCAACAGCGCCCCGCTGCCTAGTATTGCGCAGATCTTTTTCTTCACCGTCCCGGTTGCGCTCAGTTACACCATTCCCATGGGTGTGCTGGTTGGCATCCTCATCGGACTCAGCCGTCTGGCAGCGGACAGTGAAATCACCGCCATGCGCGCCAGCGGCCTGGGCGTATGGACTTTCCTGCGTGTGATCTCAATGTTCGTGGTGGTGGCCTGGCTGCTCGCTCTCGGAAACAGCGTCTACCTTGCGCCCCGCTCGCTTGCCGCCCTGGGACAGCTCCAGGACAACCTCAAGTCTTCTCAGGCTTCTTTCGAAGTCCAGCCCCGTGTGTTTTACGAGGGCTTCCCGAAGATCATCCTCTACGTGCAGGACGCCAAGGCCATGTCTGGCGGAGCCCTGTGGAAAGGCGTGTTCCTGGCCGATTTGACGGATCCGGCCGCGCCGCGCATCACCCTGGCGCGCCAGGGCCTGCTCGTCAGTCAGGGGCCCGATACTCTGGACTTGCATCTCACCGACGGTTCCACACACGAGACCGATCCCAAGAATCCAGACCAGTACCAGATCTCCACCTTCCAGACCACTGACATTCCCATTCAAGTCCCCGCACAAAACAGTCAGGAACACGAACCTACATCATTGCATGAACTCAGGATTGGCGAACTCCTGCGTCTCGCACGAACCGCCGACCCGGTCACCCGCCGCTGGGACCTGATCGAATTCCATAACCGTCTGGCGCTGCCCACGGCCTGCATTGTCCTGGCCCTGGTCGGCATTCCTCTGGGCCTCTCGTCGAAGAAAGGCGGCAAGTCCAGCGGATTTGTCCTGACCATTCTGCTGGTCTTTCTCTACTATTCAATTTCTGTGATTGGCGTGTCTTTTGCGCGCCAGGGACGCCTCTCTCCCGCGGCGGGGGTTTGGCTCGCCGACTTCGTGTTTCTGGTGGGAGGAGTTTTTCTGCTCTGGCAATCGGAACGCCGCCCGATCGAACTGGCTGGGTTCCGCTCGTGGTTCAGGAGTTCGAGGTTCAAGAGTTCGAGGCTTAAGGCTGCGGGCGTGCCATCTTCTACGGCCAGCCTGCCGGCGGCAGGTCTGCCACTGAACGGTGAGTCGTCCCGCCCGGCCCTTCGTGAAGGCGTCAACCACCGCCGGCCCCGGCGTCGGCGCCTGTTCAATCTTCGTTTCCCAACCATCCTCGACGACTATGTGCTGCGCGGCTTTGTGCTCTACCTCGCCATGATCGTGGCCGCTTTCCTGATGCTGCTGCTGGTGTTCACCCTGTTCGAGTTGCTGGGCGACATCATGCGGAATCAGGTGTCGCCGCTCACCGTGGGCGAATACCTGCTCAACGTCGCGCCGTTCTTTCTTTACACCACCACGCCGCTCAGCATGTTGCTGGCGGTGCTGGTTACGTTCGGCCTGCTGCAACGGTCGAATGAAATCATTGCTATCAAGGCCACCGGCATCAGCCTTTACCGCATCGTTGTTCCGGTCCTGATGGCCTCCATGCTGGTCGCCGGCGTGCTCTTCCTGTCGGACCAGTTCTATCTTCCTTACACCAACAAGCGTCAGGACGCGCTCCGCAACCAAATCAAGGGCAAGCCGGCGCAAACCTACCTTCGGCCCGACCGCAAGTGGATCTTCGGCCAGCACTCCGACATTTATTACTATCAATTTTTCGATCCCGACCGCGATGTCTTCGGCGGCGTCTCCGTGTTCCAGTTCGACCCGCACAGTTTCCAGATCACGCACCGCATCTCTGCCGACCGCGCGCACTGGTCGAGCTCCATGGGGCGGTGGGTTTACGAGGAAGGATGGGAGCGAAGCCTGAACGGATCGGCCATCGAGAGTTATCACAAGTTCGATGCCGCCACTTACCCTGAGCTTTCCGAAGCGCCCCCCTACTTCAAGAAGGAAATCAAACAATCGTCGGAAATGAACTACGACGAGCTACGCCGCTACATTCACGATCTGGAGGAGAGCGGCTTCGACGTGGTGCGCCTGCGAGTGCAACTGCAAAAGAAGATTGCCTACCCGCTAATCACACTGGTGATGGCGGTGCTCGCCATTCCTTTCGCGCTTTCCGCCGGCAAGCGCTCGGCAGTGGCAGGGCTTGCGACCGCCATCGGCATCGGAGTTGTCTATTGGACGATCTCTGGCCTGTTCGAGGCGATGGGCAATCTGAGTCAGCTCCCACCCGCGGTCGCGGCCTGGTCTCCAGATCTGGTCTTCGGTTTCATCGGAGGTTATCTGATTCTTCGGATGCCAACCTGAAGAGATCGGGTGATCGGGCCATCGGGTGATCGAAATTCAAAGGCTTTTCGATGACCCGATGACCCGATCATCCGATGACCCGATTGGTTTAGTGCACGGCCATTCCGCTGGGCGCTTCCGGGGCGATCACGGTGATCGGATTGAGCATGACTCCGCTCGTCGTACTCAGGGTGAAGCCCGAAATGTTGCTCGACGCACTGTTCGACGTGTAGAGATACTGGCCGGTGTTGAATACGCTGGGGTGCAACGCCATCGACACCGGCAACGTTCCGGTCGGTAGGTAGGGCGTTGGCAGCGGATTCAACTTGCCTGTCGTCGTGCCGATGCTAAATCCATAAACCTGGTTCGAGCCTTCGCTCAGTACGTAGAGAAAATTGTTGGTCGGATCTACCAGCATTTGACCCGGGTTCTCCCCGGCCGCCGATGGCGGTACCTGGCAAGAAAGCGTGGGACAGTTGGTCAGCGGAAGCAGCAGATTATCGGCTACATTTTGCGGCGTGCAATAAGTGTTAGCCTGCGTGCACACCTGGAACGGATATACCGCTCCGCCGCCAGCTCCCTGGCCCACATAAACAAAGAGGCCGCCGATGGAGCCGACCTGCGCCGGCCTGGTATAGACCGCGAGCACCGAGACCGGATCGGCCGCGGTAATGGCATATGGCGAATTTGGTTGTTCGGACAGGATGCCCGATGGGCTCACGGCATACACGCTCACCGTTCTGTCATTTTGCGGCGACGGGTAAACGCAGTTTTGGGTACAAATGTCCACGTTGTTGGTTACGAAGAGAAGTTCCTGGGCAGTAGTAGAGCCCGGCGGCGTAAAAATAATGGGTGAGACGGAGGTCGGAATTTTGCTGAGGAAGAACGGACTTTGGTAGCCGGTCAGCGGACTCTGACTTACAAATTTCAGGGCAGTTGAGCCCAGCGTCATAGCAAACACCGAGATCGACGGGCAACCCGCAAAACTCACAGTCGTAACGTTCGTGTAACCCGTACCAGTCGGCGGACAGGAAGGATTTGACGACGAGGGGGTCGGATATCCCGGAGGAGGGGATGATCCGGCATCGATTACGAACAAGAACTGTCCGGCGGCGTCGCGTACCATGGCCACCGCAGTGTCAGGGTAGGCATTGGCGTTGTTACACGGAGTCCCAGTCGGGATGACGCAGGTCCAATTTACCCCCGCGCCTGGCGGCGACAGGCTCCCATCCGAGGTCGCAGTATACGGGAAAATCGAAGGCGCAAAAGGATAATTGGAGGCAGGCGTACAGGAGGGACAGGCAGGCGCACCCTGATTCAAAACCCACGCCTTGTTGCCCGTCGGGTCGAGCAAAATGTCCACGGGCAATCCGCACGGGTTGGTATTGGTGGGAGTCGGGAGGATTGGGCATGTGGTCGCATTCGAATTGATCAGCGTCAGGTTTCCAGTATTAAGATCGATGCCGAAAGAACTCACATTGTTCCCTAGACCGTCACTCCCCTGAGTCAGCACATACAACTCTTCCGAGGGCCGGAACGAGGAGTTGCCGCAGTTGAGCAGGAACACACTCAGTGAGCAAATGCCTACGAGCACAACGACTACACCTATTTTCCTCGACATCTGTTCTCCCAAGGGGTCACCAATATCGCGCTTTCTTCGTGATTGGGGTAATCAGCCGCTTCCCGTCCGCCGGCAATGCCTCGCCAGCCGTCACGGAAACTGACGCTTGTGGCTGAAATATATTTGTTTATCAGGAATGAGCGGGAAGAGCAAACCCCTGAACAGGAGGACCAGCCGGAATCCGGATTTCCACCTGTAACCCACCCTCTTTGCGGTTGGATGCACGAAGTGTGCCGCCATGCAGCCTGATGGCCCGATCCGCGATCGACAGGCCCAGGCCCACCCCTCCGGTCTGGCGGTTGCGGGCATCGTCCAGCCGATAAAAGGGCTCAAATATCTTGGGCAGCGCTTCGTCTGGAACGCCAGGACCGGAATCGAGCACGCGAACGATAATTTCATTTTCGCCATTGGCCGCTTGCTGCCGCTCCAGCCGCACCTCCACCGTCGTGCCCTCGGCAGTATAGCGCGTGGCGTTCCTCACTGCATTCTCGACCGCGCTCCGCAGCAAGTCGGGGTCGGCTTCCACCAGAAATTCATCATATTCG
>Ga0187883_10002519_pt1 | contig 11021 bp, 8 predicted proteins | sample June2016WEW_20_1_2_FD_132966 | JGI IMG/M metagenome (GOLD analysis project Ga0187883, IMG submission 132966) | Peatland microbial communities from SPRUCE experiment site at the Marcell Experimental Forest, Minnesota, USA - June2016WEW_20_10 | ecosystem: Environmental > Terrestrial > Soil >...
CATCACACCGAGTGAGGCGGTTTGCGGTACCGCGTCGGGCGGGTTCCCGTTAATTGGGAACGCTGTGCCAGCGGTCGTGGCTCTTTCAAAGGCATATCAGGCGGCTTCGCCACTCAACGTGCAGGAGCCCAATCCGGGCTTTGCAGGACAATACCTCACCGGCTGCAGCGACGGTTCGAACTGCTTCTTCCAGTCCGGTACCAACCTGTTCAACCCCAACTATAGGTCGCCGCGTTCAGTCGTGATGAACATCGGTATCCAACGCGAGCTCCATCCTGGCATGGTGCTGAGCGTCGACTTCATCCGCAACGTGCAGACCCACTTCCTACTTGGAGTGGATCAGAATCACGCCGGCGACATTCGCTACTTTAACGCGGGTGCGGCTGCGACTGCGATCGCAAATACGGTTGCAAATTGCGGAAACGGAACCGGAAATGGCGTGGCTGGAACCTATTCGGCTAACTGTCCAACCGATCCAGCGACCGGAAGCACCGACATCGTGAACGGCGTCGCAACCTGGACGCCCCGCCCCGCAACAATCGCAGACTTCGCGGGGAACGGCTTGGGTTCTACCTCTGACTTCGGCGGTACAAGCTGCCTCGCGGCGTTAAATGGTAACCCCTGCGCCTTTGGCGGTATCAATCCAACCGCGCCACCGCTCAATTTCCTTTCACCTGTGGGTCGTTCCGTTTACAACGGCTTGCAGATGAAGTGGATCGACAATGTGAAGAGTCCCATCCGCGGCGTCAAGAACTTGAATTTCCAAGTCTCCTACGCCCTGTCCCGCTTCGATAACTCGGGCGGAGGCGTTGGACCTGGTGCCACCGTAACTGCGGCGGCTGCTGATCAGGACTTCATCGTTCCCGCGCTGGATAACCAGAATGTCAATCGCTACTTCGGGCCTTCCACGTTGGACCGCACCCACCAGATATCTTTTGGTGGTTTCATGGATTTGCTAGGCGGCTTCCAATTAGGGATCATGTCTCACTTCTACAGCCCGCTTGCCATCACAGCTACGGTCCCAAATACGGGCCTCGGCGCTGGAGAAATCTTCCGCACCGACTTCACGGGTAGCGGGGTCACGCAGGATCCGCTTCCGGGGACGAAGGTTGGCAGCTTTGATCGCGGCCTCAATGCCAACGACCTAAATGGGGCCATCTCCAACTTCAACGCTCAGGTCGCTGCAGGAGCCCTGACGCCCGCCGGCAACGTGCTGGTTCAGAACAGCCTGATGACGCAGGCCGATTTGACCGCGCTGGGTGGTACCTATAACGGCGGCGTCCCGTTGGCTCTGGCGCCTCCCGACCAGGTCAACTATCCCTGGCTGAAGGCGTTCGACGCAACCATCGCGTGGAGCCATAGCTTCTTCGATGGGCGATTGACGATCAAGCCTGGAGTTGGCTTCTTCAACCTTCCCAACTTCGCCAACTTCGACAATCCGTCGAGCATGATGTCAGGGTTGCTGACCGGTTCCACCGGCAGCGTCAACGGCACCAACTACGCTGGACAGCTTGTTAACCGGGTCGGCGTGGGGACCGGGGTCTACACGCTGGGCTCGCCGCGGGAAACCGAGTTCAGCTTGAAGATAGTCTTCTAGCTGTAACTCAGCCAGAAGTCACAAGACACCAGCGCCACTAAGGGCTGGTGTTTTTTTTATGATCGGTACCAGTGCAGGTCTTCGGGCGTTGATTCCAAATGTCTCCTAAACCTTATTGGCTGATTTGTCCGCGGAGGTGCTTGGAGAGTCTCTCGATCTGCTTCAGTTTTTCGATCATATCTTTGGGCAACATGCCTTTCTGAATGCTGGCGGCGTCGTTAGGTATCGTTTGAGCAATCCTGGCAAGGTCGTCCGCATCCTGGCGGAGCTTGGTGAAGTCGACGTGCGTTCGCTGGGTCATCGGGGGCGGGAGGCTCTTGTCCGCCTGTTGCTCGGCTTGTGCAGCTTGTTCCAGTCCTGGAGGCCTTGGCCTTGTCTGTGATCGAGCTGAGCACCCTGCAACCAACACAAACAAGAGAATGTAAGTGCGATGTTTCACGGCGGGCCTCCTGGCCGAGAACACACGTTCCCGAGCCATTGTATCTCCGAGAATATGACCTGTGCCTTCTTTATCCCTTGCTCTGATGATGGGCGAGTGCTCCGTGCGTTTTGTGTACAATGCGATCATGCCCTTTCGTCCTCAAGGAAATCCGAATGCCTCGAAGCGCGGGCGGACGCCGCCGCCGGAGGAGACTTTCGAAGAAGCTAGCTTCCTCAAGGCATTGGGGGAGAAGCAGAAAACGGTCACGGTCAAGCTGATGGATGGTCAGACCGTGAGTGGATGGATCGAATACTACGACAAGCACATGGTGCGGCTGACCCGCGAAGGCGTGCCCAACCTTTTCATCTTTAAGCACGAGATCATGTACATTGCCGAAGACGGCGGTACGAGGAAGTGAATAGTCTGGCTATTCCAGGTAATAGGTCTTCATTCAGTCTCAGGTTGGCTCTCTTAAGCCGACGCCTGAACCCGAGACCTTGCAGCTAACGCTCAAGACCTACGACCTGTAACCCAAGACTCAAGGCCTGTGCCCAATACTGCCAGCGACAGCTTTATTCCCGCCATGTCAGCGATCGCCCGTCAGGCGGGCGCGCTTCTGATGGAGTACTTTCATCAGCACCTGGAGATTGAATACAAAGGCGACGCCGATCTGGTGACGGCGGCCGATCGCGCCGCCGAGGTGCTGATTCGTGACCGCATCCGCGCGCAGTGGCCGACCCACGACGTTCTCGGTGAAGAACAGGGGCTAAGCGATCAAGGCAGCGACTATCGCTGGTACATCGATCCGCTGGATGGCACCACGAACTTTGCCCACGGGTATCCGGTCTTCTGCGTGTCGATGGGATTGGAACACCGGTCGTCCGGGCAGGCGGGCACGCGCATTGCCGCGGTGATTTACGATCCCACCCGCGATGAGCTCTTTACCGCCGAGCAGGGAAGAGGTGCGTGGCTGAACGGAGAAGCCATCCGCGTATCCAAAACTGCAACCCTGAAGGAGAGCCTCCTGGGCACGGGCTTTCCCAGCCACAAGCGGCATAAGAATCCTAATATTTACTTCTATCACCAAATTACGCTGCAGACTCACGGAGTGCGCCGGGCGGGATCGGCTGCGCTCGATCTTTGCAACGTAGCTTGCGGGCGCTACGACGGCTTCTGGGAGTTTAATCTCAATCCCTGGGACACGGCAGCGGGTGTGTTGATCGTGGAAGAGGCAGGCGGCATGGTGACGCGCTTTGATGGATCTGCCTTCGAATTGAACAGCCGTGAAACCGTCGCCTCAAATGGCGTGCTGCATGAAGCTTTGCTGCACGAGTTTCAAGAAATCTTCGCGGGCCGGGGAATGGAGCCGCTGCCCGATCCGCGGGAGTATAAGCGATAGAATTCCTGCGCTCCATCCGTTTTCCGATCTCGCGTTACAATTGTTGAGGATTGGGTAGCCGACTCTGCCTGTTCTAATCTCCCATTTTCTACAGGCTCAACGTGATCAACGCTCTTCTGGAACGCAAAATCGAAAAGCGCCCGAACAAAGTCCGGCTGCACGGCCGAATTCTTTTCCTCACGGAAGATCCCGACCTGATCAAACGGCAACTCGCGGGCGAAAATCTGCCGTGGGATACGAAAAATCCCGCCAATAATCCCAAGCTGCGCGACGATATCTCCACCGACGAGATCACTCCGGCGCATTACTGCTTCTACTTCGACGAGACTCTGGGCGAGATTCCTTACCTCGGGCTGAAGTGCGGCAATGTGACGCCGATTGGGCGCGGAGAGGTGAAGCGTGGAGGGTTTGTATGCGCGGTGAGCGGGAAGCGGCGCGGGAAAGGATCGAGCCGCGAGCAGTCGCCTTATGCGGAAATGTGCGCCGGCATTCAGGTGGTGATAGCCGAGAACATCGAGCGAATCTACACCCAGAATTGCCAAAATTTAGGAGTGCTGACTTCGACCAACTTTTCGCTGATCGACCAGATTCGCGGCGGGGAAGATATCCCGTTGAGCGAGTTCACCGCGGGTGAGGATGAAATAACTCGCCAAGTCATTGAGTACGGTGGACTGTTTCCCTTCAACCTAGCGCGCATGCAGAAGAAAGTGTTTCTGCCGCCGATAAAAACCGAAAAGCGTCCAATGACGGTTGCAGAGAAGATTTTCGCGCGGCACATGGTGAACGAAACCGGCGGCATTGGAGTTGCCGGCGTCAAGCCAGGCGATACCGGCTTTGCTCAGGCCGACCTGCGTTTCAGCCACGAGTACGTTACTCCGATGGCGGCCATTTTCTTTGAACGCTATGTCGGCAAGGAGGCCAAGGTCCACGACGCCTCGAGCATTATCTTTTTCCGCGACCATCTCACCTTTCTCGATGAGGTGATTTCGGAGGAGAAAAAAAAGCTCGGCCTGCTTGATCTGGCGACCCAGCTGAAACTGAAACAACAGGATTTTGCCGCCAAGCAGGGAATCAAGTTGCATGGAGAATTGAAAGACCGCAAGGGATCGGAGGGCATCTGCCACTCCATCGTGCTCGAGAGCTACGCGCTGCCCGGGCAACTCAATGTCGGCTCGGATTCTCACACTCCGCACGTAGGCGCGATCGGCTGCGTTGCTTTTGGAATTGGCACGACCGATGTATTCAATAGCTGGATTACAAAGGACGTTCGCGTCAAGGTGCCAGAATCGGTGAAGATCGTGATCCGTGGCAAACGCCACCCGAACACCACGGCGAAGGATTTCATCCTGAAGATTCTAAGTCTCGATTACGTGCGTAGCGGCAAAGCGCTGGCCAAAGTGATGGAGTACGCCGGCGAAGCCATCGAAAAGCTCAGCGTCGATGAGCGCGCCACCATGACCAACATGGCGGCCGAGATCGGCGGCTTTACCGGCATTGTCGCGCCCGACAAGAAAGCGGTTGACTTCCTGATCGAGCGGCGAGGCATGGATCGCGCAAAAGCCAATGCAATGATCGAAGGCTTGTACAGCGATACAGACGCACAATATGCGCACGTGATCGAGCTCGATGCCGCCGAAATTACGCCGATGGTCGCGACGCCGGGCGATCCGGGCAATGGAAAGTTGGTACGCGAACTGAACACTCCCGTTCCGGTCGAGATCGCCTACGGTGGCACCTGCACCGCCGGCAAGAACGAAGACATGGATATGTATGCTGCCGTGCTGGCCGACGCGCTGAAGCAGGGCAAACGCGTGGCCGATTCCGTCAAGTTCTACATCCAGTTTGGCTCGCAGGAGACCCGTGAATATTGTCTGCGCAAGGGCTACCTCGATGTGTTTCAGAAGGCGGGCGCGCAGGTAATCGAGCCCAGTTGTGGGGCCTGCATTAACGCCGGCCCGGGAGTTTCCACGCGTCCCGATCAGGTGGTGATTAGCGCGCAGAACCGCAACTTCCCTGGGCGCAGCGGTCCCGGACAGATGTATCTGGCTTCGCCTCTGACGGTCGCAGCCAGTGCAGTGGCGGGCTACATCGCGGCGTATGAGCCCAGCAAAGAACTGGTAGGAGTGTAAAGGGGCCTCACGGCCGTAAGTGGTTGAATTCATACGGGGTGGCCGAAATCAGCCACTCTTCAATCTGCAACTTTTTTTGGCCTGCCGAGTTCAAATAGAATAGGTGCTTCGGATAGAAACAAGATCTTGGAGACCTGCAGATCCGGTGGGCTTGGTGGCTGGAATGGCGGATCTGGGACAAGGGGGAACACCATGCGGTACATAAAATATTTGGCTTTGGTAAGTGTTCTGATGCTGCCACTCGCCTACTCCCAAGCGCAGGTCAGCGTCGGGGTAGGATTTGGGCCGGGCTACGTTGGCGTAGCGCCCACGTGCGCATATGGCTACTACGGGTACTACCCTTACGCTTGTGCTCCTTACGGCTACTACGGGTCTGACTGGTTCGCCGGCGGAGTCTTCATCGGAGCCGGCCCGTGGTATGGCTGGCACGGTGGTTGGGGAGGCGGCTGGGGCCGCGGCTACTACGGTCGCGGCGGCTGGGGTTACGGCCGCGGCTGGGGCGGCAGAGGCTACTACGGACACGCTGCCTATGGCGGACGCGGTTATGCCGGCGGCGGCTTCCACGGTGCTAGCGGGTTCCACGGTGCTAGCGGGTTCCACGGTTCCGCTGGTGGTGGATTCCACGGTGGTGGTGGTGGATTCCATGGCGGAGGAGGCGGTGGCTTCCACGGAGGAGGCGGTGGTCATGGCGGCGGAGGCGGTGGACACCGGTAATCCAGGAAGTGTGAATCAGCTGGAACGGCTGGCGAGCGAGATGCTGCCAGCCGTTTCGCTTTGCGGAGCTTCCCCATTTCTTGCTAAAATCTCCGTTTTCACAGGGATCGACGTAGTAAAATATCAAGATGCAGTCTAGGAGACCGACACCGCTATGACCTATGTAATAGCAGAGCCTTGCATCAATACCAAAGATACCGCGTGCGTGGACGCGTGTCCGGTGGATTGCATTCATCCTAAGAAAGATGATCCCAAATACTCCACGGAGCAGTTGCTCTATATCGATCCGGTGGAGTGCATCGACTGCGGCGCCTGCGTTCCGGTCTGCCCGGTCTCGGCCATTTTCGCCCTCGATGACCTCCCGGAAAAGTGGAACTCGTTTACGGAGCTGAACGCAAAGTATTTCGGGCGATAGCCCGGCTGCTATCCATTCGTTTCTAACGTGTCGAGGCGCGCATCTTTCACGGATGCGCGCCTTTTGCTTTTGCGGACGCCCCTCGTGGGTTCCATCGATGTTGGATTCCCGTTTTCGGATGCGAGCCGCAAATCCCATCTCCCTTAACTGGAAGTGATCTACGTCACAACGAGACGTGACGATAGCCATTCTTAGGATTTTCCCTACGCCATTAGGATGCGATCAGGAGGCAACTTTCCGAGAGTTTCCCGGTAAGTGTAGCGACTCCGTGGGGAAAGGCTGGTATCGTGTCAATGTCCGAGAGCGGTATAACTTTTCTGTATCACTGTAACCGCTATAATGCAAAGCGGCTTGCGAGCATTGCGAAGGAGTGATCCGGCACGAGCCGTGGTGTCACGCGCGATCAGCTGGTTCATTACGCCTACCAGATCGTGGCCGAGCCAAGCAGGCTGACCCTCGGAGACTCGCTGATTCTCCACTCCCTCGGAGTGGTCTGGGAACCGAAGCAGTGTAAGGGTAATTGCGCCACGAAGCTCAAGCTAAGATCGAGCGCGTCAGTCTGAGCCGGCCGGATCTCTCATCCTGGTTGTGTCATCAGTCTGCGGCAATGGCGCGCAATCTGTTGTTCTTCCTGCGTGGGGACAACCTGAATCTTGTCTCCCGTGAGTCCCAAGGATTCAAGCCCGTGCGTGGCCGCCGACCGTATACGGTCGCTGTGCTCTCCGATCCCGCCGGTGAATACCACAACGTCTATACCGCTCAGCAGAGCCGTGTATGCTCCGATTACCTTTCGCACTGAGATAGCAAAGATATCCAACGCCAGAGCGGACTCCGCGTCGCCGGCACGGGTGCGCTCCTCCAGGGTTTTCACGTCGCTCTGGCCGGACGAGAGACCAAAAAGACCACTCTGCCGATTCAGCAGAGTCTCCAGTTTGTCAGCGTCAAGCTTTTCGTTGCGCAGAAGATAGATGATCACGCCCGGGTCGAGATCACCCGAACGTGTACCCATGGGAATGCCACCAGCCGGAGTGAGACCCATTGTAGTGTCGATCGACACTCCATTCCGCAGCGCACAGAGACTCGATCCATTCCCCAGATGCGCAAAGATGGCACGCTGCGGAATGTTTGTGCCGAAGTGATGCACCAGCGATTCATAGGAAATCCCGTGGAAACCGTAACGCCGGATTCCGTCCTCGAAGTAGCGACGTGGAAGAGCGAATTGCGACGCGACTTGCGGAATCGTCTGATGAAAAGCGTCGTCGAAGCATGCGAAGTGCGCGGCTTCGGGAAAGATCGCTTGGGCGGATGCAATCAGCTTCAAGGCCTGCGGGATGTGCAAGGGCGCGAAGTGGGTGGCAGCGCGCATTTCGTCGAGTACTTCCGGCGTGATGAGTTGGTGCCTTACTAAATTAGGCCCTCCATGCACCACCCGGTGTCCAATAGCTACGGGACTGTTGTGAATGTGCTCTCGAAGCGCCGTAGCGAGAACATTGAGGGCATGGCTTTGCGATTCGTGAATGCACTCTCGCTGTAGCAACGAAGTTCCGTCAGCGGATCGAATATGCAAGGAGCCATTGTCGTGCCCAATACCCTCCGCGCTTCCCGTCAGCACCGGTTCTTCATCGCTCGTCCCACGGTAATAAATGCCAAACTTGAGCGACGACGAGCCGCTGTTCAGTACAAGAATCAGATCGTCTTTCTTGGTCAAGTCCGGCACGACTCCTACTCTGCCCATTTCCAGTTGCGAATCTCTTCCTTATCAATACCTTCCGCGTGAGCGTAGTTGATGCTCTCGATGATCTGGTCCTTCAACCATTCTTTGACGTGCGCGCCGCTGGGATGCAGGCGCGGGACGCGGTCGATGACATCAATCGCCAAGTCGAAGCGATCGACCTGATTGATAATCGCGAGCTCGAGCGGAGTGTTGATGTTGCCCTTTTCCTTATACCCGCGCACATGAATGTTCTCGTGATTGGTGCGGCGATAGCTCAGCTTGTGGATGAGCGAGGCGTAGGAATGAAAGTTGAAGATCACAGGTTTGTTGGTGGTAAACAGAGAATCGAAATCACGCTCGGAAAGTCCGTGGGGGTGTTCGGTTTCCGGCATGAGACGAAAAAGATCGACCACGTTGACGAAGCGTATTTTCAGGTCAGGGAAGTGCTTTTTCAGAATCTGCACCGCCGCCAGCGACTCCATGGTCGCGATATCGCCGGCACAAGCCATCACCACATCCGGTTCCACGCCGTCATCTGTCGAAGCCCAGTCCCAGATGCCAATCCCCTTGGTGCAGTGCGTGACGGCTTCGTCCATATTGAGATACTGAAGATGATCCTGCTTGTCAGCGACGATAACATTGGCGTAATCGCGCGAGCGCAGGCAATGGTCCGCCACGCTGAGCAGGCAGTTGGCGTCCGGTGGCAAATAAATACGCACCACATCCGGACTTTTATTCGTAACCACGTCGAGAAATCCCGGATCCTGGTGCGTAAAGCCATTGTGATCCTGTCGCCACACCAGAGACGTAATAAGGATATTGATCGATGGCACCGGTGCGCGCCAAGCGAGTTCCATCTTCGATTTCTCCAGCCATTTGGCGTGCTGGTTGAACATGGAATCGATGATGTGAACGAAGGCTTCGTAAGTCGAAAAGAAGCCGTGACGGCCAGTGAGAACGTAGCCTTCGAACCATCCCTCGAGCGTGTGTTCGCTGAGCATTTCCATGACTCGCCCGGCGACATCGAGTTCGCCTCCGTCGGCGTCGTCTGGCCGGTATTCCGCGAGCCATGTTTTTTTCGAAGCGGCATAAATCGCGGTGAGCCGGTTGGAGGCGGTCTCGTCTGGCCCGAAGACACGGAAAGAGTTCATGTTACGGCGCATCACCTCCGCTAGAAAGTGTGCCAGCACGTCGGTCGGTGGTGCATACATCCCTCCCGGAGATTTCACTTCAACGTCATAGTCGCGGAAGTCCGGCATGGCAAGCTCTTTGCGAAGCAGGCCGCCATTGGCGTGCGGGTTGGCGGAGATTCGCCGCTCTCCGAAAGGCGCAAGCTCCTGCAGCTCCCGCATGAGCCTCCCCTTAACGTCGAACAGCTCTTCCGGCTTGTAGCTGCGCATCCAGTCTTCGACGATTTTCAGATTAGTCTTATTGGTGGCTGGATCGAGCACCGGCACTTGATGCGCTCGCCAAGTACCTTCCACCTTGTGGCCATCGACATTCTTCGGTCCGGTCCATCCTTTCAGCGATCGCAGAACGATCATGGGCCAGCGCGGACGGGCTGGATCGTTCTTGGCACGGGCGTTCTGTTGTATCGACCGAATCTCGAGGATGCATTCCTCCATAACCGAAGCCATCTTCTGATGCATCTCAGCCGGGTCGTCGCCTTCGACGAAATAAGGTTTGTGACCGTAGCCGATCAACAGCGATTCCAATTCTTGCCGCGGAATGCGCGCCAGCACAGTGGGATTGGCAATCTTATAGCCATTGAGATGCAGCACCGGCAATACTGCGCCGTCGCGAATCGGATTCAGGAACTTGTTGGAGTGCCACGAGGTTGCCAGTGGACCGGTCTCCGCCTCGCCGTCGCCAACCACCACCGCGACGATCAGATCAGGATTGTCGAACGCTGCTCCGTAACCGTGCGAAATCGAATACCCAAGTTCTCCGCCTTCGTGAATCGAGCCAGGCGTCTCAGGAGTACAGTGCGACCCGATTCCCCCTGGAAACGAGAACTGACGGAAGAACTTCAGCATTCCCTCCTCATCGCGGCTCTTGTCCGGATAAATTTCCGAGTAGTGGCCTTCAAGATAACAATTCGCGAGCGTGGCCGGCGCACCGTGACCCGGGCCGGATATGTACATCACATTTAAGTCATATTTCTTAATCAGCCGATTCAGATGAACCCATACAAAAGATTGTCCTGGATCAGATCCCCAGTGGCCGAGCAGACGTCGCTTGATATGTTCTGGCTTCAATGGTTCCCGAAGCAGAGGGTTGTCACGAAGGTAAAGCATCCCCGCCGACAAGTAATTGCAAGCTCGCCAGTAAGCATCCATCTTTCTCAGTTCTTCGGCAGAAAGAGGAGTCAGGACCTCAGTTGCGGTGGCCATGGATAGTTCTCCTTGAATGGATTGTATTTAGGATGCCGCAACCGCGAAGAGTGATTCTACCTACATCGTTAATGATCCATGAATAGTTTGAGGATACTTGATTCGATTAGCCTGGGACACCAACATTGCAGTTCTAACGTTTCGGAACCAGCTGAATCTCGAAGACCTTCGGCCACAACTTGCCGGTAACGAACAGCCGCTTCCCCTCGGAATCATAGGCGATTCCATTCAAGACCGCA
>Ga0187883_10002521_pt1 | contig 11013 bp, 7 predicted proteins | sample June2016WEW_20_1_2_FD_132966 | JGI IMG/M metagenome (GOLD analysis project Ga0187883, IMG submission 132966) | Peatland microbial communities from SPRUCE experiment site at the Marcell Experimental Forest, Minnesota, USA - June2016WEW_20_10 | ecosystem: Environmental > Terrestrial > Soil >...
CAGTTCGCTTTCTTGGGGCTTTCCACGCCAAGCTCGCAACTCGGCTTCCAGCCTAGCCAGCGCGGCCTTTAGCGAATCATTGTCATCTGAGCCGCCATTCCGCAGCGTTGTCTCCAATTCATCCAGTTTTTGGATTAAATCCGCGCGCTTTTGGCGATCCATTTCTTGCGTGGTCAAATCAGACGAAAGCATATTCGCGATCGCCGAAAAAATCCCGGCGGCCTGTTGCCAACCCCCAGCCGGAGTAGCTCCCTGGCCTTCCCTCGAGGCTTGGTCAGGCGCTTCTAGAACGCTCAAATTGAAGGAGCCAGCAGTGCTCTTGGGAGAAATTGCCGACACACGCTACCTTTCATCGCCTAATAGCTAGAATTTCATAATTTTCGCGCCGCTGGCTTGTCCGGAGCGGACCATGACATCGGGCGTCGGAAGCGAGCTTTGCCTGATTTGGGTCCTCGCATGTTCATTCGGCCCAATATGCGTGTTGAACTCTCCAGATCTCACAGCGGTGTAATTCCTTGCTAAGCCCATTATGCGGCAAAGCCCCGGTGCGCGGCAAATTCCCATTCGCTCAACCATAAAATTTAGCAGGCAGAATCATGCGCGGGTGCCCGCGGCCTGAGGCGTTGTGGGAGGGAGGGAATGCGTATATTTAAAGATGTATATCATACGATTGCACTTTTTAGTTGTATTTTGATAAACATTCGCTATCCTTTGTGATGAAGTTGAGTATCGAGCAATTGGGATTGGCGATGGAAACGAACCCCCAACACGAAACAGGGCGCTGGTTGCATCACAGTACCCGACGTGATCATAGTGAAGCAGAAATGCCCGGCAACTTTCCGGCCCTCGAAGGGACCTTGCGTCTTTATACAATTCACGAAATGGCGCAGGATTTTCAGGTGAGCATCCGGACGCTCCGATTTTATGAAGACCGCGGCTTATTGCACCCGCGCCGGGAAGGCACCAATCGCCGGTATGATTCCCGCGACAGGCTTTGCCTAAAGATGATTCTTAAGGGCAAAACCCTCGGATTCACACTTTCCGAGATTGCCGACATCCTTGCCGGCAGAATGGATGATTCCGGCAAGATGGAGCTCGAAATGGGTCTGTTGCTGGAACAGATCACCGCGCAGATTGACTACCTCCAACGCCAGCGCAGCCAAATCGATGAGGCGATCAAAACCTTGTGCAAGGCCCATAGACGCATGCTCGAATTACCCAAGCAAGGTGAGGGCCCTGATCGATCCGGCCATTAGCCGAACCCCGTTTTCTGCTGCGGGCCAACGCCGGCACAGGCTTTCTCCGCGTCCGTGATTCCCTTGTTTTAAGCTTGATCTTAAGTAAGCGACAGACTTTCTGGAGAAGATCATGAGTCAAATCAAAGAGACACTTTTATCAAAGAGATACGGAGAGGGGTGATTCTCCTTGAAGTCATCACACTCTTGGGCGCGTTTTGAAATAGTTGCTCAGCTTTTTCGATTCTGACATGCTCCAACTTTTAGAATCTGAGCGCTTCACGATCTTATAAAAGTTGGCGAGTTTTTAGATGAGATCACGCGGCAAAACAAAGAGAAGAGTCCAAACGCGATTCAATTTGAAGCGATCATGGTCTCAATTGTCCATTGTTCCGGGCGCACCAGGAGTCTGCATCTGCTCCCGCCAAATTCCGGCGCCAGCGGCACTGCGTCCGGAGTGCTTGACCTACAGATAGACTTATATCGTCGAAAAGGAAGCGCCACCGAAGCGGGATGACTGTCACTAAGCATTTGTGCAAGGCGCGTTTGCTGGACACCCCATCAGCAACTATATAGACCTCAACTATATAGACATCGAAAGCGCATGCGCCGGTTAGAGAAGAGCCGTGAGGACATTCCATGCCGAGTTACAAGGCGCCCGTCGAAGAAATCCTGTTCCTGCTCAGCGATGTTTTTCCGATCCAGCGTTACAATAATTTGCCCGGCTTCGCCGAAGCCACGCCCGATCTCATCGAGGCCATTCTATCGGAAGCCGCGAAACTCTGCGAGGAAACGCTTCTTCCCTTAAATCAGCCGGGCGACCGCACGGGGTGCCTTCGCAACAAAGATGGTTCTGTTGCAACACCGCGAGGGTTCAAGGAGGCCTATCGTGCTTTCGTCGCGGGCGGCTGGGTCGGTCTTTCCGCCGATCCCGATTTTGGCGGCCAGGGGCTGCCTTACACGCTCGCCGCGATCGTCAATGAATTCACGAGTTCCGCGAATATGGCTTTCGCAATGTATCCGGGCCTGAGCCAAGGCGCCCTTGCCGCATTGCTGACGCACGGCACGGATGCGCAAAAAAAGATTTTCGTGCCAAAACTGATCAGCGGCGATTGGTCGGGCACGATGAACCTCACCGAGTCGCATTGCGGCACCGATCTTGGCCTCCTCAAAGCCAAGGCCGTCCCAAATGGCGACGGTTCTTACGCGGTTTTTGGCGAAAAAATCTTCATCTCAGCTGGCGAGCATGATCTGGCTGAAAATATCATTCATCTCGTACTCGCCCGCATCGAGGGGGCGCCCGCCGGCGTCAAAGGCATCTCGCTTTTCGTCGTGCCCAAAATCCTGATCGAAGCAGACGGGTCGCTCGGCGCTGCCAACAAGGTGACCTGCGGCTCGCTCGAGCACAAGATGGGCATTCATGCCAATGCCACCTGCGTGATGAATTACGATGGCGCCAAGGGCTGGCTCGTGGGCGAGCCGAATAGAGGCTTGAACGCCATGTTCGTGATGATGAACGAGGCGCGGCTCGGTGTCGCGATCCAAGGCTTGGCGGTCTCGGAGGTGGCCTATCAGAATGCCGCCGCCTATGCCAAGGAGCGCTTGCAGGGCCGCTCATTGGCGGGGCCAAAATACCCGGAGAAACCCGCCGATCCGATCATCGTTCACCCCGACGTGCGGCGCAATTTAATGACGATCCGCGCTTTCAATGAGGCGGCGCGTGCCCTTGTGATTTGGACCGCACTCAAGAGCGACATCGCGCATAGATCCGCCGATAAGTCCGAAGTCCAGGCTGCGGCGGACTGTTTAGGGCTGCTCACGCCGGTGCTGAAAGGTGTGCTCACCGATATCGGCTTCGACAACACGGTCAAGGCCCAGCAAATCCTTGGCGGCCACGGCTATATTGAGGAATGGGGCATGGAGCAATTCGTCCGCGATGCCCGCATAGCGATGATCTATGAAGGCGCCAATGCCATTCAGGCGCTCGATCTCGTTGGCCGCAAGCTCGCCAAGGACGGCGGCCGCGCGGTCATCGCATTCTTCGGCGAGGTCAAGTCCTTCATCAAGGACAATGAGGGCGATGCCGCCTTGGCGCCTTATCTCACCGGCCTGAAGCAAGGCCTCGCTCATCTCGAACAGGCGACCTTGTGGTTCATGCAAAACGCGATTGCCAAGCCCGACAATGCGGGCGCTGGCTCCTATGATTATATGCATCTCTTCGGGCTGGTCGCGCTTGGCTTCATGTGGGCGCAAATCGCCAAGGCCACCCTCGCGATCAAACCCGCGGGCAATGGAGATGCAGCCGCAATGGATGCGAAACTGCTGCTGGCCAAATATTTCATGGAGCGCATCATGCCCGAGTCGGGCGCCCATCTCGCCCGCATCTCCACCGGTGCTGCAACGATGATGGCGTTGGAAGCCGAGCAGTTTTGAGTGTTGCGCTCACTGCGCAGTAACATGAACCAAGACCGGGAGGACAAGGTGCCCGAAGCTTTCATTTACGATCATGTTCGCACGCCGCGCGGACGCGGCAAGCCTGACGGAGCGCTGCACGAGGTCTCGACCCTCGGGCTCGCCGCGACGGTACTGCGGGCCATCAAGGAGCGCGGCGATCTCGACACGCATCTCGTCGATGATGTAGTGCTCGGCTGCGTCGATCCCGTTGGCGAGGCGGGCGGCGACATCGCCCGCGCGGCGGCGCTCACTGCGGACTATGGCAACCATGTGCCGGGCGTTCAGATAAATCGTTTCTGTGCCTCTGGCCTCGATGCGGTCAATTTCGCCGCTGCGCAAATCATGGCTGGGCAACATAGTCTTACCGTTGGCGGCGGCGTCGAATCAATGAGCCGCGTCGGCATCGGCGCCTCAGGGGGAGCCTGGCCGGTCGATCCCGCGATCGCGATCAAATCCTATTTCATGCCGCAGGGCGTGTCCGCCGATCTCATCGCGACGAAATATGGATTTTCCCGCGACGACGTCGATCAATACGCTGTCTCTTCGCAACAACGCGCGGCAAAGGCCTGGAGCGAGGGCCGCTTCAAGAACTCCGTTGTACCAGTGCGCGACATCAATGGCATAACCCTTCTCGATCGCGACGAACACATGCGGCCTTCGACAGACATGCAGTCGCTCGCCGCACTGAAACCCTCTTTCACGATGATGGGGGAGCAAGGCGGTTTCGACGCGGTGGCGGTCGACGCCCATCCCGAAGTGGAGAAGGTTCTGCATATCCATCACGCCGGCAATTCGTCGGGGATAGTGGATGGCGCCGCCGCGGTCCTCATCGGCTCGGCCGAAGCCGGGCAGGCCATGGCGCGAAAGCCGCGTGGAAAAATTCGGGCATTCGCCAATATCGGCTCTGAGCCAGCGATGATGCTGACGGGTCCCGTCGATGTCACTCACAAGGTCTTGGCCCGCGCGGGAATGACGCTCGATGACATCGATCTTTTTGAGGTCAATGAAGCCTTTGCCTCCGTCGTGCTGCGGTTCGCTCAAGCCTTCGATCTCGACATGACAAGGCTCAACGTCAATGGCGGCGCGATCGCGATGGGTCATCCGCTTGGCGCGACCGGTGCCATGCTGCTTGGCACGGCGCTCGACGAACTCGAACGGACAGACAAAACGACGGCGCTCATCACCCTTTGTATTGGAGCAGGGATGGGCACCGCGACGATCATCGAACGCGTATAGCCTCTTGCGATGGTGCTTACGCGCAAAAGCAGGCGACCATGGGACGATGCGAAAGCGCCACTTATCTACGCGACAGGATCAATCGACGGAGTTTGAAGTGCACGTGCAAATGGTCATGCCGGAAAGTAAATTAACCGTGCTACTCCCCGGCGCGAAGTTTTCCGACGCATATCGTCTCGTCGTAGATGAGCCAGACCTGGACGCGATCACTGCGGCCCGCCGCGTCTTGGAACGCTCCCCACGATGGATTCGTGGGCTCATGCGCCTGCGCAATCGAATCACTTCGCTTTTGGGCCTCAAACCGGCAGAGCTGGCACTGCATGACAGGCGAGAGGGAAGCGCCAACGTCGGGGCCTTCCCTGTCATCAGCAGCGCGCCGGAACGCGTTGTTCTTGGGTTCGATGACAAACATCTTGATTTTCGTATCGTCGTCGATCTGGCAAAGATCGACGTCTGGCATAGTCAAATTACGACGACGACATTGGTCCGCCCGCATAATCTGCTCGGCCGCACCTATCTAGCGGTTGTGCTGCCCTTTCATCGGATGATCGTCCCTGCCATGCTTGCTCAAGCCACGCGGTTGTAAGGAGCGCCCAATGAACCTCACATATTTCCTGATTGAGACCGAGCGCAAACGCAGGTTTTTCGGTAGCGTTGACCTTCGCATATTGTAAAGCACCCAGCAACAAGCCTTTCGTGGTCGTGATCCGTGGCACCTGACTCAGACCACTTAGCGGGTGTAAACTTGTTTTGAAGACAATACTTAACCGCGCGATTTTAACGGCGCCCTTGGAGAAAGATATTTGAATGAAGCGCGAATGCGTATGGCGCTGGTACAGAATTGCCGCTATCGGCCTTATTGGCCTCTTCATTGCTGGGACTAGCATTGTCTTTTCGGTGCAACCAACCTTGGCGGCGCTGGTCTGTCCACGCTGCTTTGGTTTCGAGCAGCTTTCCCGGCGTGTCTTCATCGATGCCACCATGCCGGGGCTGCTGCGGGCGCAGCTTGCTAGTGCCATGCGCGAAGGCGAAACAAAGGTCGCCGATTTCTATGGCGAGTTGAGAGCCACGCCAGAGGTTCTCGCCTGCGCCACCGATAGCTGTTGGCGAGGGCTCGGAGGCAGTGGCGCACAAGGTATCAGCTATGCGAGCGTCGGGTTTCGTCTTGCACCGCTTGGCATAAATCCCACCATCGTCGCGCATGAACTTTCGCACATCGAACTGCATGAACGGCTTGGCCTTGTGAAATTCATGGTGGGTGCAATCCCGGCCTGGTTCGATGAAGGCCTCGCGGTGATCGTTTCGGAGGACCCAAGGTACCTTCTTGCCAGCACGGAAAGCGACCGGTGCCGAGTCGATGCTACGGGATCTTTTCCGATAGCTCCAATGGCATGGACCCGCGCAGCCGGAACCGATCACAGCCTCTATGCTCGCGCAGCGTGCCGCGTGCTGCGGTGGATGAAAGCAAACGGAGGCAACGCGGCAGCGCTGGCTCTCATTAAGAAGGTCGCCGAGGGTGTGCCTTTCAGCGAAATCTATCACGACCCGGATGAGGGCAAGTCCTAAACTCGGTCAAGCCGGGAATGCTGCAGGGGAGAGGCAAATGAATTTTGTAAATTTCCGCTTCGAGACGGACTCTGACGGCATTGCCTTGCTGACCTGGGATATGCCGGGGCGTTCGATGAATGTCATCACGCCCGAGGTGATCGGCGAAATCGAAGCTATCGTCGATCATGTCGCGGCGGAGGCTTCGATCAAGGGCTGCGTGATTACCTCAGGCAAAGACAATTTTTCCGGCGGCGCCGATCTTTCCATGTTGCAAAGCGTGGCCTCCGAATATCAAAAGGCGCGGCAGGAGAAAGGCGAAGAGGAAGCCACAAAACTCTTTTTCGAGCGCGCAAGCCGCCTCTCGCAGGTCTATCGCAAGCTCGAAACCTGCGGCAAACCTTTCGCCATTGCGATCAATGGCACCTGTGTGGGCGGCGCCTTCGAGCTCGCGCTTGCCTGCCATTACCGTGTCATCGCAGATGACGACAAGACACGGGTGGGGCTGCCTGAGATCAAGGTCGGCCTGTTTCCGGGTGCGGGCGGCACCCAGCGGGTCGCCCGCCTGATGCAGACCGGCGATGCGCTGCAAATGCTTTTCAAGGGCGAGCAGATCAGGCCGAAGGCAGCCAAGGCGATGAATCTCGTCCATGAAATCGCCCCCGCCGGCGAAATCGTCGCGAAGGCCAAGGCCTGGATTGCGGCGGGCGGCAAAGGCGTCGCGCCATGGGACGAGAAAAGCTTCAAGCTCCCTTCCGGAAAAGTGTTTTCGGCCCAAGGCATGATGGTGTGGCCCGCTGCCAATGCCATCTACCGGCGTGAGACGCATGACAATTACCCAGCAGCAAAAGCGATTTTGCACAGCGTCTATGAGGGCCTGCAATTGCCCTTTGATTTGGCGCTGCGCGTTGAATCACGATGGTTCGCCAAGATTCTGCGCTCGCCCGAGGCCGCCGCGATGATCCGCACTCTGTTCCTTTCCATGGGCGAATTGAACAAAGGCGCGCGGCGTCCAGCGCAAGTTCCAGCGACCGCAATTAAGCAGGTCGGCATCCTTGGCGCGGGGTTCATGGGCGCCGGTATTGCCTATGTCACCGCAAGCGCCGGGATGGATGTGGTGCTGATCGACCAGGATCAGACAGCGGCCGATAAGGGCAAGGAGATTTGCAACAAGCTTATCTCGGGGCAAGTGCTCAAAGGCCGTGCGACAGCCGCCGATAAAGAAGCGCTTCTTGCAAGGATAAAACCCACCGCCAATTACACCGACCTCGCAGGCGCAGGTCTCGTGATCGAAGCGGTTTTCGAGGATCGTGCGGTTAAGGCCGCCGTGACACAAAAGGCGCGCGAGGTGCTCCAACCTGGCACGATCTTCGCCTCGAATACCTCCACTCTGCCGATTACCTCGCTTGCACAAACCTATGGCGAGCCTGAAAATTTTATTGGGATTCATTTTTTCTCTCCGGTGGAAAAAATGCTTCTCGTCGAGGTGATTCTTGGCGAGAAAACCGGGGACCGGGCGCTTGCGACCGCTTTGGATTATGTTCGCACGATCAAGAAAACACCCATTGTGGTGTATGATTCGCGCGGCTTTTACGCCAACCGCTGCGTTGGCAATTATATTCACGAAGGCCACATTATGCTGCTCGCGGGCGTTCCGCCCGCGATGATCGAGAACGTCGCCAAAATGGCGGGCATGCCGGTTGGGCCGCTCGCCCTCAACGACGAAGTCGCGCTTGATCTCGCGCTGAAAATCATCGAGGCGGCGAAGCGTGATTTGGGACCGGCGGCGATCGATCCGACGCAGGAAAATTTGCTCAAAACCATGGTCATCGAACATGGCCGCTATGGGCGCAAAAACAGCAAGGGTTTTTATGATTATCCCGCGCAAGGCACGAAAACTCTGTGGCCCGGCCTCGACGCGTTTCAATCAACAAAGCTCGATCCGGATAAGATCGATATCGCCGAACTCAAACAACGCTTTCTCGTGACACAGGCGGTCGAAGCGGCGCGCGTGATCGAGGAAGGCGTCGTGACGGACCCGCGCGAAGCGGATGTCGGCTCGATCATCGGCTTCGGCTTCGCTCCTTTCAGCGGCGGCACATTAAGTTATATCGATGGAATGGGCGCGGCCAATTTCGTCGCGCTTTGCGAGCGGCTCCGCCAAAAATACGGAGAACGCTTCGCGCCACCAAAAATCCTTATCGATATGGCGAAAGCAGGCGAAACCTTCTATGGGCGCTTCGCCGAGCGGATGCAACGTGTCGCATAAGCTTGTCGCAAAGCCGGCGCGCGGTTTTTCTCAATCTTACCAGAATGTTTCACGTGAAACACTTCGGTACGATTGCGACTCGTTTCCGGTCAAGGATGCCTACAGGATCGGGAAGAGTCGTTGTTCGATGCGCATGCAGCTTAGTATTTTGCGACAACCGGCGCAGCGAGTGGCGACAACCAATCGAATTTATAGTTCAAGCCAACGCGCCCGATATGATACATTGTACGCGTATTGAAATCGACCGTTGATCCGAGCGCCGGTGTAAACAGGACCGCGCGCGAATTTATGAATTCATATAGATACTCGGCCTTCACCGTAAAGTGTGAGTCAATGGCATATTCGAGGCCGATGCCGAAGGCCCCGACATGCGGAAATACGCCGGTGCGCGTCTCGGTTATCGACCCGGTGGTGAAGAGTGCTGGCGTGGCGAGGCTATAATAAGTCTCAGTCGTTGCGTAGGTGAAGCCGGCGGTCAAATAGGGCAGAAACCGGCCCCACGCATAGCCGAGGCGGACCCGGGCCGTGCCAAAATCCTCGAATTTGGAGCCGAAGGTGGCGGTGACCGGCGCACCGAAGAAAAGTGTGCCGGTGGCGGTCGTCTGACCCCTTATGCCAGACACGTCTGAATCGATTTCAAAGCCGGTGACGATGTGGAAGAACGGAAGCTCGTAATTATACCCGGCCTGAATGCCCCCGAATGGTCCGGTCGCCGTGATGCCGTTCCTCCCTCCAGCAAAGTTGTCTCGCTCCAACACGTTGATGGAATATGGAAAGGCGAAATGATCAATCCCGCCACCGACGTTGACGCCGGCATAAAAACCAGTCCAACTGAATTCGGCGGGCGGTGGCGGTTGAAAAACCGGCGGTTCAATTTTGGAAGGCAAATCGGCTGCACGGACAGGCCCGGCAACTGCCGAAAGGGTGATGCACAAGAAAACCCCTGCGAGGAAATTCCCGCCTCGGTGCCCTTGGATGAAAGAGGCGGCCTTCACTGCGAAGCGCAATCTGGTGCGGATGCTCACGAAGGTTCACTCCAATTATCCAGGTCTTACTGACCTATAAAATCCTCGGACTGACCCGTGCGCAAGTTTTGCGTAAGTTTCTAATGGTGAAATGCATCAGCTGTTGCAAAATTGGCACTGCCACTGCTCAGCACTTAGCACTTTTACGCTTGGCACCTTTCAACCGCCATGCGGTCATCCGGTGCCTCGTATCGAGATCAGTGTGCGGTCGGCGGCGCCAAGGCGGCAAAGTGTCAAAATCCCAAAAGGCGATAAAGTCTCATAGTCTTAAAAAAAGTTAAGAGTTCTCCAATCAGATCAGGAACCAAACAAAACAGCAGACAATAATCGATCGCGCTTTAAGCGCTCATGGTCAGCCTTGGCTTAAATCAAGGCACGGCGCCGAGACGGTTCCCGCACCGTGGATTTGAACGTAGGCGCAAATGGCAGCTGTAACTAAGGCTTTAATGATTTCACTCTGAAGACGTTCTGCTCCCAAGCGAGTCGTTCGCATGGGGACCGGTCGACCTTGGCTGCTCCGGCCAAGAGGCCTACCCTTTCCCTGTGCACATAGCGAAAGTGGTGCTCGAAATTCGTGAGCCCACCGGCTATTCTCCGGTATGAGCGAATTGCTGCTGGCCTGCCCACCCCGCGCGTTTCTTGGAGTCGAGCGCTCCGTGCTAGGGCGTTCGTGGCGCGGCCGGCTCGATGCCGTGGGCGAGGCGTGCGCGCTAGCGATTGCGCAAATTCATGGAACCGGCGACCTCTTGTCCCGCATTCTTGCCGGACGCGGCGTCACGCCGGACACTGCGCAAGACTATCTCGACCCAACGCTGCGAAACCTGCTGCCTGACCCTTTCTCTTTGAAGGGCATGGAGGCGGCGGCTTGCCGCATAGCGGAAGCGGTAGAGTGCGGAGAAAGGATCGCGATTTTCGGAGATTATGACGTCGATGGCGCTGCTTCCTCGGCGCTGCTTTACGATTATCTTCGCGGCTGCGGCACGCCTTGTGTGATCTATATTCCGGACCGGATTTTCGAAGGCTACGGCCCCAACCCGGAGGCAATCCAGACCCTTGCACGCGATGGCACGAAGCTTTTGATCACGGTGGATTGCGGGACGGCGAGCCATGTGCCGCTCTCCGAGGCGGCAAGGCTCGGCCTCGACCCGATTGTACTCGATCATCATCAGGCACCGGAGATTTTGCCAAAAGCAATCGTCGTCAACCCAAACCGGCAGGACGATCTTTCCGGTCTCGGCCAGCTTTGCGC
>Ga0187883_10002531_pt1 | contig 10987 bp, 12 predicted proteins | sample June2016WEW_20_1_2_FD_132966 | JGI IMG/M metagenome (GOLD analysis project Ga0187883, IMG submission 132966) | Peatland microbial communities from SPRUCE experiment site at the Marcell Experimental Forest, Minnesota, USA - June2016WEW_20_10 | ecosystem: Environmental > Terrestrial > Soil >...
CGCCGAGAGTTGGGCGGACATCCCGATCGATCCGATGCGGGCCCGATTCGACGGCACCGCGACAATGCGGGATTAGTGCGATGCCGGAACAGCAGGCGTTATGGTTTGAGCTGATGCAATTCTACATCCGGGAAGCATGGCTGCTGGATGAGCGACGGTTCAAGGAGTGGCTCGATCTGTTCACCGACGACGTCCTGTACTTCATGCCGCGGCGGAAGAATGTGCCGCGGCGGGAGGCGCATCGGGAACTGACGCAACTGGGCGATCTGGCGATTCTGGAGGAGGACAAGCGCTATCTGCAAATGCGGGTGGCCCGGCTGGATACCGGCATGGCCTGGGCCGAGGATCCACCGTCTCGCACGCGGCATATGATCGGGAACTTGGAAGCGGAACCGGCGGAGAACGGCGAGGTGCGGGCGAGGACGGCGTTTCTGGTGTACCGCTCGCACCTGGAAACGGATCATCAGTTGCTGTCGGGATACCGGGAGGATGTGCTGCGGAAGGTGGATGGCGGATGGAAAGTTGCAAAGCGGACGATCGTGCTGGATGCGAATGTGCTGTTGGATAAGAATTTGAGTGTGTTTTTGTAATGGCCGCTCGAATCAAGGCTCTATGCAACCCAAAGGTGCTGATCTGGGCACGAGACACTGCAGGGTTCAGCCGAGCTGAAGTAGCGGCAAAACTCGGAATCGAGGAAATCCGGATCGCGACCTGGGAGGACGAGGACGGCGGCGATGCACCATCAATTCCTCAGCTTCGTAAATTGGCTGACCTTTATAAGCGACCTCTCGCGGTCTTTTACCTTCCCAATGTGCCTGCCGGTTTTCAAGTAATCCGAGACCTTCGACGGCTTCCAGGCACAGGCCTGCGTCGCTTGCCGCCCGAACTCGTTCTTGAATGGCGGCGCGCGACGGAGCGACGCGAACTCGCGATTGAGCTACTGACCGACATCGGCGAGGAGCCGCAAGCATTCACGCTTCAGGCCGAACGCTCGGAGAACCCGGAGATCGTTGGACAGCGCATCCGATCTCGATACCGATGCATCACGGCCACCTGAGGAACAGGCGGTCGAGGTGTTTTGCAATCAAGTTGCAGCAGCAGCCCTCGTGCCTGGCGACCGTCTGCTGTCCGACCCCCGGGTAGCCGCGCACAGTGAACGTGCCACCGATTGGACTGATCTGCAGATCGCTGATCTTGCGCGGTCCTTAGGTGTGGACGCGAAATGTTGCTGCGCCGGTTACTGACGCTTGGACGAACGACCTGGGAATTCTATGGTCGAAAGAGGGCGCAGTATCAGGCTGAATATCTAGCTCTGCAGGCGCTGGATCGGACCAAAACTGCTGACGTTGAGGTAAGGCGCAACATGCCGCTCGAAACGGTCAGCAACTATGGTCGACCGCTGGTCCAAATGATCCTCGAGAACTATTACCAAGACCGGCTTTCGTTGAGTGAAGTTGTCGGTTATCTCGGCATCAAGACGAAGCATATTCCAAGGCTTGAGCAGATGGCAGGGTCGCGGTGAGCTGAGCGCCGCCACTAGTCCTGCCAACTTATAGCATTGACAGTAGTGCTCTGATTCGCGGTTGGCGACGGATTTATCGACCAAAGAATTTCGGCTTTGTGTGGACGAGAATTGACACACTCATTGACGAAGGGCGTCTGCGCGCAAGCATAGAGGTTTATCACGAGATGGAAAGGAAGGACGACGAAATATTCGACCGGTGCAAGGATCGGAGGGACCGCCTTTTCGTCGAAATTGACGACCGGTGCCAACAGCAAATTGTTCGTATAATGGGATTGTATCCGCGCTTGGTTGACACCGTTAAGGGTCGATCCGGCGGTGATCCATTCGTCATCGCACTGGCTGCTGCCAACCGGCCGCCCATGGTTGTAGTGTCAGAGGAAGATCCGGGCAGGCAACGTATCCCGGACGTTTGTTTGGCTGAGGGTCTCCGATGCATCAGGTTGCCTGACCTGGTGGAACATGAGGATTGGCGTTTCGGCTGACGCTCTAATTCGCCCGATCGTGGATGTCGAGTTAGCTCTCCACAGTTAGGCCGTCGCCGGTGGACAGTAGCCGGGCGGAGCAAGCTGCCCCCTCGATCCCCCTCAGTACCCCCGCAAAAACGCCAGCACGTGCGCGGTCCACTCCGCCGGTTTCTCGAACGGCGCCCAGTGACCGCAGTTGTTGAGCAGCACGACCCGAGAATCAGTGATGTGGTTCAGGATCGCGATGCTGACCTCAAACGCCACCATCCGGTCGTATCGGCCATGGATCAACAGCACCGGCGCCTGGATCCCCGCAAGTTCCGGCGAGTAGTCGTGCGGCAGACTGACCGATTGCCGCCGCGCCTCCATGAACTCCGGCGACCACGTATGAGCGTGATGGATGTAATCCACCAGTTCGTCGGTCACCAGGCTCTCATCATCGATGTGCACGCGCAGATATCGAGCAATATTTTCTCGGCTCGGGTCATCCTGCGCCTGACGCGTGGCCCGGTTGCCCTCCGACGGACGATTGGCCATCAAATAACGATCGCCGCCGGTGCCGATGTGCGAGCCGCCCATAACAAATCTCCGCACCCGCTCGGGGTAGGAAATCGCCGCCACCATCGCCGACTGCCCGCCCTGCGAGTTGCCGACCCAGTGCGCCCGCTCGATGCCAAGCGCATTCAGCAAGGCGACCCCGGTGCGCGCCTGCACGGCGTGCACGCCCTCCTGATACACGATCGGCCCGGTCTTACTGAAATTCGGCATGTCCATGAGGATGCAGCGGAAGTGCTGCGACAGCGCACCAACCACCTTGTGAAACGTAATCCACGCGGTGGTACCGGGACCGTACGAATGCAGCAGCAGCACCGGATCGCCGGAGCCGATGTCGTGATAATGCACCGGCATCCCTCCGGCCTGGATGGTCTTGCTGGTGCCCGCCTCCGCGAGGCCATTCGACGCAATGAACGGCATGTCTTCCTCCTGTTGCCCTTCGATCGCGAACCATGACGTTCCTTCGGCGGCCGGACGTTGGTTGCGACCCAAACCGTAGGGCGCGTGACGCCGTTGCACAATCGGGCCGCTGCCCGTCGCATGCCGAGCGATGCTGCAACGGGACCGACAAGGAAAACGGCTTTTGCACCGGACCACTCGGTGCATTACGGTGATCCGAGCTGTCAACAGGAGCTAGCCATGGGAAACGCCGAACATCAACGCAGCAATTGGCAGCGCCGGAATGTGTTGAAAGCCGGGTTGGCGCTGGCCGGCGGCGGAGCGATCATCACCATTGGCGACCACGCATCGGCTGCCGCGACGACCGTCAACATGCAGCTTGGCTGGCTTGGCGGCGGCAACCAGATCGGCGAAGTCGCCGCGTTCGAACTGGGCTACTTCGAACAGGAAGGCCTGGACTTCAAGATCCAACCTGGCGGCCCCAACAATGACGGCATTGCGATCGTCGCGTCCGGCCGTTACGAGGTAGGACAGGTCTCGTCCAGCCCGTCGTTGATGCTGGCCGTGTCGCAGGACATCCCGATCAAATGCTTCGCGGTGTCAGCCCAGCAACATCCCTATGCGTTCTTTTCGCTGAAACAGAATCCGGTGCGCAGCGCTGCCGACTTCCGCGGCAAGAAGGTCGGCATTCAGGCGACCGGAGCGATCTTGCTGCGCGCGTTGCTCGCCAAGAACAACATCGACCCCAAGGACGTGCAGGTGGTCATCATCGGCTCGGAAATGACGCCGCTAATGACCGGCCAGGTCGATGTGATCACCGGTTGGGTGACCAACACCACGGCGTTGAAGGTGCTCGGCCCCGACCGGGTTCAGTTCAAGTTGTGGGACGCCGGGGTGAAGCTCTATGCCAGCCCGTATTACGCGACTGTCGACACGCTGCTGAACAAGAAGGACATGTTGGTCCGCTTCATGCGCGCCTCCGCCAAAGGTTGGGCGTTTACCTACGCCAATCGCGATAAGGCCGTCGAGCTTCTGGTCAAACACTTTCCCAACCTCGTCGCCGCGGATGAGCGCGCCGCGGTGGACGTCATGCTGGACGCTACCTTCACCCCCGCCACCAAGGCCGGCGGCTTTGGCACAATGGATCCGGCAATCTGGCAGGAGCAGATTTCGCTCTACAGTCAACTCGGTCAGTTCACCAAACGCACGCCGTCGGTCGACGAGGTAATGACCCTCGATATCCTGAACGCCACCGCAGATACTCGCCCGAAGATCGGTTGATGAGCGAAACCGTAACGATGCCGGCAACGCGCGCGGGCGTTGCCATCGAGTGCCGGGATGTCACGGTGCGGTTTTCCAGCGATCGCGGCTCGGTTACCGCGTTGGCCAACGTTTCGGTGACGCTGGCAGAAGGTGGCTTCCTGACATTGCTGGGGCCGTCCGGTTGCGGCAAGTCAACGTTACTGCGCGTGATCGCCGATATCGTTCAGCCGGTGGCCGGCAGCGTAACGGTACTCGGTCAGACACCCGCGAAGGCCCGCCGCGACCGGCAAATCGGCTTCGTCTTTCAGGACGCTGCCTTGCTGCCGTGGCGCGATGCGATCGGCAATGTCCGCCTGCCGCTCGAGGTTGGTGGACGCCGCACCCTTCCCCCGGGCGCTCCTGGGCCGCAGGAGTTGCTCGATCTCGTCGGCCTCTCCGGTTGGGAAAAAGCCCTGCCGCACGAATTGTCGGGCGGGATGCGCCAACGCGTGGCAATCGCCCGCGCCTTGCTTGGCGACCCGAGAATATTGCTGATGGACGAGCCGTTCGGGGCGTTGGACGAAATCACCCGCGACCGCCTGAATGAGGAATTACTACGCATCTGGCGCGACACCGCCACAACGATCGTGTTCGTCACCCATAGCATCTATGAGGCCGCCTTCCTCGGGCAACAGGTCCTGATGCTCGCCGCGCGACCAGGCCGGGTACGCGAACTTGTGCCGGTGAACCTGCCGGAACCGCGGCAGCTCTCGGTGCGGGAAACGCCAGGCTTTGCTGCACTCGCCGCGCATCTGCGTGCTGTGCTGGAGACCTGTTGATGTCCGTGACGCTTGCCAGCGCATCGGCAGGTAAGGCCGGACCGGCGGCCGAGGATGATCTCGACGCAGCCTGGCGTGAGGCGCAACGCCGTCTCAGGTTGCGCCGCCGCATGCTGCCTCTGGCCGGCGGCGCCGGTCTGTTGTTCATCTGGTGGGCGCTGATCGCCGTCTTTCATGTGCGGCCGTTCATTGCGCCGTCGCCGGAAGTGGTGGCCATCACGCTCTGGCAGAAGTTCCCCATGCTGATGGCGAACCTATTGCCGACCGCGATCGAGGCAGTGTGCGGCTTCTTGCTTGGCAACCTGACGGCGATCGTCATCGCCACTGTCTTCGTGCATCGCAAGACGATGGAGGAAGCGTTCTTCCCGATCGCCGTGCTGGTCAATTCAATCCCGGTCGTTGCCAAAGCACCTATTCTGATTTTGCTGCTTGGCAATGGGCTGGCGCCCAAAATTGCCATCGCCGCAATCGTTTGCCTGTTCCCGACACTGGTGAACATGGTGCGCGGGCTGGAAGCGGCCAGCCCGCAGGCGATGGAACTGATGCACGTGTTGTCTGCCAGCAAGCGGGAAGTATTCATCAGACTGCGTCTGCCGACTTCGGTACCGTACCTGTTCTCCGCACTGAAGATCGCGGCCAGTACCTCGGTCGTTGGCGCGATCGTCGGCGAGTGGATTGGCTCGCAGGAAGGCATCGGTGCATTAATCATTCAGGCGACCTACAACTTCGATTCAGCGTTGCTCTATGCCACGGTGTTGTGCGGCTCATGCTTCTCGGTGCTGTTCTTCCTGACCATTCGGTTGCTCGAACGGGTCGTGATCAGTTGGCAGCCCGACGTAACGAACTTGTGAAGGAGACGTGACGATGACGGGCCAATACCTTGAAGGCGCCGGTGCCGTTCCGATCGTCTCGCGTGCCGATGTTCTGGTGGTCGGCGGCGGTCCGGCCGGGTTCTCTGCAGCGATCGCAGCGGCTCGCAACGGGGCGAAGGTCACGTTGGTCGAACGTTATCCGTATCTGGGCGGCCTGGCCTCGGGCGGCATGGTCCTGGTGCTGGACGACATGTGCAACGGCGCGGAGATCACCGTGCGCGGCATCTGCGGCGAAATGATCGAGCGTATGGGACGCCACGGGCTGGCTGTCTGGCCCCCGGAAGCCGAACGCGGGCACGATCCGGCGATGTATCGCAAATGGTCGCGCTGGGGCTTGTTCGACTTCAACACGCACACCAAACCGCACCCGATTTGTTACTCGGTAGCGTTTGACCCCGATGGCTGGAAACGCGTCTCGGATGAGATGGTGCAAGAGGCCGGAATCGAGCTTCGCCTGCACAGTTGGTTCTCCCGCGCCATCGTCGAGAATGGCCGCGCCACCGGCGTCGTAGTGGAAACCAAAGCCGGCCGTCAGGCGATCATGGGCGGCATCGTCATCGACGCCACCGGCGATCTCGATGTCGCGGCTGACGCCGGTGCGCAATTCATCGACGGCGCCTACATGGTCACCACCGTCTTCCGCCTTGGCGGCGTCGATACCGATGCCGCAGAACGGTTCCAGTTCGAGGAGCCCGACCGCTTCCGCACCATCGACATGGCGACCCGAAAAATCATTGGAGGCTCCTGGGACTATTGGTGGCTGAAGACGCCGCTGCCTGGCATCGTCTGGTGCAACTGCCCGCACATGACCGGCCTGGACGGCATGAAAGTCGAGGATCTGACGCAAGCGGAATTCGAAGGCCGTCGCCGCATCCATGCGCTGGTCGATTACGTTCGGGCCAACTCGCCGGGCTTTGAGCAATGCTACGTGGTGGACGTAGCGCCGCAGGTCGGCGTCAGGCAGACCCGTCTGCTCGACGGCGAGTATGTAGTGACGAAAGAAGACGTGTTGCAACGTATACATTTTCCGGACAGCGTCGCCCGGGGCCGCGATTACTACACGCCGTATCGCGCGTTGTTGCCTAAAGGCATCGATCAGTTGCTGGTCGCCGGCCGCCATTACTCCGCCACGTCGTCAGCGCAAAAGATATCCCGGGAAATTCCGCCCTGCATGGCGATGGGCGAAGCAGCCGGCGTTGCCGCGGCGATGGCATTGAACTCCGGCGGTCCGGTTCGGGATATCGACGTTCCGGCATTGCAGCGGCGGTTGCGCGAGCAAGGCGCTGATCCCGGTGATCGTCCCGCAACCAACGCACGAGTGCTGGAAGCCCAGTCATGAGCCAACCATTGTCAGGCCTGAAGGTGATCGATTTCACCCAGGTGATGTTGGGGCCGTGCGCGACGCAAACGCTCGGCGATTACGGCGCCGACGTGATCAAGGTCGAGCGGATCGGCGCCGGAGACCTGTCCCGTTCCTCGATCGACAACGATCCCGACGGAATGCAGAACCCGGTGTTCTGCAGCCTCAACCGTAACAAGCGCAGCATCGCGCTGGATCTGAAGTCGCCCGCCGGCCTGGAGATCGTGCGCACTCTGGCAAAAACCGCCGATGTGGTGGTCAACAACTTCCGGGCCGGGGTGATGGAACGGATGGGTCTCGGCTACGACGTGCTGTCGGAGATCAACCCGCGCATCATCTATGCCTTCGGCACGGGTTTTGGCACTGAGGGGCCATATGCGCATAAAGGTGGCCAGGACATCCTCGCCCAGGCGATGACCGGGGTGATGATGCGGAAATGCGATCCATCTGATCCGGTAACGATATATCCTACTGCGCTGGCCGATTATTCGGCCGGTATGCATCTGGTGCAAGGAGTCTTGCTCGCGCTGTTGCAACGGGATCGCACCGGACGCGGCCAGATCGTTGCTGTCTCGCTGTACGACAGCATGCTGGCGATGCAGATGCAGGAAGCCGCGATGTGGCTGATGCGAGACCGGGATTTCAGTTGGGGCTCGATGCCGCATACCGGCGCTTTCGCAACGACCGATGGAGCGATCGTCATCGTCGGCGCCTTCAAGGCAAACCCGCTGCGCGATATCTCCCAGGCGCTTGGCATCGACGATTTGTCGCTGGACGAACGCTTCAACAGCTTCGCCCGCAGTATGAAAAACCGCACTGCATTACATGCCATCTTGCGGGCGCGGATCGCCACCAATTCCACCGCCCATTGGATCGAGCGGCTGGAAGCGTTGGACCTGCTTTGCTCCCCGGTCCGCAATCTGGGTGCCGCTCTGGCCGATCCGCAAACCGCCATCAACGGCATGATCGTGCATGCCCAGGGCGACACCGAATCACTGGGGCTTGTCGGCTCGCCGGTGCATTTGTCGGACCATGGCTTTGTGTTGCGCCATAATCCTCCGAAGTTGGGGGTTCACGGGGCGGAGATCCTGGCCGAACACGGCTACGATCAGCAAACGATCGAACGATTGCGTGCGAAGGGTGTGCTGGCATGACCGCGACGTTGCGCATCGACGGTCATGTGGCTTACGTGACGATCGACCGGCCCGAGGTGATGAACGCGATCGACCAGCCGACCGAGGCAGCGCTCGACGCTATCTGGAACCAGTTGGAAGCCGACCGAGAGGTGCGCGCGGTGGTGCTGACCGGTGCCGGCGAGCGGGCGTTCTGTGTCGGTGCCGACATGAAGAATGTGGGAAAGTCCGGCCTGGAGTACTGGGCTTTTGGCAATCCCAACGGGTTTGGCGGTATTTCGTTGCGGACGACGCTCGATGTACCGGTCATCGCGCGGGTCAACGGTCACGCACTCGGTGGCGGGTTCGAGATGGTGCTCGGTTGCGACATTGTCGTCGCTGCGGGGGAGGCCAGCTTTGGTCTGCCGGAACCACGCGTTGGGCGGCTGCCGCTCGATGGCGGCATGGTGATGCTGCAACGTCAAATCCCGTTCCGCCAGGCGATGGGAATGCTGCTCACCGGCCGCCGTCTGGGTGCCGCTGAGGCCTTGACGATGGGCTTGGTGAATGAGGTGGTGCCTCGCGCGTCCCTGGACGATGCGGTGCAGCGTTGGCTGGCGGATATCCTGGCTTGTGCACCGCTGTCGCTGCGCGCGATCAAGCAGTCGGTCCGTCGCTCTGCGCAATTGAGTGCAGCGGAAGCGCAGGGGCTACGCCTGCCGGCAGTGATGGACTGCCTCGCGTCGCGCGACGGGCAGGAAGGCGTTCAGGCGTTTCGCGAAAAGCGGGCGCCAGTGTGGACCGGGCGGTGATCACACCACCGGATGGTTGGAGGTTGTTGCCGGTTCGCTGCCCCGCACCCAGCATGCAGTTGCGTCAATGCACCCTACGATCGACGCGGGATGCTGGCGCCTTTTCGCCGTGGCCGAAACGAGTAACGGGGCACGCAGCAACACGGATAACCGACGCCACTGACTGATTATTCTGCTGCCCCCGGACCCACCGCCTTCCGTGGCAGGCGCATCAGCAACAGCAGCAGCAGTGCCGGCAAGGTCGTCATGATCAGCATGACGTAGTCATCCGCGTAGGCAACGATCTGCGCCTGCTGGTTGACCATCCGATCCAGCATCGCCGCGCCATGCCGCGTCGCCGGATCGAGCCAATGACGCATCCCGCCGACCGTCTGCAAAGCCCGATTGAACGGCGTGACCGAGGCGCCGATCATCTCATGCATCGCCTGGGAATTATGTGCCAGCAATGACGAAAACACCGAAACCCCGATCGCCGCTCCGACGTTGCGCAACAGGCTGAACAGCGACGCGCCCTCAGTGCGCAATGATGGCGCCAAAGTGACAAAGGCCAACACCGAGAGCGGGCTGAACACCAACCCCATCGCGGCGCCCTGGATCACGATCGCGATAATGATCTCGCGCTCCGATACGTCGGGAGTCCAGCGTGTCATCAGCCAGAACGTATAGGACAGCATCAGCAGCCCGCTGCCGACCAACAGCCGTGCGTCGATTTTCCCTGACAGTTTGCCGCCCAACATGGTCGTCACCAGGCTGCCAAACCCGCGCGGCGCCATGATCAGGCCAGCCGTCTCCACCGGATAGTTGCTTAGCACCTGAAGCCATGGCGTCATCAGCGCGAGGCTCGAGACCATCAGGACGCCGACCATGAACATCATGGTAAGGCCGGATGAAAAGTTGACATCCTTGAATACCGCCAACCGGATCAGCGGCTCGCGCGCAGAAACGATATGAACCAGAAACAAATAGAAGCCGAGGCCGGCGAACACTGCCTCGGTGATGATTTCGCGGGACGTGAACCAGTCCTGATCCTGGCCGCGATCGAGCATCAGTTGCATGGCGCCGATCGCCACCATCAGGACGCCGAAGCCAAGCCAGTCGAAGCGCAATTTGCTCTCTCCGCTGCTGCCCGGCAGGAAAACCATCAATCCGGCGGCGGCGAGCAGGCCGAACGGGAGATTGATGTAGAAGACCCAACGCCAGCTGTAGTTCTCGGTCAGCCAGCCGCCGACGGTCGGACCCATGATCGGGCCCAACATGACCCCAACGCCCCAGATTGCCATGGCGAAGCCGCGCCGTTCGGGCGGGTAGATGTCGAGCAGCGTGGCCTGCGAGAGCGGCACCAGGGCGGCGCCGAACATGCCCTGCAGAATGCGAAACATCACGATCTGGCCAAGCGACTGCGCCGCGCCGCAGAGCATCGAGGCGATGGTGAACCCAATGATGCAGCCGACATAAAGCGGTTTGCGCCCGAAGCGCGCCGCCAACCAGCCGACCGGCGCGGTCATGATCGCCGAGGCAGTGATGTACGAGGTCAGAACCCAGAGGATCTCGTCAAAGCTGGCGGAGAAACTGCCCTGCATGTACGGCAGCGCCACGTTGGCGATGGTTTGGTCGAGCAACTGCAACACCGTGGCGCCGATTGCGCACGCTGTGATCATCGCCCGGTGGGGCGTATCCTGGTGGACAGTCTCTCCCGGCATGGTGGCGACCTTGTCGTCGTCCGCGTTGCGGCCGGAAAGCAGGCGGACACAAAACCGCCACGGCAAACCGTTCGGGAATCACCCGCCAAACCACCGGGCAAAAAACC
>Ga0187883_10002550_pt1 | contig 10944 bp, 8 predicted proteins | sample June2016WEW_20_1_2_FD_132966 | JGI IMG/M metagenome (GOLD analysis project Ga0187883, IMG submission 132966) | Peatland microbial communities from SPRUCE experiment site at the Marcell Experimental Forest, Minnesota, USA - June2016WEW_20_10 | ecosystem: Environmental > Terrestrial > Soil >...
CCACAGCCGCGCGGCCCGGTACATCACGTAGCAGGCCAGGCCGGGTGCCACGATGGTCAGCAGGGTGAACGCGGCCGAGGGGCCGAATGCCAGGGTGACCGGGGTCATCACCAGCCCGACCAGCGGCATCGTGGTATCGAAACCCAGCTGGATGCCGGCCGGGGCGGCCATCTGCGTGGTGAACCACGGGTTGCCCAGGTGGATGATCTGGTGGGCGGTCCACTGCAGGTCCCATACGTAACTGGCCACATCACGGGTGGCCGGCAGGAGGCCGCGGATATATGTGGCCCGAGGCCAGGTCACGGCGATGCCGGCGGCCAGATAGCCAATGAGCAGCGCCACCTGCCGCACCGCCCGGCGAGACGCGGCCGTCCGCAGCTGACCGGCAGGTCCGGCACGCCCGGTCAGCCGTCCGGCACGCCCGGTCAGCCGTCCGGCACGCCCGGTCAGCCGTCCGGCACGCCCGGTCAGCCCGGTCAGGCCAGCGCCCGCGGTGGGCTGGCGCTGCCCGGCCGCGGCTGCGGTGGGCCGGGCCTCCCCGGTCGCTCCGACGCCGCCCTCGCCCGCGGTGGAGGGGCCCGCACTGCCGTGACCCGGTCGGTTCATAGGCTCACCTGTCCGCATTTCTCCGGCAGCTTGCCGCCTCCTGCTATCACGGCGTCGTCCCTGCGGGCACGTCCGGGCGTAGGCGGGGTGCCAGCGACGTGGCGGCGCCGCCCATGATAGCGGCAGCGGGAACGCCGCCCGGTCCGGCTGACTGCACGAGACCGGCGACCAGCGGGCTAGCCGGGCCGGTGCTGCCGGGCAGCCGCTGTGAGCAACCGCGGCACGAAACGCCGGCGTCAGGCGTAATCAGGCCACGGACTGGTGATACTCCCTCACAGGGGGCATCGCGCCGGAACACCGGCGACAGCGGGGGGAATCGTGAGCCACACTCATGGCGTCGATAGCGAAGTTGGCAAGCTCAGAACGGTCCTGGTCCACCGGCCTGGCCTTGAGCTGCGGAGAATCACCCCGCGGAACCGGGACTGGCTGCTCTTTGACACGATCCCCTGGGTAAGCCGTGCCCAGCAGGAACATGATGCCTTCACCTGCGTACTTCGCGACAACGGCGTCGAGGTCTTGTACGTGACCGAACTGTTGCAAGACATCCTCGAATACCAGCCCGCCAGAGACGATGCGCTAGCTTCGGTCCTGGCCGGCCCGACGCTGGGCGAAGAACTCCGCGGTCAGCTGCACGGTTACCTCGACGGGCTGGATCCGGAAGCGCTGGCCGAGGTCCTGATCGCAGGCCTGACCCCGACCGAGCTCAGGACCGGCCGGGGCGTGGTGTTCGAGCTGCTCGACCGGCACGACTTCGTCATTGATCCGCTCCCGAACCTGGTGTTCTGCCGGGATTCGAGCTTCTGGATCAGCGACCGGGTCGCCGTCGCCAGCCTGGCCGCGGCCGGGCGGTCCAGGGAGTGCGAGCTGATCCAGGTGATCTATGAGCATCACCCGAGGTTCGCTGGTACCAAGTGCCTTTACCTGCCGCACCTTGAGCACGTGGCAGGCGGCGACGTGCTGCTGCTGGCGCCTGGCGTGGTGGCGGCCGGCGTGGGGGGCAGCACAACCGCCGCTGGTGTAGAGCGGCTGGCGCGCAGCGTCTTTGACTCCGGCCTCGCCCACACGGTCCTGGCAGTTCCGATGGGCCGGGCGACAGGCCACCTGGACACCGTCTGCACGGTCGTCGATGCCGACACCGTCGTCATGTACCCGGCCCTGGCCTTCACCCTCACGGCGCACACCATCACCCCGCGCGCGGACGGCATGCGGGTCACGCGCCCGCAGCCATTCATCGAGGCGGCTGTCCAGGCTATGGGAATCAGCCAGCTCAAGATCATCGACACTGGCCTCGATCCGCTCTCTGCGCCGCGAAAGCAGTGGGACGACGCTGGCAACGCCCTGGCACTCGGCAGCCGCCTGGCCGTCTGCTACGAGCGCAATGCCGAGACCAATGCCCGGCTCGAAGCAGCGGGCATCGAGGTGATCCGGGTGCCGGGCAGCGAACTTGGCAGCCTGCGCGGCGGCCCGCGCTCCATGTCCTGTGCCGTGACCAGGGACCCGGCCGCCGAGCCGGATATGGCCGACCCTGCGGGCTCGCCGGGCGAGCTGGCCAGCATGCCGGGCGGCACCCTGGCCAGCCCGGCTTCCGGGCCGCAGGACGCGCTCACAGATCGCTGCGGGCCGGCCGCGCGCCGGGATGAGCAGCTAGCGGCGGCTGGTTAGGCCGCCGCTCAGAGGGCCTCGATCACGTCGTAGTCGCCCGTGGCGTACGCTTCACGCATCCTGGTCTTGGCGAACTTGCCCACGCTGGTCTTGGGCACCTCGGGAATGAAGGACCACCGTTCAGGCAACTGCCAGCGCGGCACCTTGGTGGCCAGGAAGGACCGCAGCTCCGGCGCCGTGACCGTGGCGCCTGCCCGGACCACCACGGTGGCCAGCGGCCGCTCGCCCCACTTCTCATCGGCCACCCCGATCACCGCCGCCTCGGCCACATCGGGATGTGCCATCAGCGCGTTCTCGAGTTCCATCGACGAGATCCACTCGCCGCCTGACTTGATCACGTCCTTGGCCCGGTCGGTGAGGGTGACGTAACTGAGCCGGTCGATGGTCCCGACGTCTCCGGTGCGCAGCCAGCCGTCCCGGAACTTGTCCGGATCGGGGTCCTTATAGTACGAGCCGGTGATCCACGGGCCACGGACCTCTACCTCGCCGACCGCCTCGCCGTCATGCGGCAGCACCGCGCCCGAGTCGCCGACCAGCCTGCCTTCCACGGCGCAGAGCAGCCGGCCCTGGGTGTCGCGGTAGCGCCAGGCGTCAGCGTCGGGCAGGCCGGCCGGCGGGTGCGCGACGGTGCCGACCGGCGAGGTCTCGGTCATGCCCCAGGCCTGGACCATCCGGACCGCGAGTTCCTTCTCGTACGCCTCTTGCAGCGCGTGCGGCACCGCGGACCCGCCGCAGGTCAGGATCCGGAACGAGGACAGGTCCCCGCCGTGTGCCCGGATGTGCGCGAGCAGTCCGCTAAAGATCGTCGGCACCGCCCCGGCCAGCGTCGGCCGCTCGGCCTCGATCAGCGCGAGCAGCGCCTCCGGCTGCATGAACCGGTCCGGCAGGATCAGGTCCGCGCCGGCCAGGACCGCGGCGTACGGCAGGCCCCAGGCGTTGGCGTGGAACATCGGCACCACGGGAATGACCCGGTCCCGCTCCGAGATCGCGAACACGTTGCCCGCGGCTATGGCCATTGAATGCAGGTACGTCGACCGGTGGCTGTAGACCACGCCCTTCGGCCGCCCGGTGGTCCCGCTGGTGTAGCACATCGCGGCCGCGTCCCGCTCGTCCAGTTCGGGCCAGCTGAACGTATCCGGCTGAGCCGCGAGCAGGTCCGGGTAGGAATGCACCTGCGCAGACTGGGCCGTGAACTCGGCCAGCGCTGAGCTATCCGTTACCTCTTCTGGTCTTGTCACGATCACGTGGCGGATGCCCGAGGCATACGGGAGGACCTGGGCGAGCAGCGGCACCAGACAGCCGTCGACGATGATGACCTCGTCGCCTGCGTGAGCGGCGATGTACCCGATCTGCTCCGCATCGAGCCTGAGGTTCAGCGTGTGCAGGACCGCGCCCATGGACGGCACGGCCAGGTAGGCCTCCAGGTGCTCGGCGTTGTTCCACATGAGGGTGCCCACCCGCTGATCAGCGTCGATGCCGAGCCCGCGCAGGGCGTTGGCTAGCCGGGCCGCTTGGGCGCCGGTCTCGCTGAAGGTCTGGCGCCGCGCGCCATCCGCGGTGGCCGTGACTACTTCGCGGTCACCATAGGCAGACACGCCGTGGCGCATCAGCGCGGAAACGGTCAGCTGTACGTCCATCATCGTGCTGCGCACTCTGGGCCTCCTGCTATGGCTATCCGGCGGCATCCGCCCTCGGCGCGCCGGAATAATCCTTTGGGGTGGATAGTGCCACGCCAGCGGCGAAACGTCACTGTGCCAGCCTGCCGGACCTTAGTCCGCGAGTAACTCGGCATCGACCCGGAGCTTGGCGACGGCGCGGGAGACGGTGCTTTTGACTGTGCCCAGGCTGACCCCGAGAGCGTCAGCGACCTCGGCCTCAGTCATGTCCTCGTAATAACGGAGCACGACAGCGGCTCGCATCCGCTGCGGCAATCGCTCGACGGCACGGCGGAGACTGTCCTGCAGATCGCTCTGCCCGGCCTGATCAGCGATCGCCTGGTCGGGAATCTCGTCGGTCGGGTACTCATCGAGCTTGCGGCGGCGCCACCATGAGATGTGGGTGTTGATCATGGCCCGGCGGACGTATCCGTCGAGCGCGCCCCGGTCCTCGATCCGGTCCCAGGCCAGATATGTCTTGGCCAGCGCGGCCTGGACAAGATCCTCGGCGTCCGCCCGGTTCCCGGTCAGCAGGTAGGCCGCCCGAAGCAGGGAAGGCCCGCGGGTCGTCACGTAGTCACGGAAGCAGGGGTCGTCCAGGGCGCGGCCGGTGCCGTCGGCGTCGGCGGTACCGTCGGCATGCCTGGCGCCATTCGCGCGCGCATCCCCGAAAAAGTGATCGCCCCCCACGCTCACACCGCAACGGTATCGGTGAAACGCGCCCTGACGAGCGGCTAGCCGATGTAACGGCGAGTCTGGCTGACGAATATAGACAGACGGGCATTGCAATTTCGGCCTATCCGCAAACAGGCGCATGTATGACGTTCGGCCTGAAGCCGGCCGAATCGCTTGACGCGAGCGCGGCAGTTACGCAATGTCGTGACGCGGGACTATCCGCCCGGGGAGGGCCGATGCTCGATGTTCGCGGGAGGTGCACGTGCTGCGATCGCTGCGCGAGCACGTCAACCGCTGCGCGCGTCGCGCGCCGTCGGGTGCTGAAGGCCGCGGTCTTCCGGCCCGAGGATGGCCCGGCGAGCGGCTCTCCCTCTCCGGGCAGCGGTGGCCTGCCTGAGCCCGGCGAGCTGCCCCGCACCATCATGGGCAGGATCGTGGATGTCAGCCCGCACATCCTTGTGGTCAGCCACGGCGGCACCGAGACGCGACTCACGCTGACCGCCGATGCAGCCGCCTGGCGCGGCGGTCAGGTGGATCCTGCCGGGTTATTCCCCGGTGACCTTGCCGTGGTGCGGCTGCAGCCTTCTCAGCGCAGCGTGGCCGACCGGATCTGGGCAAACATCGGCCGGGTTACTGGCACGATCATCGAACGTAACGGAAAAACGCTTGTCGTTAACGCCGGCCGGACGAGGAACACTGAGGTAGTGCTGGTACCGTCCCGGGCGGCCAGCCGGATCCAAGTCCGGTTCCCCAACCTGGAGCCTGGCTACCTGATCGATGTCATCGGGCTCCGCCGGGAGGACTGCCTCGAAGCGCTGGTGCCCGCCACGTCGCAGCCCGCATACCGGGTCAGCAGGCTCCCGGCACCGCCGCTGGTGAGCGGGCACGTGCCCGATGCGATCAGTGGCTCGGCCACCTGGCATGAGCCATCGGGCGAGCCGTACGGCTTACTCGGCGTGTCCTATCCCGCCCTCGACCCGGACGCGGGCTGCGCCGAGGAGCCTCCCGAAGGCCCGGTCCCAGGCTTTGCCCGGATGCCCTATCTCTCCGTGGGCAGCCTGCTGCTGATCCGCAACGACTGCACGGCCACGTCGTGCGTGCTCCCCGTGACCGGTTGCGCCCCGGTCGCGCGGTTGTTCAACGACCGGTGCCTGACCTGCGGGACGTCGCCCCGCGGCCGGGTCGCCGACCTGAGCCTGGGCAGCTTCGTGGCGCTCGGCGGCGAGCTTGAGCGCGGCTGCTTCAACGCGACGATCACGATCGGCCGCTGATGACCCTGCTGACCGCGGCCGAAGACGTGCAGATCCCGCTGCTGTCCGCGATGTTGCTCGGTGGCTGCTTCGCGAAGCTGGTCCGGGTGCTGCAGACCCGGACGGTTATTGCCGCGCTCGGGCCGACCGTGCTGTTCCCCTTGCACATGCGGCGCCCGGCAGCGATATTCCTCTGCGCGACCGAATTCGGGCTGGGCATCGGGCTCATCGTGACCGCGGGCCGGCTTGGCAGGGGCGCGCCAGCCAGTGCCGTCAGGGTCCTGGTGGCCATCTTGTTCGTCGTCGCCACCTGTGCTCTCCTTGAGCTCCGCAACACCCGGCCTGACCTAGGCTGCGGATGCTTCGGCGAGTTCAGCACGGCGCCGGTCAGCAGCCGCTCGCTGGCCAGATCGGCGCTGCTGGCCGTCGCGGCGCTTGCCACCATCGACCTGGCTCCGCTGCAGCCGCCGGGGGCCGGAACGGCCGCTGCCACCATGCTCGGCATCCTGGCTGCCGAGCTGGCGCTGATCGGGGCGCTGTCGCCGGAACTTGGCGAGGGCCTGGTGCGGCTGGGCTACACCGAGCCATGCGAGCTGCGCCTGTTGCCCGCTGAGCGGACGCTGGCGGCATTGCGGAAGAGTTCGCAGTGGCGCAGGTACGCCGGGATCATCACCGCCGATGCGCCCGCCGACCTGTGGCGGGAACTTTGCTGGCGGTATGTGGTGTTCCCCGGCCGGTGCCGGGACCGGGATGCTGAGATCATTTTCGCCGTCTACCTGAAACAGCGCCGTCCGCCGATTCGGGCCGCCGTGATCGATTCCGCGACCGGAGAGGTGCTCCCCTGGCCGCTGCCCGGGCGCCCGGGACGCGGGCCGCAGCCGGTCCCGCGGCCTGCTGCACCCGGCCGGTCAGCCGCCGCCACGGGTTCAGCGGCGGCGGCTGCGCCAAGGGTGCGTAGCAGCTCTCTGCCGTTCTCTAGCGATCTCTAGCCTGAGCTGAAGATAGTGCGATAGTCCCGCAGACACTGCCGCCGCCCGGCATCCGTCAGGCTGGCTGAGCGCGCAGGAACTTGCCGAAATGCGGAACGGTGAACGCGATGAGGCCGCGCTCTGAGCTGTAGATCAGGCCCTTCTTGATCAGGCTGTCCCGCGCCGGCGAGACACTCGACGGCTTGCGGGCCAGTTCTTCAGCCACCTGTGCGGTCTGCACCGGCTCGTCGCCGAGGGCAGCCATCGCCCGCATGTACTCTCGCTCGGCCGGGGTGGCCCGCTCGTACCTGCTGCCAAAGAAACCGATGGCCAGCTCGCCAGCCGCCACCGGCGCTGCAACACCGACATCGCCTGCCGTGACGGGGCTCGCCGCCGCGACATCCCAGGTCACCTTGCCGTAAGCCTGTACGAAGTAGGGGTATCCGTCAGCTGCCGTATACAGGGCCTCCAGGGCAGCAGGCTCGAAGTCGGCGCCTTCCCGCCGGGCCGGCGCGAGGAGCGCGAAGTCCGCGGCGTCCCGGTCCAGCCGGTCAATCGGCACGTACCTGAACAGCCGTTCCGAGTAGCTCTTGCTCGCCGACAGGACAGACGGCAGGTGCGGCAGTCCCGCCCCCACCACGATCAGCGGGCCGCCGTTCTGGGAAAGCTCGTGGCAGGCGGCGCAGAGCGCGGAGACGTCACGCGCCGGAACGTCCTGCATCTCGTCGACGAAAAGCGCGATGCCCACCCCTAGGTCGGCGGCCACGGACGCGGCGTCGGTCAGCAGCTCGGTCAGGTCGACCTCGAGGTCCCCGGAGTCAGCCCGGCCACGGATCGCTGGCACGTCGATGCCCAGGCCAGCCCAGGGCGCCCCCTTGGGCGCACCCGGGTCACGGGAGCCGAACGCTTTCAGGATTCCGAGGAACTGATCGATACGGTCCGGTGCCCGGTGCCGCGGCGCGAGTTCGCGTACGGCCATGTGCAGCGCGCCTGCTACCGGCCTCCTGATCGACTGATCGGGCCGCGCCTCGATCTTGCCGGTACCCCATAGATGCTGCATCGCCATCGACCGGAACGCGTTGAGCAGCACAGTCTTGCCAACCCCGCGCAGGCCGGTGAGCACCATGCTGCGCTCGGGCCGACCGCGTGCCACCCGCTGCAGCACCACCTCGAACTCGGCGATTTCCCGGTCGCGGCCGGCCAGCTCCGGCGGGCGCTGACCGGCGCCCGGGGCATAAGGGTTGCGAACCGGATCCACGGTATTAAAGCCTATGGGCTGATCTAGCGGACTCCCTAGATTCCGCTAGAAAGCGCTAGCCGGCGTGTCGCCGGGCCGCCCGGCCCGCCGGGCCGTCGCCGGGGACGGGGCCACTTGTCCCCGGCGACGGCCCGGCGGAGATCATTTCCGGGACGGATTCAGCCGACTCCGGTCAGTGCAGCAGCCGGAGCATGTTGGTGACGTCGTCCACGTAGTAGACGCCTGACCGGCGCGGCGCGATGGCCAGGCCGAACAGCGCGCCCGCGCCCTTCGGGCTGCCGGCGGAGTCCAGCAGGCGCTTGGCCACCTGGACGCCGCCCGGGGTGGTTTCGACGATCAGCCCGTTGTTCCCGTTAACGGTGAGCACATCGCCGTTAGGCGCGATGGTCAGGCCAAGCGGCGCGTTCAGCCAGCCATTCCTGGTCACCACAGCGCCGGTGCCCGCGGTGCCGTGCCTGGTGATCGCGTGCGGGATTGCCGTGATCCTGTTGGCCGAGGTATCGGCCACGTAGAGCGTGCCGCCGCGGGCGAGTCCGAGTCCGGTAGGCCCGATGACGAACGCCGCGGCGTTGGTCTGCTGGGCGAAGCCGGAACCCACCGTGGTACTGGCCACGACCAGCGGCGCCCGGTGGCGGAACAGCCGCAGTCCCAGCCTGACCACCGTGCCGCGGTGCACCACGCGGCCGTTCGCCGCGACCGTTCCGTTCAGCACGTTCGTGACGAACAGGTCGGCACGCTGGCCGCGCTGAACCGCGACCGCGTCCCACGGCCCGTTAATGCCGTGGCCAGTTATCGTCCTGCGCACCACGCCGTTGCTGTCCAGCACGATCAGGCAGCCGGCCTTGGCGGTCGCGGCGGTCCCGTTGGTCGACGGAAGGCTGCCGACGATCACCCAGCCGCCGCGCAGCGCGACGAGCGCGGTGGTCAGCCCGACGCCGCCGGGGCAGCTGCCGGGCAGTTGCGAGGCCCTGATGCGGGAGAACAGCGTCTGATGACCGCCGGGGGAGATCTCGACGATCGTGGTGCCCGTGCCCTGCAGATTCGCCTTGTTGTTGAAGTTGCTTACCAGGACATCGCCGCGGTGCAGCCGGCCCCGGCTCTGCCCGACTACGGCAACCCCGTACGGGTTAACGTCGCCGTTGCCCGGCACTGTAGAAGCGATGTTCGTGAGCTTGTGGAAGCGGGCGATGAACGGCGAGCTTGGAGTGGGCGTGGCCCCCGCTGCAGGCCCCATCGCCAATCCCGCCGCAGTCAACGAGGCGGCCGCTGCCGCCGTGGCGACAATCCGGTTGAGCAATGACATAAAGTCCCCTTCTCGAATGGATTCAGCTGCCTTTACGGCGCTGCGATCAGGGCGCTGGCAGGATTGGCCCGCCCGCCCGCGCTGCTGTATCTGTAACGGCCGCTTCACGCAGCCGGTTCACCGAGTAGGTCAAAATCCCTGCGGGCTGCTCCGCAACGGGCCGCATCCGGGCACTGCCGCCGCCCGCCGGTTACGGCCTGCGGCCCGGCCCGGCCTCGTTCAGACTGGCCAGGAAGGCGTTATACGCGGCGAGGTGCTCGTCATCGTCGATTCCGCCGGGGCCGTCCCGCCAGGTCGCCGCCGCGCTCGCCGGTTGCGGCTCGGCGCTTGCCTGGCTGCCGACAGCGCCGTCCGGCCGGCCCGAAACGCCGCGCGCCGACTGTGACGCGACCAGGCTGGCCAGGTTGGTCCGCCGGGCGGCCTCAAACCAGCCATGCCCGCTGACGGCCGCCCGGTCGTCCATGCTCCAGAGCATGTAGACGATCATCATCAGCGCGAACATGAGTCCGTCGCCTGCCACCCACATCACCGCGCCGCCCGCGTGCAGGTCCGCTACCGGGCTTGGCGCCCAGGCGGGCCGGCCGGCTGCGGTGACTCCCGGGGTTCCGGCGCTGCCGTAGCCGAGCATCAGGCCGGTGAACGTGTCGATCGGCATGGCCAGGACGAGGATGATGAATCGCACGGGATAGGAGAGCCGCCAGCGGATCGGCTCACTGCCGATGATCGGCAGGAAGAACAGGTAGCCGATGATCAGGAAGCCCGCATGTTCGGCGTTGTGCACCGCCTGGTTGGCCTCGACGAGGTTGGCGATCCCCGTCAGGTGGGCCGCGACGACGGCCACGGCGTAGGCGGCGAATCCGAAAACCGGCCAGGTCAGGAAGCTGACGACGCGGGAGCGCACCACACGCTTGGTCCAGGTGTGCAGCGGGTTCCTGCTCGCGTGCAGCAGCAGCGTTACCGGCTGGCCGAAGATCAGCAGCACCGGCGCGGCCATCAGCAGCATCAGATGCTGCACCATGTGATCCCAGAACAGCACGTCGTCGTAGGCGCCGATGCCGCTCTGCGTTGCCAGGACCACCACGGCCAGGCCGCCGAGGAACATCGCGGTCCGCCAGGCCGGCCATGGCCGGGCAGGATGACGGCGGGCTACCCGGACGACGCCCCACAGGTACGCGACAGCGGCCACCGCAGTGAAACCGGTGACGATCGGCGCGAATTGCCAGACCGTGACGACGGCGCTCCAGCCGAACGGGGGCAGCATCCGACCTCCCTCCACCGGCGAGCCTACTCGGCCGTGTTTGCGCCGGTCGTGCTACCCGCGAACGATTAGCCGGCGGATCGGGCAGCGCTTGAGGACGGCGAGGTATGAGAGGCTATGAATGCCGGGCGGCCTGCGCTAGCCCGGTGCTTGCAACTGCGGACCAGTGGCGGGCCAAGCCGGCTATCGAGGCCGAGGCTCCGGACGAATCCGCAGCTAGGAGGGTTCGCCTAGTGGCCGATGGCGGCGGTCTTGAAAACCGCTAGGGCGTTGACGCGTCCTCGTGGGTTCGAATCCCACACCCTCCGC
>Ga0187883_10002552_pt1 | contig 10935 bp, 9 predicted proteins | sample June2016WEW_20_1_2_FD_132966 | JGI IMG/M metagenome (GOLD analysis project Ga0187883, IMG submission 132966) | Peatland microbial communities from SPRUCE experiment site at the Marcell Experimental Forest, Minnesota, USA - June2016WEW_20_10 | ecosystem: Environmental > Terrestrial > Soil >...
CATCCCCACGGTGGCTACCAGCAACCCGGCGACCTCCGCCACTTGCGGCCTGATCCGATAAGCCACCGCCGCCAGCACCGGCACCAGGACCGAGCACAGGCCCGTGATGAACGCCGATTTGGGCGCGCTGGTGAGCCGCAGGCCGAGCGTCTGCGTCAGGTAGCCGGCAAACAGCAAGCTGCCGATCAGCACCCCCGCGCCCACCGATTTCCAGTCGCGCGCGCCTTTGCCCACCCCGCGGAACAGTACCAGCAGCGCGACTGTCGCCAGGGAAAACCGCAGCGCCAGGAAATACAGCGGAGAGATGCCCGCCAGCGCCGATTTCACCACTACAAACGTGGCGCCCCAAATCAGCGCGTTCCAGACCAGCAGCGCTTCCGCGGCGCGCTCCCGGCTCACTTGGGGGATTGGCAGGCGGAAGCGCCTGCCCCACTCGAGGCTCACCGGCCATCGCTCCCCGGCTCGGGCAATTGCGGCCCGAGCAACAGCAACATCAGCAGGAAGATGCGTTTCAGTCCCAGGTCGCGCCCTTCCGGCCGGAACCACTCCTGCAACGTGTGCGCCCCGCCGCCCACGCCGCCCGCGCCGATGGCGATGGCCGGCGTGCCCAGCGACAGGGGAATATTGGCGTCGGTCGAGGCGCAATCGAGACGCGACCGAATGCCCAAGTGCGCGTCCACTGCCCGGATATGTTTGAGGATGGGCGCATCGTCGGCCAGCGCCGCCGCCGGCCGCGAGCCGATCTCCTTGAGCCGCGAGGTAACCTGGCCGCCCGAAGCGCGCTGGTTCTCGGTTTCCCGCGCGCGCTCCACGGCCTGCTCCAGCGCGCCAACCAGCTCGTCCATCTTCTGGTTGCTTTCCGAGCGGATGTCGATTTTGGCGCGCGCCGCCTGCGCGATCGCGTTCACGCCCGCGCCACCTTCGATCAGCCCCACGTTGATGGCCGACTTGGGCGAGCCTGCGACCGCCGTATCCGCGAACAGAGCTACCGCCCGGCACAGCGCATGCACCGGATTGCCAACGCCAAAATCGCTCCAGCTATGGCCGCCCGGGCCGTTGAACACGGCCTCGAAGCGCCGGCTGCCCAATGCCCGGCAGGTGATGTGGTCGGTGTTGGCGCCATCCGCCACCACGAACGCCGCGATGCGCCGCGCCAGCCCCGATTGCTTGCACAGATAGCGCATGCCGAGCAGATTGCCTTCGCCTTCCTCGCCCACGTTGGCCACCAGCAGCGGGCTCAGCGCGAATTCGGGCAGGCGCGGCCCCGATTTCCAGGCACGGGCGAAGCCGAGCAGCGCGGCCAGGCCGGCGCCGTTGTCGCATACGCCGGGGCCTCGAAAGCGTCCGTCGGCATCCACCTCGATTTCGTCTTTTGACCGCGCCGGAATTACCGTGTCGAGATGCGCCGTCAGCGCCACGTACGGCCCATCGCCGGAGGCTGCGATCGCATTGCCCACGCGGTCGATCGAAGCCTCCCAACCGAGCGCGCGGAACTGCTCCAGAAACCACGCCGCCCGGTCGGCCTCCTGAAACGTCGGCGCCGGCACGCGGCACAGTTCCAGGTGCTTTTCGCTGATCCACTGCTTCTCGCGCGTGAACCATTGCAGGCACTCCTTCACCCCGCGATGATCCGCCAATTGGTTGAGGTTCACCCCGTCCGCCGCGCCGACAGCCATCTGTTCGAGTGTAGCAGCCGTGAAGCGGGGACGGCCTCGCTTTGCGACTCCGCGCTATCATCAATCGAAGGTTGTCATAGCATGACTCGGGTCAAGGCCAGCGGCGAGGAACACGAGCGCTCTTCGGCGAAAACGAAAACCGCAACCCAGGCGGACTGCCGCAAAGCGGGGACTGGCACGAATTTCGCCGCCTTTGCGAAACTTCGTGCCTGTACTCGCTTTGCCCCGCGTGGCGAGGGGCGCTGGATGCGATTTGCCGGGCTGGTGGAAACCGGCGACCCGCGTTCTTCGCGGTCCATCGACGACATCGTTTATAGCAAAGGCCCGGCGCGCTGATCGCTAATCCGCTTGCCGCGCCACGCTTGGCCGCGCGCTCCTATTTCTTCGGCTCTGGCGGCGGGCGGCGGTAGATGGTTTGAAAGTCTGGCTGGGAGTTGAACACGTAGTTGGTGCTCGAGCTGGTAGTCTCACCCGGCACGTTGTTCGGCGACTCGGCAGCCGTCTTCGCATCCGCGGTTTCGACCGTCGATCGTGTTTCCTTGGTGACCCGGCCGCCGGTCTTCAAAGGCCGGTAGTCGATGCGGTCGATCTGGTCTTTGGGAATCGCCAGCTCTTCGTTCTTGAGCACAATGATGAGCGAATCCGGGTTGGCCTCTTCCATCTTGGCCAGGATCGGATGCATGCCGCCTTTCTTGAAGATCCGCAGTTCGGTTCCGCTTTTCAGGTCCCGAACCTTCGTCCAGGGTTCGTCAGCCGCAAATGCCGTCACGGCGGCGAGAAGCACGATCACAAGCCCACGCATTGCTTCGATTACCTCTCTGATCCGGAGTCTAGCAGGAATCGCCGACGATCTCGTGACCAAAAAGGGCCAATTCACGATCCGCAAACGCGGGCCACGTTTCGGTAGGCCGGGCCGGGTGTGCCCGGCCCCTACGGACGGCGGTCGGGCGCTGTAGTGGCGAGCGATGCCTCGCCCGCGTGTCGCGCGACAAATCGCTATCGTAATTGCGGAATGGCGAACTTAGCGTAGGCTCAGAGAGCGCCGACTGCTTCGACTCCCCACGGATTGCGCCCTAACTCGGCTCCCGCCCCAAATCCCTACTCCGGCAGCGGCTGGCCTTTGGTTTCCGGCGCGAAGGGCAGCGCACACAATCCGACCAGGAAGACCGAGCACATCGCGACACCGGCGTAGCGCATCGCATCGGGGCCGTGAAACACGCTGCTGGTGAGCAGGCCCAGCGTCAGCGGACCCCCGGCCGCCACGATGCGGCCGACGTTATAGCAGAAGCTGGTGCCCGTGCTGCGCAAACGCGTGGGGAATAGTTCCGGCAGATAAATCGCATAGCCGCCGAACAGCGCGAGCTGCGTGAAGCCCATCGCCGGCACCATCCAGAACATCTGGCCGATGGTGTTGAGTTTCCAAAACGTGAAGGCCGTCATGCCGAGGGCGGCCAGGAAGCTGATGGCAAACGCGGTGCGCCGGTTGGTCCGCTGGGTCAGCCAAGTGAAGGCGTGAACGCCGAAAAAGGAGCCGGTGTTTTGCAACAGCGAAGTCACGCCCAGCCACATGGTGGTCTTGCCGGCCAGCGCGGCCCCGGCGATGCCCTGCGCGCGGAAAGTTCGTTCGAGAATTGGGCGGAACAGGTCATAGCTGAAGAAGCCGATGCCCCACAACCCCACCACGCCGGAGAACGCCAGCAACAACCCGACGATCGAGTTGCGCCGCCAGCGCGGGTTGCCCAGCAGCTCCGCGAACGAACCCATGCGCTTTTTTTCGGCCTTTGCCTTCAGCCACTGGTCCGGCTCGCGTAGCTTCTTGAACACGATCAGCGCCAGAGGCGCCGGCGCCGCGCCGGCCAGAAACTCCCATCGCCAGGCGTGGGCGATGAGCCCGGCCTGCTGCACTTGCCCCAAAACGATCACGGTGGTGGCGGCGACCATGTTGCCCACCGCGGAAAACGCCTGCACCATACCCAGCGCGTAGGGGCGTGCGCGCTCGGGAACCACCTCCGCCACCAGCGCCACGCCCACCGCGAATTGCCCGCCCACACCCAGCCCGCACAGGAAGCGGTAGACGTTGAAATCCCAGACGCCGGTCGAAAGCAGGCTCATGCCGGTGAAGATGGTGTAGGCGAGGATGGTCAGCATCATGGTCTTGGCGCGGCCGAGCCGGTCGCCCAGGATCCCGAACACGACGCCGCCGAGGCCCCAGCCGATCATGAAGACCATGGTCGAGATGCCGGCCTGCTGCGCCACCGCTCCCGGCGCGGCCGAGCCGCCCATCAGGTCGCGCAGCGCAGGCACCCGCGCCAGGTTGAAAAGCTGCTGCGCCATGGTGTCGAACATCCAGCCGATCGCGGCCACCCCGACCACGAACCACTGATAGCGGTTGAGATCCCGATACCAGGCATAGGCGGGCGTCTTCGACGGACTGGGATTTGCCATGCAGCAGCTATTGTAGTGCGGCACGCGGAAGCCGTAGCGCCGGCGGTCTCGGCCGCCGGTGTTTTTCGGAGCGGTCTGGCGGCGTGCCCCGAACCGTGGCCGTGGTCAAGCGCGCAAAATGCGGGCACCGGCGGCAAAGACCGCCGGCGCTACCGAAAAAGGAGTCCGTCTACTTGGCGAAGGTGATGTCCGACTCGGCGTCGAACCTGCGGTAGTTTCGGAAATCGATCTCGTTCTTCATGCAGGTCGAACCGCCGCTCATGCAGGCCAGGTTCGCGCTCTTGATGGGCAGTAGGTAGTTTTCCTTGCCGATGCGAACGAAATCGTAATCGAGCGTGGATTCGGCTTTGTCGTAAGTGAAGCCGGCCGGCAGCGAACTGGTCCGCATCTCCAGGCGCAGAACGCGGTGGCGTTCCTTGTCGATCCACAGGGTGCCGTTGTAAGCGGGCGATTCGGAGCGGCCGTCGGGGTTGACGATGACCCAGCGCGAGTTGGCTTGGCGCACACTAAAATCGTATCGGTACGCGTCCCTCCCCACGATCCTGTCATCGCCGCGGCGGACAAAAGCCGCGGCGGTTTGGGGCGAAAGGAGAGTCCTGAGCGTGGTCACAAACTCGCCGGTCGACCAGGCGCCGGTCTTCTCCACCGGTTTGGGGGCTGGTTTTCCATCGACGAGGATGTTGCGATATTCCTCCTCGTCATTCACGCAGACCACATCGGCGGTCACCGCGCCATCGGGCCGCCACGTCGCCCCGTTGGAGAAGCTGCGGTAGCGCCGCCCCCTAAGCGCGCGCTAATTGATCGAAGTGCTGCCTTTAGTCAAGGCCTCGATCATGGCTTCCAAGGTCTTGCGATTCAGATCGTCCGGAGCTTGCGGCAATGCCTTTTTGGCGTGCTCCAAGGCCTGCTTAGCGTCACCGGTGGCGGCATAGCCCCGCGCCAGCCCCACGTGTACCGGCCACGCGTCGCCATTCCGCTCGGCGTTGTATTGGAAGACCTTCATGGCCTCGTCGAATTTCTTTTCACTGAGAAGTTGGCGTCCGTACTGGTGAATATCGAACGGCGTGGCGGTGGGGGAGTGCAGGGCCGCCTCCATGATGGGCTTCGCTTCCGCCTCGCGGCCCAATTTGGTTAGGATTTGAGCCTTCACGCTGAGGGTACCGAAATTCTGTTCGCCAACGAACGGCATGCTGATGGCCGCATCGGCCCATTGCAGAGCCTGGTCGAGGCTCTTATTCACCTTCAGGCAATACTGCGCGGCGGCTATGTAGGCCTGGTAGCTGAACCCCGGCACCGTCGTCAGTTCCTCGCGGAGGTGTGAGATGTAGATGTCGGCTATATTCGGGACCTTGATGTTCCACGGCACGGCGAGGTCTTCCCACTGCAACTCAACGGTGGCCTCCTCGGGATGCCGGGCTGTGAAGTCATAGGTCAGCCATTCGCGGTAGTCGCTCTTGTGTGGCTTCACCGTGACACGGAGCGCGTCGTGGCTGGCATCGTAGAAAAAGCTGCCCCAAGCTCCGGCATCCTTGGAGAAGATCACGGTCCAGGTCTCTTCCCCGGGTATCATGTGCAATCCATAGCGGCCGGCTGGCAAAGGCTGCCCTTCAATGGTCACATCGTGGGAGACCGCGAACACCGTGTTTTCGTTGGCGCCGGCCCGCCAGGGATCGGGTTTTCCGTTGCCGAAACTGGTGGTCGAAAGCCCATACGGCACGAGTTTACCCCAGATCTGGCCGTGCCGGTCCTTGCCATCGGGCCCATGGACGGCCGGGCTCGAGTAATCGATCGTGACCTGAACCGGGCCTATATATTGGGTCACCACGCCTTTCTGGTTGTTTCCGCTGGGCGGGAGCGTCAATCCGGCAAATTGCGCGGACAGAGCCCCAGCCATGACAAAAGGCAGCATTGTGCGAGAAATTAGCGACATAGTGCAGGTTGGACGCGGGAGGGCGCTGGAAGGTAACGCCAGAAGTCGGGACAGTCTTGTGTCTTAACAACCCTTAACAATCTGGTTCGTCATCCCGGCGAAGGTCAAGCGCGCTCGCGATCGCTCCCTATACTTTGCTCGGGAGTCTGGTCCGAAGCCGGCTTTTGCGGCGGCATCAGTTCCCCGGCCGCGTTTTGCAGCCGCCGCTCGCAGGTCTTCCACTCGCCAACATTGCAGTCGGGCTTCCGGCAGTCGAATTCACAGAGGGCATCTTCTGCCGGAACATCTTCAACGATTTGCCGCCGTAGCCATTCCCATGCGGACCGAACCAGATTCATAGGCCCCCACAGACTTGCATCCCCTATGTGCATTCTAGCACTGACGGTGGCTCGTCGAATTACCGCACGCAGAATTTGCACGCGAGCGCAGTTTTTGTTGCGCTGCCTTCGATTCCCGATTGGGTCAGGCTTGTGGGGGCACATGCCTAGCCCGCGTCCGCAATCGGAACATTGGGCACAGCCACACGGAGTGTCCCCGGAGGGGCCCCGCAAAACGGTACCCCACGTGCCCAGACCATCGGTTAGCGGATGCTCTCGATCTGGAAAGTGACGAAACAGACTATCTTCGACGTGGCGCGAATCTCGCGCAGTCTTCGGGCTCCCATGAGCAGCAGAGCGGGAAAACTGCTGACGGCAATCGCGTTCTGGACTTTTGTCGCCGCCGTGCCGGCCGTAGCCGACACATTCACGCTCGATTGGGCCGGCGGTTACTGGAATGACGGTGGCAGCCTCGCCGGGACCTTTACCGTCGAGTATGACGCCGCCACTGGCGCGCCGACGAGTCTGGTGTCGGCTGACGTCACCACAGGCAACGGAATCAGCGACGGCTTCCTCGGGCAGTCTTACGTTTACGATGTTTCCGGTCTCACATCCACTGTCGATTCCGTCAGTTTCGATGCCACTCAGTATGGGGGGGCCCCGGCGAACGAGCTGGTGATGACGGAGGCTAGCGGATACCGTGTCTTTCTGGACTGGCAGGGCGTTAATCCGACTGCACTCTGGGTCGGTAATCCCGGCAGCCAATATAGTTCCGAGAACAACCCCAGCTACAGCATCGTCCGCTATTTGAACACCACAGCAGGATCAGCGGGCAGCGAAGTCCCCGAGCCGGCCAGCTTTGTTCTCGCGGGTCTGGGTCTGGCGGGAGCCTACTGGTTCGGCGCCGCAAAGCTTAGTCGAAGCTTGGCTGCGCGGCGTCCCAGGTCCGAAGCGGATCACATCGCTGTTGTATGATCGTGGCAGGAGGGCTGCCGTGTCTGATCGCCCCGTTCACCGCCGCATCCGCGACACGTGGACCGCTGTGAAGCGCTGGTTCCAGCGCGCGGAACCCGAGGCGCCGGAGGACCCCTACGCTTATGTCGGCGCTCCCAAAAAGCCACGCACGCCGCGTCGCAGCGCCGCAGCGAAGGCTGAGCCGTAAGCTCGAATCCCGCGTGTCCGGTTAAAGACCCATGACTAACTCCCTGGCAGCCATTACCGGCGCTTCAGCCGGCATCGGATCGGTGTTCGCGCGCAAGCTGGCCGCGCAAGGCTACGATCTTCTGCTCATCGCGCGCCGCGGCGATTGGCTCGAGCAGCTTGCGGCGGAGTTGGAACGCGCCCATCAGATCCACGTGGAAGCCTGCACCGCGGATCTGTCGGCGGTCGAAGGTGTGGACCGCGTCGCCGCGCGCCTCGCCGCCGAGCCGCGCCTTGATCTGCTGGTCAACAACGCCGGGTTCGGTGTCAAGGGCCGCTTCTGGGAAGCGCCGCTCGACAAGCAGATCGAAATGCATCGCCTGAACATCGGCGCCATCCTGCGGCTCACGCATGCCGCGCTGGGGCCGATGGTGGCGCGCGGTCGCGGCGCCATTATAAACGTAGCATCCGTGGCCGGCTTCACGCGCAGCCCCGGCAGCGTCAGTTACTGCGCTACCAAGGCATGGGTGAACGCATTCACCGAAGGGATTTACTTGGACTTGAAATCCGCGCGCTCGCCGGTGGTGGTGCAGGCGCTGTGCCCTGGCTTCACTTACAGCGAGTTTCACGACGTGGCAGGCGTTGACCGCGCCTCCATCCCCAAATCATTCTGGATGACCGCCGAAGACGTGGTCGAGGCATCGCTCTCCGGCCTGCGCCGGCGCGAGCTGTTCGTCGTGCCCGGCTGGAGATACAAGTTAGTCGTGGCGCTGGTCAACCGCATCCCGGTGCGGTTGCGGCTGGCGCTCGAAGCCGGCGCTCCTCACAACCGCGCCCGCCTGCCGGGGCGGGGAAACCCGGATTAGCGCCAATAAGTTCGTGGCGCGGGCTGTCAGGCCCGCTGAGTCGAGAGTCATCTCGACTCTTCTTGGCCACTATTTAAGTCGACAGCGTCTGGTTTAGTGCATGATCTCGAGGAATGTGCCCGAAGACGCATCCACGAAGACCGAAAAGCCCGAGGTGCTCACCGATTCTCCCCAGATCACGCGCCACGCCGGATTGGCGAACCTGCTGGATTTTTCCAGCAGGTAGATGACCGGCTGGCCGGGGTTCTTCTTTTCGAAGGCTTCCTCTTTGCCTTTGGCCGTGGCCAGTGCGGCATCGGTGTCGATTTTGACGTCCGCAATCAGGAAAGGCGTGGTTGCGCCGTGCGCGCCTGAGTAACTCTCTTCGCTGCCGCCAAAAACTCCCTTGTGGATGGTGGGCTCCTGGTCGACGGCGTACCAGGTGAACGCATGGGACGAGGCCCGCTGCTCGGAGGTGAACACGGCCTCCCATCCGGCGGACTTGCCGGGCTGGTCGGCAACGCCCTCCACGCGCACGCTATCCATTTTCAGTACTGCCGCATCGGGCGCCCAGGCGCGGGCCACCTGGTACATCTTGAACAGAGCGCTCTGGCCGGTGGCGGGCTCGGGCTTGGCTTCTTCTTTCTTGGCCGCGGCGGGCGGCGCGGGTTGTTCTGAGCAGCCGGCCAGAAGGAGGCCGGCGGCGATTATGGTTAGGAAAGGTTTCATGTGAAACAGCTATTTTACCCAATCGACAGCTCTCGTTGCTTCCATTAGGGCCTGTCATGAAATATTCGGTTCAACCGCCGGCAACCGCAACCCCTCGTCGCGGCTCCGAAAGTAGCGGTCAATTGGCACAGTCGTTACGCCACAGCCCTCATTCGTATTTCAAGGCCACCACAGGGTCGATGCGGGCGGCGCGCCAGGCGGGAACGCCGGCGGCGATCAGCGCCACCAGGGCGAGCAAGAGGGCCGCGCCCGCGTAGATCACGGGGTCGGCGGGTTTGATTCCGAATAATTGCGATTCGATCAGCCTTCCGGCCGCCAGCGCCGCAACCAGGCCGATGACGATGCCGGCCGCGGCCAGGCGAACGGCGCCGAACAGGACCAGGCGGAGCACGTCCGCCGGCACCGCGCCCAGCGCCATTCTCACACCGATTTCGCCGGTGCGCCGTGCCACCGAGTAAGCGATCACGCCGTAGAGCCCGATGGCCGCCAGCAGAGTCGCCAGAATTCCGAACGCCGCCGATAGAATCGCGATCAGGCGCTCCGTGTACAGCGATTCGCGAATCCGCACCTCGACGGTCTTGATCTTGACCGCCGGCAGGTTGGGATCGGCCTCGCGCACTGCCTGGCGCAGCGCGCCGATGTTGCGCCCGGGATCGCCCGCCGTGCGCACGTAAAACACCATGCGGGAAGGATTGTCCCACTGCGCATAAGGCGAGTAGATGGTTTCCCGGCCGGGATCGCGGACATCGTCGCGGCTGTCGGCCACCACGCCGACGATTTCGCGATCCAGCTTGGGCGGTCTGCTGGCGCCGAATTGCAGGCGGCGGCCGATGGGGTTCGCGTTGCCGAAATAACGTTTGACGAATGTCTCGTTGACGACAACCGCCTTGGGCGCCGCGGCGTCGTCGCGGTCGGTGAATTCACGGCCGGCGCGCAGCGGGATGGCCAGCGCGGCGAAATACGCGGGACTGACGGCGACGCGTCGCGCGTGGGTCTCTTCATCCTGCCCGGCCCGGTAGCCTTCCACGGTGATATTGCTGGTGGAATCGTTGCCCGAAAAAGGTCCGCAGTCGGCCGCGGCCACGCCCACGACGCCGGGCATGGAAGACAGGCGGGACTGGAGATCGCGATAGAAAGCCGCGGCGGCCGCGGCCTGTGGCCGGTCGAGCGTGGCGCTGACGCCGAACGACAGAAGCTGGCTGGTGCGGAATCCCAGGTGGGCATTCAAGAGGTTGGCTGCGCTCGAGCTGAACAGACCGGCGCCCACCACAAGCAACAGGGAAAGCGCGAGCTGCGCGGATACCAGGGCCTGCCGCAAGCGCGCGGGCCGGCCGCCGGAAGTGACATTGAGCGCCCGGTCTTTCAAAGTCGGCGCCAGGTCGGGGCGGGTCGCCTGCAAGGCAGGAAGCAGCGCGAAGAGCAGGCCGCAGGCAAGCGAAATGGCGAACGCGTAAACCAGCAAATGAAGATCCAGGCTGGCGGTGAGCCAGCCGCCGGCCTCATCGCGCGGCAGCACCCTGAGCAGGGCCGCGGTGCTCCAGTATTCCACCATCAAGCCGGCCACGCCGCCCGCCAGCGCCAGGATGAGGCCCTCGATCAGAAGCTGCCGCACCAGCGTCGAGCGGCGCGCGCCCATCGCCAACCGGATGGCGATTTCGCGTTGCCTGCCGGTGGAGCGCGCCACCATCAGGCCGGCTACGTTGGCGCAGGCGATCAGCAGGACCAGCCCCACCATGGCGATCAGCACGCGCAGCGGTTTCTCCCATTTCTCGCGCAGCTCGGCGATGCCCTGCGCGGCGGGGCGCAACGCGGCGCGGTGGTTGAGGAAGCGCTGGCGGTCGCGCTCATCGTGC
>Ga0187883_10002557_pt1 | contig 10924 bp, 9 predicted proteins | sample June2016WEW_20_1_2_FD_132966 | JGI IMG/M metagenome (GOLD analysis project Ga0187883, IMG submission 132966) | Peatland microbial communities from SPRUCE experiment site at the Marcell Experimental Forest, Minnesota, USA - June2016WEW_20_10 | ecosystem: Environmental > Terrestrial > Soil >...
GCCCGCTCAGGCCCGGCCGCCCGCTCAGGCCCGGCCGCCCGCTCAGGCCCGGCCGCCCGCTCAGGCCCGGCCGCCCGCTCAGGCCCGGCCGCCCGCTCAGGCCCGGCCGCCCGCTCAGGCCCGCCCGCCCGCTCCGGGCCGCCCGTTCAGGGCCGCCCACTCAGGGCCGCTCACTCAGGCCCGCCCGTTCAGGGCCGCCCACTCAGGCCGCCCGCGCGTTCAGGCCCGGCCGCCTGCTCAGGCCCGCCCGCCCGCTCCGGGCCGCCCGTTCAGGGCCACCCACTCAGGGCCGCCCGCTCAGGCCCGGCCGCCCGCTCCGGGCCGCCCGCTTAGGCCCGGCCGCCCGCTCCGGGCCGCCCACTCAGGGCCGCTCACTCAGGCCCGCCCGCTCAGGGCCGCCCACTCAGGCCGCCCGCGCGTTCAGGCCCGGCCGCCCGGCCCAGGCGCGGATTACGCCGTTCAGTAATGCTGGCCATCCCGCACCGCGGGCCGCGCTCCAGACGGATGCCATGACCCGCCCGGCGGTCGACCGGGCCAGGTCGCTGGCCAGCCCTGCCCATGGGGCCCCGCGAGACAAGTCCGGGCCGTGAACCCCCGTGCCGTGTCGTCTGCCCCGGCAGCGACCCGCCTGCAACACCACCGTCACCCAGCCGAACTGGCGCTCCGGGCGACGCGTGCGGCGGGAGCCGCCTCGCCGGGCCCTGCGGGGCAGGCGGACGCGGATGCCGATCCCGCCGGAGTCCGCGGCGCAGGGGCGTAATACCCGGGTCAAAAGGCCCCCGCGGAAAAGGAAATCGGGGCCAAATGAATCGGGCCGAAATAACCAAGTCCCAAAGGACAGGGAAAACGCTCCCCTACACACAGGGAATTGTCCTCTGAGGGACGAAAGAAATATCGCCAATAGTGATTATTGACATCGCAGAAGCACCGGAGAGAAGGCCATGTCATGACCACCAAGCGAAACGCCGCCACGCATATCCGCATCGGGCGGAAGGCGCCCGCCTCGCCCACCTCGCCCGCATCCGGCGCCCGCGCGTCCACGGGCCGCCGACGCTGGATGTTCGGCGCGGCCGTGCTCGGCGTCGCGACGCTCACCGCGGTGGGTACCCTGGTCGGCGTTGAGGGCCCGGCACACGCCGGGATGCTCACCAACTGCGCGGCCACGCCCAGCAGGTGTGGTTACCCGGGCGCGACGAACACCGGCGTACCCAGTGGGACGACCCTGAAGTCGGTCCCGAGCCAGGTGTCCAAGGGGCCGGGCTGGCAATACAGCGCCGCGGGTAACGACGTGATCGTAACCAAGACCGGGACGGTGCTCAGCGGCCTTTACATTCCCCACGAGGTCGTGATCGAGGCCCCCAACGTGACGGTCAAGAATGTCCAGGTCGTGACCAACGGGAATTTCGGTATCGCCCTCGCCCACACCAAGGGCGTAACGATCGAGAATTCCACGATCAGCGGCCAGAACTCGACTTCGGGCCGCGTCAACTCGGCGATCGATGATGTTTACGGCGACTCGACGGGGATGGTGATCAAGAACAACAACATCTCCAACTTCAGGACCGCCGTACAGATATCAACCGGGCTGGCAGAGGGCAATTACATTCACGACCCCGGCTACCTCGCCGGAGATCACACCAACGGCTTCTACGTCAACGGGGGCACCGAGCCGCTGACCATCGAGAACAACACGATCTTCGACAGCTTCGGGCAGACCGACGCCATCAACCTCGACGCGGGAACCTCCGGCGTGCCGGTGGCGAACAAGACCGTCGAGAACAACTTCCTCGCGGGCGGCGGCTACACCATCTACGGCGGCACCTCCCCCGGCAACCCCACCTCGCACATCGTCATCGAGGGCAACCGGTTCGGCCAGCAGTACTACCCGAAGGGCGGCCAGTGGGGTCCCGGCGCCTACTTCGCCCCCACGGGGACGGGCAACACCTGGTCGGGCAACTTCTGGGACACCACCGGGAAGGCCATTACCTCCCTGTGACCGCCGCACCGCGACGGTGCAGCACGCCGGCGTCGCCGGCTCGCGTACAGCGGGCCGGCGACGCCGGCGTTGCGGGTCGCGGCGGCGTCCGCTCGCCGGCCCGCGCCACGTCAGGTGCGCCGGCGTCGGCCCGATTGAGCTCGCCGGACCGCCGGCCTCCCGAAGCCGCCAGCCCTGTCTCGCCGATTCCGCCAAGTCTGGCGAACACTCTTGGTAACTTTTTAATGACACAATGCAGTCGGCGTTCTCGGCGCGTCCCGGTTGCTTGTCGGCGGACGTGAGACACCCTCCGGCGGGAGGGATCGGCCGTCGGGAGGGACCGGCCGTCAGCAGAAACGAGGTCCCGTTGAAGGCACGCATGCTCGCTCTCAAAGTCTCCCTAGCCCTGATCGTTTTCGGTGGCACCGCGTCGGCCCTGGTCCTCCACCTGATCCTGGCCTCAGCACACAGGGCTCCGCCGTCCGGGGCCGGGCCGTCCGGGGCCGCGCAGGTCCTGGGCGACTGCATCATGGTCCCGCATGCGTGCGGCTTCCCTGATGCGACCAACACGGGCGTGCCGAGCGGGACGGCCCTGCGGTCGGTCCCCGGCCAGGTATCCAGCGGGCAAGGCTGGCACTTCGACCCCAGGGGCGGCTACGTGGTGGTGACCGCGCGCGGCACCGTGCTCAGCGGCCTGTCCATCCCCTGCAACCTGGACATCGACGCGTCCGACGTAACGGTGGAGGATGTAAGGGTCGTGACCGGCAAGAATTTCGGCATCAGCCTCAGGCATACCACGGGCGTCACGATCGAGGACTCCACGATCGGCGGCCAGAACCTGGCCAGCGGCCGGGTCAACTCGGCGATCGACGATATCTACGGCGACTCAACCGGGATCGTGATAAAGGACAATAATATCTCGCGATTCAGGACAGGCGTGCAGGTATCGACCGGGCTGATAGCCGGCAACTACATTCACGACCCCGGGTACATTCACGGAGATCACACCAATGGCATATATGTCGCCGGGACGACCGAGCCGCTGACGATCTACGGTAATACCATTTTCAACAATCTCGGGCAGACCGACGACATCAACCTCGACGCATCGCGTTCAGGCCAGGACGTGGCCAACAAGATTGTGGTGAATAACCTGCTCGCGGGAGGCAGCTACTCCATCTACGGGGGCGGCTCCCGTCATGACCGGACATCGAACATCCTCATCGAGGATAACGAGTTCGGCCGGCTCTACTACCCGGAAGGCGGCCAGTACGGTCCGGCCGCCTACGTCAACCCCCGGCAGGCCGGGAACGTCTGGTCGGGGAACGTCTGGTCGGGGACGCGCCTGCCCGGCAAGGTCCTGCACGGGCGTCTCCAGCCGGTTACCGTGCCGCCCGGCGTGCCCCGGTCAGGCGCGCGGCCGGGGGACGCCGCGGCCGGCTAGCGCTGCGCCCTCGCCATGTCATCAACGCTCCCCGGGCCGCCCGCCATCCTGCCCGATATCGCGGTCGTGATCGTCACCTACAACAGCGCTCCCGTCATCGGCGATCTCCTTGATTCCCTGCCGGGGGCCCTCGACGGCCTCAGGGCCGACGTCGTCGTGGTCGACAACGGGTCGACCGACGGGACCGCCGAGCTGGTCGCGGCGCTGGGGGCATGCCGCGTCGTGCGCTCGGCCAATGTCGGCTACGCCGGTGGCATCAACCGCGGCGTCCGCGAGGCCGTACCGGCCCGGGCCATCCTGGTCCTGAACCCGGACGTACGGCTCCACCCTGGGTCGCTTCCCCCGCTGCTCGCCGCGCTGCGGGAACCTCAGGTGGGCATCGCGGCCCCGCGGGTGCTCACCCCGGAGGGGAAACTGCACTTGTCGCTGCGGCGCGAGCCCACCCTGGCGCGGGCACTGGGCCTCACCAAAACACGGCTGGCGGTCTTCTCCGAATACGTCTACGACCCGTCCGCGTACACCCGGCCGTGCACCGTGGACTGGGCGCTCGGCGCTGCCCTGCTCATGTCGCGGGAATGCTACGAGGCTCTGGGCGGCTGGGACGAGACCTACTTTCTTTACTCCGAGGAGACCGACCTGGCGCTGCGGGCACGGGACGCCGGCTTGCTCACCCGGTACGAACCGCGGTCGGTTGCGGTCCACATCGGCGGGCAGTCGGGCCGCAGCCACCGGACGCACTCCATGCAGATGGTCAACCGGGTACGGCTGTACCGGCGCCGCCATGGCGCGCTCGCGTCCTGGGCCTACTACTGGCTCATCGTGGCCAACCAGATGTCGAAAGTGCCGGGCGGGCGCCGTGAGTCCTGGCATGCGGTTGTGGCGCTGCTCAGGCCAGGGCGGCGCCCGGCCGAACTGGGCTGCCCGGGCAGGCGCATGCCACGGTAATACCGCCGGAGGAATAGCACAGGCCGCCTGGATTATCAGATCCTGATGTAAAGATGTGATGGCTGTCGTAGTGTGGCCGACCGGCATTACACGGGCCACCGGGCAGAAGCGCGGGAGAGATAAGAATGGCTTGGCACTGGATGGGCAGGAATGGCCGGATAAACGAGGATGACCGAATAGGCGGGAATGCCGGAAATACGCCCGCTAGCCGTTACGGCCCGGCATGACGGGATATGGCCCGGGCCCAGCCGCCCTGCTCACCGGTCATGACGCCGATGTCGGCCGCCCGCCACGGAGGATCGACGCGGTCACGCTGCTGAGCTGCTACGCGTTCCTGCTGATGGCCATACCCTCGTCCCTGGTCGTCGGGTCGTTCGGGGCGGCAGGCGCGCCCGCCGCCCTGCTGGCGGTCGGCATACTGTGCTGGTACCTGGTGGCCCGCCAGCACCCCGGCCTCGGACTGGACCGGGGCACACAGCCCGTCCGGGTCGCCGCGACGATCTTCGCCGGCACGGTCGTGGCAGCGTACATATCGGCCAGCCGGCATGCCGTGCCCGCCGCCCAGCAGAGCGGCGCCGACCGCGGCCTCATTGTGCTGGCCGGATGGGTTGGCGTGCTGGCGCTCGCGGCGGACGGGATCGACCAGGCTGACCGGCTGAGGACCCTCCTTCGCCGGATCGTCATGCTCGCCACGGCCATGGCCGCGCTTGGCGTGATCGAGTTCTGCACCGGCGTGGATCTCACCAAGTACATCGTGCTGCCCGGCCTGTCCGTACATCAGCAGCTGACGGATCTCATGAGCCGCAATGGCCTGGTCCGGGTGATGGCGACGACCGGCCAGCCGCTCGAGTTCAACGCGGTGCTGGCGATGAGCCTGCCGATCGCCCTCCATCAGGCCCGCTTCGCGCCCGCGGGGCTGCGGGTCCGCCGCTGGCTGCAGGCCGCGCTCATCACGGTGGCGGTGCCGATGACCGGATCACGCTCCGCCTTCTTCGGGCTCGCGGTGATCTGCATCGTGCTCTTCCCGACCTGGCACCGCCGCGACTGGTTTCGCGCCTGCCTGGCCGGGCTCGCCGCGGCGGCCCTCGCGTGGCTGGTCAAGCCGAGCCTGATGAGCAGTTTCGCCGCGCTCTTCGGCCAGCTCGGGACCGACCGTAGCAGCCTGTCTCGTGCCGGCGCGTACTCAGAGGCGGTGCCCTATATCGCCGCACACCCGTGGCTCGGCCAGGGGTTCCAGACGTTCTTCCCGCAGACCTATTTCTTCGTCGACAACCAGTACCTCACCTCGCTGCTTGAGACCGGGGTCCTCGGGCTCCTCGCCCTGGTGGCGTGCTTCGCGACGGGCTGGTTCACCGCTCGGAGCGCGCGAGCCGAGGCGGCCGATGCCCGGACCCGCGACCTGGGGCAATGCCTGGCCGCATCGATCGCGGCGGGCGCCGTGTGCTTCGCGTCGTTCGACGCGCTGTCCTTCTCCATCGCGGCCGGCCTGTTCTTCCTGCTGCTCGGCTGCGTGGGCGCGGCATGGAGACTGGGGCGCACGCAGCAGCCGGCCGGGAACTAGGCCGAGCCCCTGCAGATCATTAACGGCTGACGTCCCCGCGGCCCGCTCGCCGGCCCGTCGGCCCGGATGCCTGGCGTGGCGGGCCGCCATTGCGGGCGGGCGGCCAGGAGGACGGGGGCAGCCGTGGCTCGCCCCGGGCCGGGTCGTCGCCGGCCCGCTGATGGGCACTTCGGGTGGCTCCTCCTGGGAAGGCCAGCTCCACCGGGATGGTCGGCTCCTCCCGGAACGCCGGCCGGTGCGGGAAGGCCGGGATATCACGGAGTGCCCGGTCCTGAGGGAGCGCCGAGTAGTCCGGGAGCGCCGACCGATCCCTGAGCTGCCGCCGGGTAGCCAGCCCGTCCACGACGATTGGGGTCCCGAGACAGATCACGAGCAGCAGCACGCCGGCGGCGACCAGTGGCCGTGCCGTCTGGCTGATGCTGAGCGTCGCCTGCGGCGTGAAGGAGAGCGTCTCGGCGCGCACCTGGCCGCGGGCCGGGATACCGAGCTGCAGCTTGGCCAGCTGAGGGCCGATCTGCGCGGTCACCGCCTGGAGCGTGCGCTGTACCCCGGCTGCGTCCGTGCCCGTGACCGTGAACAGCAGGACGGATCCGGTCGTCGAGGTGGTATAGGGCGGGAGCGCGACGGTGTACGGGGCGGTGAATCCCTGTGCGCCCAACTGCCTGACGGTTCCCGGTGCCATCAGCGCCCTGCTGACGGCGTCGGCGGTCAGGGTCAGCGAGGGGCTGAAGCTCAGGAACGGGTTGCCGCCGTTCTGCATGGAGGCCACGGGTGATGCCAGCAGCACCACGGAGGAAGCCGACTGGTAGGAACGCGGCATCTTTGCCGCGGCCGCGGCAGCGCCGGCCATGGCCAGAATGAGCAGCACAGAGGTCAAGATCCACCGCGCCCGCCAGATACGGACTGCTTGCCTGAGGTCCATCCATCCCGCCTAAATACTCGAATGTACGGCTTTTCGTGTCGGCGGCACGCACATTTCCCGGGAAAACAGACCATAAGGGATTGCCTGGATGAGGGATGCCGTCTTCTTCTATCCTGAGTTTACGGATGATGAAGTGCCCGTGCGCCGCCTTGGTTCACTATAGTTGTCCCGCGCCGGGCCGGTATCGGTCAGACAATTTCCGCGGTTTCCGCGGTTTTCGCGGGGGCAGCGGAAAGCACGGAGGATGCGATGGCGGTGGCGCGATGAATCCTCTCGGAAAGGCGAGAAAAAGGCTTCGCCTGACCCTGGTGGTGGCGACGCTGCTCCTGGCGGCCGGGGCGGGGTACGACATCGGGACCAGCCCGCATATGTACCTCGAGAGCGCGACAGTAGAGTTTTCCCTGCCTAAAGCCCAGAATGCCCCCAATGCCTACTACATGTTCGCGCCGTCTCTCATCACCAGCGGCGAGGCAATGGTCCAGATCCTGATGAGCCCGTCGGTCCAGCGCCAGATCGGCGCCACGGGCCGCGGCGCCCGTGTCAGCCTCGCGCTCGTCAACCTGTATAACGAGGAATATCCCTATTACGGCGTCCCGCTGGCCACGCTGACCGCTACCTCGCCGGTGGCGGCGGATGCCCGCCGCACGTTCGCGGTCGCGGCGCGCATGCTCGGCCTTCTCCTCGCGGCACAGCAGCAGCAGGCGAGTGTCCCGCCCCGCGACCGCATCTCGGCCCAGATCTTCGGGGACAGCGGGCCCATCATCCAGACCGGCTCGCGCACACGCGTGTTCGGCGGCCTGGCCCTCCTGGCGGCGATGACGGTCGGCCTGGCCTGGGACGGCGCCGGGCGGTGGGGCACGGAAGCCGGGTCGGGGCCAGCAGTCACCGGGAGCCGCTGGCCGCCTGCGCGGCGGCGACGTTCTCCGCGGCCCGCCCGTTGACTTCACCCGCGACCGCCGGGTCGCGGTCAACGAGCTCCTCGTCCGCGCCGCCGAGCAGACCTGGTGACGGCACACCGGCGGCACCGAGATCTGTACGTGCAACCCCACCTGCTCCATGCGCTTGCCGATCGCGGCCAGGACCACTCGGCCTGGCGGCGGTGACGCAGCCGGCTCAGCTAAAATCTCCTTCTCGTGTCGGTGCAGGGTGATCAGGGCTCGCCACTGCTGCTCGCCGAGCTCGATATCCGCGTCGGCCAGCAGCGCCGAAGCCAGCTCAGCCAGGAGTGCCCGGGCCGTCGCCGGGTCGCCGAGCGCCTGGCCATCTTCCGCCGCACGGGTGAGGGTCAGCTCGATCCGGGTCAAGTCCTGCTCAGTCCGCACAGCAACATGGGCCCGAGCGCACGGACCCGCGTCCGCCATCGCCAGAAGCATCAGCTCAACGACGTCGGTGATGGCGAGGGCGTCGATCGCCTCAGCGCCCACTGGCCAAGGGCCGGTACTCACGGTGATCGGCCTCGCGAGCAGCCACGCGGTCCGCTGCTGCAAGCACACGGCCAGGCGGGTCTCGGGCACCCGGAGAGCCCCGGTTCCCTGCACCAGCCAGCGCAGTGACCGGGCGGCGATATCTAGCCGCTGCAGTACCGTGTCGATCGACTGAGCCGTGGCGGCCGGTGCCGATTGGCGCATCATATGCAGGTCAAGGGTGGCCGCTGCCAGCTCCTGGAGCGGGCCGTCGTGCAGGAAATCGGCCTGCTCGTCGCGTTCCCGGTCGCGGAGCCGCCGGGTCAGTTCCAGCAGCTTCCCGCCGCGGGAAGTACCGGCCGCCGGCTGGCTTGCGCCCGGCGCTGCTGCCGGTGATGGCGCGCCGGAGTCCGGGGCGGCCTCCGGCCACCGGCCGGGGGCCGGAACAGTGTGCGGCTGATGCAGCGCACGGACGGCTTTGATCAGCTCGCCAGGCTCGAAGGGCTTGGCCAGGTAGGCGAGGCCTTCAGGGATCATGCCGATGGCTCCCCCCGTCATCAGCAGACACCGCCCGGTCGCAGCCGGGTCCTGGGCACACAGCTCTTCCACCAGATCCATGCCTCGCTCATTGCCCAGGCGGGCGTCCACCAGCACCGCCGCGTAGTTGCCCGGGTGCATCCCGCGCGCCTCGGCAAGCGTGCCCGCGACATCCACCTCATACCCGCTGTCGGTCAGCACCCGGCGGACCGCCCTTCGCATGGCATCAGCGTCATCGACGACCAGAACCCGCACCGCCACTTGTGCCCCCCTGGTATTCAGCCAGCCAGTTCGATTCGCACACTGGGCCTGACCTCGCAGCGCGGCCGGCACCCGGACGCTGCCGCCAGGGCTTTGTCGCACTGTCCCGGCAGCCCGCTGGCGGAACTATCTGCTACTGAAAGTAATATGGTACTTACGGACGGTTGCTATAGCCCATCTGGGCGGGGCTCGGGACCCGCCCGCTGTCCAGCCGGGCAGTGCCCGCGGGTCCTTCCTGCTGGCGATCACGAGCCGGCCGCGCAGGTGTAAGTCCCGCGGACGCAGCCGGGCGCGGAAGGAGCGGAAGATGAACGCGAGCAGCGAAGCAGCGACCGACGACGGGGACGCCCGGATCAGTGTGTTCCTCCTCGATGACCATGAGGTCGTGCGGCGCGGCCTGCGGAACCTGCTGACCGCTGAACCGGGCATCGACGTGATCGGCGAGGCCGGGACGGTGGAGTCGGCGCTGGCCCGGGTGACGGCGCTGCGGCCAGACGTCGCCGTGCTCGACGTACGGCTGCCGGACGGTGACGGGGTGTCGGCCTGCCGTGAGATTCGCTCCAGGCTTCCGGGCACCGCCTGCCTCATGCTGACCTCCTACGGGGATGAGCAAGCGCTCCTCGGCGCGATCATGGCCGGCGCTGCCGGCTACGTGATGAAGCAGGCCTGCGGCGCCGAACTGGTCAGCGCGGTGCGCACCGTCGCCGCTGGGGAGTCGATCCTCGATCCCCATGCGACACGGCAGGTGATGGAGCGGCTCCGGGCCCCGAAGGCCGGCGCTGACCCGTTGTCGGCCCTGTCCGCGCAGGAAAAACGGGTCCTGGAACTGATCGGCGACGGGCTGACCAACCGGCAGATCGCCGAGCACATGTTCCTGGCGGAAAAGACCGTCGGGAACTATGTGTCATCCGTGTTCGCCAAGCTGGGCATGCACCACCGCACGCAGGCCGCCGCACTTTCCGTGCGCCTCGCGGCGCACGAGCCCGATTAATTACGCCTTTCCCCTTTTCCGGCACTTGTCGCCGTTCCTTTCCAGGGAAAATCATAATGGATCCCCTGTCCGGGGAAATGTGCCGCCTCCGCACCGATCCGGCTGGGACTGAATCCGGACAGAGGGGCGATTCAGCAGGCGGGGTGACGTGCCGTCGGCCGCCTGCACATGGTGAGCAGTCCGATGGGAACGGCGAGCCGGGAATCAGCTGTCAGTATTTGCCTTATTTCCTGGCGTTGCACAGGTAAGGCAATGAGTTCGGCGGAATCGTCCATTAGGGAGCCCGCTGACGGCCCGGAAGCTTGCCCGGCGAAGGAATATAGTTACCTTTCGCTGACCTCATTCACCTTGGCCCTGATAGCCCGTCTGCCCCGAGGTCAGCCGCACGATTAATGGAGGTTTTCGCGGTGCTGACCGTCCCCGAGATCATCACGAGAATGCGTGCTGTGGCACCGGAAGGCCGACCGCGCCTGAGTCGTCCGGAGTCGCGGAGGCTGGCTGATCTGACGCAGGCTCTGCTGGCCGCCAAGCCCGATGCGCTGCGGGAGTACAGCCGGTTTCTGGCCATAGGCCGGCGGAGCATCGGGCTGCCCCGCGCCGAACTCGAGGCGTCGCTCCACGGCAGGTCGGTGCTGGTCACTGGCGGGACAGGGTGCATAGGGTCAGCGCTGCTGGCACAGCTCGTTGGCTTGCGCCCGCGGCGACTGGTGAGCGTGAGCCGCGGCTGCGCCGGGGGGCCGCGGCTGGACGGCGCCGAGTACGTCTGCGCCGACGTCAGGGACCTAGGCCGGCTGACCAATGTCTTCGGCGACATCCGGCCCGATGTCGTCTTCCATGTGGCGGCTCAGCGAGACCCGGGACTGGCCGAGCACGAGGTGCACCGCA
>Ga0187883_10002559_pt1 | contig 10916 bp, 11 predicted proteins | sample June2016WEW_20_1_2_FD_132966 | JGI IMG/M metagenome (GOLD analysis project Ga0187883, IMG submission 132966) | Peatland microbial communities from SPRUCE experiment site at the Marcell Experimental Forest, Minnesota, USA - June2016WEW_20_10 | ecosystem: Environmental > Terrestrial > Soil >...
ATCTGGAGCGTCGGCTCCATGGAGCCCGACGGGATGGAGTAGGTCGCCACCACGAACGTGCGGAGGATGACGGCGATGACCACCGCGACCACGACCACCCCGAGGAGCTCGACGATCCAGCGGCTGCCCGACTCCCTCTCGGCGGCGTGCCGTCCCCGACCCTTTCTTGGGGCCGGCGCGTCGGCCGGTTGTTCGTCGGCGTCCATGGAGCCAGAAGTATTACCCGGCCCGTGCCGCCATGGCGCGCCGCCACTGGTGTGTCACGGCCACGGGACAGTATGGGGACCGTGGTCAGCGCCGTCATATTCGACTTCTACGGGACCCTCGCTCACTGGGCCGACGGCCACGGCGCCAACTACGCGGTGATCCTCGCCGCCCACGGCTACACGCTCGACCCCGCCGTCCTCGAGGGGTACTTCTCCCGCTACGACGGCGTCGAGCACGCCGACCACTCGGTCAGCGAGGAGGCGTACGAGGCCTGGGTGAGGTCGCGCCTGTGTGACCTCACGGGGGCCTGCGGCGTCGACGCCGCGCACGAGGAGAAGGTCATCGACGCGCTGCGGGCGTCGGACCAGGGCCGGATGGTCGCCTACCCGGAGGCGGAGGCGACCCTGTCCTCGCTGCGGGACGCCGGTCTCGCCATCGGCGTCTGCTCCAACTGGGGCTGGGAGCTGAATGCCTTCCTCCTCGAGGTCGGCCTGCTCCACCTGGTCGACTCCGGCGTCACCTCGGCGCGGGCCGGCGCGCGCAAGCCGCACCCCGACATCTACGCCCGGTCCACCGAGTCGCTGAGCGTCGACCCCCGCGACGTCCTCTTCGTCGGCGACTCGTGGGAGCCCGACGTCCGGGGCCCCCGGCGGGTCGGCATGGCCGCCGTGCACGTGTGGCGGGAGGACGAGCGTGCCGGGCAGAGCGCGCCGCCGCTCGAGCCCGGCGACCACCGGGTCGGGGAGCTGACGGGCGTCCTCGGGATCCTGGGCGTCTAGCGCGCGGTGCCCACTGGCGGCCGGCCGTTCTCGGTCAGCCCGGCGTCCAGCGTCGCCCGGTCGTCGCCGCTGAGCGGTTGGAACCGGAGGTCCGCGCCGGGGCGCCACCAGATCGGCTCGTCGCAGGCCCACGCCTCTTCGCGCAGGCCCACCTTGGTCACCTTCCCGGTGGCGGTCTGGGGGAGGGAGGACGAGACCCGCACGTAGCGGGGCACCCACTTGGGCCCCAGGTCGGGCTGCGCCGCCAGCCAGTCCGCGAAGGCGTCGGGGTCGAACGGTCGGCCGGGCACCGTCTCGAGGGCCACCATCACCTGGTCGCCCGCGCCCGACGCGGTGTCGGGCACCGGGTACACCGCGACGACCGACAGGTCAGGGTGGCGCGAGAGCACCGTCTCGACCGGACCGGCGGCGAAGTTCTCGGAGTCGACGCGGAGCCAGTCCCCGGTCCGCCCCGCGAAGTAGAAGAACCCGTCCGCGTCGACGTACCCCAGGTCGCCGGTCCAGTACCAGCCGTTGCGCAGCCGGTCCCGCTCCGCGTCCTCGCGCTGGTAGTAGCCCTCGAATTTTCCCGGGCCGCTGCGGTTGACGAGCTCGCCGATGGCTTCGCCGGCGTTGAGGAGCCGTCCCTCGGCGTCGAACTCGGCCGGTGGACACTCCTCGCCCGTCTCGGGGCTGATGACAGTCAGGTCGATCCCGTCGACCGGCTTGCCCAACGCGCCCTTGGGCATGCCGAGCACCGGGTTGATGGAGGCCCCGCCCTCGCTCTGGCCATAGCCCTCAATGAGATAGCACCCGAAGCGCGTGCGGAAGCGGTCGCGGTCGCGCACCGACGCCTCGGTCCCGAACGCGCTCTTCAGTGTGTTGTCCGCGTCGTCGGGCCGCTCCGGCGTGGTCAGGATGTAGGCGATCGCCTTGCCCACGTAGCTGAACTTGGTGGCCCCGAACTGCCGGACGTCGTCCAGGAATGCCGACGCGCTGAAGCGGGGCCGCACCGCGATGGCCGCTCCGACCATGACCGTCGGCCCCCACAGCGCCATGAGGGCGTTGCCGTGGAACAGCGGCATGGGGCAGTAGCAGACGTCCTCGGACGTGTAGCCGTAGCCCGGGGCCGCCACCTCGGCGATGCCGGCCAGCCGGCCCTGGGTGCAGCGGACCGCCTTGGGCACCCCGGTCGTCCCCGAGGTGAAGATGAGCAGGTAGAGCGACTCCTCGTCGACGTCACCCGCGTGTTCGATCAGGGTGTTGGCGTCCTGTGTACCGGCGAATCGCGCCAGCAGCGACTCGTAGCGCCCGGTCCCGATGACCAGGACTTTGTCCTCGCTCACGCCGAAGGACAGCCCCTCCAGCAGTGCGTCGCCCTCGGTGTCCGTCACGATCAGCGCGCAGTCGGTGGCCCGGATGTCGGCGGCCAGGGCATCGCCCCGCCGGGTCGGGTTGATCCCGACGATCGCCGCGCCGGCCAGCGCGGCGCCGTTGAGCCAGAACAGGTACTCGGCCCCGTTGGGGAGGAGCACGCCGATGTGGGGCTTGGCGTCGCCGAACAGCGAGCGGGCCAGCGCCCCCCGCGTCGCGCCCTCGGCGATGGCCTGGCGCCAGGTCCAGCTGCCACCGGCGTCCATGACGCCAGTGCGGTCGTCCCCGGCACGCGCCGCAAGCATGGCCGCCACCGTCGTCATGAGAGCGAACATCCCGGCGCCCGGCGCACCAGGCTGCGGTCGATCGCGTCGACCGTCGCTGCGCCGCACAGCGCCATCGTCCGCCGCAGCTCCGACTCGTACCAGCGCAGCAGCGCCGCCACGCCGCCCGCGCCGCCGGTCGCCAGGGCCCACAGGGACGGGCGCCCCACCAGCGCCGCCCGCGCCCCCAACGCCAGCGCCTTGACCACGTCGGGCGACCGCCGGACGCCGCCGTCGACGTAGACCTCGGCCCGTCCCGCCACCGCGTCGACGATCTCGGCCAGGATGTCGGCCGTCGCCGGCGCGTCAGCGAGCTGGCGCCCCCCGTGGTTCGAGACGACGACGGCGGCCGCCCCCGCCTCGATGCACCGCACCGCGTCGTCCGCCCGCTGCACGCCCTTGGCCACGACGGGGAGCGGGCTCAGGCCCGCCAGCCACCCGATGTCGTCGGGCGTGAGCGCGGGCTCGAACTCGTGGGTCACCACGGCCATGAAGCCTCCCTCGCGCGCGCTGTCGGTGCTGTCGCCGGCCAGGTTGGGCAGCGCCAGGTCGTCGGGCAGGTGCACGCCCATGCGCCACTCGCGCAGGCGGAGCCCCGACACCGGCGCGTCCACGGTCAGGACCAGCGCGCCGTAGCCGTGCGCCACCGCCCGGCTGACGAGCTCGGCGGTGCGCGCCCGCTCCCGCAGTAGGTAGACCTGCATCCAGCGCGGGGCGCCTGGCGCGGCGGCGGCCACCTCCTCGAGCGGGCAGGTGGCGAGCGACGAGAGGATCATCAGCGCACCCACCTCGGCGGCCCCCCGGGCCGTGGCCGCCTCCCCCTCGGGATGGGCCAGCCCCTGGATCGCCGTCGGCGCGACGGCGACCGGCGAGCTGACGGGTGTCCCCAGCAGGGTCGTGGCAGGGGAGACCTCGGCGATCCCGGCCAGCACGCGCGGGTGCAACTGCCAACGGCCCCACGCGGCCACGTTGCCCTCCAGCAGGCGCTCGTCGTCGGCCCCGCCCGAGTAGTAGGCGTAGGCCATCTCACCGATCGTGTGGCGGGCGTCCCGCTCGAGGTCGTCGAGCGACAGGTCGGTGACCAGGGGCGCGTCGCTGCTCAGCCGCACGGGCTTGTGCCCCGAAGTCCTGGCAGGATGAGCGGTCACGGGCCGCATGGTAGGCGGCGATGAAAGGGGAGGTGTCGTGCGGTTCTCGTTTGCGGAGTCGATGACGGATCCGTCGTACTACCTGCCCCTGGCGCGGGCCGCCGAGGAGGCCGGCTACGACTCCATGGTCGTCCCCGACAGCATCTGCTACCCCGAGGTGTCCGACACCACGTACCCCTTCAACCCCGACGGGACCCGGGAGTTCCTCGAGGACAAGCCCTTCCTGGAGCCGTTCTCGCTGATCCCCGCCATGGGGGCGGTGACCGAGCGCATCCGCTTCGTGACGTTCGTGATCAAGCTGCCGATCCGCCAGCCGGTGCTCATCACCAAGCAGGTCAGCTCCACCGCCGTGCTGACCGACAACCGTCTCCTCCTCGGCGTGGGCACCAGCCCCTGGCCCGAGGACTATGAGATCTGCGGCGTGCCGTGGGAGCGCCGGGGCAAGCGCATGGACGAGGAGATCGCCATCATGCGGGGCCTCATGGCTGGCGGGTTCTTCGAGTTCCACGGCGAGGTCTTCGACGTGCCCTCCATCAAGATATGCCCGACGCCGAGCCTTTCCGTGCCGATCCTGATCGGCGGGCACCACGAGGCCGCCCTGAACCGGGCCGCCGTCAACGGGGACGGGTGGCTGCACGGCGGGGGAGACCCCGCCGACCTGCCCGGGCTGCTGGCCCGCCTGGCCGAGCTGCGCCGCGAGCACGGCACCGAGGACAAGCCCTTCGAGACACACGTGATCTCCCTGGACGCCTACACACCGGACGGCGTGCAGCGCCTGGAGGAGCTCGGCGTCACCGACGTGATCGTCGGCTTCCGGTGGCCCTACGGCACCGAGCAGGACACCGAGACCCTGCAGACGAAGGTCGACAACCTGCGACGCTTCTCTGACGACGTCATCGCCAAGGTCCGCTGAGAGGGAGGGACAGCACCACATGACCGACGAACCGCTCACCGCCCGCGAGCTCGGCATCCGCTCCCGGGCCGCCGTGACCGCCGGGGACCGCGAGGCCTGGCTGGACCTCTTCGCCGAGGACGCCTTCGTGGCGGACCCCATCGGGCCTTCGGCGTTCGACCCCGAGGGCAAGGGCCACCACGGGCGCGCCGCCATCGCCGCCTTCTACGACACCGTCATCGCGTCGAGCGAGGCGATCACCTTCGAGATCGCCGAGTCCTACCTGTGCGGCGACGAGGTGGCCGACGTCGGCATCATCCGCACCACGCTCGCCGGCGGCACCCACCAGGCGATCGTCCACGGCGTCTACACCTACCGCAGCAACGGCGCCGGCAAGCTGGCCTCGCTCCGGGCCTTCTGGGAGTTCGACGCGCTGGAGCTGGTCGAGCTGGAGGGCTGAGGTCGCCGTGCGCGTCATGGTCCGTGACGGGCTCTTCACCGACGCCGAGGAGCCCGCGCTCCTGGGCAGCCGCTGCGCCGCCTGCGGGTCGGTCCACTTCCCCCGCGCCGACGCCTGCACCTATTGCGCGACCGAGGACCCCGACCCGGTCGAGCTCTCCGGCACCGGCACGCTGTGGGCCTGGACGGCGGTCACCGCGCCGCCACCGGGGTACCAGGGCGAGGTGCCCTACGGCGTCGGCGTGGTCGAGCTGCCCGAGGGGGTGCGCGTCATCGCCCGGCTGACCGAGAGCGACCCCGCCGCACTTGCCGCGGGCCAGCCGATGGAGCTGCGCATCGTGACCCTCCACCGCGACACTGACGGCAACGACGTCGTGACCTACGCCTTCGCACCCGCACCCTCATGAGCAGCGTCGCCATCACCGGCGTGGGGATGCACCCCTTCGGGAGGTTCGACGGGGTCTCGACCACCGACTTGGGCGTCGCGGTGGTGCGGGCCGCCCTGCGCGAGGCGGGCGTCGGCAAGGGCGGCTTCCAGGCCGCGTTCTGCGGCACGGCCTACGGCGGGGTGGCGACCGGCCACAAGGTGCTCAGCCGGCTCGGCATGACCGGCATGCCCATCGTCGACGTCGAGGCCGGCTGCGCCAGCGGCGGTGCCGCCCTCATGCTGGCGGCCGCGGCCATCCGGGCCGGCCAGTACGACACCGTCGTCGTGTTCGGGACGGAGAAGATGCCCAAGGGGATCATCCGCTCCTCGTTCTTCGAGCCGTGGCAGGAGGAGGCGGGCCTGGCCGCCACGCCCGCCTTCTTCGGGCTGCGCGCGCAGCGGCTGTGCCTCGCGTCGGGCGTCACCAAGGACCACCTGGCCCGCGTCGTGGTGAAGAACCGCCGCCACGGCACCGCCAACCCCGACGCCATGTACCAGAAGGAGACGACGGTGGAGGAGGTCCTGGCGTCGCGCGTCGTGTGCGAGCCGCTGCACCTCTTCATGCTGTGCTCGCCCAACGAGGGGGCGGCCGCGCTCGTGCTGCGCCGCGCCGACCTGCCCTCGCCGTCCGTGCCGTCCACGCCCATCCCCGTGACGTTGGCCGCGGCCGTGCTGCGCTCCCACATCCCAGGCCCGGTCCTCAGCGAGTCGACACCGCTGGCCGGCCTCTCACATGGCGAGGTGCCCGCGCCGACGACGCTGGCTGCGACCGACGCCTATGAGGAGGCCGGCCTGGGGCCGTCCGACCTCGACGTCGTCGAGTGCCAGGACACCGATGCGGCGCGCGAGCTCCTCTCCTGCGAGGAGCTCGGCCTCTGCGAGCCCGGCGGCTCGGCCGCGCTGCTGAGTTCGGGCGCCACCGCCCTCGGCGGCCGCCTCCCGGTCAACCCGAGCGGTGGTCTGCTCTCCAAGGGGGAGCCGCTCGGCGCCTCCGCGCTGGGCCAGGTCGTCGAGCTGGTGCGCCAGCTCAGGGCCGAGTGCGGCCCGCGTCAGGTCGAGGGGGCCCGGACCGCCCTGTCGCACACGGTCGGCCGCGGCGCCAACGCCGGGGTCGTCATCCTCACTCGCTGAGCCCGTCGAGCGCGGCCGGCAGGTCGGACAGCGAGGTCACGACCGCGTCGGGATGCTCCTCGCAGCCGGGGTGGGGGACGAACTCGCCTCCGGTGTCGCGGTCGATCCACACGGCGGCCCAGCCGGCGCGCTTGGCCCCGACCACGTCGTTGAGGGGATGGTCGCCGACGAGCACGCATGCCGCGGGCCCCACGTCGAGCTGGCGTTCGGTCACCTCGAAGATCCCCTTGTCCGGCTTGGCGACGCGGTGGTCCTGGGCGAACACCACCGACTCGAAGTAGCCCTGGAGCCCCACCTTCTCCGGGAGCCGGCTGCCGTTGGAGAGCAGGCCCAAGCGGTACTTCGCCGACAGCGCGTCCAGGCAGGGGAGCGTGTCGTCGAACAACGCGGGGTCGCGGTCGCGGTGGTGGAAGTAGGAGCCGCTCAACTCCGCGGCCAGCGCCACGTCCGCCGCCTCGTCACCGCCCTCGACGGTGCGCCGCCGCTCGAGCGTGCGGGCGAACCCGAGGACGCGCAGCCGGGCCAGGCTCAATACGTCCTGGTGCTCCAGCGCGACGGCGGCACGGTCGTCCTGGAGGTCCTGCCAGCGCAGCAATGCGGTGAAGGGCCCCGGCCGCGCCGCCCGCACCTCGGCCACGACCGCCACCAGGGCGTCGCGCATGACGCGCTGGAAGTCCCACAGCGTCTGGTCCCCGTCGAAGAGGACGGCCTGGATCACCGGCTCACTCGTTGACCAGGACGACCTTGCCGAGCTTGGCGCCCTCGACGAAGCGGTCGTAGGCCGCCTGCGCCTCGGACATGGGGAAGGTGTCGCACACCGGGACACGGATGCGGCCTGCGGCCAGGCCCGGCACGACGTGCGCCGCCACCGCGGCGGCCACGTTGGCCTTCTCGCGCCGGCTGCGGGTGCGCAGGGTGGAGCCGCCGATGCGGGCCCGAGCGGCCATGAGCGAGTACAGGCTCAGCTCCATCTGGGCCCCGCCACCGACGCCGATCACGACGACACGGGCCCCGGTGGCCAAGTGGGGCAGCACCCCCGTCAGGCTGGGCGCCCCCACCAGCTCGAGCACGACGTCATAGGGGCCGTGGTCCCCCTCGCGCCCGGGCTCCACCACCGCCGACGCGCCCAGAGCGGCGACCCCGTCGCGGCGCGCTGCATCCCGCACGGTCGCGGTCACCGTCGCCCCCGTCGCCGCGGCCAGCTGCACGCCGGCCGTCCCCACGCCCCCGGCCGCGCCGCTCACGAGCACCCGCTCGCCCATCTGCAGCCCGGCCTGGGTGAAGAGGGCGTCATACGCGGTCGAGAACACCTCGGGGAAGCCCCCGGCCTCCGGCCACGACACGGCGTCGGGGATGGCCAGGGCGTGGGACTCGTCGACGCGGGCGAGGGTCGCCTGGGCGCCGCCGCCCACGACGGCCATGACGCGGTCGCCCGGGGCGAAGAGCGTCACCTGCCCCCCTACCTCGACGACCTCGCCCGCCATCTCCATGCCGGGGATGTCCTGGGGCCAGCCCGCCGGTGCCGGGTACCCGCCCGCCCGCTGCATGATGTCGGCGCCGTTGATCCCGGCCGCCCGTACCGCCACGAGGAGCTCGGTGTCCCCGGGGACCGGGTCCTCGTGCTCCTCCCACCCCAGCCGGCCGTCCCGGATCACCACCGCGTGCATGCCGGCCACCCTACGCGGGCCCGAGCGACCGGCCGCCGGCGGCCGGTAGGGTCCACCTCATGGCTCTCTACGACATCCCCATCCACACCCTCCAGGGCGACGACGCCAAGCTCAGCGACTACGGCGGCAAGACCCTGCTGCTGGTCAACGTGGCCTCCAAGTGCGGCCTCACGCCGCAGTACGAAGGCCTCGAGCGCCTGCAGAAGACCTACGGCGACAAGGGCTTCAGCGTGATCGGCTTCCCGTGCAACCAGTTCATGGGCCAGGAGCCCGGCACGTCGGACGAGATCGCGCAGTTCTGCTCGGCTACCTACGGCGTCACCTTCCCGCTCATGGAGAAGATCGAGGTGAACGGCGAGGGCCGGCACCCGATCTACTCCGAGCTGACCGAGAAGACCGACGCCGAGGGCAACGCCGGCGACATCACGTGGAACTTCGAGAAGTTCCTCGTCTCGCCCGCCGGTGAGATCGTCGCCCGGTACCGGCCCCAGGTGGAGCCGGAGGACGCCGCCATCGTGGGCGACATCGAGGCGCAGCTGGCCGCCGCTTGACCTCCGCCGGCCCCGTCCCGGCGGGGTTCACCGCGTCCATCTTCGACATGGACGGGCTCCTCATCGACTCCGAGATCCTCTGGCACCAGGCCGAGATCGAGATACTCGGCGGGCTCGGCGTCCCCCTCGCCGTCGAGGGCTGCCGCACCACCAAGGGCATGTTCGTGGACGAGGTCACCGTGCACTGGAACGGGCTGTACCCGTGGACCGGCCCGACGCCGGCCGAGGTGGCGGTGACGATCGTCGACCGGGTGATCGACCTCATCGTGACGAAGGGCGAGCTGAAGCCGGGCGCGACGCACGCCATCGACCTCTGCACCGGGCGCGGCCTGGCCCTCGCCGTGGCGTCGTCGTCGCAGTACCGCCTCATTGACACCGCGCTGGCCCACTTCGACCTGCGGGACCGGTTCGCGCTGGTCCACTCGGCCGAGGACGAGGACTACGGCAAGCCGCACCCCGCCGTGTTCCTGACCGCGGCCGCGAAGCTCGGCGCCATGCCGCGGCGGTGCCTCGTGTGGGAGGACGCGCCGGCCGGAGTGCTGGCGGCCAAGGCGGCGTCCATGGCCTGCATCGCGGTACCCGAGCACGGCGAAGGTCGCCATCCCGCCTTCGGCCTGGCCGACCTCGTCGTCGACTCGCTGCTCCAGGTGGACGGGCCCGCCCTCGACGAGGTGGCGCGCCGCCACGCCGGCGACACCCCCGCGGGCGACATTCCCGCCGGCGGCTGACGCGCTGATCGTCTCTAGTCCCGCAGCACGCGCTCGAGGCGGGCCGCCACCTCGCGGTAGCGGGCCACTGGGATGAGGTGCACCCCCTCGAACGCCCCCGAGTCGCGGATGCCGGCCACCATGTCGCAGGCCGCGTCGACGCCCGCGTTGCGGTCGCTCTCCAGCCGCTCGACGAGCTCGGTCGGGACGACGAGGCCGGGGATCTCGGCGGCGAGGTTGCGGGCCATCCGGGCACTCGCCACCACGATCACTCCGGCGTAGACCGGGACGTCGACCTCGACCTGGGCGCGCCAGGCCAGGAGGTCGTCGAGGGAGAAGCCGATCTGCACGCAGAGGAAGTCGGCCGCCCGCTTCCACGCCGGCAGCGGCCGCAGCCCCGTGGCCGCCCCGAAGCGCATACCGGCGGCGTACTCGCGCCCCTCGGCGATCATCGTCCGCACCGTGAGCTCGCTGGTGCGCTTGCCGGCCAGGGGCTCGTCGCCGTAGACGAAGAGGAACTGGTCGACGCCGTAGGCGGCCGCCGTGAGCAGGTCGCGACGGAACCCGAGGAGGTTCCGGTCGCGGGCGTTGAGGCAGGCGATGGAGCGCCCGCCCATCGCCTCGACCTCGTGGGCGACGGCCACGCTGCTGACGGTCGCGCGACCGATGTGGTTGTCGGGGATGAGAAAGGCACTGGCGACCGGGCTCAGCACGCCGATCTGGTGGCGGACCCGCTTGAGGTCCGGGGTGGTCGCCGGCTCGATCTCGCAGACGATCTCGAAAGGATCAGCCCCCATCGGACCCCCTCCCGACGAACTTGGCGAAGCGGATGTGCCAGGCGGGCAGCGAGCGGCCGTCGGCGTCCACGTGGAGGCGCTCCCACCCGGTGCCCCGTAGAGCGCCACCGCCTCGGGCTGGCGGTCGCCGGTGGCGAGCAGCAGGTCCGGCAGGCCCCGGGCCCGTGCCGCGTCCTCCAGGGCCCCCATGAGAACCCGGCCGATGCCGCGGCCCCGCCACGCCGGGTCGACCCAGAGGCGCCTGACCTCACCTGTCTTGGGGTCCAGGGCGCGCAGGCCGACCCCGCCCACGGGTGGTCCGTCGCCGCCGGCGCGGGCCACCAGGAAGGCCCCAGTCGGAGGCTCGAACATGGCCGCGGTCAGCCCCCGCTCGCCGGCGTCGAGCCGGCCATAGCGCGTCACGAGCTCCGCCTCGGCCTGCGCCACCACCCAGCGCGGCCCCTCGTCGCCATACGGCTCGGGCCGCACGGTGACC
>Ga0187883_10002564_pt1 | contig 10909 bp, 9 predicted proteins | sample June2016WEW_20_1_2_FD_132966 | JGI IMG/M metagenome (GOLD analysis project Ga0187883, IMG submission 132966) | Peatland microbial communities from SPRUCE experiment site at the Marcell Experimental Forest, Minnesota, USA - June2016WEW_20_10 | ecosystem: Environmental > Terrestrial > Soil >...
CACTCTCCGTCACCGAGGGCGAAGACAAGCCGCTCAAGTACCCCGTGATGTTCCGCAACGCGCAAGCAGTGCTGCTGACCAAGATCGATCTGCTGCCTCATCTCGGCGGTGTAAATCTCCAGATGTTCAACGAAGCGCTTGCGCGGGTGATGCCGGAGCCGCGGGCCTTTCCGGTCTCGGCGCTCACCGGCGAGGGAATGGATCGATGGCTGGAGTGGCTCGAAGCGAGCCGCCCTCGGGTGTGAAAATTCCGGCGAGAAGAAACCAGTGGCTGTCCTGAAAATGCTCCTTAAGCGGCGGTAGGAAGGGCACAAGAGCGACCTGGTATCCGAGGCGCTGGAGTTGGGCGAGGCTGCGGCGCCTTAAAGCGCAACGCCGCGCTGATGCTCAAGCCGGTGGGCGCGGAGCTTAACGGCACAGGTGACGTGAACGGCGGGGGAGGTCCCAAACCCTCTCTAAGACCCCCAAAAGGGTAAGGATGGCTAGGGGAACAGCCCACTAGCCTGAGATGCGGCCTCGGTGGCAGGAAACCAGCCAGAACAGGGCAGACCGGGCTTGGTTTGAGGGTATCAGCCCAGCCGTCGAGCTGAGAAACAGGGTTAAGTATTAAGCGATAATTGCCGCGAGGCCGGGAATCGAGCTGCCGAGGCCAAGAATTTTCTTGATCATCTCAGGCCCGTTGGCTGCGATGATTTTCGCTCCAGAGTCGTTGATGACGTGCGCGGTCTCCTCCGGTCCGCTGGTCGTGTAGAGCGGTACGACGATCGCGCCGAGCCCCAGCACGGCCTGATCGACGACGATCCATCCTGGGCAATTGTCGGAGAGGATTGCGACGCGGTCGCCAGGGCGCACGCCCAGGCTCGGCAGACCGGCGCGAAGCTTTCCCACGGCGTCGGAGACTTCACCAAACGAGTGGTCCGTCCAGACTTTGCCGGGCTTATCCTTCAGGAATGCGCGCGCACCGTACTTCTGTGCCTGCGCCTCGAAGACTTGGGAAAGGGTCGCTACGGGATCAGGCATGAGAAATTAAGCTCGATTTGCTCGCGCGGTGTAAGACTTTGGCCCCTCGCACTTCGAAGCGGATCGATGGCGAGCAACGCTCCCAGCGCAACAACTAAGTACTATCTGTTGCACTTTCGCTAGCTCCCTCCGGAGACAGCTGGCTTTAATAGCGAAACCCGCGATAGCTTTCACGCCAGGATCATTTCTTGAGAGCCTGTTTCAAAATATTTTTGTCGAACAACGCGGGATTTTGCAGAAAATCGTCGAGAGTATTCATAGACGAGAAGTTTGCAATTTTGTAAGTCCCGCCTTCGCGCAATACATAGGAATAGCTCAAAGCTTGCGGCATCCATTTGTCTCCGGAGCCCCGCGCCTGAAATACGAGGAAGATGGGGTCGGCGTTAAGTACGAATTTGACATTGGCCATCATCGCCGAAATCAATCCTGCCGTTTCATAGTTCGAAGCCGGGGACGCGCTTGCCCGTGATCGTTGCTTTGCCTGCTCTCGTTTTTCCGTTGCGGCGAGCCACTGACCTATTGTTTCTCGGCTCCGCGGAGTGAAATCGCTGGCGAAAGATTTGTCTTTGCCGCTTCGTATAGCGAAGGCTGCGTTCCGTAGAAACTCCAGCAAGGGAGTGGGCGCCTTTATCTTCTCGTCGCCGATTGGGAAGTCCATCGGCGCTCCGTCAAATTCAAAGAACGCCGGATGCGCACCCGCATCGCCTGGTCCGGCGAGTGGAATCGGATACTGATAATCCACGTTGATATTCGAAATCGGTTTGTACACAGCCGGATCCGTTCTTGCCGCGACGAAGGCGTTTAGAATCAGCGGCTCCACCGGCGAGTTACTGCTCACTGCGCTCAGCCTCAGTTGGTTTTTCTGATCGAGCCCGATGTAGAAGGCATTGCGCTGGATTCCAGCTCTCGTGGGCGCATCCCAGATGAACATGGTTTCCGATCCAACCAGCACTTCCGCGACAACAGTTAGCTTGTCGAAATCGAAATTGCTTCTCGCCACCTTTATCCAACTGTCGGTGCTGTTGTCGGCCAAGGTCACGGTAACTTGACTAAGCCGTTTCATTTGATCTGGCGATGTCCACACGCTCGCGAACTTCGCTGCGTCATCTTTGCGGATTGCATCCACCGCCGTCGCGAACATCGTTTGCGCGTTGTCCATTGGGCCTGCGGCAAACTTTTCGAACGTGAGGTTGTAACTCTTCGTCTCCAACTTCAGGTAAAGGCGGCAATGCGTCGGTTGACCATCGAGCTCCACCGGAATCGGAACGCTGATCCCGCCGAATTCCTGGCCCAATACGATGCCGGGCGCGACAACAAGCAAGCAGCCTGCGACAAAGCCCGCGCTCAACCGAGCCATCTTCAACTTGAGTAAAACACTGAGCATCAGAATCTTCCCTCAGAAATCTTAACCCTAAGGTGCAGGGTTTAACCCCGCCCAAGGAAGTGTGAACCGGGATTTCCGTTTTGCCTCTCCTATTCCAACCCCCGTATAGGCCTGAAGAGCTCTCTCCGCAAGGGTTTTGCCAGAGTATTGGTCCACGGTCTTCCCAGCGGCGCCGAAGGGGCCGGTTTCGCGTCGGGCGAGCATGTAACGCCCCGAAATGACCCTTTTCCCGGTCGCATCGGCAGATGCTTCCCCTCCAGACAGCACCTTCATCGAAAATTGCTCCGCTCTGCGGCTCGCCTCATCCCGCTGGCGACGGTAACGCCGCGATTTTTTGCAGCATGTTCCCAAAGAGCCGCCGGGTCAGATGGCTCTCCGCTAGCAGAAGCCAGTAGTAACGCGCGTGCTGGACAATCTTCCGCCGGTTTTCTGCTGCAAGCTGGTCAGCGACCACTTTCCGATCGGCGTGGGCAGCGCCAGCCGTCGCCACAAGTTCCCGAGGTTGTAGGCGATCAGGCTCAGCCACAGCCGCACTTCGTTGGCGCGAAAGCGGTGACAGGAAAGCCGCGTCAGCGCGACCGCCTGCTTGCCCTCTTTGATCCACTGTTCCGCTGTCCCGCGCTTGTTGTAAAAGCGCACCACCGCCCGGCTTGAAGTCCCAAGATTGGTCACGATGAAGCCGACGCGGGGAAACAACTCCCCGCAATGGAACTCGACTTTCGTCACCACCCGGCGGGCCATCGTCCAACTCGCCGCCTGACAGAGAAAACTTTTAGATCGAAATACCGGCCTGTGGCTTGGCCGTCCCGCAGGCCGGGTCAACAACTCCGTAATCTTCCGCTGCAGATGGTCGTTCGCGGGAAGGCGGAGCGCGTTTCACGTCCCGCTCTTCGAGCGCTTCGTAAAGCTCCGGCTTGGCAAAGGCGGCGTCGCCACGGAAGGCCACCTCTTTGCCCTGCGCCTGCTGCCGGTCGATCTCGGGCAGCAGCAATTCCTCCCAGCCGTCGGCGCTGTGGACGTTGCTGGGGCGCAGCTTGGCGGCCAGGCAGTCGCCCTCGCGGTTGAACAGCAGCAACGGATGATAGCAGGTGGACTCGAAGTGGCCGTTGTACGCACTCTGCTCCTGCCTGCCATGGACCCGGACTTCGGTGCTGTCCATATCCAGCACGATCCGCCGAGGCGAATCGATAGCTTCGGCCCTCGCGACTAACTCCCGATTGAGCGCGGCCAGCCCGGCAGGGTTTTCCTCCTGTGTTAGCACTTCAGCGCGGTAACGGTCGAGGTAGACCGTTCGCTAGGACATCACTCTTTCACTCTATGGCTTTTCGAGGCACGTTGCGCATACGCTAACTCAAGGTTATCAACTGCATCCGCGGAATGCGGCTGCGTGTTGCGGCATAGTAAGGAGGGGGAGTGTGGCTCTTTCGAAGCGTAACCCGAGGTTTCTTATCGTGCTGGCTTTCGGACTGCTGCTGGCAGGGTGCGCAACAAAGGCTGGATGGCAATATCAGCCGAGCGCGAGCACAGCATCCACAACGCCCCTGCCGGTTACGGTTGCCGTCGAGCACTTTCAAGATCAACGTGGAACTGGAAACTCAAGATATTTCTTTCTCTGCGTAATTCCGCTCGTCCCATACTGTTCCGCGAGCTACAAGCGACCTGAGAATGCCAATGGCTTTCTGACAGAGACGGCTTACAACTTCCGCCCGAGCGATGACCTGGCCCAGGCAACCGCGGCAGAACTCCGTCAGGCCGGGCTGTTCCGCGAAGTCTATGTGACCGACCGCCCTTCCGATCCAAATGCACAGCTGCTGCTCCGCGGAGACATCATCAGCACTGATTGGGACGGCACGGCTTACGCTTACCTGATCGGTCCCTACGCCAATCTGTTTTATATCCTCGGTCTGCCGATAGGATCAGTCCAAGACACGCTCAATCTGAAGCTGGAACTCGTCGATAACGCGAATGGCCATATCTTGCGGGCGCATGAAATCAGCCAGAGTTGCGCACAGACTGAAGGGCTGTACTACAACTACGCGGAAGACTTCGGCTATCCGCAGATGTTCCGCGACGGAATCACCCCAGCGATAGCGTCGTTGGAAAGCTTCGCTGCCAATCAACCACCGGGTTTCTGGGATCACCTGCAAGCGGCTCCTGGCCAACGCAACCGAAGTGAGGACAGATGATCTGCACCCTATTGCGCCATCACGACGATTGGCTGGCGTCTATGTCGTCTGCGCTTTCGACTCCGTCCGCGTCACCAGTGCGTTCAAACCCTGGTCGGTGGTCGGGTAGTAGCCGTTGTCGAGATAGTAACGATCGACACAGACTTAGTCGCCCGATTTGTGAATGGTTTCGACCGGAACGATTTCGAGCATTAGTTGATCGGCGCCGCGAATTACCGAGACCGGCGTGCGAACCCCGACTTGGCTCATCGTGAGATGACGCTGCAAGTCGTCGATGCCGGCGATCGGAGAGTCACCGAGTCGAATCAGCAGGTCGCCCTCTTTGATGCCGCCGAGCGCGGCCGGACTGTCAGCCTCGACCGATGCGACGCGAACCGCGGCTTCTGCAGGCAGGCGGTAGAAGCGCACGAAACGGCGCGGCAACTCGACATTGTGGCCGGCGATTCCTATATAGCCGCGGCTTATCTTGCCGTCCTTGATCAGATGCCCTGCGACGAGCTTGGCGCTGTTGATGGCAATCGCGAAGCAGATTCCCTGCGCGGGCAGGATAATCGCCGTGTTGACGCCGATTACCTCGCCGCGCGAGTTGACCAGCGGTCCGCCGGAGTTGCCGGGATTCAGCGCGGCGTCGGTCTGGATAACGTTGTCGATCAATCGGCCCGATCCCGCTCGGAGCGATCGTCCAAGCGCACTCACCACGCCCGCGGTAACGGTGCATTGGAAGCCGTACGGATTTCCAATCGCTACGGCGAGCTGACCCACGCGAATCGCCCGCGAGTCACCTAGCGACACGGCGGCTAGATTCGACCCGGCCATTCGAATCACGGCAAGGTCGGTGTCGGGATCGTCGCCGATCAGTTCCGCCGCCGATTTGCGCCCGTCGGAAAGCGTGACAGAGATCCGCGATGCACGATGAACGACGTGGCTATTGGTAATGATGTATCCGTCGGGCGCGACGATGAAGCCGGAGCCGCTCCCCGCAGGTGCTTCCGGATTCCGCGAATTTCCCGCCCGTCGTCCAGAGGCCCGGTGGACCTCGATATTCACCACCGCCGGGCTGACAGATTCGGCCGCGGCCATCACGGCACGCGAATACGCATCGAACAGATGATCATCAGACGAATCATGAGAGGACGGACGGCTGCTATTGAGGGCGCCGCCATCCGAAACCAATCTCAATGGTGAACGCATCGTCGATACTCCCGACAAACAAAGATAACCACGATTTCCCGGTTGTGATGGGCGTACGTGATCCCGCGAATCGCTTGGGGATTTGCGAAAGAATTCGGGCCGGACCAGGTTTTGAGAAGGGACAACTCCCGAAAGTTCAAGGTTGGACTAAGCTTCGGCCTTGTCGCCGTGCCGCGGTGGTCGTCCGTGATCCAGCGCAAGGCTCGTCTCGGCGCGTCAGAATATCGACGCGCCGGACCACGGAGTCGCTCATCTTACATTGCCATCGGCGCTTTCTTCCCCACGTGACCGCCCTTGCCCTCACAGGATTTGGCGTCGGTCGTGATGACGTAGCCTTTACCCTTGCACGAATTCTTGCCCTGGCAATCGTTCGTGGCGGTCTTGCACGCGCTTTGCCCCTTGCACGCATTCGCACCCAGGCACTTGATTTGGGCAGCCTGGGTCGACGGGCTCGGCGCGTCCGCGGCATTCAACCCCCTACTGGTGAATGCCAATGCGACCGCCGTTGCGAGCACTGCTCCAACTAGCTTCGTTCTCTTCATCGGATAGATCTCCCTTCGAGTTGTTGGGAAACATACTTCGCTCCAGTCTGCGAACACCGGCACCTCAGCAAGACTTCTTGATACGGAAACCCTGTCGCATCAGGGTAGGCCGACTGTACCGCAGCTCCGCGGTCGTCTCAATATGCGAACGTAACGATCATACCGGCTTCGACAGCAAACCATCGCAGCAGTAGCTAGCCATCCTAGGATCTTTTGCGAAGTTCCTAATCGCAGCCCGCCGGTGATTTTCCTGTTGGTCGTCATCAGCATCATCACGATCATAGTCGGTGGGGTTGAATCGTGGATATTGGCTCGAGCCTGAAAAAGCCGTCTAGGTTGCCTGAGCGCAACCTTGCCGTCGAGTGAAAGGTTTAGCTCAGACATGCGACCCTCCTGGCGCAAGTTTCTCATCGTCACTTCTTCGCGAGCATCGGCCCGAGACTATTCGTCGCGCGCAGTTCCCACGATTTCGCGTGCTTGCTTGCGCGTGATTTCGATCGCGGTGCGGAAGGAATGGTCCGCCGGCGGGGTATTCGATGAATTCTGGGCCAGCAACAGTTCGCTCTTCAGCCAATGCGCCTCCGCGTATGTTGCAAAAATGAGTCATTGGATGTGTCGGAGTTGCTAACGGGGTCATATCCTCTGTAATGATTCTCAACATATTTTCACGGCATAAAAGTTGCTCTTAAACGGTTTGAACTAATTTGACACGCTTTATAGAAGTGTAGTGCTCAGAAACTTCGATTTATTTGCCGTTGGGGAGGGCTCCGCGATGAATCGCCCGCTTGGTCGTGAGCGCGGACAAGTCCTGGCGCTGGCCGTCGCTTCGATAGAGGCACTGATGGGCTCCCCGGCGATCGTTCGATCCACAGGTTCGCGAAACTTTGTCGGATGCGCGCCGCGCGCAGCAGTGACCTTAGTTTTCGTGGGAGAATCGTGATGTTAAAATCTGGATTTTGGAAACTCGCAGCGCCGTGCCTGCTGATCATAGCCGCAACCTTGGCGACTCCCTCCATCGCGGGCGACGGCATCGCCGATCTTGTGCTGGGCCAGGCCAACTTCACATACAACGCCCCCAACTTTCCCGACGCACAAAAGCTTAATTCTCCGCAGGGGGTTGCGATCGACGCCAGCACAACGCCAAACCGGCTTTATGTCGCGGACGTCCAAAACTCGAGGGTGTTGGGCTGGAAGAATGTGACGGCGTTCACCAATGGCGCTCCGGCCGACCTGGTCATTGGTCAGCCGGATCCTTACTCGACTGCGTGCAATTCCGACACCGGCGGAGGCAATCCCACCGACGACGACCTGTGCAACCCCTATGGCGTCGCGGTTGATGCCGCCGGCAACCTCTACGTCGCGGACGCAAACAATAACCGGGTGCTCAAATACACCACGCCATTCGCCGGATGCGGTTCGTTTCCCTGCGTTGGGGGGTCCGCCAATATGGTGTTCGGGCAAGGCGGCAGTTTCAATTCGAATACCGCGAATAACGGCGGCGAGCCGAGCGCGAACAACCTCAACTCCCCTTGGGGGGTTGCGGTGGACGGAAACGGCAACCTCTATGTCGCCGACACAGTCAATAACCGCGTGCTCGAATACAACGCACCGCTTACGAACGCCGCCACTGCCAATCTGGTGTTCGGGCAGGGCGGCATCTTCACTTCGAATACCGGGAATAACGGCGGGGCGAGCGCGAACAGCCTGTACCTTCCCGTTGGGGTTGCGGTGGACGCAAGCGGCGATCTCTACGTCGCCGACTACTTCAACAGCCGCGTCCTCGAATACAACACGCCCCTGACCGTAACCGCGACCCCCGGCAGCGGCGACACCACTGCGGACCTCGTGTTCGGGCAGGGCGGCAGCTTCACCTCGCATACCCCGAATTATGGCGGGCTGAGCGCGAGCAGCCTCAACTACCCCTTTGGGGTTGCGGTGGGCGCAAGCGGCGACCTCTACGTCGCCGACTACCTCAATAGCCGCGTCCTCGAATACAACACGCCGCTTACGTACGGCACCACCGCCAATCTGGTGTTCGGGCAGGGCGGCAGCCCCACCTCGACCGGCTGCAATTCCGACACCGAGGGGGGCAATCCCACCGCCAACGACCTGTGTTATCCTTGGGGGATTGCGGCGGACGCCGCCGGCAACCTCTACGTCGCCGACACCTCCAACAACCGCGTGCTCGAGTACGACACTCCGCTTGCACCCAATATCACTGCCGATGTTGTGGTGGGACAGCCGGACTTTCTGCACAACCTGCCAAACTTCCCTGACCAATACTCGCTTTACAATCCATTCGCGGTCACGATCGACACCAGCACAACGCCCAACCGGCTTTATGTCGCGGACGAGAGCAACTCGAGGGTGCTGGGCTGGAAGAATGTGACGGCGTTCACTAATGGCGCTCCGGCCGACCTGGTCATTGGTCAGCCGGATTTCCTCTCGGTTGCCTGCAACACTGGCGGCACCAGCGGGAGCAGCCTGTGCTACCCCTATGGGATTACGGTGGACGCAAGCGGCAACCTCTACGTCGCGGACTATGTCAACAGCCGGGTGCTCGAATACACCACCCCATTCGCCGGATGCGATAATTCGTTCCCCTGCGTCGGGGCGTCCGCCAATATGGTGTTCGGGCAGGGCGGCAGCCCCATCTCGACCGGGTGCAATTCCGACACCGAGGGAGGCAATCCCACCGCCAACGACCTGTGTTATCCATATGGCGTCGCAGTTGATGCTGCTGGCAACCTCTACGTCGCCGACGCAAGCAATAACCGCGTGCTCGAATACAACGCACCGCTTACGAACGGCGCCACCGCCAATCTGGTGTTGGGACAGGGCGGCATCTTCACCTCGACTGGGTGCAATTCCGACACCGACGGAAGCAATCCCACCGCCAACGACCTGTGCGAGCCCAGCGGGGTTGCGTTAGACGCAAGCGGCGACCTGTACGTGGCAGATAACGGCAACAGCCGGGTGCTCGAGTACAGCACGCCGCTTACGAACGGCGCCAGCGCCAATATGGTGTTCGGGCAGGGTGGCAGCCCCACCTCGAACGGGTGCAATTCCGACACCGAGGGAGGCAATCCCACCGCCAACGACCTGTGTTATCCCTATGGCGTCGCAGTTGATGCTGCCGGCGACCTCTACGTTGCCGACAACAGCAATAACCGCGTGCTCGAATACAACACACCGCTCACGAACGGTGCCACCGCCAATACGGTGTTCGGTCAGGGTGACAGTTTCACTTCCAGCGACTGCAACTTCGGCGGGACGAGCGCCAGCCCGGGGAGCCTGTGCGGTCCGAGTGGCGCCGCGGTGGACGCAAGCGGCAACCTCTACGTCGCCGACACAACCAACAACCGGGTGCTCAAGTACAAGACGCCGCTGACTGGGACGACCGCAACTGCAACGGCAACCGCAACCGCGACTCAGACCGCAACATCAACAGCAACGCCGACCGCAACTGCAACGGCCACTGCGACCCCAACACGGACTATCGCTGCGACCGCAACACCGACCCGGACTGCTACGGCCACTGCGACCCCAACACGGACTATCGCTACGACCGCAACACCGACCAGGACTGCAACGGCCACTGCGACCCCGACGCGAACCGCAACTGCAACTGCAACGCGAACCGCCACTGCGACCCCGACGCGAACCGCAACTCCAACTGCGACGCGAACCGCAACTGCAACGGCAACTGCGACGCGAACCGCAACTGCGACCCCGACGCGAACCGCGACACCGACTGCCACTGCTACGCCTAAGCCTGGCGTTTTCTCGCTAAATGAAGTGGGGCTCCTGTTCGACCCCCGCAGGGTCGGAACGACTAGTTCGTCCCAGACCATCACAGTCACGGACAACAGCGGGAATCAGATCAGTTCGCTGTCGCTTTCGATTACCGGAGACTTCGCGAAGTCCACGAATTGCGGCTCGATCCTCGCGGGTCACGCGTCCTGCAACGTGTTGGTGACGTTCCATCCGACCAGGACCGGCATCCGCATTGGAACACTCACCATCACAGGCACCGCCAGCAATAGTCCACGAACAGTCTCTCTGTTGGGCTTGGGGTACTGAGCAGGTACGGCCAGCGGTGTTTGTGAAGAGGATGAGCCGGTTGGAAGATGGAGGAGTGGCGATAGCGAGGATGTTGTTGATGGCGGGGCGGGAAGCTTGAGCGGTGTGGTGGAGGTCGAAGGGTGCAGCGCGGTGCTGGCGGGATGCTCATGCGGCGCGGGGGCGGCTCCGCCTGGGCTGCTCGACCGGATTCGCCTTCTAGCGCTCGGGCGCGATCGTCTCGGGGCGGTTGCGAACCGCGTTGAAGATCGTCGGCGGAACGCGCAGCCGATCGTCATCGTAAATCGCGCGGACGTCTGAGAACGCGCCGTCACCGGCCAGCGTCAGCGCCGCGATCTTGTCCAGCAGCGTGGTCTGCTCGGCGCCGAAGGTTCCGTCCGGCCCGGTCATCAGTCCGCACGAATCCCACGGCAGCAACTCCATCCGGTTGAGCGAGGCGAGATCGCGCAGGACGTTGCCGGCGATGAACCACGTGCCATGCATGTTGAAGATGCCGAAGCGCG
>Ga0187883_10002576_pt1 | contig 10894 bp, 7 predicted proteins | sample June2016WEW_20_1_2_FD_132966 | JGI IMG/M metagenome (GOLD analysis project Ga0187883, IMG submission 132966) | Peatland microbial communities from SPRUCE experiment site at the Marcell Experimental Forest, Minnesota, USA - June2016WEW_20_10 | ecosystem: Environmental > Terrestrial > Soil >...
CGGCGGTAGCGCTCGCACGCTTGGAGCGCACGGCGGAAGAACTCGACGCCCATGAGCGTGGGCTCACCGCCCTGCCAGGCCACCGTCACCTCGGGGTCGGCGTGCGCCTCCAGGAGTTGGCGCACATACGCATCGAGCACCTCGTCGGACATGCGGAACCGGTCACCGGGATACAACGCCTCCTTCGCCAGGAAGAAGCAGTACTGGCAGTCGAGGTTGCAGATCGGCCCGCTCGGCTTCGCCAACACGTGGAAGTTGCGCGGCACCGTCGGCGGGGGCTGCGCTGACATCGCGGGACCGGGGCCGGAATCGGGATCTTGCCCAGGCCGCTTCTGGACGAAGGCCACGGGGGCGTCTGCGGCCATGACCGATCCTACGCCCGCACCTTCCAGTCCAGCCCCCGCCGGCCCACTCGTCGGAGACGAACCTGGTGAGTGCCCTCCCACCTGCCCGCTGCCACCCGCCCGTAAAGTGCCGTCATGGCAGACCCCCACTCGGGCAGGGCCTCCGGCGTCTGGCACCTGCTGGTGGGTCACCCGCGTACGGCCCGCGGTAGCGGGAAAGAGCGGATCACGCCTGTGCAGGGCCTCTCGGCCCTGTCGCTCGATGCACTGACCTCGGTGGCCTACGGGCCCGAGGCGATCATCCTCGTGCTGGCGGTGGCCGGTGCCGGGGCCCTGCACCTCGTCCTCCCCATCACGATCGCCATCGTCGCCCTTCTGGCGATCCTGGTGTTCTCCTACCGCCAGGTCATCGACGCCTATCCGATGGGCGGCGGTGCCTATGCCGTCTCCCGGGCGAACTTTGGCGCCCACACAAGCCTCGTCGCCGCTGCGTCACTGGTCGTCGACTACACCCTCACCGTCGCCGTCTCCATCGCTGCCGGCGTGGCCGGACTCGAGTCGGCCTTCCCGAGCCTGGACGGGGCCACCGTGCCGATGTGCCTCGGGATCCTCCTCTTCATCACCCTGCTCAACCTGCGAGGACTCGGCGAGACAGCGCGCGCCTTCCTGCTGCCGACGATGGTGTTCATCGTCGGGCTCCTGGCCATCATCGCCGTCGGGCTCATCCATCCCCTCGGGCTCAACCAGCCACAGCCGGGGACGTCGCAGTTGCCGACATCGGGGCTCAAGACGGTGACCATCCTGCTCATCCTCAAGGCGTTCTCTGCAGGCTGCAGCGCGCTCACCGGCGTGGAGGCGATCGCCAACGGCGTGCCTCTCTTCCGGGAGCCCCGGGTCGTCCGGGCCAAGCGCACCGAGGTGCTGCTGGGGCTGATCCTCGGAACGATGCTGCTCGGTCTGGCCGTCCTCGCTAAACGCTGGCACGTCGGCCCCCGGACCGGCCAGACGGTACTGAGCCAGATCATGGCCATGGCGGTCGGACGGGGCTGGGCCTTCTACATCGTGTCCATCACGATCACTGTCGTGCTCGCCCTGGCGGCCAACACCTCCTTCGGCGGTCTCCCCGTCCTTGCCAGCCTCGTGGCACGGGACAACTACCTCCCGCACCTGTTCACCATCCGGGGGGACCGCCAGACCTTCGCGAACGGCATCGTGGTGCTCGCCGTCATGGCGGGCGCGCTTCTCCTCGCCGTCGACGGCAACACGAACACGCTGATCCCCCTCTTCGCCATCGGGGTCTTCATCGGCTTCACCCTGTCGCAGGCCGGGCTGGTCGTGCACTGGCGAAGAACCCGCCCGCCTCATTGGCGACGGCGGGCGACGATCAACGGCATCGGCGCGTGCATCACCGCTATCGCCACCATTGTCTTCCTCATCTCCAAGTTCACCGAGGGGGCGTGGGTGGTCGTCATCGCCATCCCGGCGTTCGTCTTCCTGTTCCTCCGCATTCATGCCTACTACGAGCGGGCCAGGAAGGACCTCCGGATGGACGAAATACCCGACAAGCCAGAACCCAAATACACCATCGTCATCGTGCCCGTGAATCGCATCTCGCGCCTCACCGAACACGCGCTCTGTGAGGCCGAGTCGCTCGGCCAAGAAGTGATCGCCGTGACCGTCGTCCTACGAGGCGAGGACGAGGGCACCCACGACGCTGACATTCTCGAGCATCAGTGGCGGGAATGGAATCCGGGAGTGCCGTTGCGCGTGTTGTACAACGAATACGCCTCGGTCGTGCAGCCGATCGTCGGGTTCATCGACGACGTCAGGGCGGACCACCCCGACGATCAGATCGTTGTCCTGATCCCCGTCATACGGCCGGAAAAGCTGCGCTACCGGATCCTGCACAACCAGATCGACGTGGTTCTCTCGACGTCACTGCGGGACCGCAGCGACGTCGTCGTCGCCCGGGTCACGGTGCCCCTGGCGCCCGAAGCGCAGGCCTCGCAGGGCGCGGCAGCGGAGACGCCGCCATCCGCATCGACGTCCTCCTGACCTGAGTCTGGGCAGGTCCTCCTCAGCGACCCTTCCAGACCGGGTCGCGCTTCTCAATGAACGCGGTGGCGCCCTCCTTGGCGTCCTCGCTGCCGAACACCTTGGGTTGCCACTCCGCCGCCAGCGACCGCGCCTTCTCCAGGTCCGTCGACGCCGTCCGCACGAGCTGCTTGGTGGCTTGCAGTGCGAGCGGCCCGTTGCGGGCGATGCGCTCGGCCAGTGCCACCGCGGCGTCGAGTACCTCTCCCGGCGGCATCACCTGGTTGATCAGGCCCAGTGACAGGGCCCGTCCGGCATCGACCAGGTCGCCGGTCAGCGTCAGCTCCAGCGCCACGGCCAGCGGGATGCGGGTGCTCAGGAACACGCCGCCGCCGGCCGCGAACAGGCCACGCTTGACCTCGGGCAGACCGAACTTTGCGGCCTCCGATGCAACGACCACGTCGCAGCCGAGAAGCAGCTCGAACCCACCGGCCACCGCAGTGGCGTTGGCCGCACCGACGATCGGCACGCCTATGTCGCCCTGTGTGAAGCGCGAGAAGCCCTTCATACCCTCGGGATCACCGCCGACGGTCCCGCCCTTGGCGAAGGCGCGCAGGTCCATCCCGGCGCAAAACGCCTTCTCACCCGTCCCCGTGAGCACCACGGCACGCACCTCGGGGTCGTTCTCCGCTTCCACCATGCCGAGGCCGATCGCGGTGAGCAGCTCGGGATTCAACGAGTTTCGGGCCTCAGGGCGGTTCAGCCGCAGCACCAGCACCGCCCCCCGACGCTCGGTCACCAACACCGGCTCAGACTTCGCCTCCGTGTCGCCCATCAGGCCACGACCTTTCTCTCTCTCAAATCGCCGATCGCCTCGGCCGAGTAGCCGAGCTCACTCAGGATCGCGTCGGTATGCTGCCCCGCCAGCGACCCGGGCTCGGCCACGGTCTCACTCCGGGAGAACCCAATGTAGGGCTTGAGTCGGACGTGCTCGCCGAACGTCGGGTGCTCCACCTCGACCAGCATGTCGGCCGCACCAGCGAACTCGGCCGACTGCAGCACCGTCTCGGGGGGCTCGCGGTGCGCCACCACGCACCCGACGTCGGCCGCCAGCAGGGTGTCCTCCCAGTGCTGGGCCGGGCGGCCGGCGAACACCCCCGCCAGGACCTCGGCCAGCGCGGCGTCGTTGACCGAGCGAGACGCCTCGTCGGCGAAGCGCGCGTCGCCGGCCAGGTCCACATCCCCCGCCAACGCGGCACACAACGCGCTCCATTCGCCCGGGTGCGGCGCAGCGAGGTACACCCACTCGTCAGAGGCCTTGTAGAGGCGGTAAAGGGCGGAATAGCCCAACAGCTGCGGATCGGCCCCTTGCGTCGGCTGCCGGTCCTTGTACTCCACCATGTCGTCGGCCAGCGCGTGTGCCGTCGACGTCAGCATCGTCGTGAGCATCTCCTGCGATGTCCCGACCCGGTCACGCACGAGCAGGCCGAGTGCCATGGCACTGGCCGCGGTGAGCGCGGAGATCCCGTCCGCCTGCGCGTACTCGGTCGTCCCCGCGCCGGACAAGTGCATGGCGTCGGCCCGGATCTCCTTCAGGGTCAGCCCTGGGCGCTCCACTATGGCGGTGCCGATGTTGCGCATGACCAGACCGCTGCCGGCGCCAATGGTCGGCGCGTACGCGGGCCTGTCTCCGCAAGGACCGTCGATCCCGTAGCCCGGCGAGTTGAGGTACACGAGGTCGGGGTTGATCCCTCGCAGCGTGTCGGCGTCGACACCCTGGCGCTTCGCGACTCCGGCGCGGAACGACTGCAGCACCATGTCGGACTTCTTGGCCAGGGCATGGACGATCTCCCGGCCCTCAGGGGTCGACAGGTCGACGCAGATGGATTCCTTCCCCTGCATGCACTTCGCGGCACCCACCTCGGGGAAGGGCAGCAAGGCGCGCATGGGCTCGCCCTCCATGGGCTCCACCTTGATCACCCGGGCCCCCACCTCGCGGAGCACCGTGCCGCCGAAGGGCGCGGCGAAGAAGGTCCCGAGCTCCAGCATGGTGACGTCGCCAAGCGCACGCTCCCCCGGCGCCGACCCTGCGCCGGCCACCACGTCCGCCCCGCCGAGCGCCTTCCACGGTAGGGCTCGCAAGGCGACCCCGTCGGCGTCGAGCACCGGCGCGCCCCGGCCGAGCACGGCAGGTGTATTCGACATCTTGACGATCGGCCCCGGCTGGCGCACGAGACCGCGTTCGGCGTCGTCGATCTCCACGACCGCGCCAAGATGCTGCATCTGTGGGTGGTCAAGTAGTTCGCTCCCCCGACGCATCGTCTCGGCCCAGACGTTGTGGTCATTGTCGAAGACCTGGCTCCACTCGACCAGGGTCTTGGACTGGACCGCCTCGTAGAGCTTGTCCCAGAACTCGCCCGTCTTAGGGGAGTCGGCCGCCCACACGGCGTCCTTCCACTCCTCGTCCTGGAGCATCCATTCCAGCCCCATCACCTTGAGCATCTCCATGTACAGGTGGAGTTGGACCTGGGAGAACTGCAGCCAGCGCCCGTCCTTGGACAGCGCGATGAGCAGCATGAAGATCATCGGCGAGAGCGGAAGGCCGTGCTTGCCGAAGGGCGACGACGGGGTGAACGCGTCGGGGAACTTCGACGTGATGACGTTGAGGTACCAGTTCCACGTCCCGAGGGATGCGAGCCCGTTCACGAGCGTGGAATCGACGTGTTGGCCCTCGCCGCTGCGCTGACGCTCGTGCAACGCCGCGCAGATGCCGGTCAGGAGCTGCTGGCTGGCGCCGTAGGTGCAGTAGGGCATGGACACGTGTGCCGGTCCCTCGCGCGCCACCATGCCCTGGGAGGCCCACAGTGCGCCGGTCCGAGCCATGACAAGGGCCTCGTATGCCTTCGCATGGGCGTAGGGGCCCTTCCGCCCGAAGCCGGTCACCGACCCGTACACGAGGCGCGGGTTGGCGGCGGCCAGGTCGTCGAACCCAAGCCCGAGCCGCTCCATCACGCCGGGCCGAAACGTCTCGATCAGCACGTCGGCCCCGAGCGCCATCTCCCGCGCCAGCGCGACGTCGCCCGCATCGTGCAGGTCGAGCACCATCGACTTCTTGCCCCGGCAGATCAACGGGTACGACGGCAGGTCCCGCAGCGCGCTCCCGCCGGGCAGCTCCACCTGCACCACCTCGGCCCCAAAGTCCGCCAGCGTCTGGCTGGCCTGCGCCCCCGCGGGGCTGTTCGAAAGGTCCAGCACGCGGAGGCCCGCCAGCGGGCCGGCCGGTGCGTCGGTGGTCGGATCGTGCTCCATCAGCGCTTACCCCCGGTTCAGGTGATTGATCATGGAGTATCAGTCGGTCACGACGATGCGAACCCGGGCCGGGTTGCGAGCGTAGGGCTTGTTGCCGGCCTTGCCGATGCGGTGTGAGCCCACCCGGAATGATGCGAAGTAGGTGCCGGGTCGGTCGTAGGCGTTTACCGTCTCCACGCTGACTCGCGCGCTGGCGCCGTCGACATTGGCCGGCTCCCACGTGCCGCTCCCGAGCACGTCCCACTCCGCTGCGACGATGGTGCCGCCCCCAACCCGCTCGGCCGTGCCGACCAGGCGCACCGGCTCACCGACCTTTACGTCGGCTCGTCTCCCGCCGTTGGCGGTCGCCAACACCACCGGCTGCACGCCTCCCCGGCGGCCGAGGTCGGACTCCAGAGTGATGCCTCCGTCGTTCGTCATGGTGAATGCCGAGTCGGGCGGGGGCTCCGTGCCGTCCTCGACCCAGTCCACGAGGTCCCGTAGGGCCTGTGCCGTGACGCCGTCGTAGTCGACCAGCCGGCTCTGCCACACGCCGGGGTCCTTCTCTGGCGTCAGCGCAGGGCCGAGGATCTGAGGCGCGCCGTGTGGCGCGTGCTCCACCCACCACAGCCGGTAGCGGTCCCGGATCGCGTCACCTGCATGGGTGCGCACCTTCTCCCGGTAGGCCACGACACCGTTGGGCCACACCTGAGCGTCGTGAGTGGCGTTGACATGGATCATCTTGCCTTCGAAGCGTCCCGAGTGGCCGGTCCCGCCTCCTTCTTGAGGCACTAGAGGGGTGGCCCGCTGGGGGAACAGCGGCTCGTCGTCGAGCGTGTACGCGCGCATGCCGTCGAACCCTTCGAGGAACCGGCGCCTTCCATCGTCACCACGAGGCGCCATCAGGTCGAGGGACAGCGTGTGGCGCCACAGGTGGCACCAGGCGACGAAGTCGCGGTTGTCCACGTGCACTGCATCGCCGACCTCCACCCCGTCGAAGAGCTCGGGCGCGTGTTCACCGCTCGTGCTCAGCAGCTCGCCGCTCACCATGGAAACGATGACGGACCGCCCAGACGCCTTACCCGAAGTGAAGCGGATCGTGGCGCCGAAGAGCTGGTCGCGATCGGCCAACTCGGCGTCGATGGCGATGCCCACTTTGTGGTCGTCCCGGCCTGCGCCGGCTGTGGCCGCCAGCACCGCGATGTCGGTCGGTGCCTCGGCGCCACCGACGGTCCGCGTCACGGTGGCGTCCATTTCGAGCACGAGCGGCGCGAGGCCCGCTGGGTCGTCGTGCCCGAGGTAGCCCGGGACCTTCCAGAAGTCCTCGAAGTAGGACGGGTCTGTCTCGCGGTATCCGGCGAAACCCCACGTCCACGGCGAGAAGCACCACAGCTGCGACTCGGCACCGCGCGGATAGCCGAATCGATACAGCGCGGCCATCGCCTCGCGCTGACTGGCAGTCAGCTTGGCGTACGGGTCGCCAGAACCGCCCGGCTCCACGGCGTCGATGAGGTCCCCGAGCGCGTGGCGGCAGCGCAGCCACCACTCCCCGACAGGCGACCAGTTGGAACCGAGCGGGCTGGACCAGATGACATGCGGACTGGCGCCGTCATACACGTCAGGTCGATTCTCCAAGCAATAGATGGAGCGCGAGCCGCCGCCGCTGCCGCCCCACACGTAGCCGTGGTGCGGGGCCTCGCCGTACATCTCGGCGGCCATCGTGCGGGCGAACACCGCCGTCTCGGCGCTGGCCCCGAAGAGCTCCCAGTCGTTGGCGAAGCCCATGCCCTCGTTGGGGTAGTGCCCCTGATTGGACTCGACCAGATAGCCACCGAGGTCCTCGAAGGCCAGGCGGAACAACCACTTCTGGACGGTGATCAGGTTGTCGTGGCCGCCCGACCCGCCCTCGAGGTACTGGAAGAACCGTCCTCTGTACATCTCCGCGGGCGGGAAGTAGAGGGAGAAGAGCGTGTGCGGGCCCTCGAACCCGCCGTGGACATACCGGTGCGGCACGGGATGCTCGCGCTGCTCGTCGATATCAATGAACGCCTCGCCGGGCTCGGTGATGGACGTCATGGCCACGTGCTCCCTGATCGATGGACCCAATTTTGAGTATACTGAATAGCGTCCCAGGGAGACGAGCCGGGAGATCGTGCAACCGTGGCAGAACCCTCCGCAGCACACGCCGACGACAACGACCCCGTGATCCTGACGGATGTCACGGACCGGGTCGGGACGATCACGATGAACCGCCCGGCGCGACGAAACGCGCTGAACGGCGAGCTCATCGGTGCCCTCGACGGGGCCGTACGACGGATGGCCGACGACCCGGATGCCAAGGTGATCGTCCTGACCGGCGCTGCACCCGAGGGTAGCCATGGCGGCTTCTGCTCGGGGGGCGACGTGAAGAGCGGCGGGCGTGGCGCACCGGGGAGCGAGAAGGGTGTCCCCGTGGACGCGCTCTCGGGCGACCTGGTCCGGCACGACCTCCACGCGGCCATGCTGCTGCACCTCATGCCCAAGCCGACCATCGCCATGGTGGGTGGGCCCGCCGTCGGTGCAGGCTGCAGCCTGGCCGCCGCCTGCGATCTCCGCTTCGCGTCCGAAGATGCCGTGTTCTCGGCCAACTTCTCGCCCAACGGGCTCTCGGGCGATTACGGGGGCTCCTTCTTCTGGACGCGCATCGCCGGCACCGCCCTGGCCCGGCGTCTGTACCTGCTCAACGAGAAGATCCCGGCTGCCCGGGCGCTCGAGCTGGGCATGGTGCACGCCGTGCTCCCCACCGCCGAGCTCCGGGCCTACACCTACGAGATCGCCAACAAGCTGGTGCGCACCCCGGCCACCCTCTTGGCCCTCGTGAAGGACAACCTCAACGAGGCCGAGGACGAGGTCGAGCGTCGCCGCTGGCTGTTTGCCCACGAGGCCGAGAACCAGGGACATTCGGCCAGGGCGATGATGGAGCGCATGGCCCAGAAGCAGAAGGCCGCCGAGCCGCCGGCCGGGGGCTGAGCGCCGGGCCTACCGGCCGGGGTGTGGCGAGGAGGAGGTCGTCTGCACCTGGGTCTGGGCACCCGAGTGCAGGGCACCGGATGCCGACGCCAGCGCTCCGCTCCAGAGGCCGATGGAGGCGGCAGTGGCGCACAGGATCCCCACGGCGATGGCCCGACCCTTGCGATTCCTCATGGAGGAACTATCGCCCCCAAAGGTTGGGATAGTCAGAGCGGATCGTAAGAAAACCCGAAGAAGTATCGGCGTGCGAACGGACGGGACCCCTACCTACCGTTCCGCCTGCGTCCCCACCTTGAGGTCCCGGTACGGCACGTCCTTGTCGCTGCTCGGCTCTCTGGGCAGCCCGAGCGCCCGCTCGCCGAGCACGTTGAGCTGGATTTCGTCCGTCCCTCCGCCGAGGCGGTTGCCCGGGCTGGCCAGGTTGACCATCTGCAGGTCGCCAGCCAGTGGCGACACCTGGCCCATCAGCATCCCGTGGGCGCCCACTATGCGGTAGGAGAGCTCGCGGGACTCCTGGCAGATGCGCGCCGTGGTCAGTTTCGCTATGGAGCCGTCGGCCCCGGTCAGCTTCCCGCCGGCGGCACCGCTCCGTCGCATCGTCCAGCCGTTGACGCGGACCCGGGAGATGTAGCGGGCCAGCTCCTGGCGAATGACCGGGTCACCCGACACGCCGAACTTCTGAGCCAGCTCGACCATCAACTTCGCCGGTACGGCCCCCGCCCGGATGGGGCTCTTGCGGGCTTTGGCCACCTCGCGGGCCCGGTCGAGCACCTCGCCGACCTTGCGGTCGAGATCGCCCTCGGAACCCGACCGGGCCATCACCAATCCCGGCAATCCACCGCCGGCCACGGAGTTGCGCTCGTGGAACAGCGTCGACTGCGCCACCCGCCAGCCCCCGTTGACCTCGCCGATGACGTGGTCGCCCCGGACCCGGGCCTCCGTGAGGAAGACCTCGCAGAAGTTGGAGGCGCCGTTCATCTGCTTGAGCGGCCGCGCCGCTATCCCGGGCTGCTTCATGTCGATCACGAAATAGGTGATGCCCGCGTGCTTGGGCACATCGACGTCCGTGCGGGCCAGCAGCATGCCGAAGTCCGCGGAGTCGGCCGAGGAATTCCACACCTTCTGGCCCGTGACGACCCACTCGTCCCCGTCGCGCACCGCCCGCGTGCCGACGCTGGCCAGGTCAGACCCTGATCCGGGCTCGCTGAAGAGCTGGCACCAGGCCGCCTCGCCCGTGGCGATTGGGCGGACCAGCTCAGCCAGCTGGACCTCCGTAGCGTGCTCGAGCAGCGTGGGCGCGGCCAGTGTGGCCGCCATGGCGCCCACCGGCGACCCGATGAGCTTGTTCTGCGCGAGCACCCCGGTCACCGTCATGGCGTCGCGCCGGGACGCATCCGAGCCGCCCAGTCCGAGGGGCCAGGTCGGGTAGGCGTAGCCGGCGTCGGCCAGGCGCAGCCACCACTCGCGGATCGTGATGGACGTGTCCCAGTTGGCCTCCACCCAGGCCTGGACACGGGCGGCCAGGTCGCCCTCGCTCACCCCTCGCCCTTGGCCCTACGGTCGGCGACGATCTCGTGGTGGCGCTCGAGCATGGCGACAGCCTGGGCCTGCACATCGGCCGGCGTTTCGGGTAGGCGGACCGGGCCGTGCTCGCGGCTGGGCAGGGCGACGGTCGCCTTGGCCGGGCAGGTCACCGTGTCGCGCTGGTTCGTCCCGCGCATCTCGATGTCGACCACGCAGCGCCCATCCTCCTGGCGCTTGTCGACGACCTCACCGGTGAGGATGTGGGTGTCGCCGATGTAGTTGAACTTGCGGATCTCGCTCGACTGCGAGACCAACCAGCCGTCGTCGCCGACGAAGTCGGTCATGTAGTGGCTGAGCCAACAGTCCCGCATCACTCCGTAGTCGTAGGCCATCGGGTTGCCGATGGCCTGGGCCCAGGCCGAGTCCCAGTGGACCCGCTGGGCCACGTCGGGCACGCCGTACTCGTTCTTCACGTAGAAGGGGGCGATGCGCTGACGGTTCTTGTAGGCGATCCGGTTGGTGCAGGGCTCGTAAGGCACGAAGCCGTAACCGCCGGCGTGGAAGACGATCATGTCCGTGGTCGTCAGCGGTCCTTTCGCCATCGGGCTGAGCACGTCGCCGACGTGCACGTCATCCCAGTAACGGGGCTCTGCTCCCCGGACCTCCTCCGCCTCGTAGATGGCGTCGATCTTCTC
>Ga0187883_10002579_pt1 | contig 10886 bp, 9 predicted proteins | sample June2016WEW_20_1_2_FD_132966 | JGI IMG/M metagenome (GOLD analysis project Ga0187883, IMG submission 132966) | Peatland microbial communities from SPRUCE experiment site at the Marcell Experimental Forest, Minnesota, USA - June2016WEW_20_10 | ecosystem: Environmental > Terrestrial > Soil >...
AGGCCAACCATCATCCCGACGTTCTGATCCAGTGGAACAAGGTGACGCTGACCTTGTCCACGCACTCGGCCGGCGGCCTGACCGGGGCCGACTTCGCGCTGGCCCGGCAGATCAGCGCGCTGGGCTGACGGGGAGGCTGGCCTGACGGGGAGGCTGGCCTGACCCGGGAGGCCGACGGCCAGCCCGATCGCGGGCCCGCAGTCAGCGTTCCGCGGGGCCGGCGGGCAGCCGCCGTTCCCGGTACCTTCGTCCTGGGCGGCGCCACGCCCCCGGAAAGCGCCGCCCAGTGGACGAAGGTCCCCCTCGGCTTTCGCGCCCCTCCGCCTCCCGTTCGTGCCTGCGGCCGCCGCCTTGCGGGCGGAGCGGCTGGCCAGGCACGTCAAGAAGGCGACCCCCACCGTTGACGCGCGGTCCCCCCGTAAGCCAGGGGAGTTCTAGTTATACACTCTGCGTTCTTACGATCACAGTTCGTTACCAGATTGAGGCCGACTCCCGGGTGTGAGGTGCGCTGCCTGGGTGCGGGTGAGTCTGCCCGGTTACGTCAGCGGCTGAAAGCGCAGTCCAGATGCTTGATGCCGTTGATGAAGCTGGAGAGCAGCCGGTCGGGCGGCGCGGCGGCGTAAATGTCAGGGACCCGGCCCAGCAACTCGCGGAGGGCGACGCTGATCTCCCGCCGGGCCAGGTGGGCACCGAGGCAGAAGTGCGGCCCGGCGGCCCCGAAGCCGACGTGCGGGTTGGGGGAGCGGGTGATGTCGAACCGGGCCGGGTCGGCGAACACGGTCTCGTCATAGTTGGCCGACCAGTAGAACAGGGCCACCTTGTCGCCCTCGTGATAGTCCTGGCCGTTCATGGCGTAGTCGCGGGTGAGGGTCCGTCGCATGAACATCACCGGCGACGCGTACCGGACGATCTCCTCCACCGCGCCGCCCAGCCGGGCCTCGAGGTCATCCACCAGCAACGCGCGCTGCTCCGGGTGGTCGGTGAGCAGGATGAGCGCGTGCGAGATCGCGTTCCGGGTGGTCTCATTGCCGGCCACCACGAGCAGGATGAAGAACGAGGCCAGTTCGGCGCTGGTCAGCTGCTCGCCGTCGATGTTCGCCGTGGCCAGCGCGGTGATCAGGTCGTCCTTAGGCTCGTGGCTACGCACGGCGCACAGCTCGGTGACCAGGGCAGCGAGTTCCGCGCCCGCGGTCAGGATCTGGCCCACCGCCTCGTCAGGGTTCTGGCTGACGATGTCGGGGTCGTTGCCGGACAGGATCACGTTCGTGTCGTGCAGCACCATGGCGTAGCTGCTGTCCGGGATTCCCATCATCTGGCAGATGATGGTGAGCGGGAGGCGCGCGGCGACCTGCTCGACGAAGTCGCCCGGCCCTGCCTCCACCAGGTCGTCCACGATCCGGGCAGCAACCCGCTGCACGTCGTCCTCGAACTTGCGGATCATCCGGGGCGTGAAGGCCCGGGACACGATCCGGCGCAGCCGTGCATGCCGCGGGTCGTCCATGTTGATCATGGAACCGAAATACTCATTGAACTCGACGGGCAGGTCGACGAGGCTCGTCGCGCCCCGTCCGGAGCTGAACACGTCAGGATTCCGGCTCGCCTCGACTACGTCAGCGTGCCGGACCAGCGCGTAATACCCCCCGCTGGAGGTCACGAACGGAACGTCCGGGTCGGCGAAAAACGGCGGCTGAGGCAGGCTGCGCAGGCGGGTGAACGCGTCGCGACGCTGGGAGAGCGGAAGGCCCCAGAACTCCGACGCGGACAGGTCGACTGGGGGCACGTCAAGTGGGGGCCGGTCAACTGGGGGCACGGGCGACCGCCTTGTCCTCGGAACCGCGCGGCGAGAACCTCACCCCGTTCATCGTCGCACAACGCGGCCCCACCGTCGCGGCCCTGTCCGAGCCGTATACGCTGACCCACGTGAGGCGGGCCGCCGTGCTCCTAGTCACCGGCGTGCTGGCCACCGCCCTGGGGGTCGGCGGCGTCCCGCACCCCCGCGGGTCGGTCCCAGCGTGCACCGCCACGGCCGTGCAGGCCATCGAGCATCACGTCCCGCTGACCACGGTCGTCGCCGCATGCCGGGGCCTGGCCCGGGCTGAGCTGAACTTCGCCCTGGGCCGGGCCATCTACGACGTGGCGGGCGCCCACCAGCACAAGACGGCCTGGCGGCACCGCGCGGTCGCCGCCGGAGCCCGCCTGGCCCGGCTGATCGAGTCCCAGCAGCGGCCTGGAGGGCGTCCCCCTCCCGGGCCGCCTCCGCCCGGGGCTGGGCCCCCGCCAACTCCCCCCGGATCCCTGGCGGGCGGCTGGGGGCTGGGCCTGGGCACGCTCGCCGCGTGGCTCCTGACCGTCGGCAGCGGGGCTTTCATGCTGGCCGGCTGGATCAAGGGCGGCGGCCTGCGCCGCCGAGCCGGCCGCAGTGGCCTTGGTCCGGCGGTCACCCTGGGGCATTTCGGCGTGGCCAGTGCCGGGCTGCTGGTCTGGGTCGCTTACCTGGCTACCGGGTGGACCGTCCTGGCCTGGCTGGCCGTGGGTGTGCTGGTGGCCGTGATCGGGCTTGGCATGGCCACCCTGACCGTGTGGACTTCCCGGGCCCGTCCCGGGACGCCGGCTCCGGTCTCCGGGCCGCCGGGCCCGGTCCCCGGCACGTCGCGAACCCCCCAGGACGACCTGCGCGTCATCATCCCGATCGTGCACGGCCTGACCGCCAGCGCCACCATCCTGCTCGCCCTGCTCACCGTGGTGAGCGTGCGGTGAACAGGCCACTCACCGGGCGTCCGGGCCGAGCCTGCCTAGCGGGCGGAGGTCCGGGCCGGGCCCCCGCCTAGCGGGCGCTGGTACCCGGTATCCGACGGCCGGTCACCGAGGTCGGGCGGATCCGGATCCAGAAGGGATGCTCGACCTCGCTCGCCCAGGGCAGCAGGCCGAGCAGCCCGAGCCGCTTGGTCTCAGCCTCGTCGTAAACCACGGTCGCGCGGCCTGTCACCAGCACGCTCCAGCCGGCCCGGGTGCGCTCGTCATAGTCGTCGGCCTCGAACGCGACCAGGGCCTGCTGCTCGGCCGCGGTCAGCTTCGACCCTCCGGCAGCCTGGAAGACCACGTCCTGGCCGTCGACCGCGTGGTTCACCGGCAGCATGATCACCTCGCCGTCCGCGCAGAAACCGATCCGTCCCAGCGGGACCGACGCGAGCAGCCTCAGGCACGCGTCGAACGGCAGCGTCTCCAGCCCGGCGTGATCCACCGGGTGCCCCGGTTCCCGGGGGCCGGCCTGCTCGGGCAGGCGGGCCGAACCTTGCTGGTGTTCTTCCACATCACCCTCCGATCCGGATGAGCGGCGATCCTCTGGCGTTCGGGTGTGTTGCTTAGCGTTCCCCGCGGCCGGGGCCGGCGCACCCGGCAGAGGTCCCCGGCCGGCGGGGCTTTCGGCTCTGCGGGCCGCCCTTTCTCCGGCCGCGCCGGCCCTTCCTCCGGCCGCGCCGCTCACCGCGCCCGCCCGCCGTCCTCATCTGCCGGCCCGTGGCTGGCTCGCACGTCGCGGGGCGCATAGGCTCCAGTAATGAGCGAGACGCTGCCGCTGTTTCCGCTCGGTACCGTCCTGTACCCGGGCCTGATGCTCCCGCTGAACATCTTCGAGGAGCGGTACCGGCGGCTGGTCCGAGACCTGCTGGACGGGCCGGAACCCCGGCGGTTCGGCGTCATCGCGATCCGCAAGGGCCGGGAAACCGGAGTGGACGGGATCTCCGCGCTGCATGAGATCGGCTGCACCGCGACGCTGCGCGAGGTCGCTGAACAGGAGGACGGCCGGTTTCACCTGGTGACCGTGGGCACCCAGCGGTTCCGGGTGGCGTCGCTCGACGACGACTCCCAGCCCTACCTGCAGGGTGAGGTGGAGCTGCTCGACGAGGAGGTCGGCGACGAGGCAGCCGCCGGGCTCGCCGCGCAGGCGGTGCAGCGCGGCTTCCGCGGCTACGTCGAGGCCCTGGCCAGCCGGGAAAGCATCGAGGTCACCGTGCCCGAGCTGCCGGACGAGCCGTTGGTGCTGTCCTACCTGGTGGCCGCCTCGATGATCCTCGACCTGCCGGTCCGCCAGCAGCTGCTGGCCGAGCCGGACGCGGTGCGCCGGCTCGGCGCCGAGCGCGCGCTGCTGGCCCGCGAGACCACGATGCTCCGCTCGCTGACCGCGACGCCCGCCCCCGACCTGCGGAACACGCCCTACAACCCGAACTGAGCCGCGCGGCGGCCCTACCCGTACCTGGCCGTGAGGCTGGTCAGGGCCGGGCCCAGGGGGGCGTCGAGGATGACCGTGGCCTGCGCGTCCCCGCGGGTCGCACCCTGGTTGATGATCGCGACGGGGATACCGAGCTTGGCCGCGTGCCGGACGAAGCGGTAGCCGGACATCACGGTTAGCGAGGAACCGAGGACCAGGAACGCCCGGGCCGCGCCGACCAGCGCGTAGCAGTCCGCGACCCGGCCCGGCGGCACGTTCTCGCCGAAGAAGATCACGTCCGGCTTCAATGCGCCTGCGCACCGCAGGCAGTCCACGACCTGGAACTGGTCCGTGGCCCCTGCGTCCAGCACCGCGTCGCCGTCCGGGTTGACCTGCCGCGCCCGGGCGTCCCAGGCCGGGTTCGCCGCGCGGAGCCGCTGATCCAGCTCGCCCCGCGGGGTCCGCTCGCCGCAGCCGAGGCAGATCACCCGGCTGAGGATGCCGTGCAGCTCGATCACGTCCCGCGCGCCGCCCTGCTGGTGCAGCCCGTCCACGTTCTGCGTGATGATCCCGCTGAGCAGCCCGCGCCGCTGCAGCTCGGCCACGGCGCGGTGCCCCCGGTTCGGCGCGGCCCGGGCGATGTGCCGCCAGCCCAGGTGACTGCGCGCCCAGTACCGCTGCCGGGCCGCGGCTGCGCCGGTGAACGCCTGGTACGTCATCGGCTCCGCGCGCCGGGCCAGGCCGGTCGCCCCCCGGTAGTCGGGGATGCCGGATTCGGTCGACAGGCCTGCCCCGCTCAGGATGACGACCCCGCCGGCCCCGATCAAGCCCGCAATTTCCGCAACGGAATCCGCCGGTCCCCCGGCCAGCCACGGCGCCGCGCGGGATGGTCCCGGGGCGTCACTGGCGGTCTGTGTCACGGTTCCATGCTGCCTCACCGTGGCCGGTGCCCCCGCAACGCGAAGGTGGACACCCGCCCGCGGGACCGGCGGCGGGCGGCGGCGCGGTGCCGTTCCGGGGGATGAGTTCCCGGCATTCGGCGGCTCGGAGGGAACATGCCTCCGGTGCGCCCGCCCCTCCAGCGAATCAGTGCAGCCAGGGACGGCCGGGGCACCAGCCCGCGGCAAGGGCGCGGGCCGGCGCCACCTGGCCTGCGCTGGTTAGCCCTGGACCGGCTTGCCGAGCGGGACGCCCTTGCCGCCGGTGGCCAGCGAGGCCGCCCCGTAGAAGACGTACACCCCGACCGCGGCGAAGGCCAGCACGACGTAGCCGCCCGTCTTGAGCAGGCCGGTCGAGGCTTCCTCCGTGCCGAGCAGCACCAGCAGCAGGGCCACGTCCACCAGCACGAAGATCAGCGTGAAGGCGAGCGGCAGCCGCAACGTGGCCAGGGTGAGAACCACGATGATGACCAGCCAGGAGATCAGGAACAGCTCCTGGGTGGCGGCCGCGGCCAGGACGGTGATGCCGAACCAGCCGTGGATGAGCCCGAGCACGAGCACCGCGTAGCTCAGCCAGAACCCGGCGAAGATGCCGAAGACGCTGGCCACGGCGCTCTGGCCGATGGCTGCGCTCCAGATCGTGGCGATGAGCAATCCGATCGAGGTGGCCGCCAGGATGATGGGCAGGGAGGCGCCCACCGCGGTGGCCGGCACCGCGCCCACCAGGACCAGGCCCAGGGCGACCGACCCGACGATGAAGATGGGCAAGCCCAGCATGCCCGGGTCACCGGCCAGTGGCGCCAGCACCGGGACCGGATCCCCCAAGATCTCCGACTCTGTGGCAGGGGCGGATCCGGCAGAGTTACTGGCAGAGGCATCGAGATCGGTCATCGGCTGCTCCTTCGCAGGAAACGCGCGAGGCCGGCAGATTGCGCGGGCCATTGTCCAATGCGTACCTCCGGGTGGTACACGAGTGGTTCTCACTTTGAGCCAGTTCCGCCCGCGAGTCCACACTTTTGGTCCCCCGGGGGCGAGTACGTGGCGTGTGGCCGTCCTGGGCGGTGGGGCAGGCCGGCACCAGTGGGTCGGGTGTGGCATCACCGCGCCATCCGCGTCATGGGGCGCCGGCCCCGACGCTGGCCTGCCCCGCAGGTCGGAAGCAGGGTGCGGGGTGGGTAGCGTGAGTGGTATGACGACGTTGCAGGAAACGGCCGGCCCGCGGATCTCCCCGGCCTCGGCGGGCGGCTCGCCCGGGGTGACCCGGTGACCGCGGACCCGTTCGCGGCCGCGGCGGGCCTGGTGTCCCGGTCGGCGGCGGCCTATGCGTCGAGCATCCCCGAGCACCCGGCGGATGAGGGCTTCTTCGGGCCCGGGAGCGTGGCCTGGCGGGTGAGTGCCGACCTGTCCAGCCCCGTGGCCGGGCTCCGGGCACTGCATATGCAGGCGCTGCACCCGCTGGCTATGGCCGGGGTGGACCAGCACAGTCACTGGCGCCAGGATCCAGTCGGCCGGCTGGCCGCCACCAACGCCTACCTGGCCACGGTGACCTTCGGTGACCGCGGGTCGGCGGAGCGGGTGGCCGCCCGGGTGCGCCGCGTGCACGAGCACGTCCGCGGCGTGGACACGGTCACCGGACGGGCCTACGCGGCCGGGGATCCCGCGCTGCTGCTCTGGGTGCACGCCACGTTCGTCGAGTCCGGGATCGTGGCCGCCGGGCTCGTCGGGACGCCGCTCACGGCGCAGGACGCCGACCGCTTCGTGGCCGAGATGGTGACCGAGGCCGAGCTGGTGGGCGTGCCCCGCGACCTGGTCCCCGCCAGTACCTCCGACCTCGACGCCTACATCGCGTCGGTCCGCCCCGAGCTGCTCTGCACGCCCGCCGCCCGGGAGTCCATGGACTACCTGCTCAACCCGCCTGGCCTGGGGGAGGATCTCGCGGAGATCTGGCAGGACGTGCGGGACGCCACCGTCGCGGCCCTGCCCGGGTGGGCGCACGAGATGTACGGGTACGCACCGCCGTCGCCACCGCTGACCGACGAGCGCCGGGCCGAGATCCGCCAGGCGCTCGGGGTGCTCGACGCCGTGTTCCTCGGCGAGCCCGGAGTGCTCGAGGCCCGCCAGCGGATCGCCCTGCGGGCGCGGGCGGCGCGGCCCGCGTGAAGAAGCTGCTCGCCGCGACCGCGGTGATCGCGGGGCTCGCCGGGCTGGCCGTGCTGGGCCGCCGCGTGGGGCGGCTGCGGCTGTCCCGCGGCCGGGCCGCGGTGCAGCTGGTGATCCGCGGCGGCCTGCGCTACGCGGGCAGTGCGCCGCGACTGTTCGCCGCGGCCGGTGAGCACCGGCAGCAGCTCCGCAACGACCTCGCCCTGCAGACCGCCGAGGACGTAGCCACCACCCTCGGCGCCATGAAGGGCGTCCTGATGAAGATCGGCCAGATGGCGAGCTACGTGGACGACGGCCTGTCACCCGCCGTCCGCCGCACGCTCAGCCGGCTGCAGGACAGCGTCCCGCCGATGAGCCCGGAGCTCGCCGCCGCTGTCATCCAGGAGGAACTGGGCCTGCCTCCCGAGGAGGCGTTCGCCCGCTGGGACCCCGAGCCCATCGCCGCCGCGTCCATCGGGCAGGTGCACCGGGCCATCACCCACGACGGCCGCGCGGTCGCGGTCAAGGTACAGTACCCGGGCATCGCCGAGACCATCGCGGCGGACCTCGGCAACGTCGCGCTGCTGCGCCGGATGCTGCGCATCACCGCGCCGGCCCAGGACGTGGACGGGCTCATCGCGGAACTGAGCGACCGGGTTCTGGAGGAGCTGGACTACCGCCGGGAAGCGGAGAACCAGCGGCTGATCGCGGCCTATTACGACGGCCATCCCACGATCATCGTCCCGAAGATCATCGACGAGCTGTCCACCCGGCGGCTGGTGACCAGCGAGCTGGCCGACGGCGCACGCTTCGCCGAGCTGGCGAACTGGTCCCAGGCGGAACGCGATCTCGCCGCGGAGACCATCTACCGGTTCACCTTCCGCAGCCTGTACGACGTGCACGCGTTCAACGGGGACCCGCATCCCGGCAACTACCTGTTCCACGGCGGCGGCCGGGTGACGTTCCTCGACTTCGGCCTGGTCAAGCACTTCAGCATGGAGGAGCTGCGGCCGCTCGTGGACATGGTCCGCTATCTGTGCGTGGAGCAGAACCCGGAAGGCTTCCGGGCCGGCATGGTGGACGCAGGCTTCCTGCGCCCGGACGCCCCGGTGAGCACCGAGACGGTGGTCGAGCACATGGCGGTCTTCTACGACACGGTCCGCCGGCCGGGACCGCTGACCATCACCGGGGACTACGCGTCCGCCGTGGTCCGCCGCTTCTTCGACGTGCGCAGCCCGCTGGCACAGTGGGTGAGCGTGCCGCGGTCCTATGTCATCCTGCAGCGCATCAACCTGGGACTGTTCGCAATCCTGGGGGAGCTCACCGCCACCGCGGACTGGCGCGGCATCGCCGAGGAGATCTGGCCCTTCATCCAGGGGCCGCCGGCGACGCCGATGGGGGAAGCCGAGGCTGCCTGGCGGGCCGGACGGTCATCGGCGGCTGAGCCGGTCGGCTTAGGACACGCCGCGTGAGCAGGCGGTTTCTCTCTGTGATACGCGTCCTGATCCGCCGTGACATATGGTCTCTTCCCTGAGCTGAGTGGCCGGTGCGCCTGCGGCGGGTAGCCGGGGGGTCCATACTTGTAGAGATGAAGCCAGCCCGCGCCGCGACCCGGCGTTACCTGCCAGGAAGTCCCTTCAACACCCCTCCGGTTATCCGTCCGGTGAAGGAATTCGCCACCGGTGACCAGGTGACCCACGACCGCTACGGCCTCGGCCGGGTCCTCAGCGCCGACGAGTCCGGCGTCTTCGTGGACTTCGGCACGCAGCAGGAGCGGATCTCCGCTCCGTACACCAAGCTGACCAAGCTCTGACCGCCCGGCTCTGATTCCCGGGGCTGACCCGCTGGGCTTGACCCACCGGTCCGAAGGCCCTGGGAGGCGGGCCCAGCTTTCACTGAGCCGTGCCCTGGCGCCGCCCGCCCGGCGTTCAGGGGCTCGTGGTCGGCTGATCAGCCGTCGGCCGCATGGTGATGCTGGACCCGGGATTCGCTGAACCCGCGTTCGCTGAGCCAGTGCCAGTCGGCCTGGCAGGCCCCGTGACGGTTGAGACCCCGGGGGCCGCTGAGCCGGATTCACCGCCCGGGGACTGGGCTCCGTATCCCGCCAAGCTGGGTGCGTGACCGGCCGGGTCGTGGATCGCAGCAGGCCAGGTGGCCAGCGCGAGGACGACTGGCCCGCGGACCCCCTCGATGGCCGTGATCGTGCAGGCGACCGTGGCCGTGCCCGCCTCGACCTGGACCCAGTCCGCGTCCCGCGACGGGCCCAGCGTCAGCGGCATTCCGGCCGCCCTCCCCGCCGCCGTCAGGCATGCGGTGATGGCGCGCATCCGGGCCGCCACCCTGTCCGGCGGCTCCCCGGTCTGCTCACGCAGCTGCTGCGTCAGTGACCCGGTCTGGTTTTCGTTGCGGCTGCTGGCCTGGTCCGTGCGGCCCTCCGCACTGTCTGCGGGGAGCGGTACCACCGGTCCTGGCCTGCTGGCCGCCGGGCCAGCCTGGACCGAAGCCCAGTAACAGGCCACGGGCATGCTGGCCCGGGCGGTCAGCTGGAAGCCGGCCAGCGGGCCGAGCCCGGTGGCCGCGTCCAGCCAGGGCACGCCGTCCGCCTGGGGCTGCCGGTCCTGCCCGGGCTGGCCGCAGCTCACCGTGACCCGGAGCGCCGGGTCGAGGCCGAACTCCGCCGCCCAGCCTTCCAGCGCGGCCGCGAGCAGCGTGGGGTGCCAGGGACCGGACGCCTCGAGCGGCCCCACGTCGCGCAGCCGCAGCCCGGACAGGGCCGCCGCGGTGTGGCCGGCCGCGTCGACCGCGGTCACCTGCCATCCCCCGGCCGCCCGCTCCGCACGAACCTGCACCGCCCCGCGGACCTCCGCGCCGGCGACGGTGAGCGTGCCGAAAGCGGCAGGCAGCATCCGGCGATGCGGGACGCAGGCCTGCAGCATGTGCATGACCGCGTCGTTCAGCCCCGGGCTGCCCAGCACCAGCGGTACGTCCATGCCGGGAGCACCGCTGAACCAGGGCCGGTCGTCGGCCCCGCGGATCAGGGCCGAGCATGACCGCGAGGTCACCTCGGGCAGGAACGCGACCCGGCGGAACGGCCCGGCCTGGAAGAACACCGGCCCGTACAGGTCGGTGCCGTCCACGATCCCGCCGGCCGAGGCCACCGTCAGGCCTAGTCCCTGCACACCCTGGGGGGCGGCGGCCGGCCCTGGCGGCTCCGCCACGGGGTGGCTCTGCGCCTGGGCGACAGGCCCGAGCGGGAAGAACGCCCGGAAATGATCGACCTGGAAGCCGCTGTCGGCGCAGCGCAGCACGGTCTCCACCGCGTCCGCGCGGCGCAGTGCGCAGATCCGCAGGGTGGTTTGCTGATCGCCGGGGAGCAGCACCACGGGCGCGTTCATCCGGGTCCTGGCCAGCTGCCGCAGCGGCCGCCCCGCCAGGACCGAGGCCGCCTCGGCCATCGCCTCCAGCGCGACAGCCAGCGGGAGCACCATGAGGCCGTCGATGTGGTGCTGCGCCAGGTACGGGTCGGTCCGGGGGGAGATCCTCGTGTCAGCGACGAGTTCCACGCCCGGGTAGTACACCCGCGCCGACTCCAGGAACCGGCC
>Ga0187883_10002583_pt1 | contig 10882 bp, 8 predicted proteins | sample June2016WEW_20_1_2_FD_132966 | JGI IMG/M metagenome (GOLD analysis project Ga0187883, IMG submission 132966) | Peatland microbial communities from SPRUCE experiment site at the Marcell Experimental Forest, Minnesota, USA - June2016WEW_20_10 | ecosystem: Environmental > Terrestrial > Soil >...
CAAGGCCTGGAATTGGTCGCGATCTTTCACCGTGCCGAACTCCGTCGTGTTGAATTCGCCGTTCGGGTCGAGTTCCACGCGCAGCATGTCGTAAATTCCGACATAGGAAACGACCGCGCGAAACAGGTCGGGGCGCTGCGTGAGCGCCGCGCCCATCAGCAGACCGCCATTACTTCCTCCCATGATCGCGAGATGAGCGGTTGATGTGTATTTCCGGTCGATCAGGTATTGGCCGCTGGCGATGAAATCGTCAAAAACGTTTTGCTTCTGCGTGAGGTTGCCAGCTTTATGCCACTCCTCTCCATATTCGCCGCCGCCTCGGAGGTTGGCGATTACGTAAACGCCGCCCTGGTCGAGCCAGACGCGTGCCGTCGACCCGGCAAAATACGGCGATTCGTTGACCCCGTAGCCGCCGTAACCATAAAGCAGCGTGGGATTGCTGCCATCCAGTTTCGTGCCCTTGCGGCGGATGATGTTGAGCGGGACGCGCGTGCCGTCTTTGGACACGGCGAATTCACGCACCACTTCAGCGTCGTCAAAATTAAAGGGGGCAACCTGCAAGAGCGCTGTGCGGGTGGACTCTCCCTTGGCAGCATCAAAACGATACCAGGCGCCGGGCTGGAGATAGGTACCGAGGTGGAACAGTACGTTGCCAGCGCCCATCGAGACGACGTTGTCGACCGACGCGACCGGCGGCAAAGACGGTGCCGGGAGCGGGTGCCCTTCACGATCAAAAACGCGCACCCGAGAGGGACCGCCGACGATATCCACGACATACAACCGGCCGGGAGCCGGCTCAAAGCTCTCAATCGAGCCACGCGCATCTTCGTCATGGTTGGCGTCGTGACCGGCGCCCGGACTCTGCGGAACGAAGACCTGCGCCCGCGTCAGATCAGCTCGCAACCGATTGGGTTTTTCCATATCGTAGTGCAAAGGCGGCAGACGCAGAATCTGGCCTCGTGGAGCGTTCTTATGCGAGAGCAGATACAGGCTGTTATCCCCGGCAACTTTCACGGAAACGATCTCGTCTTCGAAACCTGTCACTTGCATCCAGTGTCCGGCCCCGTCCATCAGGTAATGCGCGAACTGGCCGCCATCGCCGTTGGCTACGGTTGCCACCAGCCAGCGCCGGTTGCCGCTGGCGCGCAACTGAATTTCCGCGATGCGCGGGAAATCCTTGCCGATCACGTATTTGTCCTGTCGGGGGTCGGAGCCGAGTCTATGAAAGTAAATCTGCTGATAGAAATTGGCGTCCTCGGCCGGCCGCTCGTCGCCCTGCGGATAGCGCGTGTAATAAAAGCCCGAACTGTCGGCCTTCCACTCGATGCTGCCTCCGGCGGTAGCGAAGTTGACGCGCGGCACGCGATCGCGAAGTTCCTTCCCGGTGGCAACTTCGAAGACGTGGGCGGCGCTGTCTTCCGAGCCGTTTTCGGAGAGCGCAACGGCAACGAGCTTACCGTCGAGTGAGGGAACGTAGAAGTCCACGGCGATCGATCCTTTGGCGCTGGCGGCATTGGGATCGAAAACTATCCTTTCGCTGGCGGGATCGGCGCTCGAATCCAGTGCGACGAGCAAAGGTTGCTGCTTCGGCGGCTGACTTTTCTGCGCGAACAGGGTTCCGCCGCGAAATTGCAAAGCATAGTAGGCCACCGAACCGGAGCCGATGAGCTGCTGGAGACGCTGCTTCACCGCCGGCCGGTCCGGCAGACTGTCCAGATAGGCGCGAGCGCTGACGTTTTCGGCGGCGCTCCACTGTTTCACTGCGGGATCGTCCCAATTTTCCAGCCAGCGGTAGTCGTCGGTTACCGCGTCGCCAAAATATCGGTCGATTACCAGGTGCTTCGCGGTGGCTGGCGTCGCGGGAATGGACGACGTTTGGGTGAAAGCCGACAGGGACAATAGGAAGATCGCAAGTGAAATATATCGAGAGTTCTTCATGCAAACGCGCTCCGTTCAAAAATTGGAAAAGAATATTGTGCGTCCACGAGTTTGCATACTAAACGAAAGATAGGCGGATAGTATAGCGGGAGATCAGGAGCGGGAAGGCCAAGGATTAGACTGGCCAACACCCAAAGAACCAGTCGCGAAATACTCTTTAGTACACGCCCGAGTTCTGCGACGAAGGATGGAAATTGAGGGTGGTCGAGTACCCCGGGAGGTCGATGGGAACGCTGTACTCGGCATCGATGGCGAGGGTGCCGGTGCCGAAGCTGCCCACGCGCAAAACGTGCACCTGCCTCGGCGTAAGCGCTATATCGTAGCCCCGAGCCTGTTTGATAATAGACGCCCGAATGTCATCTTCTGAACGTGTACTGTAGGTCGACTGGGTGGCCTCGGTCTTGATCGAATCCTCGAGCTCGTAGTTCGCGAAGAACGGCGGAAGGAGCTTGTAGCACACCAGCGCCACCATCCCGAAGAGAACAAAGCCGAAGACCAGTTTCAGAGTCGCCATAGGAGACAATCGCCGAATGCGAGTTTCACGCTAGTTTCCGTCCTGCGCCGGCCCAATCGCCGTTTAACGAGCGGCCGGGCGCAGATTCTGGAAATATTGCGTTATGTCTGAAATCTTAACGTCCTCCTTCAGCAGAGTCGAGCGCCGAACGACTTCGACGGTGCCTTCGGTAACCTTCTTCCCGACATTGATACGAAAGGGGATACCGACCAGGTCGGCGTCTTTGAACTTGACTCCGGGGCGTTCGTCGCGGTCGTCGAGCAAAACGTCGTAACCGGTCGATTCGAGCTGGCGGGCGATCTCCTCGGAGGTCGTGCGGATCGCCTCGTCTTTCGAGTTGGTGGAAACCACGACCACTTCAAAGGGCGCGATGGAAGGCGCCAGCCAGAATCCGTTTTCGTCGTTGCTTTGTTCAACGGCTGCGGTCAGGATGCGCTCGATGCCAATTCCATAGCTGCCCATAATGGGCGCCACCTCTTTGCCGTTGTGGTCGAGGACGCGCGCGCCCATCGAATCGGAATATTTGTAGCCGAGCTTGAAGATGTGCCCGATCTCGACGGCAGTATCGATGCGCAGGGGCGCGCCGCAGTTTGGGCAATCTTCGCCGGCGGTAACGGCGCGCAGGTCGGCGTAGGCCGTGGGATGAAACGTCTTTCCGGGAGTCAGGTTCTTGACGTGGTAATCCTCTTTATTCGCGCCGCCGATCAGGTTGACGCGGCCTTCGAGGGCTTGGTCGACGAGCAGGATCGGCTTGTGAGGCTCGTTCATGCTCTTGGCCCAATCGACGCCGAGTGGGCCGAGATAGCCTGCGGGCGAGTGAAAGAGCGCGCGGATTTCGTCGTCTTGCATGGGACGCGTGTCTTTCCCGCCGACAGCCGTCGAGAACTTGGCCTCGTTCATCTGGTGATCGCCGCGCATCAGCAGCACGACGGCTCGCTGACTCGTCTTGCCAGTCTTCTTATCTTCTTCGGTGGCCATCATGGCCAGCGTCTTAATCTTGTTCTTCGGTGACACGCCCAGAAAACGCGCTACGTCTTCGATCGTTTTCTGTCCGGGAGTGTGGACTTCGAGCGGCTGGCCATCGCCTTCGGGCTTGAGGTCCTCGACCGGAGCGAGTTTTGACGTGGCCTTCTCCATGTTCGCGGCGTAGTTGCACTTCTCGCAGCTGACGACCTGATCTTCACCTGCGGGAGTGCGGACCATGAATTCCTGCGACTGCGATCCACCCATCGCGCCCGAGTGGGCGTCGATCACCATGTACTTCAGGCCACAGCGGTCGAAGATGCGGCAGTAGGTTTCGTAATGCTTCTGGTAGGAAACGTCGAGTCCGGCGGCGTCGATGTCGAACGAGTACGCGTCTTTCATGATGAACTGACGGACGCGCAGCAGGCCCGACTTGGGGCGAGGCTCATCGCGAAACTTGGTTTGGATCTGATACCAGATCTGCGGCAGCTGCTTGTAGCTGCGCAGTTCCTTGCGGGCGATGTCGGTCATGACTTCTTCGTGGGTCATGCCAAGGCAGAGATCGGCGCCTTTGCGGTCCTTGAGGCGAAACATGTTCTCGCCCATCACGGTCCAGCGGCCGCTGGCTTCCCAGACCTCGCGCGGGTTCAGAGCGGGCAGATAGAATTCCTGGCCGATCTTGTCCATCTCCTCGCGGACGATGCCCATGATCTTCTGCGTAGTGCGATTGCCCATGAACAGGAACGAGTAGATTCCTGCACCGAGCTGACGAATGTATCCGGCGCGCACCAGCAGCTTGTGGCTAGCGACTTCGGCATCGGCCGGAGCCTCGCGAAGAGTGGGAATAAAGAGTTGCGACCAGCGATGCATGATGATGGTTTCCAATCGTCCCAGGAAATTCGAGAGAGAATCTTTGTCTAGAGAGAATCTTTCTTATAGAGAATCATCGATTGTAAACGATGGCTTGTTGCCCTTCGATTTGAGAGCAGTGGTAATTCCTACGTAGTTATTCTCAAGTCGCTAACCGACTGGTACATGTCTGGGTACCCCCTCCCCCGGTCTATTAGAATTAGGAATTTAGGGGGGTGTTGCCTGCCCAAATCCTCAGCCTAAAGGACTTATTTTCAAAATCCTCATAAATAAGGACTTAGGTAGTCAAAGAACGCTGAAAACGGTTTTGGGGCAGATTCGAGGGCCGTCCATCTTGGTGGACGGACAGACCTCGAAACTGCCCCAATCAGATCTCTATGGTCGCGTAGGACCGGGTCTTAAGTCAATAAATTTCGACGGCGGATGGCTGGTGATGAAAAAGGGCGGGGGGGATTGCGGAAGGGCGTCGCGAAAACCGCGAGACGTGGTTGCGCCCAGCCGTCTCATTTACAACGACGATCCCAAGAAAACAAGCCGGAGCGGATTATGCCGTGGGGTACGCTGACGCGTCATGCATGCACAATGGCGTATTTTGCATATCGAAGTCACCGGCCAACATCTAAGTTAGAGACATGTACAACGCAAAAGCCTATTCCGCTGCCAGTGCCACATCGCCGCTAGCTTCCCACACGATCACGCGGCGCGATCCAACCGAACAAGATGTACAGATCGAAATCCTGTTCTGCGGTATCTGCCATTCCGATCTTCACTCGGTGCGCAATGAATGGAGCGAGTTCATGCCCACTGTTTACCCGATTGTTCCCGGCCATGAAATCGTCGGCCGCGTGACCAAGGTCGGCTCAGCCGTCACCAAGTTCAAGCCCGGCGATCTCGCCGCCGTTGGCTGTCTGGTCGACTCGGACCGCACGTGTCCCGAGTGTCGGGCTGGTTTTGAGCAGTTCTGCCCAAACCTGACGCTCACGTTTAATTCGCCGGACAAGCACACCGGAGGCGTCACCTATGGCGGTTACTCCGATAGCGTGGTGGTCGACCAGAGGTTCGTCCTGCGCGTTCCCTCGAACCTGAACCTCGCCGGAACGGCTCCGCTGCTTTGCGCTGGAATCACAACCTACTCGCCCATGCGCCACTGGGGTGTTACCAAGGGCAAGAAAGTCGGCGTGGTCGGGCTCGGCGGACTGGGTCACATGGGTGTGAAGTTTGCCCACGCGCTTGGAGCGCACGTTGTTGTCTTCACGACTTCTCCACAAAAGAAAGAGGACGCTCTCCGCCTCGGCGCAGATGAAATTGTCATTTCGAAGAATGCTGACGAGATGCAGAAGCACAATGAGAGCTTCGATTTCATCCTCGACGCCGTTTCCGCCAACCACGACATCAACACCTATATCAACCTGCTCCGTCGCGATGGCAACCTTACCCTGGTTGGCGCGCCCGCGAAGCCTCTCGCCGTTTCTGCCTTCGGCCTGATTATGCGCCGCCGCACCTTTTCCGGCTCGAACATCGGCGGCATCCCCGAAACCCAGGAGATGCTCGATTTCTGCGGGAAGCACAACATCACCGCCGACGTCGAAGTCATCCCGATCCAGAAGGTCAACGAAGCCTACGAGAGACTGCTGAAGTCCGATGTGAAGTACCGCTTTTCCATCGATATGGCTTCTCTTAAGTCCGAGTAACGCTGCCTGCCTTCTCGCGAAGATGGGAACTCGTCATAGTCGAACACCAACTTCTATTCAAGGAGAAGGAATGATCAAACGCAAGCTTGGGAAAAGCAATCTGGAAGTATCGGCCATCGGCCTTGGCTGCATGGGGATGAGCTTTTCCTACGGGCCGCCCAAAGACAAGCAGGAGATGATCTCTGTTCTCCGTGCCGCGGTGGAACGCGGCGTTACGTTCTTTGACACCGCCGAAGTCTACGGCCCGTACTTGAACGAAGAGCTTGTGGGAGAGGCCCTGGCTCCGTTTCGCGGCAAGGTGGTGATTGCCACGAAATTTGGCTTCGACCTGAGTGGCAGCGACAATCGCGCGGGAGCGGCAGGCGTGAACAGTCGACCCGAGCACATCCAACAGGCGGTCGAAGGCTCACTCAAGCGACTGAAGATCGAAACCATCGATCTGCTTTATCAACATCGCGTTGACCCGAATGTGCCTATCGAAGACGTTGCCGGAGCGGTCAAGAAGTTGATTGCGGCAGGCAAGGTCAAGCACTTCGGCCTTTCGGAGGCCGGCGCGAAAACGATCCGTCGCGCCCACGCCGTTCAGCCTGTTACTGCCCTACAGAGTGAATACTCGCTTTGGACGAGGACTCCCGAGAAGGAAGTAATACCGACGATCGAGGAACTCGGGATTGGCTTCGTGCCCTATAGTCCCCTTGGCAAGGGGTTCCTGACCGGAGCGATCAAAGAAGATACGACATTCGCCAGCAACGACTTCCGCAGCACTCTCCCGCGCTTTAACCCCGAAGCTCTCAAGGCGAATCAGGCGCTGATTGACCTGCTCGGTAGCATCGGCAAGCGGAAGAAAGCAACGCCCGCTCAGATCGCGCTGGCTTGGCTGCTCGCGCAAAAGCCATGGATCGTTCCGATCCCCGGCACGACGAAATTAAACCGCCTCGAAGAGAACATTGGCGCCGTGGCGGTCGATCTGACGGCAGATGACCTCCGCGAAATCGATGCCGCCGCCTCAAAGATCAAGGTGGAAGGCGCTCGGTACCCCGAGCGGCTGGAGAAAATGACGGGGCTCTAAGCGGAAAGAGGCTAATAGCTGACGGAGGTCAGAAAATGGAAATCAAACGAGTTGGAACGCAACCTTCGGTCAAGGGTCCCTCAGAGTGGTTCACCGGCACGGTGCGGATCGATCCGCTTTTTCAGGCACCGGATCCGGCGCTGGTTCAAGGCGCCAGCGTAACTTTCGAACCGGGGGCGCGGACGGCATGGCATACGCATCCGCTCGGGCAGACTCTCATCGTCACGGCTGGCTGTGGCCGCGTGCAACGTTGGGGAGGTCCGATCGAGGAGATTCGTCCGGGTGATGTGGTCTGGTTTTCGCCCGATGAGAAGCACTGGCACGGCGCTGCGCCGACGACGGGCATGACGCACATCGCCATTCAGGAAAAAAAGGACGGCAAGGTCGTCGACTGGATGGAACACGTCAGCGACGAACAATACCGTCCCGCAAAATGAAGATGTGGGCTAGCGCGCTGGAGAGCTTTGCCCGCTGGACGGACGAGGGTCGCTGTCTCTACGTGAGTTTGGCTCGATACAGGGCGACGAGTTTGTCCCAGGCGCGCTCGGCTTCGACTTTGTTATAGATCGGAGCGCCATCGCGGAGGGGCATATCCGGTATGCACCATCCATGCTGCGCTGGATAGACTTCGATTTCGGTTTGAACCAGGGCCGCGGCAAAGGCTGCTTTCAGCTTAACCTTGGCATCCGGCTGTTTCTCGTCGTCGCTCGACGCGATGCCAAAATACATGCGAGCTTTGATCTTTGGCGCTAGCAGATGCGGGCTGTCGGGCTTGTCGGTCACCAAGCCTCCGCCGTGGAACGACGCGCCCGCGCCAATACGATCGGGGAGGGCTGCGGCGGTTCGGACCACAAGCGCACCGCCCATGCAATAACCTTGGGTTCCGATCTTTTTCGCTTTGTTCACTTCTCTTTGCGCGTCGAGGAAGGCAACGTAGGCGGCGGCATCCTTTTCGGCGTTGCCGGGCGCGGTCACAGACGCCATCAGCGGCTTGAGCTTCGCCATATCGTCGGGATTCTGGAAATTGAATTTCGAGGCATCCGTAAAAGGAGCCTTGGACACGCGATAAAAGGGATTGGGTACCAGGACGGAATAGCCCTCGGAGGCGATGTTTCTGCCGATTGTGCGCAGCGACGGCCGCAGGCCGAAGGCGTCGGGCCAGATCAGTACGCCGGGATAGGCCGGATTCGACTTGGGATGAGACTTCGGATAAATGAATGCGGCGTCACAAGTTCCGTCCGGAGTCTTGATTTCAACGTCGGTCTCGACCATCTCCATGCCAACCTCCGCTGCCGCAGTCGATGATACGCCTGCGGCGATGCCAGCACCCACTAAGATGGTGGCAAAGTCGCGGCGGGTGATGTCTCGGGGATGCGGTTCTTTCGTCGGTTGGTTTTTCTCGTCGTTTGTCATGGTTTTTTGTAAGCTCGTTTCGTGCAGAGAGTTTAGCGCAATCGCGACCAGGCCGCATCATCGAGACAATCGCCGACGAAAAGGCTCGCGGCTTCGCCCGCCGGACGGACGAACGCGTCCGGCCCCTACGTGGATCGGATCGTGCTATCATCCTCGGCGTGCTGGGCGGACGCACTCACGAGCAGTGGATTGCGCAATATGGCTTCAGTCATCGGCATCCGGTGAACCGTTTTTGTCACACGCTGGGGATTCCGACCATCCTGCTGTCGATCCCACTTTTTATTGCCAGCATCTTCTTTCACCGGCTGTGGCTGTACGGTCTCGCTCTGTTTCTCATCGGATGGATCTTCCAGTTTATTGGCCATGCGTTCGAGGGCAAGCCGCCGGAATTCTTCCACGATTGGCGTTTTCTGTTTGTGGGGGTGCGCTGGTGGTGGGCGAAGATTCACGGCAAGGCGTGAGGGTTCGATCTGGGCACCCGATCCAGTTCACCGCGGCGGCGCTGAGAACGCGGTATAGCTATAGTCGTTGTTATACCAGTGTCCCTTGACAAAGTAGGACCAGCGCACCCAGACCGTGCTGCCATCGGACGGAAGCGAAGCGACGGCCAGCGAAAAGGTGGTGTTGGGGAGACTCGCTCCTTTGTAGTACTCGTGCCCGCCTTGTTCCTTGCCCGCGTCCAAGCGATAAACCTCGGCTCCCGAGTCGGGGCCGGTGGTAGAGCTATCCCACGCGAAAGTGGCCGAGGTGCCGGTCAGTGTGGAATGGCTGGCGGGGTAGTACACTCCGGGATCGGTTGGGACGGCGCGGTAGATCACCATCTGATCGGAGGTGGTGACGAGCGGGTTGGCGACATAGGTGGAACCGGTCGCGATGAAATTCGTGACGCTGTTGGCTGGCGTGCTCGACGCCAGCACCGAGTTCGCGTTGAAGGCGGTCACGGGAACTGCCAAGGCGGCGCCCGTGCCGATGCCTAGCGAGTCCGTGTCGGTTGGAGAACCGAACTGGTATTCGTAGAGGTTGTAGGAAACGCCGGGGGTGAGGCCACTCACGGTGGCTTGCAGGACAAAGTTCGTCATCCATGAACTCGGCGGACTATTCGTACAACTGCCTTTCCCCACCTCTTCGATGGAGGTTCCGATGAAAGGGTATTCGTAGTCATAGCCGGCGATGGGATCCTGCGGATTTTGAACTCCATTGGTGTAGGTGGGGCCGACAATAGCGCCGGGCTGGGGCGAGGCTGTGAGCGAAACGGGTACCGTCTCACCGTACGTGTCTGAAACACCGGTGATGGCAACCGCGTAATTGTTTGGACCAATGATCTTGCCTCCGGAGGCGGCACCGGCGCTCATGCCGTTGTAACCGGTTCCGGTCACAATTTTCGTGTTGGCCGGAAGAACGATGGAGTAGACGTGCCATGCTTTTTGGGCTTGCGCGTCGGTCGCTCCTAAATCTGAAAATGGGTAGCCGAAGATGTAGGGCGTACATTCCGACGTGTTCGATCCTGCGCCTGGAGGCGGTTCGGGAGCGCTGTAGTCCTGGCCGATGGTGCCGTTGTACCAATAGACGCCGTGCTCCTCGAAGTATAAGACGTCATCGGGATAGTAAGTCGGGTCGGTTAGCGAATGATTGGTGCCAATCTTGACGACCGTCACCTCGTGATCGTACTGATCGCCGGGAGTGGATTCGTCCTGAATCAAGACCGCGATCGCGACGGTGTTGCCGTTGATCACCTGCTGCTTCACCCATGACAGGTAACTTTGATAGCCGGGACAGGATGAGGATGCTTTCGATCCGGTACAGAGGGCATGGGGCTGTGAAGCGGCCACGCCCTGGTAGGGGTAATAGGTGGAACTGAGGCGCATGTTCGCGGCGCAGAGCGGCATTGATCCCCAAGCTTCGGTGCTTCCGGCGACGCCAGTGTTGGGGACCTCGAAGAGAACTTGAGCGTTGTAATTGGCAAGATTGCCGTTGGCGGCGCAGAAGGCGTCGGTGGTGACCGGCGCTCCGGACTGGCCTAATCCGGTGCCGCAGAGGAGTCGGGTGTCGTATTGCGATATCCACTCGCCATTGGCGAGCGCGGCTTCCATCAGGCTGACTTCGCCGCAATAGCCGTAGTTATTCTCCCATTGATAAAACGGCTGTATGGGCACGCGCGGATAAATATAGGAAGCGGTCTCAGGGGGCATGCGGTCAATGAGCGACTGGTTGCAAGGTTCCTTCGACGCTTGGACGTTGGTGGCTGTGGCAAAGAAAAGGGCGAGGCTGGCAACGCGGATCAGAACACGATTCTTGAACATGGGATAGGCCACCGGACTTCCTCTCCGACCCTCGGAAGATGGAGTCTCGGGTGGGGGTGCTTAAGGCTCCAGTGTGGGAATATAACACGACTCTGGCGGGCTGGCGACGAAGGAATCAACCGGG
>Ga0187883_10002586_pt1 | contig 10882 bp, 8 predicted proteins | sample June2016WEW_20_1_2_FD_132966 | JGI IMG/M metagenome (GOLD analysis project Ga0187883, IMG submission 132966) | Peatland microbial communities from SPRUCE experiment site at the Marcell Experimental Forest, Minnesota, USA - June2016WEW_20_10 | ecosystem: Environmental > Terrestrial > Soil >...
GTGTTTGCGGTGGAGTACCGTTTCGAGTGCGCCCTGCGTTTCCTTCGGCAGGTGGTAGCTCTCAGCGTCGTTCGGGAACTGATGCGAAACCACGTCGGCCTTGAAGGCCAGTATGGATTCCGTTATCAGCGCGGCAGCGTCGCCGTAGCGGCGAACGAATTTCGCCGCATGTCCAAACGTCAGGTTGACCAGGTCGTGAAAGACCAGCACCTGCCCGTCGCAATCCGGCCCGGCGCCGATGCCGATCGTAGGCGTTTCAACCTCAAGCGTGATCATGGCCGCGACTTCCCGCGGAATCCCTTCCAGATAAATGCAAGCCACGCCGGCGCGGTCGAGCGCAACCGCATCGCGCATAAGCTGCTCGATTGAGTTCAGCGTTTTACCCTGAACCTTGTAGCCGCCCATCACGTTGACCGATTGCGGAGTGAGGCCGATGTGCCCGGCGACGGGAATCTCTGCGTCGATCACACGGCGGATCACGTCCACCCGCCTCTCGCCGCCTTCCATCTTGACCGCCTCGGCGCCGCCTTCTTTCACAAAGCGCGCCGCATTGTGAATAGCTTCGCGAGGGTCAACCTGATAAGACCCGTAGGGCATGTCGGCAATCAGCATAGCGTGTCTCACGCCGCGCCGCACGGCCTTGACGTGGTGCAGCATCTCGTCAACCGTGACCGAGAGCGTGTTCTCGTAGCCAAGCATGGTCATGGCCAGCGAATCGCCAACCAGAGCAATGTCGATGCCGGCCTCATCGACCAGGCGCGCAGTCGGGTAGTCGTAGGCGGTAAGGCAGGTGATGGGATCGCGCTGAAACTTCTTTTCGCGAATAGTAGCGGTGGTGATCTTGCAGCGAGGTTCGCCGATAGGAGTGAGACTCACAATAACCTCCAGTGCCCCTCCGCAAACCGCGCGGATAGAGCCTGTACGCGTCTTTAGATGACGCCAAGGGGATTATAGCTGCAAAAAGGGGCGTTCGTCGATAGGCGTTGATCGTTCGCCCAAGACCACCCTATCCAAAGTTGTCATCCTGAGCGGAGCAGGGATCCCTACCCCTTTCTAGCTCAGTAAGCTTCGTGGAGTGCCCGTGTGGAGCGGACACTCCTGTCCGCTGCCTTTGACTTTGATTCTGACGTTTTCAGACTAACCCGCGCCCGAGGGTGCCCCATCCTTGCGCGTTCTGCGCGCAAGGGTGGGATTCCATGCACCCTCCTGCTTGGGGTTTGGTTGCGGTTATTTTGGGTGGCGCAGCGGTCCCCTTTTTCATCACAAATCTCCTGTGTGCACCATCACAGACTTCCCCTCCACCGCGCGCGATAATGAAGATCGGATCAAAGAATCCAGACGTGTGTACGTCTCTCAAGACGGCCACAGAATTCGCCACATTCCCATTTCGGGAAGCTCTTTGACAACAAGCGCAGCGAAATCGCCCCTAAGTTGTTTGTTCTCAAAGACTCTAGCTGTAAGTCCTTTAGAATCAAAGACCGGCCTGGAATTTTCCACCTAACTCCATGATTCCACGAGGCAGGGGGGTACCGTACTAAACTAGTAAACAGACGAAAATCCGTTGCCGTTGACCTTGATTTCCCTGAAACCTGACACCTAAGACCTTCTCTCACGCGCTAGCCGCTTCCGTGCTCCCCAGCGGCAGAAAATATTGCGTGCCCTTGATCGGCGCGGAGACTTTCTTCAACAGCTCCTGCAGGTCTTCGTTGCGGTCGACAAAGTCGATCTCGGAGGTGTTCACGATCAGCAAGTCAGACTGCGTGTAGTGAAAGAAGAAGTGTTCGTAGGCCTTCACCACTTCCATCAGGTAATCCTCGCTGATGGCCTTCTCGCCGGCCACGTTCTTTTTCTTCAGCCGTTTCTTAAGCACTTCCGGCGTGGCCTGCAGATAGATGACGAGGTCGGGCGTGGGCAGTTGTTCGCGGAAATAATTGAAGTAGCGATTGTAGGTATCGAGTTCCTGATCGTTGAGGTTAAGGCAGGCGAAGAGCTTGTCTTTTTCAAAAATGTAATCGGAAACCACTGTCTTATTCGACCGCGGCCCCAGATCGAGCCCGCGCAGTTGCTCGAAGCGGCGAATCAGAAACGCCAACTGTGCCTGGAAGGCTGCGCCGCGCTCGCCTTCGTAGAACGCTTTCAGAAACGGATTGTCTTCCGGCTCGATGACGCGCTGGGCAGCCAGGCGCTCTCCAAGAACCCGTGCCAGCGTGCTCTTCCCCACTCGTATGGGACCTTCAACTGCAATGTAACGGGGAAGCTCAAAAAGATTGGCCATGGATTGTCGTGAGCAGAATATATTGCTTCGCCTCCGGACGCAATTGTGGATTGCGGAAAGGTCAGAGGGCAGAGGTCAGAGTGCAGAGGTTAAATCTACGTGCCGCGGTTTTGCTTCTAACCTCTGCAATCTGACCTCTCACCTCTGACCTGCATTTACAATGCGACCATGCTCCCCGCTCTGATTGGACTAGCGACGACGGCAGCAGCGGCCGCATCCGCCGCGGCATATCAGTCCATGGCGCCGACAGCACAGTGGTACGGGCAGACGTTTGCCAGCGGAATCCGGGGAAGCAAGCAAATCGCCCTGACCTACGATGACGGCCCGAACGATCCGCACACGCTGAATTTGCTCGATGTACTGGCGAAGCACAGTGTGCGCGCGACGTTCTTCATGATCGGACGCTACGTGCAGCAGCGCCCTGATATTGCGCGAGCGCTGGCGCTGGCGGGACACGCCATCGGCAACCACACGTTCACGCATCCGTTGCTCATCTTCAAATCGGGAGCGCAGACGCGCACCGAGCTGGTCGACTGCCGTCAGGCGTTGGACCACGCGATCGGCAAGCATTCGAATCTGTTTCGTCCGCCGTTTGGGGGAAGACGGCCGGCAACGATCAGAATCGCGCGTGAACTCGGGCTCCAGACGGTAATGTGGAACGTGACCGGCCATGACTGGAACGCGCCGCCCGCAGCGGTAATCGAGGAGAAAGTCGCGCGCCAGATGCGCGGCGGAGACGTGATCCTGCTGCACGATGGCGGACATCGAGCGATGGGTGCGGACCGCGCGCAGACCGTGATTGCGACGGACAATCTGATCCAGCGTTACAAGGGCGAGGGCTACGAGTTCGTGACGGTAGAAGAGATGCTGGCTGCCAGCCGTCAGCGATCACCCATCCGTTAGTGCGATCCCGCTCCACATTGCTGAGAGCTGACAGCTGAGAACTGAGAGCTTCTTCTACGCATGCACCGTCGCAAACGCCTGCTTCGCTGCCGCAATGGTTTGCTGCACGTCGCGTTCGGTGTGGGCCGCGCCCAGGAACGCCGCTTCGAACTGCGACGGCGGCAGGTAGATGCCGTTTTCCAGCATCACTCGAAAGAAACGCCCGAAGGCTGCGGTGTCGGATTTGGCTGCGGAAGTCCAGTCGGTGACCGGTCCCGGCGCGAAGAACCAGGTGAACATCGAGCCGACCCGGTTGTGGCACATGGTCACGCCAGCGTCTTTGGCGGCGCCCGCGACTCCGGCAACCACATCGGAGGCAAGTTTATCGAGCGTCGTGTAAACATCTTTGTGCTCGCGCAAGTAACGCAACGTGGCATAACCCGCGGCCATCGCCAAAGGATTCCCCGAAAGCGTTCCGGCCTGGTACACCGGGCCGAGCGGCGCAACCAGATCCATGATTTCGCTCGGTCCGCCGTAGCCGCCCACGGGCAAACCTCCACCGATGATTTTGCCCATGGTGGTGAGATCGGGCTGAACCGAGTACAGTTCCTGTGCTCCGCCATAAGCCAGGCGAAATCCCGTCATAACCTCGTCGAAAATCAGCAGTGCCTTATCACGCGCGGTAATGGCGCGCAGAGCTTCGAGGTACCCGCGCGCCGGAGGTACGCATCCCATGTTGCCGACGACCGGCTCCACGATGACGCAGGCAATCTGGTGCTTGAATTTTTCGAAAGCGGTTTCGAGCGCGCCGATGTCGTTGTAAGGGAGCGCAAGCGTGAACTGCGTGAACTCTTCCGGAACGCCCGCCGAACCCGGAATGCCCAGCGTGGCCACGCCCGATCCCGCCTTCACGAGCAGCGCGTCCGCGTGCCCGTGATAGCAGCCTTCAAATTTCACAATGTACTTGCGCTTCGTACACGCACGCGCCAGGCGGATGGCCGACATGGTCGCCTCCGTGCCCGAACTGACAAAGCGAACTTTTTGCACGTGTGGAAAAGCGGAAATCACCAGTTCGGCAAGATCCGCTTCGGCGGGAGTGGAAGCTCCAAAGCTGGTCCCATTGCGCGCCGCCGAGATCACCGCCTCGATGACCGTGGGTGCCGCGTGCCCCAGGATGAGCGGACCCCAGGAGCCGATGTAATCGACATACTCGTTGCCGTCCGCGTCCCAAATATGCGAACCCTGGCCGCGTACGATATACAGCGGGTCGCAGCCCACCGCGCGAAAAGCGCGCACCGGGGAGTTCACCCCTCCCGGAATCAACCGTTCGGCGCGTTTCTGCAGCCTGCGGGATTGCTCTGTCTTGCGGGCCATCATTCCTCCAGAGTAGCCGTCGTCGGGGAGCCTTGGAAGTTTCTCCCGCGCTCCGATCAATATAGCAGCGGTGGGCACAAAGGGAGGTCAGAGGTGAGAGGTCAGATTGCAGAGGTGAAGACCTACTGTGACCGATATCGGCACTGCGAGGTTCTTACCTCTGCAATCTGACCTCTAACCTCTGACCTCTTCTCTCGTCTCACCAAATGTGGTAATAACCTTCGCGGCGGCCAAGTTCGACTTTCAGCCCGAACAGCTTGCCCAAGCTCTTGGCTTGCAGGATTTCTTCCTTGCGTCCGTCGGCCACGATCCGCCCGTTCGACATGAGCACGACTCGTTCGATCTCGGGAACGACGTCGGGGATTTCATGAGTGACGAGAATGATTCCGATTCCCGAGCTGGCCAGGGAGCGCATCGTTTCCCGGAGGCCGTGCTGCGCCAAAATGTCCAAGGAATTGCAGGGCTCGTCGAATAACAGCGCGCGTGGCTTGTGGACCAGCGCCCGGGCGATCAAGACCCGCTTGGCCTCCCCCGACGACATTTCCTGCACGGCACGCTCCGCCAGATGCGAGACGCCGAGCTGGGCCAAAGCGGCCTCGGCCAGTTCTCTGTGTTTGGGATCGACAGCGTGATTCGGGAAGATGCGCGTGCTGCTGAAAAAGCCGGACAGCGCCACGTCCAGGCCGCTGGCGTCACCGGTACACGAAGACATCAGGTCGTTGGACACGATGCCCAGCAGCGAGCGCAGCTCAAAAACGTTCCAGCTCTTTTGGCCGAGGATGGTCATGCTCGACCCTTTGCGGACCATCGGATAGCACTCGCGGGTGATGGTTTTGATCAAGGTGGACTTGCCGCAACCGTTCGGCCCCAGCACCGCCACATGTTCGTCGACATGCACGCGAAGGCTGAAGTCGTCGAGTACGATCTTTTCTCCCCGCATTACTCGGACGTTCCGCAGATCGAGTAAAGGGGCTTGGCTTTCCACGCTGTCGAGTGATTCCACGTTACAGTATCGCAAGTATTCGCGCTGCCGAGCGCATCATTGCGCGCTGCATTTCAGGCAGAGGGTATGGAATTCATCGGACTTTCACAGAATTGCAATACTCCTGCAATCTCTCGCGGCTATGTTTATGCCAGTTGCCCTTCTAACCGGGAGGGTTTATCAGGACGGCCTTGGGGGGCTCCGGGCTGTCCTTTTTAGTTTTTGGAGATTCGTCTCCAGTATCGGGAGACCCCTGTTGCGCACCGCCGCTCTCGCCCAAGCATACTGCGGGCAGTCGATCACTTGAGGTACGAGCGCACAATCTCAATCAGTTCGTCGGTCGCGAGAGCCTGCTCGGAGCTGAGTTGCTTGGAGTTGATGACGTGAAAGCGGATGTGGCCTTCCAGCAACTCGGCCATCAATCCGTTCATGGCGCCGCGCGCGGCCGTGATCAGCTGCAGCACATCGGAGCAATCTTCATCCGCTTCCAGCGCACGCTCGATAGCGGCGATTTGGCCCTTGATTCTTTTGATCCGGAGAATGAGCTTGGGTTTTTCTTCGACGGTATGCATTTTTTCCTTGACTGTAGTATACCCCCCTATGGTATATGAGAATTAAGCCGGCGCGGTAGGGGTTGCGCAGGCACGCCGCCCGCGCGGCTTGAAACATAACATCTGCTCCGTGCGGATGCAAACGAGGTATATGCGACACAGGATCGACGGGCCTCCGAATTGGCGGCCCGCGGGATGGCAGCAGTAGACGTGAGACGATAGCGGTTTTACTCCTTATCCTATCGGTTCACATCTGTTTCTTCTATCCCCCAAAATTAGATAAGAACGCGGCCATGCCGCGTCGCTGCCGGCGGGAATTGTACTCCAGCCGCAAGGGGGCGACTCACGAATGTGTGCAGCTGCCCTGCATTAACTATGGTTAACTGTTTGTGATATGCTAGCGTTAATCATCGCGCAAGGCGTGGATCGCGCGTAAGAAATCCGGTCGATTGCACAGCGGCACGAGCTCAAGTTGGAAGGCTGAATCTCGCAGAAAGGAGGAAACGAAAATGACCTGCATGAACGCATTCGCAGAAGCGATGGCGATGCCGACGACGCAGCTCACGCGCGTGATCCAATACGAATGTGCCGCTTCCCGGCAATTGGAGAGCAAAGCGGAAATCAAATCTCCGCGCATGAGCTGGGTCGTGGTCACCGACAAGAACGGCAGGCGTCAGCTCAAAATCCAATGGGAGCCAGCCGTGGAGAACTGACGCTCAACTCGGGCTGTAGCTGTAACTTTCTATTAACCGATGAAGTGCATACTGGCGAACTGTACGTGCCAGCGTGATTGCAATCACATCCAAGGGTGACTGGAGGCGTTGCCAAGCGCGCCTCCAGCCAATTACTTTGCACTTATGATATTGAAATTGAAATTCATTTTCATTATTAAGGTCTTCATTATGGACCGCCGGGCCAGCCAAGGACGCGCCCAAGGCGCCGGGCTGTCCCTGGCTCTGGCGCTCGCTTTCGTGCTGGGCGCCGTCGCGCCCGCCTGTTGGGCGCAGTCGCAAGTCGCCTCCGATTCCACACAATCCGCCGCTCCCACCGCCCCGGCTGCGGATGATCCGCCCAGCCCGCCCACCGATGCTAATGCCGATACCGAAGCGATGTTCCCGCATTTCAAAAACTCGCGGTTCTGGCTCTCCGGGCAGGCGAACTTCATCTTCCAGGCTCATCCCGGCTTTCACGCCGACTACAGCGGGCCGCACAGCCTCAGTCCACACTATGACAAAGCCACGTCGCGAGTCATGACGCTCTACACTGGCGTCCGGCTCAACAATTCCACCGAGCTTCTGGTTGACATCGAAGAAGCTGGTGGCGCGGCGCTCAGCACCGGCCTGGGCTTGGCGGGAAATACGGATCTGGACATCGTGCGCAATCCGCTGTTGAGCAAAGCGCCGTATCTGGGGCGCGGCATGATCCACAAAGTGTTCGCGTTGAGCAAGGATAAGATCGAGAACCAGCGTAGTTTTCTGTCGCTGTTCGATGAGTTGCCGCGGCGCCGCCTGGAAATTCGCTTCGGCAAGTTCAGCCTGCCGGATTTCTTTGACGTGAATTCGGTCGGCTCCGACACGCACTTTCAATTCGACAACTGGTCGGTGGACAACAACGGCGCCTGGGATTACGCCGCCGATACGCGCGGCTACACCGTGGGGTTGGTGGCGGACTACGAGGACCGAAACTGGGGTTTCCGCTTCGTCGAAGCGCTCATGCCGAAGGTTGCGAATGGAATCGATCTAGTGTGGCGTCCGTGGCAAGTTCATGCGGAAGATTGGGAATACGAATTGCGTCATGGCGTTATACCGAAAAAAGCGGGCGTCGTGCGTCTGCTCGCATACACGAACTACGCCAACATGGGCATCTACCGCGACGCGGTCACTCAGTTTATAGATCACTCGGCCCCGCAACCGGAGACGGTCCCGGAAATCACGAACCACCCCTGGCACATCACCCGCAAATATGGCTTCGGCGTCAACCTGGAACAGAATCTCACGCGGAACGTCACGGCGTTTGCCCGCTGGGGATGGGACAACGGAAAAACCGAGTCATTTGCCTACACTGAAATTGATTCGACCTTCGCCGAAGGCGTTGGGGTGAATGGCGCGAGATGGAATCGCAAGCAAGACCGTGCCGGCATTGCCTTCGTGTCGAACGGGATCAAGAAAGATCACCAGGTATACCTGGCAGATGGCGGGCTAGGTTTCCTGCTGGGCGATGGAGCGCTGAACTACGGGCGGGAGAACATCGTCGAGTCGTATTACACGGCACACGTTTGGCGCGGAATCTATATCGCTCCCGGATTGCAGTACGTCAACAACCCTGGTTACAACCGCGACCGGGGGCCGGTGGTGGTGCCTAGCCTCCGGGCTCATGTGGAATTCTGAGCGCAATTGTCGGCATAGGTTCTGATGGGTCCGCAATGCGTCAGGCCTTCAGCAGTTCCCACCCCACGGCGATCCCGTTCGAGATGTGGTCCCGCGTGGAGCCTTCCCCCACGTGCATGGCCAACATTCCAGCAAATGACTGGGGGCTCGACCGGAATACCTCCATGGTGCGCTGTCTCAGATGGCTGTGTTCGGCCATGAATAGCATCATGCGAGCCATCAGGGCGGGACGGCGGATCAGCGTCCTATGACCCTTTTGATAGCGAGCGAGGTCTCCGCTCGCCAGGCAATCGCCCAGCAGCGCGGCTTGCCGAAAGCCGAGGCAAATACCTTCTCCGGTAATGGCGTCCACTCCGCCCGAGGCGTCGCCCACCAACACCGTTCTACCACGATACACGCGCCGCAATTTGCGGGTGACGGTGACTGCGCCCCGCTCGCTGGAAGCGGGTTCCGCATCTTTGAGGCGCGCCGAAAGTTCCGGAAATTCCCCGAGCGCGTCGTCCATCCGCAGCCGCAACTTCGGGCTGGACGAGACCAGCGCCAAACAAACTTCTTCGCGGCTGACCGGAGTGACATAAATCTGGCAGTGACGGCCCCAATGCAACTCCATGAAGTCCGTCCAGGGCGCGACGCGGTAGTGGCGCCGGAAACCGAAGCGCCGATTCTTTTTCTGGGGTGCATCCAGTTCGTGTTGATCCAGCTTGGCCCAGCCGCGGACCCGCGAACTGCTTCCGTCAGCGCCCACAACCCAGCGCGCTCGCACCAATTCTCCAGCAACCAGCGCGCCCTCCGGATGAAGCCCGGTGACCGCCGCCTGCCACAGCAAGCGCACGCCGCACGCCGCCGCGTGCTCCAACAGGACGCGATGCAGATGCGTACGCCGGATTCCGTACGCCGTTCCGCGAGGAAATTCAGCCTCGGCTCTTTTGCCATCGCTCACGAAACGAATGCCGCGGAATGGATACGCCTCGCCTTCGGGAATCGTGATGCCGAGATTGCGCAAAGCCTCCACTCCGTCCGGCATCAGCCCCTCGCCGCACGTCTTGTCGATCGGCGGAACCGCGCCATCCGCCAGCACCACGCTCAAACCGTGGCGCCGCGCCGCGATGGCGGTCGCCAGACCGGCAGGTCCGCCGCCGACCACGAATACATCCACCGGATTTGGAGAAGGGTTCACCAAAAATCTTCTTTCTTGGAGAAAAGCACTCTTGGCTCTTGGCTCTTGGCTAAAGGCCAAAGGCCAAAGGCCAAAGGCTAGGAGCTAAGAGCAGCCGTCTCTCCTACCATTCCAGCAAAACGAATTCCGAGCAGAACCCCGGACCCATCGCGGCCAACAAGCCGAGCGTTCCGGGTGCGGGTCGGCGATTTTTCATGACTTCTTCAAGCACCACCAGCACGGAAGCCGACGACAGATTGCCGGTCCGCCGCAAGCATTGCCAGGAAACGTCGAGTTCACCATTCTTCAAGCCTAGCGCATCGGCGGTCGCTTCCAGGATCTTCGGCCCGCCGGTATGCAGCACCCAGTTGCCGATGTCGGCGCGAGTCAATCCGCGCCCGGCAAGAAAATCGTCGAGATCGTGCGCCAGGTTTTTTCGAACCAGGTTCGGAATCTCGCGAGAGAGCACAATGCGAAAGCCTTTTTCCGATACATCCCAGCCCATCATTTCTTCGGTGTCGGGATAGAAAACGGAGCGGGTTGCGAGGATGCACGGGCCGGAAAGCCCGCAATCAGCGTCCGCGCCCGCGACGATCACCGCCGCCGCGCCGTCGCCAAACAGCCCGGACGAAATCAGGTTGGCCATCGAGATATCCTCGCGCTGCAGCGTGAGCGAGCAAAGTTCGACCGACAGCACCACCGCGACCTGGTCCGGATAAGCGCGCACATAGTCAGCCGCGCGTGAAATGCCCGCTGCGCCCGCTACACAACCCAACCCGAAAATCGGAACGCGGCGAATGTTGCTGCACAATCCCATCCGGTTGATCAGCAGCGCATCAATCGATGGGCTGGAAATGCCGGTCACCGAGGCAAAAAAAAACGCGCCCAGATTGCGGCCATGCAAACCCGCATCCGCCAGCGCGCCTGCAACCGCCTTCTCACCCAACTCCTTGGCCGTGCGAATCCAGTGCTGGTTGGCCTCGCCCCAGGTTTTCATCTTCAGATATTCTTCTTTAGGCAGCGAGAGGAACCGCCCGTCGACGCCCACGTGACGATGCAAACGCCGCAGCACGTGCGGGTTTTCAATCTGATCGCCCCAGTATTCCTGCAGCGCAGCCAGCAACATCTCCTGGGAGTAGTAATGCTGCGGAAACGCGCTCGCCGCGCTAACAATTCGCATGGTTGTTCCCGTCCCGGAGGACTTGGCGATCTCGCCGCCGGGTATCCGAAATTGTATGCCGATCAAGAGAATTTGGATGCGGATGGTAAAGTTAA
>Ga0187883_10002588_pt1 | contig 10874 bp, 9 predicted proteins | sample June2016WEW_20_1_2_FD_132966 | JGI IMG/M metagenome (GOLD analysis project Ga0187883, IMG submission 132966) | Peatland microbial communities from SPRUCE experiment site at the Marcell Experimental Forest, Minnesota, USA - June2016WEW_20_10 | ecosystem: Environmental > Terrestrial > Soil >...
CAACACCAGTCGATCTTCTTGCGCTCCGACGAAGATGTTCCCTTTGGCGCCTTCGCCACCGTGATGGACGCCATCAAGCAGGCGGGCATCAGCAACGTCAGCATCGTTACCCAGCCGATGGATACCCATGGCGGCCATCGCTGATATTGATATGTATGACATCTATTCCGAACACGGCCAACTGCGCCGGCCTCTGGCCTGGTCGCTCGGACTGCATCTGGCGTTCGCGGGCTTTGTCGTGCTCTACACAATGTTCATTCATGGCTTTCGTGGTGAAGGCTGGGGCAGCGGCGGAGGAGGAGATGCGATGGGAGCAACCCTCGTGAGCTCGGTTCCCTTGCCCGCCAACCCCACAGAGACAACGAATGTCCTGGCAACGGAATCCAAGGGTCTTTCGAAGTCGCAGCCCATGGTTCAGGAAAAGGAACCCGAAGCGATTCCGATTCCCGACAAGAACACGAAGGTCAAACCCAAGCCTGTGACCAGCGCTACCAAAAGGAAGCCGGAACCAGAGCCCCCCGAGTCGAATCAAATTCCGTATGGCGAGGGTGGCCCGGTCAGCGGCCCGTACACCATGAGCGCGGGAGGCGCCAAGGGCGGATTTGGATTTACCGGAAGTGGCGGCGATTTCGGCAGCCGCTACTCTTGGTACGTGCAAACCGTACAGCGGAAAGTCACCGAAAACTGGCTGAAGTATGAAGTCGACCCGCGCATCGCCGAGGCGAAACGTGTTTATCTGACTTTTGATATCGCACGCGATGGACACCCATCGAATGTCCAAATCGAGCAGTCGAGCGGTGTGCCGTCGCTGGATCAGTCGGCCGTTCGCGCGCTTCAACGCATTGATAACTTCGGCCCGCTGCCGCCCGATTATTCGGGAAGCAAAGTGTCGGTAGAATTCTGGTTCGATTACAAGAGGTAGGTCAGTCGTTGGTGTTTTGAAAGGGCGCGGCGTGTCTTGAAAGGGCGCGGCTTCAGCCGCGCCGTAAGAGCTACGTGAGGAAAGCGCCTTTAGGCGCTGAGGCCGCGAGATTGGAGTTTAGCCACGAACTGCCAACAACTAAAGACCCACGACCAGCGACCAACGACTAAACAGGAGCAAGAATTGAGCAACTCAGTTTGCCCCATCCAACATCACATAGAAGGAAGGCGATTTCGCTCGCATAGCATGGGGATTACGTCGCGCCACGGTCTCAAATCCCAGCTTGGCCGCCAATATAAGGTTTTCATTGTTGTCACGCTGTTGCTCCTTTTGGCGGCCACCAGTTCCGCGCAGGACTGGATTCGCACTGGCACCGGCCTCGGCGTCGAGCGCGTGCGCCTGGCCGCTTCCGACTTCAAACCCTCGACCAGCGACGCCCAGAATGCCAACCTGCTGAAGACCTTCAACGAAGTGCTGTGGAACGACCTCGACAACGCCGGAATCTTCGATTTAGTCTCCAAGAGCTTTTATCCGTTGGAGGAGCCGGGGCAACCCTCCGAAATCAATTTCACGGCATGGAATTCCCCGCCGCCCAACACCTCCATGCTCGCGTTCGGCAATCTGGGCGCAGCCGCCGGCAAAGTTACGGTACAGGGTTGGCTCTACGACGTAAAAAATGAGAAGTCGCCGCAAGTACTCGGCAAGCAATACTCCGACAATGCCACCACCGACGCCGTGCGCGTCATCGCACATCGCTTTGCCGACGAAATCATCTTCCGTCTGGGCGGAGGCGTACAGGGAATCGCCGAAACCAAGATCTATTTCGTCAGCGAGCGCACCGGCCACAAAGAAGTCTGGATGATGGACTACGACGGAGCCAACCAGCAGCAGATCACGCACCTCGGAAGCATTTCCCTGTCGCCGCGCATCTCGCCCGATGGTTCGCGCCTGGCCTTCAGCTCGATCAACAAGGGCGGTTGGGAAATCATGATGTACTCATTCGATCTCAACCGCATGGTCAGCTTCCCGCGTTTTGGAGGCATGAATCTTTCGCCGTCCTGGTCGCCCGAGGGCAAGATCGCTTTCTCCTCCTCGCGCAACGGCTATCCCAACATTTTCGTGGTCGACGCATCCGGAGGAAACTCGCTTCGCCTGACCAACGACAAAGGCCCGGACGTTTCGCCCACATGGAACCGCAAAACCGGCGCCCAGATCGCCTTCGTCAGCGGACGCACCGGCCTGCCGCAGATCTATACCATGGAGGCCGACGGCACCAACCTGCAGCGCGTCACCGATCAGGGCTACGCGGTTTCTCCCAACTGGTCGCCCAACGGGCAGTTTCTGACCTTCTCCTGGATGCGCAAGTACGGGCCAGGTGAGCCGGGTGCCAACGACCTTTATCTGATGGACGTCGCCAGCAAGCAGTGGGTGCAACTCACCCACGACGCGGGCCGCAACGATTTTCCCTGCTGGTCTCCCGACGGTCGGCACATTGTGTTTCAGTCGCACCGTTCGGGCAGCGACCAGATATGGACCATGCTGGCGGACGGCACCAATGTAAAGCAGCTGACTTTTACGGGCGTCAATACGCAGCCCAACTGGAGTTGGAAGTAGATTTGGTTTTGAAGAAGTAGTTTGGGAATACTTGGTTCTAGGCACGGTTTTGCGGCTGGCCCTGAGTGCGCCCTGTCGTCAAGCTGCAAATCGTCAAGCTGCAAATTGCACGCCACGGTGCGGGCGCACAGAAAACTGGAGGAATCAGTGAAGCACGCAATAACGGCAACAACGAGAATGACGAGATGGCTTACGCTCGTATTCGCACTCGGCACGATCATGTTCTTGGGCGCCTGCGCAAAGAAGGTCGCCCCGCCGCCGCCCCCGCCGCCACCCGCACCCACCGCTCCCACAGCCTCGTTGTCGGCGAACCCGAATACTCTCGACCCGGGTCAATCGACAACTCTGACCTGGCAGACGACGAACGCGACCGACGTCAGCATCGAGGGCATCGGCATAGTGGACACGAGCGGCTCGCGTCAGGTTACTCCGGCCGACTCAACCACCTACCATCTCATCGCAAAAGGCGCGGGCGGAACCCAGGACGCCACCGCTCGCGTGACCGTCAATCGCGTACCCCCGCCCCAGCCGCCGCCAGTTGCCAATCTCACAGAGCAGGAACTCTTCGCGAAAAACGTGAAGGACATCTACTTCGATTACGACAAGTACGATGTGCGCGCGTCCGAGCAAGGTTCCTTGCAGGCCGATGCACAGTTCCTGCAACAGCATCCCAACATCCGCTTCACCATCGAGGGACACTGCGACGAGCGCGGCTCTACCGAATATAACCTGGCCCTGGGCACTAATCGCGCGGACGCGGTGAAAAATGCGCTCGTCCAGGCCGGAGTGGCCGGCGATCGCATCAAGACCTTCAGCTACGGCAAAGAGAAACCGTTCTGCACCGAGTCGACCGAAAGCTGCTGGCAGCAAAACCGCCGCGGACACTTCGTGTACGAAAAATAAACTGAGGAAGTGGGGGGACGGGCGTCCTCGCCCGTCCCTGCTTTCCAGTAAGCTGCAGACAAAATTCGAACGTTGATTTTGCATCCAATAGGATAACCATGAAATCGATTCGCATTCCGCTCACTCTCGCGTTGCTCCTCACCATCTGGATCACCCCCGCCTACAGCGCCTCCAAGGAGATCATCGAACTGCAAACCCAGGTCACCCAGTTGCAGCAGCAGATGACCACGATGATGCGATCCTTCGACGAGCGCATGGGCGTCATGAAGAATCTGCTCGAGCACAACACCGACGCCGCCAACAAAGTGAGCGCCGCCATCGGCGAGCTGCAAACTTCCGTCAACAAACAACAGCAGGATCGCGCTGCACAAGTCGACCAGATTTCGGGGCAGATTCAGGCACTCAACGACACTATGGACGAACTCAAAGTCCGCCTTGCCAAGCTGAGCAAGGGATTCGAGGACATGCAAGCGGCGCAGCAGTCCATGGCCGCGCAGCAGGCGCAAGCGCAGCAGCAGGCCCAGGCGATGGCTCAGGCGCCTCCGCCAGACGTGCTCTACAACAACGCCCTGCGCGACTACAACGGCGGGAAGAACGATCTGGCAGCCCAGGAATTCAATGACTACATCAAGTTCTACCCGAACACCGACCTGTCCGGAAACGCATATTTCTATCTAGCCGAAATTCAGTTCAAGGCCGGCGATTACCAGAAAGCAGTCGCAAGCTATGATCTGGTTCTGCAGAATTTCCCCAGCGGAAACAAGGCTGCCGCCGCGCAGCTCAAGAAGGGATTCGCGCTCCTCGAACTGGGGAAGGAAGACGAGGGCACCCAAGAATTGAAGCACGTCATCCAGCGCTATCCACGCACGAACGAAGCCATACAAGCCCGGGAAAGATTGCGGAAACTAGCGCCACCGAAAAGCCGTTAGGAGCCTAACCAGCCGGTTCACTTTGCCTCCGCCGCGGTCGCCTTCTCTGCCACCACGCCGCTTGGCCGCAGCGTGACCCAATCGGTCTGCACGCGATCCCATCCCTGAATCAGGAAGCCGTACGTTTCGAACAACTGCCGGATCTGCGGCCGCTGCCAGCCTGCAATCTCCTCCAGAATCGGCACCAGCGTCGCCAATGCGTTATCGCCGAGCACCGTCCGCTTGGCGATCTGCGCTACCAGCTTCGACTCCGACACGGCAATAGTGAAGCCATCGCGCCGGTTCACGTGCAGCATCACGTGAATGTCGGAACTGCCGTCTCCCACGTAGACCACATGGTCTGCCGGAATGCCGAGCTGTTCTTCGAGCTGATCCAGCCGCGTCACTTTTCCGTAACCGGCCGTGGCTCGCACCAGGCTTTCAATCTCACCTGAGGCTTTGTATTTGAACTCGGTGCCAAAGATGTGGTCCTCCGGCACGATCCCCTCCAGCGCCGATTGGATCACCTCGACCGGCGCCGCCGAGAGTACGTAAAAATCAAAGTGGAATCCGTCGATCCGACGGTCGAGTATCTCGTAAATCTGCTTGATATTTTCCTTGAGGCGAATGCGCTTGCCCACCTCGAACAGGTGGTCGCGCCGGACGCGCGAATGAAACTCGGGATCATGCAAGAGTAAGTAAGAAAGTTCGGCGCCCTGCTGAACCAGGTTCAGCTGCGCCATACCCTTGGCCTTGCGCTCGAATTCCTTGACAGAAATGCCGAGCAGCTCGCTCAGCACGTAACCCGTATCATTAAAGGTCAACGTCTGATCGAAGTCGCTGGCAAACAGATAACGTTTACGAAAATTGCTGGACATATCCTATATTAGATTCAACATCAGGTTAATTGAGTATTAAATTTACCTATCCTAATCATCACAATAACTTGCAGCTGCAGCACAGATCGGATATTGCCCGCCAGGAGTTTTCGGCGTAACCTGACCCTGTAATCATTATTTACTAACGCACACCGAAAGGCCTGCCATGCTGAAAAGCAAAAGCGATCATCTTCTCAATGATTCCGACCGCGGAAAGGGTTCTCAGGAGCCTGACGAACGCGGCCAAAGCGGCAACAACTCCATGCAGGGCCAGCTTGGGCACCGCAACCCCGACCCCCTGCAAGACGGAGCCGACAGCGATTTCCCCGAGCCCGGCCACAGCCCCGAGCACTCCTTCGAGGGAGAATTCAAGAGAAAGAAGAATGTCTAGTGGAGCGCCGCCTCTCGCAGCGCTCTACTGCAGCTCTTCCATGCACTTCGCCAGCACTTCCCGGCTCGGCCGTGTGACCGATTCCGGCAACGTCGCCAGCGGCTGGTCCGTGACGTTCAGTAAGTCGATAAAGCTCGGAGCTTTTTCATTGATGTAGAACACGCCGGTCAGCACTTCACCCTTCGCGTGCGACTCCATCAACCGTTTCACCGCCTGAATCTTGTCCGTCGGATCGTACTCCTCCTCAAGCTTCCGCAGCCGCAGGCTCGACCCGTCGTGCATCGTAACTTCAAGCGTCGTCCCATGATCGTAGTCGACGTTGATTTCCTCAAACGACGGAACAAAACTGATTTCCTGCAGTGGCTCGTCGTGGGCCTGCATGTATTTGTAAGACTTGGTCGAGCCCTCGTGGTCGTTGAAGGTCACGCATGGCGAAACCACGTCCAGCATTACAGTGCCGTTGTGCGCGACGGCGGCCTTAAGCATGCTGTGAAGCTGCCGCTTGTCGCCAGAGAACGATCGGCCCACAAATGTAGCTCCCAACTGAATAGCCATGGCGCAGGTATCAACCGGAGGAAGGTCGTTCACCACGCCACTCTTCAATGTGGACCCCAGATCGGCGGTCGCGGAGAACTGCCCTTTCGTCAGACCGTAGCATCCGTTGTCCTCGATGATGTAGATGATCGGCAGGTTACGCCGCATCAAATGTACAAACTGCCCCGCTCCGATCGAAACCGTATCGCCGTCGCCGGTTACACCCAGTGCGATCAGGTTCCGGTTAGCCAGAATCGCCCCCGTCGCCACCGAAGGCATGCGGCCATGCACCGAGTTAAAGCTGTGCGAGCGGTTCATGAAGTAAGCCGGGCTCTTCGACGAGCATCCGATCCCGCTGAACTTCGCGACGCGCTCGGGCTGCACTCCCATTTCATACATAGCGTCAATGATGCGTTCGGAAATCGCGTTATGCCCGCAACCGGCGCAGAGCGTCGTCTTCCCGCCGCGGTAGTCAACCACTTGCAGTCCAATGCGATTAATCTTCGGAGCAGCAGGAGGAGTAGGACGTGTAGCCGGCGTGTTAGTAGGTGTGTCCCCCATCTTATTTGCCCTCCATCATCACGAGTTCGTCGGTCACGGAATGCGCATCAATGGGTAATCCGTGGATATGGCAAATCGAGCGCAAACGCGGCGTCAATTCCGGCTTGATGTCGAGCTTGAGCAGGCTAGCCATCTGCCCGTCGCGGTTTTGTTCCACCACATACACGCGCTCATGCCGCTCAATGAAGTCGTGAACCTCGCGCGTAAACGGATACGCCCGCACGCGAAGATAGTCCGTTTCCAGTTTGTGTTCTTTGGATAATTGATCGCGCGACTCGACGATCGCCCAGTGCGACGTGCCATAAGCAATAATGCCGATCTTCGCCTGGCCGCCGCCCGTCAATTCCGGTCGCGGAACGAACGAACGCGCCGTTTCGAACTTCTTGTTGATGCGTTCCATGTTGCGTTCGAAATCGTCAGGCCGCTCGCTGTACTGCGCCTTCTCATTGTGACCGCTGCCGCGCGCAAAATAAGCCGCCGCCGGATGATCCGTGCCCGGTAGCGTGCGATAGCCGACGCCATCGCCATCCACATCCTCGTAGCGGGAAAAACTGCCCATCTTCTCAAGATCGGACTTACTCAGCACTTTTCCGCGATCAATCGGCTTGTCGGGATAAGGAAACGGATCCGACATCCAGTTATTCATCCCCAGATCGAGGTCCGACATGACGAACACCGGCGTCTGGAAACGCTCCGCCAAGTCAAAAGCATCATGCGCCATCGTGAAACACTCGCTCACCGAGTTCGGAAACAACATGATGTGCTTGGTGTCGCCGTGGCTCAGAAATGCCGTCGAGAGCACATCGCCTTGCGCCGTACGAGTAGGTAAGCCAGTCGATGGCCCGACGCGCTGAATGTTCCAGATCACCGCAGGAACTTCCACGTAATACGCCAGTCCGGTGAACTCAGCCATCAGCGAGATGCCCGGGCCAGCGGTCGCAGTCATGGAGCGCGCACCCGCCCAAGCCGCCCCAATCACCATGCCCACTGCCGCCAGTTCGTCTTCGGCCTGCACGATGGCAAAAGTCGCCTTCCCATCCGGCCCGACGCGGTATTCCTTCATGTACTCAATCATCGTTTCCACCAGCGATGACGAAGGCGTGATCGGGTACCAGGTCACCACCGTACACCCGGCAAACATGCATCCCATGGCGGCGGCAGAGTTGCCGTCGATGATGATCTTGCCCTTCGTCTTGTCCATGCGCTGGATGTAGAACGGATCGCGCTTCTTCAGGTTAGCGATGGCATAGTCGTGCCCCGCCTTGGCAGCGGCCAGGTTCAAGGTTGCCGCCTTCGCTTTCTTCGCGAACTGCTTGCGGATCGCCTTCTCCACCTCGGCAAAATCAATTTCCAGCAATTGCGCCGCGACCCCGACATAGATCATGTTCTTGATCAGCTTGCGCAGTTTGGCTTCCGCGCCCACCGTCGCCGCCAGCTTATCGTAAGGCACGGCGTAATAAATCAGATCGTCGCGCAGCTTGTCGAGCGCCAGCGGTTCGTCGTAGAGCACGGAAGCGCCCGCCCCCAGCGTCTTCACATCGTCCTGCGCCGTCTCCGCATTCATGGCGATGAGCAGGTCGATTTCCTTCTTGCGCGCGATGTAGCCCTCTTTACTGGCGCGGATCGTAAACCAGGTCGGCAGCCCCGCAATGTTCGAAGGAAACAGGTTCTTCCCCGAAATCGGTACACCCATCTGAAAAATGCTGCGCATCAAAACCGTGTTGGAACTCTGCGACCCCGAACCATTCACGGTCGCAACCTGAATGCTCATGTCATTAATGACACGCCTTTGCCCCACTTGGCCGGACAATTCCTGGGGCACGACATCGGTAGTGGCCATCCCTGTCCTTTCTGGTCTAATCCCAATAAATTGTTGACCGGGTAAACCCAATCGCCCGGAAGTTTTGCGGAGTGAACGGTGAAAACTCTTTACTAATTATACGCGTTCGAAAAGCAGTGGACGTAACCAGGACAGTAACAGGCAGTGGACAGGGGATAGCGTCCATAGCCTGCGGAAAACGCGAGGCTTCGTATCCGGGCATCGCTTTAACAATGCCGGTTCACACGGTATTGAGAAGGGCACAGCTTCAGCCGTGCCGCCAAGCCGCTGGAAATTTGCTCCGCTTCAGCGCCGGAGGCACGCTTTCTCTTGACGTTAGTGGAAGGCGCGCCAGTGGCCCGCGCAGACAGCTACCTTATCCCGTGGGAATTGAGATGTTCGGAATACATTTTGTCGGTTTGTCTGATGTGATCCGCCAGCCAATCCTTGAGAAACTTCAGCACGGCGATCGAATTGCCCATGCTGCCCGCTTTCACGTCATCTTTGAACTGCCCGACCTGAGCGACGAATTTCTGATGTTGGAGACGATGCTCGTTCAGTTTTGGGTAGCATGCCTGTCTCAACAGAGCCTCTTCCGCCCTGAAGTGCGTCTGCGTGTACTTCTCCAGTTCCTGCACGACAGGGGCGACAATGGTACGGCCCTGCCCCAACTTCATCGCCTCATGTAGCTGGTTGATCAGGTCAAAAAGCTTTTGATGTTCGGCATCGCAGCTCTTGACGCTGACGCTATAGGACGTATCCCAAGTAACTAGAGACAAAGTGCACCTCCTCCAGGTTTAAGAAACAGACAGTGTCCCGCGTCTAATCTATCGGCAGGCCGAACGGAAGCTTTAGGAGACGCCTCGCCGCCATCCTCGTGCTTCAGCAAAATAGAACCGAATCTTTTTCATCGCACGCGTATCGAGCACCACGGCGTAATTGTGGCGCATCCGCTATGCCGCTTCGGCGATAATGGAACGAGGCGGGAAAAACCGGTTTGCCGCCTGCGAGGCTGAAACGCGGCTGCGGCCCAACCAAGCCTTGCTCCGAACCAGGTCCGACCCACGGGAGATCGAATGACAGGTACCTCGAAACGCGCTTCCACCCGCAACCGCGCCGTCGTTGGCGCAAAGAAAGTTGGCGCAGAGAACGTTGGCGCACAAGGTTGCAACGTGGCTCTCGTCGGCTTCGGGACGGTGGGAAGTTCCGTGGCCAGAATTCTTTGTGAGCGGTCGAACACCCACCTGCGCCTGACGCACGTTCTCAATCGCAACGTGGCACGGAAAAAAGTGGACTGGCTTCCGCCCTCCGTGCGGTGGACGGAGAATATCGACGATGTTCTATCATCCGACGTGGATATCGTGGTCGAGGTGATGGGCGGCCTTCAGCCCACGGAAGACTGGATCCGGCGCGCGCTCCAGTCGGGCAAATCCGTGGTCACAGCCAACAAGCAGTTAATCGCGCACTGCGGCCTCGAGTTGGTTAGCCTGGCGCGACAGATGAAACAGAAGATTGTTTTTGGCGCGTCGGTCGCGGGCGGCGTACCGGTGATTTCCGGATTGCATGAGGGACTGGCCGGCGATGAACTGTTCAAGATCCGCGGCATTCTCAACGGCACCTGCAACTACATTCTCAGCCAGATCGAGACGAACGGCATTCCCTTTGCCACCGCTCTGCGCGAGGCGCAGAAGCTGGGCTTCGCCGAGGCTGATCCCACGGAAGATATCGAAGGCCTGGACGCGCGGGCCAAGCTCGCCATCCTGACGCGAGTCGGACTGCACTGCAATGTCAAACCCGAGAGCATCGTGGCGCGCTCAATTGCACCGATCGACGCAGTCGATTTTGAATACGCGAACCAGCTGGGTTGCACGATTCGCCAGATTTCCTGGGCTGAGCTAAAAATGCCGGAACTGAAAACGCCAGAATCGAAAACCGAGTCGAACCCAAAGTCGAAAGCTGACCTCTTGTTTGCCGCGGTTCAGCCCGCGCTGGTCGAACTCTCCTCGCCTTTGGCGCGCGTGGAAGGCAGCCAAAATCTGGTGGTGGCAACCGGAACCTACGGTGGCGAGACCGTCTTTGGAGGCCACGGCGCAGGCGGCAATCCAACCGCCGTCGCGGTCGTGTCCGACATTTTGGCCATCGCTCGCTCCAAGCAAGCCGGGACGAGCTACGCCGGACAACCGGCGGAGAAAACCCCCACCGTCACCGCCGATTTCAATGCCAAACACTATCTGCGCTTTCTCGTGAAGGACCGGCCGGGCATCATCGCCAGCCTCGCCACCATCCTCTCCCAGTGCGGCATCAACATCGACTCGGTGCTGCAGAAACCGGACTGCCCGAAATC
>Ga0187883_10002592_pt1 | contig 10872 bp, 10 predicted proteins | sample June2016WEW_20_1_2_FD_132966 | JGI IMG/M metagenome (GOLD analysis project Ga0187883, IMG submission 132966) | Peatland microbial communities from SPRUCE experiment site at the Marcell Experimental Forest, Minnesota, USA - June2016WEW_20_10 | ecosystem: Environmental > Terrestrial > Soil >...
CGCTGGACCTGGTTGGTGCCCTCGTAGATCTGGGTGATCTTGGCGTCCCGCATCATCCGCTCGACCGGGTAGTCGCTGACGTACCCGTAGCCGCCGAGCAGCTGGACCGCATCCGTGGTCACGGCCATCGCCGTGTCGGATGCGAAGCACTTAGCGGCTGCCGACGTGAAGGTGAGGTCAGGAACTTTCTCGCCGGACATGGCGCGTTCCGAATTGGCGGCGGCCGCATAGGTCAGCTGCCTGGCCGCCGCGATCTTCATCGCCATGTCGGCCAGCATGAACTGAATTCCCTGGAACTCAGCCACCGCGTGGCCGAACTGCCGCCGCTCCCTGACGTACCCGGTGGCATAATCGAGCGCGCCCTGGGCGATGCCCAGCGCCTGGGCGGCGATCGTGATCCTGGTGTGGTCCAGCGTTGCCAGCGCGGTGCGGAAGCCGCTGCCCTCGGGGCCGATCCTCCGGTCCGCCGGGATCACGCAGTTGTCGAAAATGAGCTCCCTGGTCGGCGAGCCCCTGATGCCCAGCTTGTGCTCGGGCGGCCCGAACGAGAACCCTGGATCGTCCTTCTCGAGCACGAACGCCGAGATGCCGCCTGGGCCGGCCGTCGGGTCGGTCACTGCCATCACTGTGTAGAACCTGGAGACGCCCGCGAACGAGATCCATTTTTTGGTCCCGTTAAGAACGTAATTGTCGCCGTCCCTGACGGCGCGCGCCTTCATCGCCGCGGCGTCGGATCCGGCCTCGGACTCCGACAGCGCGTAGGAGAACATCTCGCCTCTGGCGGTCGGTTCGAGATAGCGGTGCTTGAGTTCCTCCGATCCCGCCAGCATCAGGGGCACGGTGCCGAGCTTGTTGACGCCGAGGATCAGCGCGGTCGAAGCGCAGGCCCGCGCGACCTCCTCGATGACGACCGCCGTGGCAATGGCGTCAGCACCTTCGCCGCCGTAGGCCTCCGGGATGTGCACGGCGTTCAGGTCCGCCTTGACAAGGGCGTCATACGAGTCCTGCGGGAACTCGGCGGCCTCATCGGCCTTGGCGGCATTCGGGGCGATCTTGGCGTCGGCGAGGGCTCGCACCGACTCGCGGAGGGCCTCGTGTTCGGGAGTCAGGGCAAACGCGGGAAATTCCAGGCTCATGCCTCGATGGTAGTTCGGCTAGCCGACGATCAGCTCCCCGGGCCGCCGAGGCGCTCGCGCAATGCCGCGCCCTTGCGCAGGGCCGCCGCCCGCAGCTCGTCCTGGAACGAGACCATCCTGGCGCGCAGGCCCCCGTCCGATGCGGCGAGGATCCGGACCGCGAGCAAGCCGGCGTTGCGCGCGCCGCCGACCGCCACTGTCGCTACCGGGACCCCGGCCGGCATCTGCACCACCGACAGCAGCGAGTCAAGCCCGCCCAGGTGCGCCAACGGCACCGGGACCCCGATCACCGGAAGCGGGGTGACGGCAGCCAGCATGCCGGGCAGGTGAGCCGCGCCCCCGGCACCCGCGATGAGGACCCGGAGGCCGCGGCCTGCGGCATCGCTGCCATAGGCGATCATCTCCCGCGGCATCCGGTGCGCTGACACGACGTCGGCCTCGCAGCCAACGCCGAACTCGGCCAGCGCGGTCACCGCCGCTTCCATCACGGGCCAGTCGGAATCGCTGCCCATGACAACGCCGACCAGCGGCTGTCCGCTCATCCCCCGCCCCTTCCGCTCTCCCGCGCCGCTACTGCTCGGCGCCGGTACTCAGGTAACTGGCCGCGCGCCTGGCCCGGCCGGCCGCCGCCGCCATGTCGTCGCCGAGCGCGGTAACATGGCCGACCTTCCGGCCGGGCCGCACCGTCTTGCCGTACAGATGAACCTTCACGGCCGGGTCTGCCGCCATCACGTGAGTCAGCCTGGAGCGCAGGTCAGGATCGGCGCCGCCGAGCACGTTGACCATAACCGCTCCGCCTGCGGCCATGGTGGGCGCGCCGAGCGGCAGGTCGAGTACGGCCCGCAGATGCTGCTCGAACTGTGAGGTCCTGGCCCCTTCGATGGTCCAGTGCCCGCTGTTGTGCGGCCGCATGGCCAGCTCGTTGACCAGCAGGCCGTCCGCTGTCTCGAAGAGCTCCACCGCGAGCAGGCCGGTCACCCCCAGCCCGGCCGCGATGGCGACGCCAAGACGCTGGGCCTCGATGGCGCTGGCCTCCGCCAGCCCGGGCGCTGGCGCGAGCACCTCGCGGCAGATGCCATCCACCTGGACCGTCTGCACAACCGGGTACACGGCGGCCTGCCCGCTCGGCGAGCGGGCCACGAGCACGGCGAGCTCGCGATCGAAGGCCACATATTCCTCGGCGATCAGCTTGACCCCGGTCTCGAGCACCGCGTCGGCCTGGTCCGGCGACTCGCATACCCAGACGCCACGCCCGTCGTACCCGCCGGTGACTGCCTTGAGGACCACCGGCCAGCCGGCCACTTCCGCGAAACCGGACACCTCGCCGGGGCCGGCCACCGGGGCGAACCGCGGGCACGCCATGCCGAGCTTGGCCAGCTGGTCACGCAGCTCCTGCTTGTCCTGGGCATGGCGGAGCGCCGCGGGTCCGGGACGCACCCGGACACCGGCCTGCTCAAGGGCCAGCAGGTGAGCACCGGGGACATGCTCGTGATCGAAGGTCACCACATCGCAGCCGATGGCGAATTCACGCAGGTCATCGAGCGATCTGTAGTCGCCAAGGCGGGTCTGCGCGCAGACCTGCGCAGCGCTTTCGTCGGCAGCGCCTGCGAGCACCCGGAAGCCGATCCCGAGGCTGGGCGCGGCCTGGCAGGTCATCCGGGCCAGCTGCCCGGCTCCTATCATCCCGACTACCGGATCAGCGCCGCTCACCCGGGTAGCTTACGAGCTGTCACGCCGGGCCGCTGACTACCGGCGCGTCCTGCGTTCCCGGCGCACCGTGCGGGAAGAACACCGCGAAAACCGCCGGCCGCGGCCGCACCAGGACGACCTGGCCGCCGTCGGCAGCGGCCATTGTCCGGGCGAGGGCCAGCCCGAGCCCGGTGCCCCCCGGAGCACCGCTGACGCTGCGCTCGAATATCCGGGGCGCCAGCTCCGGCGGCACCCCCTTGCCCTCATCCCTGACTTCCACCACCACCGACCTTGGGGTCTGCGACGTCCTGATGGTGACGGTCCCCTCACCATGCACCAGGGCATTGTCCAGCAGGGTCGCTATCACCTGGGCCGCGCTGCCCGGCGTCACATACGCATGCAGCCCCTTCTCCCCGGTCACCTCGAGCTTCCTGCCCACCCGCCGGAACGCCGGATCCCACTCGACCACCTGCTGGGCAACGATGTCATCCACGCTGGCGAGGGCCGGCGCGCCGGATACCGACCGGCGCGCCCGGCCCAGCAGCTGGCCGACGACCTCGGCGAGCCGTTCGGTCTGGGCCAGGGCCGCCGCACCCTCCTCCCGCACCACGTCCGGGTAGTTGGCCGCCGCGATCATTTCCTCAAGCCGCATCGACAACGCGGTCAGCGGTGTCCGCAGCTGATGGGACGCGTCCACGGCGAAGGCACGCTCAGCGGACAGCAGTTCCGCGATGCGCTGCGCCGAGCCATCAAGCCCCTCCGCCACCCGGTCGAGTTCCGGCAGGCCGTACCTGCGGCCCAGCGGCCGCGCGGCGCCAGAACCGAGCAGGTCAGCGGCTCTGGCAAGGTCAAGCATCGGCCGGGTGAGCCGCCGGGCCTGAAGCACCGCCAGCACGACCGCCACCGCCACCGCGAGCAGCGACAGCGAGCCGATCAGCACGAGACCGCCCGCGATCCGGCCGGTCACGAACGAGTCATTGGCTGAGACCGTGACCGAGAAATCCCTGGAGGAGGCCCGCCCGAGGATCGTGCCACCGGGCGGCGGCCTGGTGCCGACCTCGATCGAAGCGGCACCGCGCTGACGGATGGCCACGTAGCGATCCGGCAGCGATCTCGCGACCTGGGCGGCGTCGGCAGGCAGTCCGGAATTCACCCGCTCTTGCAGGCCGGTCGCGAGAGTGGTGGCATCGCGCCGCAGTTCCTGGGATGCCTCGCTGGCCTGCAGGCGGCTCAGCACGAAAGCCAGCGGCACGCCGAGCAGCAGGACGGCGACCACCGCGACCGCGAGCGTGGAAACGAGCAGGCGACGCTGCACGGCTCAGCCCCCGGACCCGCCATCAGCCGCCGCGCCTGTGATCACGGGCACACCACCCAGCACGGCACCGGCGTCAGTCCCCGCGCTCGAACCTGAACCCGACCCCACGGACGGTGGTGATGAAGCGCGGGCTGTGCGCGTCGTCACCAAGCTTGCGGCGCAGCCAGGAGACGTGCATGTCCAGAGTCTTCGTCGAGCCCCACCACTTGCTGTCCCAGACCTGCCGCATGATCTGCTCGCGGGTGACCACCTTCCCTGCCTCGATCACCAGCAGGGACAGCAGGTCGAACTCCTTCGAGGTGAGATCCATCTCGGTATCGCCCAGCCAGGCGCGCCGGGCATCAGCGTCGATGCGCACTCCCTGCACGACATGTGTCTCCGAGGCACCGCGCCGCAGCAGGGCCCGGACCCTGGCCAGCAGCTCGGCCAGCCGGAACGGCTTTGTGACGTAGTCATCGGCACCGGCATCAAGGCCGATCACCGTGTCGACCTCGTCGACCCGGGCGGTAAGTATCAGTACCGGGATCGCCTGGCCGTTGGAACGGATCCGGCGGCACACCTCGAGGCCGTCGAGCCTGGGCAGGCCGATGTCGAGCACGATCAGGTCAATCCCGCCGCCACGGGCGGCGTCGAGCGTGGCTGGCCCGTCCGCGGCGACGCCGACCTCATAGCCTTCCCGGCGCAGTGCCCGGGCCAGGGGCTCCGAGATCGCGGGGTCATCCTCGGCAAGCAAAACGCTGGTCATGAACTGATCGTAAGGGGACCGGCCGGGTTTTCCGGCGAGCTACGCGCAGGAACTGCCCAGCAAGCGTGCCGCCCCGTCCAGCTGATCAGCGCATTCTGTCCCGCCGCCGCCCATTTCAGACCGGCGTCACGCCATGCCGGCGCCGCGAGAACGACCGGTCCTTGCCGCGCGCCACGGCAAACCTGCGGATGAGTTCAGCCCGCAGATCCTCTGGCTCGACCACATTGTCAACGACAAGTTCCCCGGCCAGCCGCAGCACGTCGATGTCGTCGTCATAGGCAGTCCTGAGCCGCTGCGTTTCGGCGTCCTTCTCGGCCGCATCGGTGATCTGCGCCAGCTTGTTGTAATACACCGCGTTCACGGCCGCCTCCGCGCCCATGACCGCGATCTTCGCGGTCGGCAGCGCGAGCGTGGCGTCCGGCTCGAACCCCGGGCCTGACATCGCGTACAGCCCCGCCCCGTATGCCTTACGGACCACGACGCAGATCTTCGGCACGGTGGCCTCCGCTACCGCGCTGATCATCTTGGCGCCGTGCCTGATGATGCCCTGCCGCTCCACGGCGGTGCCCACCATGAAACCGGGCACGTCAGACAGGAAGAGCAGCGGCACGTTGAAGGCGTCGCACAACTGGATGAACCTGGCGCCCTTGTCCGCGGAATCGACGAACAGCACCCCGCCCTTGAACATCGGGTTGTTCGCCACCACGCCGATGACCTGGCCATCAAGCCGGGCAAAGCCCGTGACGAGCTCCCGTGCCCAGAGGGCATGGATCTCGAAAAGCGAGTCGGCGTCAACCAGCCCGCGCACGTAGCGGCGCATGTCGTAGGCCTGCCGCTCGCTGGCGGGCACGAGCGCGCGCAGGTCGGCCGGCTTCGGGTCGCGGGCAGGCCAGGCGGGCGGCTGCAGCTGCCAGTTGCCCGGCAGGTAGGACAGGTAGGAACGGACCGCCTCGATCGCCTCGCCTTCCGACCCGGCGAGGTGGTGACCGCAGCCCGAGACGGTGCAGTGCATCCGGGCGCCGCCCATCTCCTCCAGGGTGGTCTGCTCCATGACCACCATCTCGACCATCCGCGGGCTGGCCAGGTACATCGAGGCGTTCTGGTTCACCATCGACACGAAATCGCAGAAGGCGGGTATGTAGGCGCCGCCCGCCGCTGACGGGCCGAACAAGGCGCAAGCCTGAGGGATGGAGCCCGAGGCGCGCACCTGGGTGTGGAAGATCTTCCCGGCCCCCCGGCGGCCGGGAAACATATCGACCTGATCGGTGATCCGCGCGCCGGCCGAGTCGACCAGGTAGATCATCGGGATGCCAGCGCCGTAGGCACGCTCGATGATCCGGATGATCTTCTCAACGGTGCGCGCGCCCCAGGAGCCGGCCTTGACCGTCGAATCGTTCGCCATCAGGGCGACCGGCCGCCCGCTGACCGTGGCTGTTCCGGTGATCACCCCGTCCGCGGGCAGGCCGCCGGCCAGCACGTTGGCGAAAGCGCCGTCTTCGGTGAAGCTGCCCTCATCTGCCAGCAGCGCTATCCGGTCCCTGGCAAACAGCTTGCCCGTGGCGGCCGCGGCCTCGTGATACCTGGCGGCGCCGCCCCGCTCGATGCTGGCCCGGATCTCCGCAAGCTCGGGATGGCCGGCCGCGGGATGGCCGGCCGCGCCAGGGGGCTGTCCGGCCGCGCCAGGGGGCTGTCCGGCCGCATTCGCTTCTACGTCCACGGTCGCGAGCGTACCCAGTCGCCCGGTCCGTCGGTCCGCTCGGACCAGGCACCCCGCCGCCGGCCTCCGCCGGAGCCGCCCAGAATGGCTGAGTAACTGTCCGGAACTGCCCAGCGACTATACGCAGCTCCTGGGGCAGCTGTGCGGAACCGCTGAGCTACTGTCCGGAAACCCCACTGGAGCAGCCAGAACCGCTCCGTACCTGGTCAAGCGCCCCGGCCGACCCCCGATCGCGACCGCGCTGACTTCTGTCCGGAACCGGCATGTCTCCCCGCGGGCGCACGCCTGGATTAGTAAAGTTCTGTCCTATGGAATGGAAGGAATTGGTCAACGCGGGCCTATCGCGCACTGTCGGCTATCAGCTGACCCGCCCGCCCGGACACCCTTCGCGGCGTCTGCCGCCACCAAGCGGCGACCGGATGCTGAGGGCGCCGGTGTTCATCTTTTCGCCAGCCCGCTCCGGGTCCACACTGCTACGGGTCGTCCTCGGCAGCCACTCGCGGCTGTACGCGCCGCCCGAATTGCCGTTGCTGCACCTGGCAGTCCGCGCGGAGACGCGATGGATCCAGGCATCCATGCGGGCCCTCGAGCTGACCCAGGAAACCCTGGACAACACGCTGTGGGACGCCGTGCTCGCCGATGTCCTGGCCCGTAGCGACAAGCCCGTCATCGTGGCCAAGACGCCGAGCAACGCCGTGATCTGGCAGCGGATCGCCGACTGCTGGCGGGACGCCCGGTTCATCTTCCTGCTGCGCCACCCGGCGGCCGTGGTGGCCTCCCTGCAGGCGTCCTGGCATCCGGACTGGAACCCCGAGGGATCCGGCACGCTTCACGACATCACGCGTAACGCCCTCTGGTACATGCGCAGGGTCGAGGAGGCGCGCCAGGCCCTGCCTGGCGTCACGGTCCGCTACGAGGAGCTGACCGGCGACCCCGAACGGGTAACCAGGCGGGCGTGCGATTACCTCGGCGAGAGCTTCGAACCTGCCATGCTGGAATACAGCCAGTTCTCGCACGCCCGGTTCGCTCCCGGGCTCGGCGACTGCTCGGATAACATCCGCTCCGGCCGTATCCGGCAAAGTGCACCGCTGCCCCGATTGGCCGAGGTGTCCCCTGCGCTGGCCAAGATGTGCGCCACCTGGGATTACAGCCAGCCAGGTACCGCCGGGCTACCGGCGGATGGCGACTCTGTCGCAGACAGCCTCCCTGCCGACCCGGCGTGAACCCGCCCGCTCGCCGAACCGGCACCTCACGCCGGGATCGTGCGGGTCCGCGGGCCGGCCCGCAGTACCTGGGAGGGCAGCTGGCGTCCGATGATGCGCTCCGCATCAGCCGCGGCCTCGATCAACGCGTCCAGATCGATGCCGGTCGCCACCCCCATGTCCTCGACCATGTGCACAAGTTCCTCGGTCGCGATATTGCCGGTGGCACCCGGCGCGTAGGGGCATCCGCCGAGACCGCCCACCGACGCGTCGAAGTCGGACACGCCGAGCTCGAGTGCTTCGAGGACATTGGCGAGCCCGGTACCGCGGGTGTTGTGGAAGTGCAGGTTGAGGGGGACGTCGGGGTACGCGGACCGGAACTGCCCGACCAGCGCCCGCACCCGCCCTGGCGTGGCCATCCCGGTGGTGTCGCCGAACGAGATGGTGTCCGCCCCGTCGGCGATGGCGCGCCCGGCCACCCGTACGACCCGGTCCACCGGAACGTCACCCTCGTATGGGCAGCCCCAGGCGGTCGACACGATGACCTGGCAGGCGGCGCCCCGCTGATGCGCCTGATCGATGATGACCGCGATGTCGTCCAGGGACTCCTCGGTGCCGCGGTTGACGTTCTTGCGGTTGTGAGTGTCTGAGGCCGATACCACGGCCTCGATCTCGGCGAGCCCGGAATCGAGCGCACGCCTGGCCCCGCGCAGGTTGGGCACCAGGGCCGAATAACGAACCGATGGCGCCCTCTCGATCCGCCGCCAGACCTCGTCGGCGTCGGCCATCTGCGGTATCGCCTCCGGGCGCACGAACGACACTGCCTCGATCCGGCGCACGCCGGTCGCCGACAGCCGGTCGATCAGCTCGATCTTTGCCTCGGTCGGCACCGGATCCTCGTTCTGCAGCCCATCGCGCGGTCCGACCTCACGCACCGATATCCGGTCAGGGAGATCGCTCACCCGCCGCCCTCCGATCGTCACTCGCCCGGCCACCTTGGCTTCCGTTTCGCGACGAAAGCCGCGATGCCTTCTTTCCTGTCCGCCGAGAAGGCGACGGCGCGCCACGCCGCATCTTCTATCTCCAAGCCGGCCGCGAGGTCCAGGCCAGCCCCGAGCCGCAGCGACCGCTTTGCATTTTTAACGGATACCGGTGAGTTGGCCGCGATACTCCTGGCCAGTGCGAGCGCCTGGCTGGCCGCGGTTCCCTCCGGCACCAGCCGGTCGGCGAGCCCGAGCCGCTCGGCCTCGGCCGCACCGACCCTGCGGCCGGTGAAGATCAGGTCGGCGGCCCGGCCCGGGCCAAGGCGCCGCAGCGCCAGCTGCGTGCCGCCACCACCAGGAACCAGCCCCACAGTGGTCTCCGGCAGCCCGAACTCGGCCGTCTGGTCGGCCACGATCAGGTCACAGGACAGCGCCAGCTCGCAGCCGCCGCCGAGCGCGAAACCTTGCACCGCGGCGATCACCGGCTGCGGGAGGCTGAGCACCGAACCGAAGGCGGCGCGGAAGACCAGCCGCTGGGCCAGCAGGCCGGCATCGGTCATGGCCGCCCGCTCCTTCAGGTCCGCGCCGACGCAGAAGGCGCGGGTACCCGCAGCGGCCAGCACCACCGCACGGACCCGCCGGTCGGCGGCCAGCTCAGCGCAGACCTCCGTCAGCCGGCTCGCCAGTGCGGTGTTGATCGCGTTCATCGCCGCTGGCCGGTCGAGCACGACCTCGGCGATCGCGCCTGTCACCTCGGCTGCCTCGTGCCGGTGCACCCGCACACCGTTTGCTGGCTCCACCTCTGCAGGCTAACCGGACCGGCCGCCGCCGGATCCGCTGGCCCCGCCGGCTCGCAGCCGCCAGCTCGCGGCAATCACGCCGGCCAAGCACGGCCGCAGGAGGGTCTTCCCGTGCGGGTGCAGCTTAAGGACGAGGCGCTCGCCCTCGGACAGGGAGGCTTCACTGGCCATAGGCCTCATCGTGGCATGGACGCGGCCATACGCGCGCCCGGCAAGTTACCGGAGATGAACGATGTCCCCGGCGCTGACCGGGACGAGACCGGCAGCCGACTCGACCACCAGCCGGCCCGCGCCATCGATCTCCCGCGCGATCCCGGTCAGCGCCGTCCCGCCGGGCAGCTGGGCCCGGACCCTGCTGCCGATGGTCCCGCAAAGGCGCTGGTACTGCTGCCGGAGATCACACACCTCCGGGTCGCCGAGTGCCTGGGCCCAGGCCAGGTACCAGCGCTCGAGCTGCCCGAGCACGAGGACGAGCAGCTGGTCACGGTCGGTCAGCGCCGCGCCCGCCAGCGCCATGGAGGTCGCCTGAGCCGCGGGAAGCTCGTCGCGGGCCGCCGACACATTGATTCCCGCGCCCACCACGATCGCATCGCCTGCCTGCTCGGCGAGGATGCCCGCCAGCTTCGCGCCATTGACGATGACATCGTTGGGCCACTTCAGCCAGGCAGCCACGCCACCCTCCGCGCGGAGGGCAGTGGTGACGGCGACGCCGGCCAGCAACGGCACCCAGCCGCGCCTGGCCATGGGCACCGCGGCGGGACGCAGCAGGACGGAAAAGGTCAGGGCGGCCCGCGGCGGGCTTACCCAGCTCCGCCCCATCCGGCCGCGCCCGGCCGACTGAGCCTCCGCGACCAGGATCGTGCCCTCGCCGGCCCCGCGCTTGGCAGCGGCAAGCAGATCATCGTGAGTGGACCCGGTCTCGGCCACCACCACCAGGTCACGCCAGAGTCCGCCCGGCCGGATCAGTTCAGCCCGCAGCCTGGCAGCGCCCAACGGCGGCCGACCTGCGTTGCTATCAATCACACCCGCTATTGTCAAGGGCCAGGATAGCCTGTGCTTCGCCGGGTATCACCTCGCCGCTTGGTCCGGGCCGCCGCGCCAGCCCTCGGGATCAGAGCAGAACGAGGATCAAGGCGGGACTGTGAGGCAGGACTGTGAGGCAGGACTGTGAGGCAGGACTGTAAGGCAGGACTGTAAGGCAGGACTGTAAGGCAGGACTGTAAGGCAGGACTGTGAGGCAGGACTGTGAGAGCTGAGGAGTGGGGTTGCCTGATCTCAAGCTCGA
>Ga0187883_10002594_pt1 | contig 10868 bp, 11 predicted proteins | sample June2016WEW_20_1_2_FD_132966 | JGI IMG/M metagenome (GOLD analysis project Ga0187883, IMG submission 132966) | Peatland microbial communities from SPRUCE experiment site at the Marcell Experimental Forest, Minnesota, USA - June2016WEW_20_10 | ecosystem: Environmental > Terrestrial > Soil >...
CATCAACCGCACCATGGTTCATCTCCCAAGCCGACTCCATTGACTCCGCAGGCAACATTTACGGCTTTGCCAATTACGGTCTTTCAACCTTCGCCGTGGAATGGTCGCCCGCGCCAACGCTCGCATGGAACAACGCCGCCGGCACTGGCGATGGGCGCACCTGGGATACTTATGGCAACCAAAACTGGAACGGCGGCGGAGCGCCAGCCTTTTTCCACGCCGGCGACAACATCACTTTCAATGACACCAACTCGGACAATTACGCAGTCACACTCAATACCACCGTGATCGCCTCTTCCGTTACCGTCAACAATAGTTCCAGTAATTACATCATCAGCGGCACCGGCAAAATCGCCGATGCCGGGGCGTTCGTAAAAACCGGCAGCGGCACGCTGACGCTCGGCACCGCCCTGAGCGTCGGCAGCATGAGCATCAGCGGTGGAACATTACAACTGGCCGCCAATACGACTCTCGGCAGCGGCACCGTCACCAGCAACGTCAACCTCATGTCGCTCTCCATCACCGGCAATGGCGTCCTGGACGTGAACAACAATCACATCATCATCACGTATGGGTCCAGCGATCCGATCACGACCATCGCCGGGTACATCGCCTCCGGCTACAACGGCGGCGGGTGGAATGGCCCAGGGATCATTTCCTCGGCGGCACAAACGTCCACCAACGGCCTGTCCTATGGGCTGGGCTATGCCGACGGCGCTGATGGCGTCGTAACGGGTTTGTCCTCTGGCCAGATCGAAGTGGCCTACACGCTTCTCGGCGACGCCAATCTCGACGGCCTGGTCAACGGCTCGGACTTCAACATCCTGGCTGCCAACTTCAACCAGAGCATCACCGGCTGGGATCAGGGCGATTTCAACTACGACGGCTTGGTCAACGCGACCGACTTCAACGAGTTGGCGGCCAACTTCAACCAGGGCGTGAGCGGCGCGACGTCGGCCGGCGACGTCGCCGCCTTGGACGCCTTTGCCGCGGCGAATGGGTTGCTGGTGAACGTTCCAGAGCCGACAACGGGGTCCCTGCTGCTGGTCGCCGGCGCGGGGCTGTCGATGCGCCGACGACGAAAACAGTTGGAGTGAATTTCTCGCTTGCAATTGAGCTAAAGTTAGGTATTAGTTAGAGGTTCTGGGTGGCATCGCGTCGCCTTGTCGCTCAGGGTGCGCAAACTTTCGCCGTTTGGCCCGACTCGAAGGACGATTCGAGATGTCGGTGGAAGCCGCTTCGAATCGTCCGCTTTGGGATGTATGTCCCAGGGGGGAGGGGGGGTAATGGGACAATCTGGGGACGAGTATGACAGTTTGCTTGCGCCCTTGGAAAATATTGCGGCCGAATGGGGAGACGGATTTAATTGGCAAAGGAGTGCCTATGCCTGGAGAGACGGATCTTCACAAAAGGTTGAAAAAGGAAGCGTGCCGATGGCTCATGCGGATGGGGTATCGGTGCATTGCGGCCGAGGTTCGCGTTCCGCCGCTGGGGATTGTCGATGCGGTGGGGACCGGGACTTTTCGGGCGTATCAGAATTATCTGGCCATCCCGCGCGAGGTGTCGCAGGTCTGTTTTGTCGAATGCAAGGCGAGCCGGAGCGATTTTTTGCGGGATTGTTCCAATGACGGCCAACTGGAATTCTGCGTCATGGAGCGCACGGGGAATCGCCGGCGAAAGCGGCGTTGGCTCAGGCAGAACCTGGGGCTGGGGAAATTCGATTCCTGTCTCATGCAGCCGATGGCCAATTTGCATTACGTTCTGGCCCCGGCGGGCGTGGTGCAGAAAAAGGATTTGCCCCCGCGATGGGGTTTGCTCAGTTATGGCGAGACCGGGGTGAACGTCGTGGTGAAGGCGTTGTGGCAGGAATCAACGCAGATGCAGTACGTGGAATCGGCGATCGCGCGGGCATTGACCGGCGATATTTTCCGGGCCGACGATCGTGCGCTGGCCAGCGTGAATCGGGAACTGTTCTTCCAGCAGGCGGCGCTGGCGGAAAAGATACGCTCGATCCGTCCGAAAGCGATTTTTGCTGGAGTTGGGCAAATGACCAATTCCCCGTGACACCTTCTCGTCGGCGGTCTACCATGCTCCTGGATGCGGATCCTGAGCTACAACATTCTGGACGGCGGGGAAGGGCGGGGCGAGGCGCTGGCCGATGTGATCGAAGGGCAGCGGCCGGATGTCGTGGTTTTGGTTGAAGCCGACCTGCCGGCCGTCGTCGAGAGGATCGCGGGGCGATTGAAGATGGATTTTGTAATGGGGGAGGGGCGAAAACATGGGGCGGCGATTCTGGCGCGCGGGCGGATCGTGGAATCGGTGAACCATTCGCTGTTGCGGACGGAATTTGCCGATTGCGTGCTGGAGGCCGCGGTGGCCAGCGGCGGGGCGGAATGGGTGGTGGCGGCGGCGCATCTGCATCCGCGGGCTCGGCTCGAGGATGAGGCCAGGCGCGAGCGGGAGATCGACGCGATTCTGGAGATATTCGCATCTCGCCGTGGCGAGAATCGGGCGCATCTGCTGGCGGGGGATTTTAACGCCAATTCTCCGATCCAGCGGGTGGACCCGGAAAAGTGCAAGCCGCGGACGCGTCAGGACATTGAGGCCAGTGGCGGGGTATTGCCGCGCACGGCGGTCGCGAAGCTTTTATCGGCGGGGTACGTGGATACGTTGCACGCGGCCGTGGGATCGGATGCGGAAACAACCGGAAGTTTTACGACCCAGCATCCCGGTCAGCGCGTGGATTATATTTTTGCCTATGGCGTTGAAACCGGGAGACTGAAGGAAGCGCGGGTGGAGCAGGGTCGGCTGGCGAAAGATGCCAGCGATCATTTTCCCGTGATGGTGGAGATTGATTGAGAATCCCCGGATGCAAATCCGGGGTTTTGGAAGGGTGATTGTGGCGAGCTGGCGCACATACGCGGATTTTTTGAAGCGGAAGCAGATCGCGCTGCATTTGGCGGCGAAGCTGGGCCGCGGTCGCGGGCAGATGCGATGGCTGGATCAGGTGAATCCACCGCCGGCCGCCAAGGTGCGGCCAGACCTTTCGGGCTGGGAGGATCGGGAATTGTCGGCGGTCTGGATCGGGCATGCGACGGTGCTGCTTCGGATTGGCCGGATGACGGTGCTGACCGATCCGGTGTTTTCAAATCGCGTGGGGCTTGGGCTGGGGCTTATGACGTTGGGGCCGCGGCGATACATCGCGGCGGCCCTGACTCCGAGGCAGTTGCCCAAAGTCGATCTGATCCTGAGTTCTCATGCGCATTTCGATCATCTCGACCGGCCGAGCCTGGCGATGCTGGACAGGAAGACGCCCGTCGTAATGGCCGACAAGACCCGGGATCTGGTTTGGGACCTGGGATTTCGCAACGTGACGGAATTGCGATGGGGAGAAACGGCGAGATTCAACGGGCTGGCGATCACGGCGCGGCAGGTGGCGCATTGGGGAGCGCGGACGTTTCTGGACAAGCAACGGGGATACAACGGGTATTTGCTGGAGTCGAGCGGCCGGCGCGTCTTGTATGGGGGGGATACGGCCTACCAGGAATGGTTCAAGGATGCCGGCCCGGTGAATTTGGCGATCATGGGGATCGGGGCGTACGACCCGTACATTCACGCCCATGCTTCGCCGGAGCAGGTTTGGACGATGGCGGACCAGATGCGTGCGGATTTTGTGATGCCGGTGCACCACAGCACGTTTCGACTCAGCCACGAGCCGATGAATGAGCCGCTTCAGCGGATCATGACCGCGGCGGGGAAGGAAACGGATCGAATCGTCATTCGCGAAGTGGGCGAGACATGGAGATTGGAAAATTGAACCAGGATGAGACGTCTGGGCGTTCGGTCAGGCACGGGATTCTGCGCACGTTTGCCTTTGCGTTTTCGGGATTGTGGCATTTGCTGCGGACGCAACGGAACGCGCGGATTGAAATCGCGATCGGGCTGGGTGCCGGCGCGCTGGGGGCGTGGCTGCGGGTCAGCCGCGTGGAATGGGCGGTGCTGGCGACCACCATGGCGCTGGTGTTGATTCTGGAGGGTTTGAACACGGCCATCGAGTCGGCGGTCGATCTGGCGATGCCCCGGCAGCATCCGCTGGCAAAGGCCTGCAAAGACCTGGCGGCCGGCATGGTGCTGGTGGCGGCGATTGTGGCGGTGACCGTGGGATTGCTGATTTTGGGGCCGCCATTGTGGCAGAGACTGGTAAAATAGGGGGATCTGTTAGAAAAATAGAAAAACCGGCGTCATTTGGAATCGCTGCGGAGTTTGCGCCCAAAGCTCGCGTATAATTCAGATGGTCATACAAGGAGCCGCTATGAAAAGGCTATTAGCTCTGCTCGTGGTGGTTTTAGGGAGCAGTTCTCTAGCGTTGGCACAGGCCACGACCATGCCGGCCGTGCAGCAGCCGTTGAAGGTGTTGATCGTACCCTTCCGCCAGATCGGCAACAGCACCGGTCACGAATGGGTGGGCACCGCGATTCAAGAAAATCTCATAACGCAAGCGGCCGGCGATACGGCCATCCAGGCGATGGCCATGAGCGAACCGCTGAACGGCGGGGGACCCGAGGCGCTGGCCGCGGCAAAGAACGCCGGGGCGACGCTCGTGGTATTTGGAACCTACGAGATTTCCGACACCGAGATTCGCGTCAACGGGCAGATTCAGGACGTGAATTACGGACGGGCGCTGGGCACGCTGAAGGCGACCGGCGCGATCAGCGATCTATTCAAGATTGAAGATGCGTTGTCCAGCCAGTTGGGCTCCGTCCTTCCGCAACCGCCGGCCAACGTGCCCGTGGTTACCTACGGACCGGACCAATCGTCGAGCGCGATACCCTATTACACCGCCAATCAGCAACTGGTCACCAGCCCGGCCCCGACTTACGTTTATTCGCCGCCGACTTACGTCTACAGTTACCCGGCGTATTCGTATCCGTACTACTACGGTTATCCGTACTATCCCGCGGTAGTTTATGGCGGATATGGATGGGGCGGTTATTACCATCCGTGGGGCGGCGGATTCCGTGGCGGCGTTGGATTCCGTGGCGGCGTTGGATTTCATGGCGGAGTCGGATTTGGTGGACGTGGACGGTGAGGCGTTGTAGCAACTCTGTTCAGCCCACGGCAACGCCGTGGGCTTTTTGTTGGTGACGTCTCATTCACTCCGCGTCGTCGGCGAAGCCGCAACCCAAAGAATTTTACCGCGAAGGCGCGAAGGACGCGAAGTTGCGCGAAGGTCAAAATCAAATCTTGCTTTTTTCTTCGCGCAACTTCGCGTCCTTCGCGCCTTCGCGGTAGCGCATTTGAAGATGGGCCACGGAGCGACGAAGCGGCGTGATCTTGGAAAATCTTCGCGTGGAGGGAAGAAATTGCAGGATATCATCGAAGACGCGAAGTTGCGCGAAGAATTATCAATCTGACTTCGCGAAACTTCGCTTCTTCGCTGCTTCGCGGTAATCTTTTTGAAAGAGCCCAACATTGGCCTACTTGGTGGCATGGGCGAGCACGTATGGGGCAAGCGTATTAATGCAGCGGAAGATGTCCCGGCCCTTCTGCATTGCCTTGACGTCCAGCCCATATTGCCGGCGAAGGAGAACGACGATTTCAACGCCGTCGAGGGAATCCAATCCCACGCCGCCTTCGCCGAAGAGGCTCATGTCGTCCTTGATGTCCTCGGGCTTGAGTTCTTCCAGGGAGAGGTTTTCCACAAGCAGCTGTTTGAGTTCTTGCTTGATCTCTTCGAGCGATCGAGTTTTTACGGGCTCCAAGGCGGCGCGTTCCTTTCGATGGATGATGACGTGGAGTTTAAGAAGGCGTCGGCGATACTGCAAGGCAGCGCTACCGGTCGAGCGACATGCGAATGTCGCCTTGCGTGCCTATAGTAGATGGCGGCGCTGGGCCGCATCTGGGAGGTTACTATGAAGACCGAGCAGGCGACGTTCGCGGCGGGATGCTTCTGGGGCGTCGAGGCGGCTTTTGCCAAGTTGGACGGCGTTACGCGGACGCAGGTGGGATATACCGGCGGGCGCACGGCCCAGCCGCGCTATGAGGATGTCTGCCAAGACGACACGGGGCATGCGGAGGCGGTGCACGTTTGGTTCGATCCGGCCAAGGTGAGCTTTGCCGAATTGCTGGACGTTTTCTGGAGCAGTCACGATCCGACGACGGTGGATCGGCAGGGTCCGGACGTGGGGTCGCAATATCGCTCGGCGATCTTTTTCCACGATGCCGAGCAGGAGCGCCTGGCGCGGGCGTCGATGGAAGAGGTGGACCGATCCGGCGTGTTTGGGAGAAAGATCGTCACGCAGATCGTGCCCGCGGGAACGTTCTATCCCGCCGAGGAATATCACCAGAAATATTTCGCCAGACGCGGCAGGGCGGACAGTTGCCACGTGGGAATCGCCAAGGTCCACACCCAACTCGCGTCCCAAGCGGCGAAGGAGCGGGCGGGCTGCGAATCGGCATGTGGGGTCAGCCATTGGCAGGTGAGCGACGAGGAATTGCGAAGGACGTTGACGCCGGAGCAGTTTGCCATCGCGCGTCGGGCGGGGACGGAGCGGGCGTTTTCGGGCAAATACTGGAACGAACATCGCCCGGGGGTTTATCATTGCGCGGTGTGCGGGCAGGACCTTTTCGATGCCGGTACGAAATTCGATTCCGGCACTGGCTGGCCAAGCTTTTCGTCGCCGATTCGCGATGAGGCCGTGTCCGAACGGTCCGACGGCTCGCATGGCATGAAGAGAGTGGAAGTCGTTTGTTCCAAATGCCAGTCGCATCTTGGGCACGTGTTTGACGATGGCCCGCGGCCGACGGGCAAGCGATATTGCATGAACTCGGCGGTGCTGGAGTTGAAAGCGAAATGACGTTGTTGTGGCGACGGGAAGTTGATTTATCCGATAACGGATGAATGCGCGGGTCGATGGGCACGGAAGTCGTTTATCCAGGTTCGGCCTCGAAAAAGGGCGCGCCGGCGGGCCGGAAGGATCCGGCGGTTGACGCGGGGAAATTCCCTCGGGAACTGGCCAAAGCCGCGGACGCCGACGCGGAAGCGCCGCACTTCTGGCGGTTTCTGTGGCCGTCCATCTACCCGTACCGCGGGCTGGTTCTGACGGCCCTGTCGCTCAGCGCTTTGCACGGGCTTTCCATCACGTTCCAGACGATTGCCCCCAAATACCTCATCGACCAGGTCATCCTGGCAACCGGCATCACGCAGAGTCAGCGCTGGCACAGGCTGGCATGGTTGATCGGGCTGTATCTTTTCGCATCGATCTTCGGCCGCATGCTGGTCTGGCACGTGGGGTATCGAATCTTCACGTACGTCCGGGAGAAGGTGCTGTTCAACGTCCGGGCGATTTTCTTCAGCCACGTCAATCATCTCTGTCTGCGCTTTCATCGCGAGCACCACAGCGGGGAACTGTTCAGCTATCTGTTCGGCTCCCCGCTGTTGCAGGTGCAGAATTATTTTCAGCAGTTCACGTTCGGGGCGCCCGGGGCGCTGTGCATCGTCATCAGCACCCTCGTTTGCCTGGGGGCGTGGGATTGGCTGTTGACCCTCGTGCTGCTTTTCGCGGTGCTGTGTACGGCCTGGCTGATGCACAGCACGCGGCCGCGGATTCAGAAGCTGCACAACGAATATCAGAACACCGAGACCAAAGTGACCGGCTACGTGGCGGACCTGCTGCGCGCTTCGCGGGACGTGAAGCTGTACGCGATGGAGGACAAGGTCGCCGCGGATTTCGGCGACCAGGTCTGGGAGGTCGGCCTAAAAAGCTATCGGCGGGACGTCCTGTCCCACATTCAATGGATGAAGCACGAAACGACCGGGTATCTGTGCTTCGCGCTGCTGTGCGTGGCCCTGGCGTGGCGATATTCCTACGACCATTCGCACAAGCCGCCGGAACAGCAGGTGACCATCGGTAAGCTCCAGGCATACATGGTCGCGTTCGGATCGCTCCAGGGGCAGTTGGTGGTGCTGTTCCAGTTATCCACGTTCAAGGCGGCGGCACAGGCGGGCGTCAAACGCATACAGGCCGTCCTCAAGACCGCCAGCAGCACTCCCGATCCGATCGGCTACGAAGCGCCGATTCCGCAAAAAGGCCCGATCGTCCTGTACAACGTCACGTTCGGCTACGACCCGGATCGGCAGGTTCTGAAAGACGTGAACCTGACGATTCCGTATGGCCAGCGCGTGGCGCTGGTCGGCCCATCGGGCGCGGGCAAGAGCACCGTCACCCAGCTTCTTCTCCGCCTGTACGATCCGGACCAAGGCGCGATCCTCATCGGCAGAATGAATATCCGGCATTGCCGCGGGCCGGACCTTCGGCATAAGTTCGGCGTGGTTCCGCAGGACCCGTTCATCTTTCGCACCAGCATTCGCTACAACCTGTGCGTGGCCCGGCCGGGCGCCAGCAATGCCGAAATCCGCCGGGCCTGCGAATTGGCCAATGCCTGGGAATTCATTTCCCGATTGCCGGCCGGCCTGGATACGCCGGTCGGCGAGGGCGGATCGACATTGTCCGGCGGCCAGCGGCAACGGCTGGCGATCGCCCGCGCGCTCCTGGCCGAGCCTGATTATTTCATCTTCGACGAGGCCACCAGCGCCCTGGATACGGTCAGCGAGGCCTTGGTTCAGCAGGCCATGGAAAACGCCGTGTCGGGGAAAACGTCACTTATCATCGCGCACCGTCTGGCCACGGTGAAGAATTGCAATCGGATTCTGGTCATCGACGATGGGCGGATCGTTCAGGATGGAAGCTACGACGAGCTCGTCGGCCAAGCGGGGCTGTTCCGGAATCTGGTGCAGGGACAGGTGTTGAAGGGGTAGTCAATCGGCGAACCATCGCGTTATCGGGCGCTTTCTCCGCGGCTCGCAGTTCTTGTCCGCGGGCGGCATTTTGGGCTTGCAATTCACCTTTAGGGTGATAAGATGTAATGGTGCGGGTTCGGTTCGACGATAAAAAGCTGGAAAGGCTTGAAATTGATCCCGGCTAAACGGCCGGGTTTGGTCCCGACATCGTTAAGCAGTTTCGCAAAAAGATGCAGGTCATTCGAAATGCCAATGACGAGAGGGACTTCTACAAGATGCAATCGCTGCATTACGAGAAATTGAAAGGCAAACGAAGCCATCAACGCTCGATGCGACTGAACCTCCAATTTCGGTTGATCGTAGAGATTGAGCAGCATAATGGTAAGGCGGTCGTGATTGTGGGTGTTGAAAAGCACTACGAGTAATACAGGAGACAATATGGTCCGCGAGCGATTCAAGCCTGCCGAAGTGTTCCCGCCCGGCGAATACCTCCGCGATGAGCTAAAAGAGCGGGGATGGACGCAAGTTGATTTTGCCAGGGTCATCGGCCGTCCCCTACAGGCCGTCAACGAAATCATCAACGGCAAGAAGCGTATCACGGCTGAAACCGCCAAGGCAATCGCCCTGGCTTTCGGCACCAGCCCGGAGTTGTGGCTTAACATGCAGACGTACTACGATCTTCACACCGTGTCCGACGCTGATCCGAAGATTGAAAAAAGAGCGGCGGAACTGGCTCATTCAAGATGAGCGAACCTCGCGCCCGGCAACGCACGTCCACTTGAGTTGGGGGAACTGAACGGTCCTTGGGCCTGGATCGGTGAGAGAAAAAGATTAGAGAATTATTCCATCGGGGAGATGGCCGAGGCGAACTCGCGCCCTATTCAAGTCCCCTGGCGTTACGGGGCGAGCGGCTTTCTACCGCGCGCTGCGCCGCCTGCGGGCCAGCAGGGCGAGGCTGCCGAGAGCGAGCAGCGACAGAATGGTGGGCTCGGGCACTACTACCGCGATATCCTCCGAGCCATCCAACCCCGAAATCAGGGCCGCATTCAACATCCCTCCCGAGGTGGTGTATTCGCCGACCGTGCTCCCCAAATAGTTCACCTCAAACAGGTCCGATCCAGACACGGCAATGCCGTCTGGCCCCTCCAACCCCGAGACTAGGGAGGAGTTCACGTTGGCTCCCGACGTGGTGTATTCGCCGATCGTGCCAATAGAGCTTGTGACAAATAGATCGGATCCAGACACGGCAATGCCGGTAGGTTGATTCAACCCCGTAATGAGAGAGGGATTTACCGTAGCTCCCGACGTAGTGTATTCGCCGATGGTACCGCTAAAATTGTTCGCGACGAATAAGTCCGATCCGGACACGGCAATACCGATCGGTTGACTCAAGCCCGAAACGAGGGAGGGGTTTACCGTAGCTCCCGACGTGGTGTATTCGCCGATTGTGCCGTAATAGCCTGTGACGAACAGGTCGGATCCGGACACGGCAATGCCGTCTGGGTAATATAACCCCGAGATTACGGAGCGGTTCACCGTGACTCCGGACGTAGTGTATTCGCCGACCCTGGCGCTGTCGGCACCATTGTATACGTCTTCGACAAACAGGTTCGATCCGGACACGGCAATACCAAATGGATCAACAAGGCCAGAGACGAAGGAGCCGTTCATGGGGGCTCCCGACGTAGTGTATTCGCCTATCGTGCCGCTACCGCCGTTCGTGATAAAGATTTGTCCTTGCGCGGTCGTCGCGGTAAGTGTTGCCGCGACCATCACGACCAGCGCCATGATGGGCGTGGCGATTGGCATGAAGGCGCTGCGCAAAACCCTCAGAATGGTCTCGCGATTCATGGCTCTCCCGTTCCTTTCATAGTCGCAAATCGGTCCGGCCAAAGGTCCAGGGCAGGGCGAGACATTTCGCGACCAAGGGCAAGCGCATTAAAGTGACATGAAAATTCGCCTGGTGGCCCGTGATAATTGAAATGCCGCCTTTGATCGGTTGAGATAGAGGGTGTTGCGGCGATGGATCGCCGTCGTGTGGGCTTTAACGGGAGCCAAGTCATGGACG
>Ga0187883_10002596_pt1 | contig 10868 bp, 12 predicted proteins | sample June2016WEW_20_1_2_FD_132966 | JGI IMG/M metagenome (GOLD analysis project Ga0187883, IMG submission 132966) | Peatland microbial communities from SPRUCE experiment site at the Marcell Experimental Forest, Minnesota, USA - June2016WEW_20_10 | ecosystem: Environmental > Terrestrial > Soil >...
CCTCGCCCCGCCGGACCAGGCCCGCGAGCACCCGCGGGACGAGGGCGCGCAGCGCGCCCTCGTCCCGCCGTCGCGTCGGCTCGTCGATCACGGCGGGTCAGTCGTCCGAGGGCGCCTGGGACATGACCTCCCGGACGTCGATCCACTCGTACAGCGGCTCCCCGCCCGGGCCGGGCTCGGAGGAGACGTAGGCCGCGAGCTCGACCGCACGCTCGTGCGACTCGACGTCGATCATGTACCAGCCCGCGACGAGATCGCTGGTCTCGGGCAGCGGGCCGTCGGTGGTGACTGGCGCGGCCTCCGGGCCGCCGTAGCGCACCCAGGTGCGCGCCGGCGTGAGCGCCTGCGCGTCGACGTACTCGCCGTTCTCCTCGAGCAGCTCGCTGACGTGCTTGAGGAAGGCCATGTGCGCATCCACGTCCTCGGGGGCCCACTGGTCCATCGTGGGCACGGGACGGTGCGGCTCCGGGCCGCCGCGGTAGTGCTTGAGGAGCAGGTACTTCGGCATGGTGGTCTCCTGGTGTCGTTGACCGGGCCTGTCGTGGCCCTTCTCCTGGTGAGCGGAGCCGGTCGGAGCTTCTCGACATGAAATCACTTACTCATCTAGCTCCGAGACCGTCGCGCTGGAGGAAACCTTTTACGGCAACCCCGCAGGCCGGGAGGGGCGCACGCATGAGGACGCCCGGTAAGACCCGCCCGGTGAGCATTCCGCAAAGCGGCGTCACACCGGACACCCCGGCAGACGCCCGTCGGGGTCCCCGCAGCCCAGCTGGCAGGTCATCCGCCGCGCCCTGCGATGCCCGCAACCGCCAGCCTTAGCGCGGCCGAGACGCGGGGACAGCCGCGAAGGCGCACGCCGTGGCCTGCAGAACAGCCCGTTCGGGAGCGGCGTTGGCCGATCTCCTCCAAGTCAAACAACCGCCGCCGCGTGAGCTATCCGGCTGCCACCTGTCCGTTCACGACGATCTCGACACGGTGCTTGCCCTGGCCCGGCGTCTACCAGAGCGCGATATACCGCCTGTGCCGGTACCGGCCAGTCGGCACCGCACCGACAACGGGCCCTGATACGGCTTGCCGTGCCTGCTCACCGTAGTGAGCAGGCACGGCGTCTGGTCAGAACCGCGGGCCTGGCATGATCCGGTCCGCGGACGCGCTACATCACTTCTTCGCGGTCGTCCGCGGCTTCCTTGCGGTGCCAGTCTTCGCTGCAGCGCTGGTGCTGGCCTTGGCGGCCGGGGTGCGGGCCGGCGTGGCCGGAGCCTTGGCGGCCGGCGCCTTGCTCGTCCCATCGCTCGCCGTGGCGTACACGGTGCTACCGGCCGGGTGGTCGTCATCGATATCAACGACGGCGGTCAGCGGTGCCGCGGCCGTACGCACCTGGTCGGCCAGCGTTGCCGTGGCCGTGCGCACCTGGTCGGTCAGCGGGGCTGCGGCCTTGCGAACCGGCTCGGTCAGCGGCGCTGTCGCCTTGCGGACCGGCTCGGTCAGCGGGGCTGAGGTCTCGCGGACCTGGTTCATGTGCTCGGTCCACGGCACGTGGACGCGGCGCATCTGCTCGGCCAGCGGCTTGGCGGCCTCGCGGACCTCCTGCATGTGCTCGGTCCACGGCGCGTAGGCGCGGCGCATCTGCTCGGCGGCCTTGCGGACCTCCTGCATGTGCTCGGTCCACGGCGCGTAGGCGTGGCGCATCTGCTCGGCGGCCTTGCGGATCTCCTGCATGTGCTCGGTCCACGGCACGTGGACGCGGCGCATCTGCTTGGCCAGCGGCTCGGCGGCCTCGCGGATCTCCTGCATGTGCTCGGCCCACGGCACGTGGGCGTGGCGCATCTGCTTGGCCAGCGGCTTGGCGGCCTCGCGGAACTCCTGCAGCTGCCCGGACCACGGCACATAGGCCTCGCGAACCTGGCGCATCTGCTTGGTCCACGGCTCGGCGGCCTTACGGACCTGCTCAGCTATCCGCTGCTGGGCAACGCGAGCCTGCTCGGTTACCTCGCTGGCGTTCGCGACGATCTTGTCGCGGCCGGGCATGCTGGCTGGCAGCGCCTCGGACAACTCCGGCAGCTTCGGCCGCAGCGACTTGGTGGAATCCATCCAGGTCTTGATGGCGCTGTTCATGTTCTCCTGGCTCTTGCGGAATTGCTCGTGGCTCTTGCGGACCTGATTAGCGATCTTGTGCTCAAGGTCCTGGCTGACAATCCTGTTGTCCATCATTGCTCCTTCTCGTTTTCTGTCTACTGCTAACTATATCAAGCAAGCGCGCTATATGCCAAGCGCGCCCCGGGCGCTAGGGGCGCAAGTGGCGGCAGGAGGCAGCAGGGGCCAGTGAGATGCAAGGGACAACGGGCTCGCCGGAGCGCGTGCGGGAGGGCGTGCGCGCTGCGTCCGGCCGGGACTTGGAGGGATAACGGATCGCGCGAGGTGTCAGGGATCGTGCACGCTGCGCAGCGACGAGCGCATCTCATTCACGACCGAACGGGCTGAATGCCGTCGCGGTCGTGAATGAGATGTGCAGGTAGTCCATGAACTTCGCGACACTAGAACATGCGGGGCGTGACCGTGGCCCCTTTGCCCAGTGCCAGGCGCTCGGCTGCTTGCTCGCTGTTGACGACGTGCATGACGGCGTTGATGAGCGCCAGGTGGGTGAACGCCTGCGGGAAGTTGCCCAGCTGCCGCCCGGACCGCGGGTCGATCTCCTCCGCGTACAGCTGCAGCGGGCTCGCGTACGACAGGACCTTCTCGCACAGGTCATGGGCGCGGCGCTGCTCGCCTATCTCCGCGAGCGCGGAGACCAGCCAGAACGAGCAGATGGTGAAGGTGGCCTCGCGCCCGGTGAACCCGTCGTCGGTCTGATCCACCCGGTAGCGCAGCACGAGGTCGTCCTCGGTCAGTTCGCCGGCGATGGCGAGCACCGTCGCGCGGATCCGCGGGTCCTCCGGCGGCAGGAACTTCAGCAGCGGCATGAGCAGCAGCGACGCGTCCAGTGCCGTGGTGTCGTAGTGCTGGCAGAACACGCCGCGCTCATCCAGCGCGTTCGCGCAGATGTCAGCGTGGATCTCGTCGGCCGCCAGCCGCCACTTGACGGCCGCATCCCGGTCCTCGCGGATCACCGCCAGCCGGGCGCCCCGGTCGGCCGCCACCCAGCACATCAGCTTCGACGAGGTGAAATGCTTCGGGTCGCCGCGGATCTCCCAGATGCCGCGGTCTGGCTCGCGCCAGTGCGCCAGCGCGTGCTCGACCTGCTGGCGGGCCATCTGCCAGACCCGGTCGTCCAGCCGGTCCCTTGACTTGGCATGCAGGTACAGCGAGTCGAGCACCACCCCCCACACGTCATGCTGCCTCTGCTGGTAGGCGGCGTTGCCGATACGAACCGGCCGGGCCCCCTGGTAGCCGTTCAGGTGCTCGAGCTGCTGCTCCTCGAGATCCCGCGTGCCGTCAATGCCATAGACGATCTGCAGGTCGCCGCCGTCTCGCTCCAGCAGGTCCGCGATGAACGCGAAGTAGTCGCTGGCCTCCCATTCGAAGCCCAGCGTGTAAAGGCCCCAGAGCGCGAACGTCGCGTCCCGTATCCAGCTGTACCGGTAGTCCCAGTTCCTGCTGCCCTGCGGTGTCTCGGGCAGAGACGTGGTGGCCGCGGCGGCGATAGCGCCGGTGGGGGCGAAGGACAGGCCCTTGAGCGTCAGCGCGCTGCGCACGAGATAGCTCCGCCAGCGGTGATCGGGGAAGCGGCCCTGGGCCAGCCAGTGCTGCCAGTGGTGCGCGGTCCAGACCAGCCGGTCATAGGCGTCCTGGTAGCTGGTCGGCAGCCGGCTGCCCCACGACAGCGCGCAGAACCGGGTTTCGCCCTCCTTGATCAGCGTCCGGGCCCGGGCCCGCGGTCCCTGCAGGCCGATGCGGATGTCGGAGGTGAGGGTGAGCGTCAGGTCCGCGCCCTGCGGGCCGATCGCGGCCTGGTAGTAGCCGGCGTCGGTATGCTGCCAGCTCGCCCGCTCGCGGCCGTAGTCGAACGCCGGCTCGCAGTCCAGGCTCACCTGAGCCGAGCCGTGCACGCACCGGACCGTCCTGAGCAGGATGTGCTCGGCGTCGTAGTCGGTCGGCGGCCGGACGTGCGTGCTGTGTGCCGGGTGCTCGTGCAGCCACGGCCCCATCACCAGGCAGTCCCGCACGATGATCCAGCCGCCCCCGCAGTCCCAGCTGGTCTCCAGGACCATGGTCCCGGCCAGGTAGCGCCGGTCGGCGGGGACGGTCGTCTCCGCCGGGCCGAAGCGGAACATGCCGGCGTCCCGGTCCAGCAGCGCGCCGAACACGCTCGGGCAGTCCAGCCTCGGCAGGCACATCCACTCGACTGCCCCGCTCGGCGCGACCAGCGCGGTGACCTCGCAGTCCGACAAGAACGCGTAGTCGGCGATCGGCGCGTACGGCGAGAACTCATCGAGCCCGCCGGCCGGCCGCGGGCCGAAACCTTCTGGACGCGCGTCAAGCGGCATCGCATCCGGATCTGTCATCCGCAATTCCTCCCGGTCCCCGGGCAAGATCTCCTGGCCTTAGTGTGCCCATCCAGGCCGCGCTGCCACAGTGAGATACCGGGCTGCCAGAAAGGCCCCAGTTTCGTCCTGGTCACCGGGGATCTACGCAGGCGCAGGTTACCGGACGCAGCGCTCCGGCATTTTAATAGAGTGAATAGCACGGTGCTGAAACAGGCAGGGTTCAGTCGAGGTCGAATGCAGCGTTGTCGCGCTAATTACCGCGAAAGAGGGAAGTTGGCGCCGTGAGCAGCGAAAATTGGTCGTGACCGGAACTTCCGGCCATGTTCACGTGAGCGCACAGGCCGCCTCTATACGGGTAACGTATAAATACTGCATAGATCATCTGCCGAACGACGCATCCCTGCTAAACGTGATTTACGCGAAGCAGCTTGACACGCCAAATCGCGTGGCGGATAAACTATGCGCGGGGTATCTCCGGAATGTAATCCGGGAACAATTCTGATATCAAAAAGGGCCGGTCTCCTTGTCCCGCCTCATTACTCCGCATATGAAGGAGCCACTCAAATTATCCGCGCATTTATCTCGAGAACCAGCTCGCGCCGCCGGACCGCGGTCCTGGCGTCAGCCGGCGTCGCGGCCGCGGCCGGCGCCCTGGCGGTCGTGGGAACCGCCAGCGCAGCCGCCCACCCGGCGGCCCGCACGAGGAACTCGTGCAGCAAGGCGACCCTGAAGGGCGCGTATATCTTCTACAACGATGGCTGGTCGGTCGCCCGGGGCAAGAGCAGGCCGTCTTCCATCGCCGGCGTAGATCACTTCAACGGCGCGGGCACCGGCCACAGCGTGACTACCTTTGACGTCAACGGCAAGGTCGTTAACGCTAACTCCGCCAGCACCTTCACCTATGCCATCAAGGCAGACTGCATCGGGAAGATCGTATTCGACACAGCCGGGACCATTGGCCGCTTTAACATGTACGTGAGCCCGTCCGGACATTTCTTCAGCCTGGTCGAGACCGATCCGGGCAGCGTCGGCGGCGGCCTCGAATACCGCGTGGCCAGATAACCAGACGTGCGCGAGTTCGCCCTCGGCCAGCCTGCGCCACTCGCCCGGAAGCGCCAACGACGGCGCGCTGGGGCGCAACCGGTTTGAGGATGTGCCGCCGGTGCGCAACTTCCCTTCCTATCTGGGGCAGCGGAAGGTCCCTGGCCGTCGGGTTGGTTCCTGGCTCAGCCTGACTTTCCCATGACGTAGGTGCCCTTGCCTTGAACGGTGATGACCAGTTCGTCAGCCCGAAGTACGTCCATCGCCTTGCGCACCGAATCCCGGCTGATCCCGTACTCGCCCACTAGCTGTGACTCCGAAGGCAGCGGCGCGCCAGGGGCCAGACTGCCTGACTCGATGCGGTCCCGGAGCAGCGCGGCAAGCTGCCGGTAGATCGGCACCGCCGAATCGTGGCTGATCGTCACCTGACCAGGCTAGATACCGTCTGTCAGGTGTCTACGGGCACCTACAGGTGCAGACAGGTGCTAACAGGTGCGGATATAGTTGGCGTCGGCAGGCAGGGAATTGCCCGGTCAGCAAGTGACCCGGCCGAACTGTCCGGAAAGCGGGAACGATGCTGACGAAGGAAGAGATGACCAGCCTGATCTGGCTGCGTATGCACTGGGAGAGCCACTACACGGTCAGCTTTGAGGAAGGTGTCTGGCAAGCGCTCCCCTTAGCGTCACCCGGGGAGATCCTTACCTCGGACGGTGCGGTGGGGCTGCGGGACGCGATGAAGGATCACTTCGCGGGGATGGCCGCGAAAGCGAGGCGGCCATGAAGATCGTTGCCTGCCGGAGGGAGCCGGTACGGCGAAGGTGCGGCCAGGCCGCTGAGGGTTCAGTCGAGGTCGAATGCAGCGTGAATTGCAGCCGTAAGGGCGGATTCCTGGGCAGGCAGCAGGTAGCCAACCTGAGGGCCCAGCGCGCTCGTGGGAACCGTCACGATGTTGTCGCAGCTGATAACGCAGGCATGATCGAGGCCGTTTGCCGGTCCCACCGGGACCTCGGTCGAAAGACCGCGGACGGTCGTCGTAATGGGCGCCACGGTCACCCGCGCCAGGTGCGGTCGCACCAGTTCTCTCGTCAGGACCACGACCGGCCGTGTCTTGTCCAGCGTGGCGGAATGGATCGGCCGCACTAGCTGACGTCCAGCGGAGCGCGCGCGGCGTAGTCCGCCAGGCTGTCCATGTCGGGGTCAGGGCCGGCCCCGGCCAGGATGGCCGCATCCCTGGCCGCGATCTGACGGCGGAATTCCCTGGCCAGCGCGCGTTCGACAACAGCGGCCCTGCTGGGCGCCTGCCCCTCAGCTACGAGCCGGTCGAGGAACTCCACCATGGCGTCGGGGAGCCGCACGGCGATCTGTATGGTCATGAGCTGGACAATACCATATCGGTATTTCATCTCAATACCAATCTGGGATTTAGGCGGGTGTGGCTACCAGGCGACCTGGCGGGTGTGGTGCGGCTCAGCGGTTAACCCGCGCTTCCTCTGCCACTGCGGCCCAGGAATCACCTGTTTGCCGCCCAGGCCAGAATTCGTCAAAACCAGACAAAAGTTCACGATTGATGAAGATCGTTCCGCGCCTATACCGGATTTGGTGACCATGTAACGGGCATATTGGTACACCCAACTCACCTAATCCGGGATAAGTGCTGGCGGGCTGGTTTAGGCCAAATTCAGATCTTGGTTTAGGTCGGCCGGATACGGGTGGCCGGTGCGCCGCGACCGGGTGCGCCGCCGGTGCGGTGGCCTGCCTGGCTTGCGGGTTCATCCAGAGGCGTTCTCTGATCTCGCGGCGGCGAAATGATCTTTCATGGCGTCCCGCAGTTGCATGGCGCTGTCAGCGGTGAGGATCTCGGTTGCGGAGCTGCATACGGGCAGCGCCTGCCAGACGCCATCCTCGAAGCTGATCTTGTAGTGGCCTTCCCAGTGCATCCGCAGCCAGGTCAGGCTCGTTACCTCTTCCTTGGTGAGCACGATTCCTCCTGGGACAGGCACGGTGGGCGGCTTGCGACCTCAGCAAGGTCTGTGCCTGATCAGCATTAGGCTATCTGGTCCACTAAGGCGACTTGTGCAGCACTAGGCGACCCAGAGCGTCTTAGCTGGTCACGGGCACGTAGCGTTGATCAAGTGACAGAAGTCGACCCATTCAGTCCGACTCCGCTGCACAGGCAGCTGGCGGACATGCTCCGCGAGGACATCAGGTCGGGCCGGATAGCACCGGGCATGCCGCTGCCGAGCCAGGCGACCTTGCAGCAGCGGTACGGGGTAGCGAGGGGCACGGCGGCGCGGGCCCTGTCGATCCTGGTGGACGAGGGGCTTGCCGTTGTGTCACCGGGGCGCGGTACCTACGTCAAGCCTTGAGGCCCAACATGAGATTCGGCGCAAGTGACCGCAGCATGCCTTCGGCACTCATGAAGACGGCCGGAACCGACGGCTACGGCTGAGGTGCCGCCAGGCCGCTGACCGGAAGGCCGTCTCTCCAGATCACCCTGGCTCGTCCCGTGACGGGGGAGATGGCGAGGAAGTTACCGCTGAAGGTCGCCCCGTATAGTGCGCGCGATCCGGTGACCAGCCCCCACACATCGTTGTAGCCCGTGTTCCCGATGATCCTCGCGGCGCCCGTGCGGGCGTTCACGACGGCGAGCAACGACCTGGCCGAACCCGGCCTCGACACGGTCGCGTAGAGGCGGCCGTGCGCGAAGGTCAGATCACCTGCCGAATTGAGGCGATGGCCGTACGTGCCGATCACGCTGGCCCGGCCAGTCCGGGCGCTGATCGTGAACAGGTCACCCTGGTGGCTGGCGCCATAGAGGGTGTCCGTCCCCGGCTGGGAAGCAAGGGCGTTGGCGCCGTTGAGGCCGAGCGGCCCGACCGGGCGGGCGGCACCGGTTGCGGCGTTCAGCCGGTACAGGGCGGTGAAACTAATCCCGTAGAGGATCTTGCGCCGGAAGGCGATGTCAGAGAGGTATGTTCCGGCGTGACCCTCGAAGATCACCGCATGCCGCCGAGGGTTGAGGCGGTAGAGCGCGCTGTTGGCGGCGTGCGTCACGGCGTAGACGGTCGTCGGCGGCCTGGCCGTTGTGGCGGCGGCACTGGCCGCGGCGGGACTCAGTGCGAGTGCGCCTGCCACCGCCAGCACGAGCCCACCGGAAACCGGGCGGGATAGCAGCCTTCCGAAGCATTGATTGCGCACGTCACTCAGCCCCCGGAGCATATGCGAGAAGTAATTATCGTCAGCAGACACTAACACCGGTCACGCCGCTCAGGAGCGTCTGCGCGACACATGCCCGTGAGCATCAGCGTGACGATTTCTCAGTACATATAACGTGAAAGTTGTCACGATCACGACCGGCCACCGGCCAGGCCTGGCCCGTGGCAGGCACTATTGGTGAATGTGGCGCGGCGGGGACCTCGTTATTCAATAATCGTGCTCCGTGCCTGCGGCTGGCCTTTCATCGGCCGCCATGACGGCTCGCGTTAGCCGCAGCTGACATCATCCCCAATGACAGGAGGGCCCCAGTGGCGCCGGATGCGTCGTTCGTCCACCCCACGGCCATGATCGAGCCAGGTGCGTTAGTAGGTAAGGGCAGCGCGGTCTGGCATCACAGCCAGGTGCGCCGGGGCGCGGTGATCGGGAGCGACTGCACGCTCGGCAAGAACGTCTTTGTCGATGAGGGGGTCCTTATCGGCGACCGGGTGAAAATCCAGAACAACGTGTCGGTTTACAAGGGCGTCGAGCTCGCCGACGAGGTGTTCGTCGGGCCGTCCGCGGTGTTCACCAACGACCTGCGGCCGCGGGCGGTCGCGCCGGACTGGCAGCTGAGCCCGACCAAGGTGGCGCGGGGCGCGTCGGTGGGCGCCAACGCGACCATCGTGTGCGGGACCGAGATCGGCGAGCACGGCATGGTCGGGGCCGGGGCGGTGGTCACCGCGCCGGTGCGCCCGCACCAGGTGGTGACCGGCAACCCGGCCAGGCACCACGGCTGGGTGTGCGCCTGCGGGGTGGTGCTGTCGCGGGCCGGGGACCGGCCCGCCGAGCTGCGCTGCGCGGGCTGCCGCGGCTGGGCCGCCGAGGCGGGCCCGGCGGGCGGCGATCCGGGGCGGCGCATCCCGCTGGCCAAGGTGGTGGTCGGGGCGGACGAGGAGGCGGCCGTCCTCGCCGTGCTCAGGTCCGGGCAGCTGGCCGGCGGGGCGCGGGTCGCCGAGCTGGAGCGCACGTTCGCCCGGCTGCACGAGGCCGCGCACGTGATCGCGGTCAGCAACGGCAGCGTGGCGCTGGTCGCCGCGCTGCGGGCGCACCAGATCGGCCCCGGCGATGAGGTCATCACCTCGCCGCTGACCTTCGCCGCGACGCTCAACGCGATCCTGGAGGCGGGCGCGACGGCCAGGTTCGCCGACGTGACCGAGGACCTGACGCTGGACCCGGGCGCGCTGGAAGCGCTCATCACGCCGCGGACCAGGGCCGTGCTGCCGGTCCACCTGTACGGGCTGCCCGCGGCGATGGGGGAGATCTCGGCTGTCGCGCGCGAGCACGGCCTGGCGGTCGTCGAGGACGCCGCGCAGGCGCACGGCGCGCGGGTGGGCGGGGCCCCGGTGGGTTCTGGCGCGACGGCGGCCTTCTCGCTGAATGAGACCAGGAACATCACCTGCGGCGAAGGCGGCCTTATCACGACCGATGACAACGAGATCGCGGCCAGGCTCCGGCTGCTGCGCAACCATGGCATGCGGGCCCGCTACGACTACGCGCTGCCGGGCAGCAACTACCGGCTGACCGACTTGCAGGCCGCGGTGGCCTGCGCGCAGCTGGGCAGGCTGCCCGCCATCCAGGCCGACCGCAGCCGCAACGCGACGCTGCTGTCGGCCGGCCTGGCCGGGCTGCGCGGCCTGGTGCTGCCCCCGGCCCCGGCCGGCCGGCTGCATGCCTGGCATCAGTACACCGTCCAGGTGACGTCCGACGCCAGGCTGGACCGTGACCAGCTGGCCAAGTGCCTGGACGCCGCGGGCATTGATTCGCTCGCCCACTACCCGAAGCTGGTCCACGACTACCCCTGTTACCGCGGCCACCCACAGGTTGCCGCCGACGAGACGCCCCGCGCCGCGACCGCCGCCCAGCAGGTCCTGTCGCTGCCCGTGCACCCGGCGCTCACCGGCGCCGACGTCAGCCGGATCGTGTCCTGCGTCCGGGAAAGCCTGGAGCAATAACCGGAACCCGCTGCAAGCGCAGCGGGATTGGCAAATGAACAGGGCACTCAATGAGGATCAAGCAACGGGGCTGGATGGTCATCATCTCGGCGGCCGTCCTCTGGTGACCGCCCTGGCGTCGGCGTCTGAAACGGCG